>Ga0116143_10004019_pt1 | contig 14307 bp, 17 predicted proteins | sample AD_UKC034_MetaG_FD_89745 | JGI IMG/M metagenome (GOLD analysis project Ga0116143, IMG submission 89745) | Active sludge microbial communities of municipal wastewater-treating anaerobic digesters from USA - AD_UKC034_MetaG | ecosystem: Engineered > Bioreactor > Anaerobic > Digestate | place: USA...
ACCAGAGTTACTGCTACTACTAAAGTTTGTTTTTTCATTGTTTGTATTTTTAAATTGCTTGTATAAAATATTTTTACTTCATCAGATCATTGTCTTTCTTTTTCATAAAATAAAGACCTATGCCGCCAACAATCAGCAATGAGAAAAACAGATTGGTTCCTAACCAAAGATAGTCCATTTCGCTTAAGGCTTTCCCTTTGTTTTTCATTAAAAAAATAATGACAGAAAGACCCATGCCAATAGTAACTGAAATGACAATCAGAAAAATTCTTCGTTTATTACTCATAACTTTAAAATATTTTTTTTACAATCCGCTCTCTTATCCAACGGGGCAAAATTAATGCACCTACAATAAGGTAAGGGTAATAACTTATCAACCGCCATAAAATTCCTAATGTAGGGGCCAATCCTTTGTGAATAAATTCACCCAGAAAATCGGTAAACATCAGTTCGGCAATGCCACTACCGCCAGGAGTAGGGCTTAGCAAAATAATGATTCCCATAATAACCTGCTTACCATAAACAATCAAATCAGACAATGCTGTCTGCCCGTGAAATGCATGAATCAGACAATTGACAATAGAGTATCTTGCAGTCCACGAAGCAAATGTTGCCAGTAATGAAAGCATCCAGTATTTCAGGTTTTTATCTTTCAATCCGTTTGATGCAATGATAAGCTGATCGCCTGTTTCAATTGCACCCTTTCTAAATCTTTTCAAGACTGGAAAAGAACAGATGCCCGTAAGTATTTTTTTAATCAGATAGGGGTTTACAAAAAGTGCATAAGCGATAAAAAGTTTATAGGCAAGAATGATAAAATATACTACCCAGAATGAATAAAAAATGCTTGTGCCCAATGATGTTTGACCCACATTTACTCCCGAAAACAAAGCTTCCTTGCCTACCAACAAATAAACTACCGGTGCCATTACAGCTAAGAAAACACCATCAAGAAAAGAGGTAAAGGTTATGGTGGTAATACTCTTGCCGAGGTTTATCCCTTCACGGTTAAGAATAAAAATGGCAAATAGAAATCCGCCACCGATAATCCCCGGTGCTAATGCAGAAGAAAATTCCCATAACATGATTACTATAAAACTTCTGTACCAGGTGAGTTCATTATCTGTAAGTACTCTGATACGAATCATGTAAGCCAAATCGCGCACAAATACAGAGAAACCTGCAAGAATCATCCAGAAGGTGCTATGCCATGTCCAGTCTATCTGCGAAAAAACTTTGCTGTCGTAATTATCATAAAACAACCAACCTGCCACTGACAGACCAATAAGCATTGGCCAAACTATTTTTGTCGGATTCAGCCTGCGCAGGACATCTTTACTCTCTATCTGCATGCGTAAACAAATCCTGAGGTTTCTGCAGTATAAAATTGTTGAATCCTTCACCAACGTTGATACTTACTTCATGTATCTGCAGCAAATCGAGTAAGGCAAGAAAAATAAAAACTGCATGTATCTTGCTGGTACAACTCTCAAACAGTTCTTCAAAACTTACACTAGCTTTAGTACTGATTTTCCTGATGATGCCTTCTTTTTCCGATTCTAATGTAAAAGGATATTGCACAACAGTATGCCTCAGGTCGAGTTGCGAGAGTTCGAATCTTTGCAACACACGCTGATAGGCTGCAATAAGTTTATACATTGTTAGCTGATGCAATTCACTGCTAAAGCCACTACTGTCTGCAACTACTGCAATCTTTGCGGCCTCCTTAGCCAGATTACCACGTACAAACTTCATGGCACGCTCTTCTTCCATAAAACGGAATTCTTCTGCTGCGGCTTTGTACTTCTTATACTCGAGCAACTGTTGCACCAAATCATGCCGAGGGTCAATTTCATTACCTTGTTCATCAACCTGTGGACGAGGCAATAAAAGTTTTGCCTTTATGCGCATTAACGTGCTGGCAACTAAAATAAACTCTGCAGCTACCTCAATGTTTAATGCATTCAGGTTATGAATATAGTTCAGAAAATCTTCGGTAATTTTAGAAATGGGTATGTTGTGAATATCCAACTCATCGCGTTCAATAAAAAACAACAACAAATCAAATGGCCCTTCAAAGGCTGGTAACTTAACTTCAAAATTTTCTGATGACATAGATAGAAATGTCTGGTTTTTTCTCTTGTCAAAGAAACGAAAAAACAGCCTATGTTTGGAAGGATGAAAATGATTTATTTAGATTTCATCTCCAACAAATTGTATAACCCTCTGCAGTTAAAACTACTGATATTTTAATAAAATTAGATCTGCCGGGAAAAATCAGAGAATTATTTTACTACTATGCGTTGCGTATAAACTTTTTCATTGCAAAAAACTTTCACAACATAAACGCCTTGTTGCAGTGTCGTTGCATCAAAATTTACAATTCTGTCTGTACTAACATAAGTTTCCATTCTGTTACAAAGTTTACCAAGCATGTTGAAGACCTCAACTTTAACAGCACCGTTTTCGGTATTGTCAGGAAGTTGAACGGTAGCTGTTCCTGAAACAGGATTTGGAAATATACTTATTGATGCAAAAGTTTGTCCTCCATCCAAGCGAGCCATAGGATGACCGCCATTTACCGGTGCAGGCAAAGTGTAAGTAATAGTTAGTTTTGGCCTGATGGCTGCCGTAGCATTATCACTCGATGCAAAAATTAATTTTTTAAATTTATGTTCTTGCTGCAGTCTAAGCATAAATCCAAAACTTGTTGAAGGATTGTTTCTCGAATCAATAATAAGTTGCTTTACATTAATATTTGTAAAACTTTGTGTTGAAGATGTGGTACCTCCTAATGAAACTCTGTTTTGTGTTGTTGTTGTTGGCTGATTGTTCCATGTCACTGTTGTTTCGCTCCAATTGGAAGTGATGCGTTCTAAATAACTTGAATTGCTATGTGGGAAACAATAGTGTTTGCCTTCTTCTGAGGTTGGATTAAAATATAGCGATAGTGTTGCACTGTTGATAAATGCATTGGCAGGAATGGCACTCAAATCAAACTGAATAAGTGAACGCACATTGGAGTTGTTGCCATTTTTTGTCCAGGCAATAGCATTCAGGTCGCGTTTTGTACCATAGTTATTGCCGGCATATCCGCAACTAACACAACTAAATATTTCTGCATCCTTGCCATCGGCAGGTCCGGGTTGTAATACAATGGTTGTTTGTGCAAATGATGTTGCTGCCATAAGGCAAAGTGCAACAAGTGGGGTAATTGTTCTTTTCATAATAATGGTTTTTGTAATTGGTAACAAAGTAAAGACTTTTTTTGAAACTAACTGCACTTTTTTGACTTATTTTAATTATTTTTGATTTTCCCTTACCATAGCATTTATCCTCATTAAACACTAACACAAATATGACGAGTAGCCAACCGCTTCACACAGATAATGATTTTCTCCGACTCATAACACATTGCACTTCTGCCGATGAGGTAAAACAGGTGCTTTCATCACACAACATTGCTGATGCAGAATCAAAATCGTCAGAGTTATTTAAAAAGTTATGTTGTATAAAGCGACAAACTAAAGGTATTTATCTGATGGCCGCAGGTGCTCTAATGGGCTTTATAGGCTGTCTGCTTTCTATAGTTAATCCAATACCTTTTTTGTTTGATATTGCACTTTACGGACTCACTCCGGGGGCCGTAGTTGTAGTACTTATTGGGTTATACTTGTTTATTGAAGGCTGAATTGCTGAAACAACATTGCTTACTTTTGCTGTATGGATAATATTGCTGAAACGCTTGAATTCAAATCATCACCTGCACTTCGCGAAAAATTGATTTCGTATGGAACAATAAAAAAATTTAATGCTGGCGATGTAATATTAAACGAGAATGCCTACATACGTTCCATTCCTATTGTACTAAGTGGCTCCATCAGAGTGATGCGTAATGATGACGAAGGAAGAGAAATTTTACTTTACTATATTAAAAGTGGCGAAAGTTGTATCATGTCTTTTCTGGGCGGCATTCATCAGGATACAAGCAAGGTAAGGGCTGTTGCCGAAGATGAAACAGAAATTTTATTTGTACCTGTTGACAAAGTAATTACACTTATTCGCGAGCATGACGACTGGCTTGACTTTATTTTCAGATTGTATCACAAACGTTTTGAAGAACTTCTTGAGGTAGTGAATGCAGTAGCATTTAAAAAAATTGATGAGCGATTGATTTTATTACTTCAGAAAAAAGCCGAACTTTCAAAGTCTAAAACCATTACCGTCACTCATGAGCAATTAGCCAATGAGTTGGGTACTGCACGCGTAGTTGTTTCGCGCTTGCTGAAACAATTAGAAGTTGATGGTCGTGTGGAGCTGGGACGAAATAAAATTACACTTCTGCAATAATTCAGGTGTAAGGATAAAAAGCATCTTCAATAAATTTCAGTTCATGTCGGCCATTGTAAATTGTAATGGAAACAATATCATAACGGACCTCCACATCTAAATTTTTTGAGATAATGTAGTGGTCGGCAGCTGTTGCCAGAAAACGTTCTTTGGCTTTGGTAACCCCTTCTTCAGGCTCTCCAAAATAATCTCCCGTTCTGGTCTTTACTTCGACAATGCACAACAGGTTGCCTTTAGATGCTATTATATCAATCTCCAATTTTCCGAAACGCCAGTTACGTTCTATTATCTGATAGCCATTGGCAACCAGATATTCAACTGCCATATTTTCGCCTTCGCGTCCAAGCTGATAATGATCTCCTTTATTTTTCTGTTCCATACCAGTTGATCTTTCGCGACAAGTACATTACCAATGCAAGCACAATAAACAAACCCAAGCTTCCGAGCAACAATGCATAGTCCTGTAACTGTATGATTGAAAACACAAATGCATACAGAATTATCAGCACCAGACTAAACAACAGTGCTAAGCGCAGGTTATTAAATATTGTTTTTGCATACAGGCTTATAAGTAAAATAATTGCAGTTGCAGATAACAGATACGATAAATTAAAACTGATATATTCTGAGACTGACAATAGCAAGGTATAAAACAAACATAAAGCAACACCAACTAAAATGTATTGAAACGGATGTATGCGTTTTCTGTTTAACACTTCAATAAAGAAGAAAAGTGTAAACGATAGGGTGATTAAAAGAATAGCATACTTGGCAGAGCGGTATGTTTTCTGATAATTGTCAACAGGAATAAGCAGCTTAACACCAAAAGAAGATTCTTGCAATCCGGTTGGCGTACCTCTGAATTTTTGTCCGTAGTTTCTGTTGAGATGAAATATTTTCCATTCTGCATCAAAGCCTTTATCGGTGATGTGATGTGTGTCGGGCAGGAATGCGCCATCAAAACTCGGATTTGTCCAGTCTGATTTTATGTTAACAGTAGTTTCCTTTCCCAATGGCATAAAATACATTTCCTTGCTGCCATTGAGTTTAAAAGACATGTCAAATTTAAAATCAGGTTTATTGAGTGAATCGGCTATTGGTAAACGTATGCTTACACCCGATTCATGCACATCATTATTTTCTACTCCGGGATTAAACTCAATAAGATTTCCATTCAGATTGATGGTAAGACGTTGTTTGATTCCGCGCAAATCAGAAATACCTAATGATAGCGTAGTCTCTTTCCACAGAATATCCGATGGAGCAATATTCCATTCAGCAAAATCAGGAAAACGAAAATATCCCTTTAGCGAAACATCTGACTTATACACTACAGCCTCGTAAATGCCGCGATGCCGCATTTCAGGCTCCAGTGTTCCTGCAATTTTTAATTCTTCAGGTAAAAAATGAGCATATTGAATTTGCGATTTTCTTTTTCCATCTGCATCAACAAAAAAACTTTGATAAGGCACATTAATCACAGGACCGCTGAGGTGTTGCTCGAAGCCCCACTTCGATGAAATTTCGTCTAATGCACTGTCATGTGTTTGTTGTCTTTCATTTATCAAACTTTGCACCATTTCTGATGGTATAAGTAATAATAAAATTAAAATTCCCATGCTGATGAGTTTCACCATGACAGAATTTTTTATCCATTGATTGAGTCGGTCGAAAAAGGAATGCGAGGTGTTTTCCATAAAATGATGTTGGTTATTTTCTTTAAAACGGATATAAACAAAGATATTTTAAATGTCTTTCATTTTAACTTTTGTTAAACAATTTATTTTTTGTCAGTAATCATATTCATTCTCCCACCTTGTTTTTAAAAATTGTTGAAACTCTGCTTCTCGAACATTTTTTCCGGGAAAATAAATTTTCTTGCCTTTTAATTGATTGGGAAGGTAGTTTAGTTTCACAAAATTATTTTCATAATTATGCGCATAAGCATAATCCTTCCCATATCCAATTTCTTTCATCAGGTTAGTAGGCGCATTTCGCAGATGCAGTGGCACAGGAAGGTCGCCTGTTTTGGCAACTAACTCCAAAGCTTCTTCAATGGCCATATAACTTGAATTACTTTTTGGCGAACAGGCAAGATAAATTGCTGCCTGCGATAAAATAATCCTGCATTCAGGAAAACCAATTTTATGTGCTGCATCAAAACACTGATTAGCAATGAGCATGGCATTAGGGTTTGCATTACCAATATCTTCCGAAGCAAGAATGAGCATTCGTCTTGCAATAAACAACGGATCTTCGCCACCATGAATCATCCTTGCAAGCCAGTAAACTGCTGCATTGGGGTCGCTTCCTCTGATGCTTTTAATAAATGCAGAAATCAAATCATAATGTTGTTCGCCTGTTTTATCATAAAGCGCCATCTTTTGATGAATGGTTTGCTGTACCATTTTATTGTCAATACAAATTTCGTCTTGTTGATTTACCTGAATGACTAATTCAAGAAGGTTGAGTAATTTTCTGGCATCACCACCACTGAAGCGTAGCAATGCATCATCTTCTTTAATAGTAACTTTCTGTTCTTTAAGTACGGAATCGTTTGTTAGTGCCGCATGTAAAATAGTTCTGAGATGTTCAGCAGTAAGTGCTTTTAAAATATATACCTGACAGCGCGACAACAATGGTGAAATCACTTCAAACGATGGATTTTCTGTTGTTGCTCCAATGAGTGTAATTATTCCTTTCTCTACAGCGCCAAGTAAAGAATCCTGCTGCGATTTGCTGAAACGGTGTATTTCATCAATAAATAAAATTGACGGTTGTTGTACAGATTCAAAATGTTGCCGTGCAGTTTCAATTACTGCACGCACTTCTTTAACACCACTGTTGATGGCACTCAGATGATAGAACTGTCTGCTTAATGAGTTAGCCAATATAAAAGCCAAAGTTGTTTTGCCCACACCCGGTGGCCCCCATAAAATCATGCTGGGGATGGTGTTTTTTTCAATGGCTTTTGCCAGCACTGCTCCAGCCTGAGTGAGGTGTTCCTGGCCAATGTATTCATTCAGCGATTTTGGCCGCATGCGCTCTGCTAATGGTATCATTACAATCAATATTTATAACCCAAATTAAATAATAATTCTTTGCTGTTATACTAAAATAAAAACCTGTTAATACAATTAATCTATTTTTGCAGCTATGGATACAGTAGTAAGCGGAATAAGATCAACAGGAAACCTGCACTTAGGTAATTATTTTGGTGCGATAAAAAATTTTACAGCCATGCAGCATGAATACCGCTGCTTTTTTTTTATTGCCGACTATCACTCACTCACCACACACCCTACACCTGAAAATCTTCAGCAAAATGTAAAAGCAGCTTTGGTTGAGTATTTAGCTTGTGGATTAGACCCGGAAGTATGTACGATGTACATACAAAGCGATTTGCCTGAAACAGCAGAACTATATCTGCTGTTGAATATGAATGCTTACGTTGGTGAGTTGGAAAGAGTAACATCATTCAAAGAAAAAATCAGAAAACATCCTGATAATATTAATGCCGGACTATTGACGTATCCTGTTTTAATGGCTGCCGATATTTTAATTCATAAGGCAACAAAAGTTCCTGTTGGCAAAGACCAGGAGCAGCATCTTGAAATGAGCCGCACATTCGGAAATCGTTTTAACCGCTTATATAAGACAGAATATTTTGGTGAGCCTATGGCATTTAACTTTGGCAATACATTAGTAAAAGTTCCCGGACTCGATGGTGCAGGAAAAATGGGTAAGTCGGAAAGTGAAGGCAATGCCTTGTTTCTGAAAGATGATGCAGCCACCATCAGAAAAAAAATAATGCGTGCAGTAACTGACAGCGGGCCAACAGAGCCTAACTCGGCCAAGCCCGAGGCAATAGAAAATCTTTTCAGTTTGATGAAATTGGTTTCTTCATCAGATACAATAAGCCACTTTGAAACTGCATATAATAATTGCAACATCCGTTACGGAGATCTGAAAAAGCAGCTTGCCGAAGACATGGTGACTTTTATGGCTCCCATTACCCAAAAAATCCTTGACATTGAAAAAAACCACGATTATGTAAAAAAAGTGGTTCTTCTTGGGCGCGAAAAAGCTAAGGCAAGTGCACAAAAAACAATAGAAGAAGTAAGGCAAATCATCGGAATAAGAAGGTTTTAGTACCCTGTTTTGAAAAGTTAAAAAATTGTTGTCTGCCCGATAAGTGTGTATGTGCCTCTTATTCAATTAAGAACAATTAATTATGTTGGGCAAAATATTTTTGAAAATCAGTTACAAAACCATTTAATTTGCGCTCTAATTCAAAACTTTATATAAAATGTCAGACATTGCATCCAGAGTAAAAGCCATTATTATTGACAAATTAGGTGTTGACGAAGGTGAAGTAACTAATGAAGCGTCATTTACAAACGATTTAGGAGCTGATTCGCTCGACACAGTTGAACTGATTATGGAATTTGAAAAAGAGTTTAATATTGCTATTCCGGATGATCAGGCCGAGAAAATCTCAACCGTAGGACAAGCTGTAGATTATATTACTGCTAACGTAAAATAAGCGTCCCTTACATGGAGCTCAAGAGAGTTGTAGTAACGGGATTAGGCGCCCTTACACCATTAGGTAACTCTGTTTCAGAATATTGGGACGGCTTACTCAACGGTGTAAGCGGTGCTTGTCAGATTACCAAGTTTGACGCTTCAAAGTTTAAAACACACTTTGCCTGCGAGGTTAAAAATTTTGACCCGCTGGTTTATTTAGAGAAAAAAGAAGCACGTAAGCTAGATCCCTTTTCGCAATATGCTATTGCAGTTTCCGATCAGGGAGTAAAAGATGCAGGCTTAGACACTGCCAAAATTAATCATGACAGAGTAGGTGTTATTTGGGGCTCGGGCATAGGTGGACTTCGTACTTTTCTTGATGAGGTTATTGCTTATGCTAAAGGTGATGGAACACCACGTTTCAATCCTTTTTTCATTCCTAAAATGATTGCCGACATTGCATCGGGACATATCTCTATGCGTTTTGGTTATCGTGGTCCAAACTATACTACAGTTTCTGCATGTGCATCATCAACCAATGCTCTCATTGATGCATTTACATATTTGCGTTTGGGCAAGGCCGATATTATTATTTCAGGTGGCTCCGAAGCTTCTGTTAACGAAGCTGGTATTGGCGGTTTTAATGCCATGCATGCACTTAGTGAGAGAAACGACTCACCTCAAACAGCATCACGCCCGTTTGATTTAGACCGGGATGGATTTGTTCTTGGTGAAGGTGCCGGTTGTATTGTTCTTGAAGAACTTGGTCATGCACAAGCACGCGGAGCAAAAATTTATGCCGAAATGGTTGGCGGTGGTATGAGTGCCGATGCCTATCATCTCACTGCAACACATCCTGAAGGATTAGGTGCTTTTAACGTAATGCAATCTTCGCTTGACGATGCAGGAATGACTTCAGCCGACATTGATTATATTAATGTGCACGGTACAAGCACACCTGTGGGCGACCCAAGTGAGATTAAAGCCATTCTAAAACTTTTTGGTGATGATGCATTTAGGTTAAACATCAGCTCTACTAAATCCATGACAGGACACCTATTGGGTGCTGCCGGTGCTATTGAAGCTATTGCTTCTATACTTGCAGTTCAGAATAATATTGTACCACCAACCATCAACCATTTTACAGACGATCCTGCCTTTGATCCACGGTTGAATTTTACATTTCATAAACCCCAACAACGCAACATCAGAGCAGCGCTGAGCAACACTTTCGGCTTTGGCGGACACAATGCCTCTGTAATTTTTAAAAAATTCACTCCCTGATAATCAGTGAGATTTTACAGCTTCTTTCCTATCAATATTTTATTTTCAGCTGATCGCAAAACATACTTTTCGCTGCATAATATTCTTGGCTTTTATCCTATAAAGTTATCGTTGTACAAGTTAGCTTTTAGCCATCGTTCGCAAACAAAAGAAATTACCAATGGTATAAAACATTCAAACGAGAGATTAGAATATCTTGGTGATGCTGTGCTTGGTGCCGTTGTAGCCGAAATGCTTTTTAAAAAATTTCCATTCAGGGAAGAAGGTTTTTTAACCGAGATGCGAAGCAAGATTGTAAGCCGCGAAAATCTAAAACATCTTGCCTTCAAACTTGGCATAAATCATTTTATTAAAAAAACACATGGGCCCGATTCGTTTCGCAATATTTATGGTGATGCATTAGAAGCACTCATTGGTGCTATTTACATTGACAGAGGCTACGACAAAGCCCGTCAGTTTATTCTCGAAAGAATGATTAACCACCATGTTGATTTGGAATCGTTGGAAGCAACAGAAATAAATTTTAAAAGCCGCATACTCAACTGGTCGCAGCGAACAAAAAACACTGTTGCCTTTGAAACTATTGAAGACGAAAAAAGCAACGATAAACTTATAAGAGTGCGGTTGATGATTAACGGAGAAGAAGTTGCAACAGGAATGGATTTTGTAAAGAAAAAAGCAGAGCAGATTGCAGCAGAAAAAGCTTGTTCAAAGCTCGAAATATAATGCAGGCTGTTAACAAGCCATCTGAAAAATAAAATCTAAACGTTGCAGTACATCATCTAATGATGACCTATATTTGAAAGAAAATAAAGCATTGATTTTATCGGATAAAAGATGGAATTTTCTGAAATCAAATTATTAATTAATTTTTTTGCGAAAAACCGTCATGATTTTCTTGGTGTGCCTGATGTTTATTTTGCAGATAAAAATTATCCTGAACTGTTATGGTTTTATAAAGAAATTTCAAAAGGCAGCATCAACAACGACCAGGAAGCTGCCGAAAAACTTTTACAAAGTACAGCAACAAATCCTGCCTATCAACAGCTGAAAGCCGAACTCGAAGATCGTTTGGTGAATTTGGTTTTTGGTTTAGACCCCGAAAAACTGATGAACTCCATGCTGGGGCGAAGTTCTTTTCGTGCTTATATTTATTTTGGTGCTGCCATGATATTACGTCAGCAAAATGCCTCCGCTTTTTTTTCTGACCATTTCTTTAAAAAAGCAGCAGACTATGCAACGTTTACAAACGATGGCATGATTGGTTGCCTTACCGACCTGATGCTTGCCGACAGGATGGCTATTAAAAACAAACCTGACGATTTTTATCATTATCGAAACCGTTTTAAAAAGTCTATCAAACAGTTTGAATTGGAAGCCGAGTTGATATTGATGCAAAGAGAACTGGATATTTTTCAGGTGGCTTCAAATATTTCGCAGTATAAAAATACTGCTAAAGCTAAACGCTATTACCTGAGAGCTCAAAAAATACATCAGCAACTGAAAACATTCAATTCAAATTTCTATTACGGCAACATTGCTTTTATTTATGGCTATTTCAGCAGTAATTTTGAATTGGTAGAAGAAGCCTTGAATGAACGTGAAGCCTTTTATCTGAATCATCCGGAGTACTATTCCGACTTTCAAAAAAGCTTTATTGCGCTTTCAAGAATGTTGGCCTACATCCACCTCAGGCAGTATGATAGGGGTAAGGAGGAAGCACGTATTTTTTTAGGTAAGTTAAGTGCCAACTCATCTGACTGGCTGCATGCACTCGAGCATTATTTTATTCTTTGTATGCACTCCGGAAATTTTGAACAGGCATTAAACATTTATTACGAAGCAACACGAAGTGAATATTTTATCAACTCCAATCAGGAAGTAAAAGAGCGTTGGCATTATTTTGAACCTTATCTTAATTTTATTTTACCGGGACATTTTCCAAAAGAAAGTATAAACCTGTTGGGTTTTTTAGATGAAATCAGCTACTACACAACTCATAAAGAAGACAACAACATTATTATCATGATAGGTCAGATAATAGTGATGATTGAGATGGGCGATTATGACAAGTTATATGATAGAACAAATTTTCTGGAATCTTATATCAAAAAATATGTTGACAGGAGAATTTATCCACGTACATTTATTTTTCTGAATATGTTACTCACATTATTCAAGAACAACTTTCAAAAAACCAAGACGCAGAAACAAACTGCCATATCCTTGGAAAAACTAAAACCTGTAACCGGCAATAAATTTTTTAATACAGAAGGGCTTGAAGTTATTCCTTATGAAAAACTTTGGGCAGCCATTTTAGAAAAATTAAAAAGGCACTGATCTTTTGAAGTCAGTGCCTTTGATATTCTTTTGGAGATGTTAATTACAAATTGCCACTGCCGACAATTACAATTCCATCGCATTTAAAATTTGGATCTTTTGAAAGCGTTTCTGCTTGATTTATTTTTTCAGAATTTTTAGCAACAAACTCTTTATTCTGAAGATCAGCCGGTGTAGCATAAACACCTAAGTAAAGTAAAATTGAGATTAATAAGTCCATATTGTTTTTTATTTGAATTTGTATGGGTAATTGCAAACCAATTGCCGCTACTCAGATTTTTCTGACTTCGAAATGAGCTTTCTTTCTTTTGTAAGAAAATTGCACTAACCGTAAGGACTTATTTCGTCTTTCAGACGAGAGCTACGTTTTAAACTACTGCCAAGCTTGGAAATCTCATGTAAGAAAAAATAGGAGAGGTTGGAAAAAAAATAATTATGATTAGCGCTTTATAACTTAATACTATTGTTTGTTCACACCAATAGAAGAGTGCTGAATCTAAGGATGTGGAAGAGTCTTAACTTTTTGGAAGAATTTCTTCCGAAATAAAACAGTTGTATATTGGAACTCCAATTTCGCCTTATGTTAACTACAGAGTTTTACATTTAATTTTTATACCAAAATTTTAGAACAATGAAAAAATATTATACTTTTGAAATAGAGAAAAATTCAATGAAATGAAAAAAGGTATTATAATATCGCTTACCCTGATACTGAAAGTTGGTTATTCAACATTGGAATTCCAAGAAAAAAGTGGACAAATTATTAATAACCTCATGCAGCATGTTTGATTTTGTTGTTTAATAATTGTTGATGTTCTAAAATAGTTAAGTTGTTTAATTGTTTGTGTCGCCTTACGGTGTTGTAAAAAGTTTCAATGTACTCAAAAATGGAAAGCTCGGCTTGTTGCCTGGTTTGGTATTGATGGTGATAAACCAATTCTACTTTTAGTGTTTTAAAGAAGCTTTCTGCTATGGCATTATCCCAGCAGTTTCCTTTTCGGCTCATACTGGTAGTAATGTTAGGGTGTTTTTTTATGTGACTTGTAAATTCTTCGCAAGCATATTGTATGCCCCTGTCAGAATGAAAGATAAGCTCATCCGTTGGTTTTAGCTGACTGTTGATTAATGCCATGTTAAAGGCCGCTATACTGGTGTGTTTTGCATGCATAGTAGCACTCAAGGCCCAGCCAATTACTTTACGATTCATTAAATCAATAACACTGGTTAAGTATAGCCAACCTTGCCGGGTAGCAATGTAGGTAATGTCCGATACCCAAACTTTGTTTTTTGCCACTACACTAAATTGCTGCATGAGTTTGTTTTCTGCCACCGCATATTTGTGACTGGAGTTGGTGGTAACTTTGTATCGCTTTTTTATGATGCTTTTTATTTGTTGCTCGCGCATGAGTTTTGCTACCAAATGTACCGATGCTTTTATGCCTTGCATGTTCAACTCTTTTGCAATGCGTGGGCTGCCATAGCGGCATTTGCTTTGCCGGTGTATGTTTTTTATTTCTTGAGTTAAAAAGCTATTAAAAACAGCTCGCTTACCCGGCTTATGGGTTTGCCATTTGTAATATGCGCTTTTGCTTACCTGCATAACTTTACACATCTTCCCAACAGGAAATTCATTTATATGGTCTTTAATAAATTGATATCTCATCTGTCGCTCTTGGAGAAGATGCTTACCGCCTTTTTTAGGATGTCGCGCTCTAATCTAATTTCTTGTAATTCTTTCTTGAGCCTAATCAACTCCAATTCGTTCTGGCTCTTTACCCTTGTGGTTACATCAGTATTAAACTTCCC
>Ga0116143_10004022_pt1 | contig 14298 bp, 13 predicted proteins | sample AD_UKC034_MetaG_FD_89745 | JGI IMG/M metagenome (GOLD analysis project Ga0116143, IMG submission 89745) | Active sludge microbial communities of municipal wastewater-treating anaerobic digesters from USA - AD_UKC034_MetaG | ecosystem: Engineered > Bioreactor > Anaerobic > Digestate | place: USA...
TATCTTGGATTTTTAGTCGAGGACATTATATCAAAAAAAAGGGGGGAGTGCTCTTTTTATTATAAACTCCCTGATAATCAAGGTTAAAACAATAAAATAGGTAGTGAAATTTGACACTACCCATGACGAATAGAGAGGATTATCATGATAAAGAGTAAGTTATGCGAAATTCTAAATATTGAGTATCCGGTTGTTCAGGGCGGTATGGCCTGGATTGCGGATGCAGAACTTGCGGCTGCGGTGTCCAATGCAGGAGGCCTTGGTATGATTGCAGCTATGAATTCCAATGGAGAGCAGATCAGAGAGCAGATCAGGAAGGCAAAAGAACTGACGAACCGCCCATTTGGCGTCAATATCATGCTAATGAGTCCATTTGTCAAGGAGGCTTTAGATGTTGTATGTGAAGAGCATGTAGCGGTGGTGTCAACAGGAGCCGGTAATCCAACTCCGTATATGGATCAGATGATGGCGGCCGGTATTAAGGTAATGCCGGTGGTTCCCTCTGTTGCGATTGCCAAAATGGTAGCACGAAAAGGTGCAGTTGCAGTGGTTGCCGAGGGTGGCGAATCCGGAGGTCATGTTGGAGATCTGACAACAATGGCTCTTGTTCCACAGGTAGTGGATGCCATTGATATTCCGGTTGTTGCAGCCGGAGGCATCGCAGATGGAAGGGGAATGGCTGCTGCATTTATGTTGGGTGCCTGTGGCGTTCAGATGGGTACCAGGTTCCTGACAGCAGTAGAATGTAATGTTCATGAGAATTATAAACAACGCGTTCTTAACGCCAAGGATATCGATACTATCGTTACCGGCAAACGTCTTGGACACCCGGTACGAACACTGAAATCTCCATTTTCCAAGTCATTGGCACAGAGGGAATATGATTCCACGGTTACGAATGAAGAACTGGAACAAATGGGAGCCGGTACGCTTCGTATGGCTGCTAAGGAAGGAGACCTTGAGAAAGGTTCCTTTATGTGCGGTCAGATTGCCGGACTTATTAAAGAGAGACTAACCTGCGCTGAGATTGTCAAAAATATCACAGAAGAAGCAGAGAACATAATGAAAGGTGCAACACAATGGGTAAAATAGCATTTTTATTTACTGGACAGGGAGCTCAGAAAGTTGGGATGGGTGCTGATCTGTATGAGAGCCAGTCTGTCTGCAGAGAAATATTTGAAATGGGGGAGCGTTTACGCCCCGGTACAATAGAGCAATGTTTTCATTCTAATCAGAATACTTTAACGCAGACTAGTAATACACAACCATGTTTATTCCTTGTGGATCTGGCCTGTGCGCAAGTGCTGAGTGCCTGTGGAATCAAGGCAGATGTAGTTACAGGATTTTCTCTTGGTGAGATTCCGGCAGTGGCATACACAGGAATTCTCTCAACAGAAGATGCATTTCGATTGGTTGTGGCAAGAGGAAATGCTATGGATGCCTGTGCAAAGGCACATCCAGGAGCTATGGCAGCGATTCTTAGACTTTCCGCCGAGGAAGTTGAAAAGCTCGCAGCTAAGTGTCAAGACATCTATCCGGTCAACTACAATTGCCCTTCGCAGACTGTAGTAGCTGGAAGCAAGGAAGCCATTGCTGCCTTTGGAGACATTGTCAAAGCAGCTGGCGGTAAAGCGATTCCGCTGGCTGTCAGTGGTGCCTTTCATACACCCTATATGCTTGATGCCACCGCTAGATTAAAGTCAGAACTTCAAACGATGAAGGTTGTAGCACCCAAACTTCCAATCTATTCCAACACAACAGCTAAGCCTTATCCGCAGGATGCAGAAGCAATTAGAGAATTGATTGCCAATCAGGCATCGAATAGCGTCAGATTTGAACAGACCATTAGAAATATGGCTGCTGCAGGGGTAGATACCTTTATTGAAGTCGGTGCCGGTAAGACCTTATCAGGACTGGTCAATAAGACCTTAAGTAATGTAAACGTTCTGAATGTAACAGATGCAGACAGCCTTGCCAAAGCAGTGGCAACTCTGCAGGAAGGGGAGAGTAATGCTTAAGGGAAAAAATGCAATTGTTACAGGTGGAAGCAGAGGCATTGGTAAGGCAATTGCAATACGACTTGCAATGGAAGGTGCTAATGTTGCAGTCTTTGCAACCAAAGAGACCAAAGAAACGATGGATTTTGTTAAGGAACTTCATACCTATGGCATCAAAGCTGTATTTGTATCCTGCAATGTCGCTTTGGAAGAGGAAGTTAAGACAGCGGTAGCTAAGGTTATTGAGGCCTTTGGCAGTATTGATATTCTTGTTAACAATGCAGGAATAACCAATGATAAATTGTTGATGCAGATGAAGAGTGAAGGTTTTGAACGTGTACTAAATGTGAATCTTCTTGGAACCTTTCTCATGATAAAGGAATGCATTCGACCCTTCATGAAACAGCGTTATGGGCGGATTATCAACATCAGTTCTGTTGTAGGAATGATGGGGAATGCAGGACAGGCAAATTATGCGGCCTCCAAAGCAGGTGTTATTGGTCTGACGAAGAGTATTGCCAAGGAATATGCATCACGCGGAGTGACCTGTAATGCTGTTGCACCCGGCTATATCTCAACGCAGATGACCGAGGCATTACCGGAAGCAACCACACAGGCTATCCTGGAACAGATTCCGATCAAACGCCTTGGAACTCCAGAGGATGTTGCCAATGTAGTCGCTTTCCTTGCACAGGAAGAGACTTCCTATTTAACAGGAGAAGTCATCAAAATTGACGGTGGCATGTATATATAGAGCAATTAATTCATCAGTTGTCGAATAAAACGAACGAAGCTTAAAGGAGAATCTATGAAGAGAGTAGTTGTTACTGGAATGGGAATTATTTCCCCAATTGGAAATGATAAAGAGACATTTTGGAACGGCCTTGTAAACGGCGTCTGTGGAGTTGATAAAATCACAAGATTTGATACCTCAGATTATGCTGTAAAGGTTGCTGCACAAATAAAGGATTTTGATGCAAAGAAATATTATGATAAGCCGGCGGAAATCAGGCATGCGGATCTGGTAATGCAATATGCTGTTGCCGCGTCTGATGAAGCTATGAAGGATAGTGGATTAAACGAAGACAATATGGATTCGACCAGACTGGGCGTCTATATTGGCTCCGGTATTGGCGGAATGAATACCTTTATGGAAGAGTATCGTAATCTGATTGAGAAAGGACCAAATCGTGTATCTCCTTTCTTTATCACGAAGTTAATTTCGAACATGCCAACCGGTGTCGTTTCGATCAGACATCATGCACAGGGACCGACACTCCCGGTTGTTACGGCATGTGCAACTTCAACCAATACGCTGGGTGAGGCATTCCATGCGATCAAGCATGGTTATGCAGATGCAATCTTAGCAGGTGGTACAGAGAGTACAATCAATGAGCTCTCTATTGCTGGATTTACCAGCTGTAAGGCACTTTCAACAAGTGAAGATCCCAATGCTGCTTCTTTACCATTTGATGCAAGACGTGGTGGCTTTGTTATGGGAGAAGGTTCTGCGATTCTGGTATTGGAAGAGTATGATCATGCAATGAAGCGTAATGCTAAGATTTATGCAGAAGTCGTGGGCTATGGCAATACTGCTGATGCTTATCATATTACAGCTCCGCATCCCGATGGAATCGGTGCAATCAGAGCAATCCGTCTTGCCATGGAAGAAACGAATGAGACATTTGCCCCGGAACAGATCTATTTTAATGCACATGGAACAGGAACGCATATGAACGATCTTATGGAAACAGCTGCCATCAAAGAAGTATTTGGTGCTGATGCAACAAGACTTCATATCAGTTCTACGAAATCCATGACAGGACACATGCTTGGCGCAACAGGTGCCGCAGAAGCAATGGCATGTATATTGGCTTTGCAGAATGATATTGTACCACCGACCATTCATCTGACGGAGCAGGACCCGGAATGTGATCTGAACTATACACCGAATACAGCAGTGAAGACCAGGCTGGAGTATGCACTTTCCACATCTTTAGGTTTTGGCGGTCATAACGGTTGTATCGCACTAAAGAAGATGCAGTAGAAAGGAAAGGTGTAGGGATGACACAGGAACAGGTAACATTTTATGGAGATTTATTTGAACATCTTTCGCTAAGCGAACTAAAGATTGAAGAAGAAGGCAGCATGCTTTACTTCAAAAAGGAGCTTCCGCCATCAGTAATCCATACTCCGCAGGAAGTAATTACATCTGCTGATAATGGAGGAATGTCAAACGGATTGACTAATTCGGTCAATAAAAGAAAGCAGGATGAGATTAAGGCACCGCTGCTTGGAATATTTCATAGAGCACCATCTCCTGAGGAACCACCATTTGTAAAAGAAGGCGATCGTGTTAAAAAGGGTGATGTGCTCTGTGTGATTGAAGCGATGAAGATGATGAACGAAATCACTGCTGCCAGAGACGGAGTGATTGCATCCATCTGTGTGGAGGAGAATACCATCGTGGAATATGGTCAGACCATATTTGAACTGGTCTGATTCTAAGCAGAATAATCCTGTTAACAGGAATGATACTTAAGTATGGAGGTTATTTATGAATCGAGAAGAAATTATGAAGGTATTACCACATCGTGACCCGATGCTCTTAGTAGATGAAGCATTTGTCAGGGAGGATGGAAGCTTTGAGGGGCGCTACCATGTTAAGGGCGATGAGTTTTTCCTGAAGGGACATTTTCCGGGCAATCCAATAGTTCCGGGTGTCATGCTTTGTGAGATGATGGCGCAGTCATCTGCGGTTCTTTTTCAGGAGGATATGGGTGAGAATAAACTGTTTGTTTATGTAGGAATCAATAATGTTAAATTTCGTGAAAGCGTCAGACCTGATCAGACAGTGGTATTTACCGGTTCTGTAACCAGAGTCAAGAAACCGTTTTACTTCATTCATGGTCTGGCATGTGTCAATGGAAAACGATTCATGGAGGGGGATTTTTCCTTTGCATGTGTTGATGCGAAGTAACCAACCATTCATCAAGAAGGAGAGTGGAATATGTTTTCGAAAATCTTAATTGCCAACAGAGGAGAAGTTGCTGTTCGTATTATTCGTGCGTGCAAAGAGATGGGAATCAAGACTGTTGCCGTATATTCAGAAGCAGATCAGGAGGCGCTTCATGTCAGCCTTGCTGATGAAGCTTATTGTATCGGCGCTTCACAGGTGAGTGACAGCTATCTTAACCAGAATGCGATTCTGATGGTCGCCAAGAAATGTCGCGTAGAGGCAATTCATCCCGGTTATGGATTGCTCTCGGAGAATGCAGAGTTTGCTAGGAAATGTGAGAACAGTTATATCGCATTTATCGGACCTTCTGCAGATGTGATTCATAAGATGGGAGATAAAGAGGAAGCACGTAAGACCATGCAGCACGGCAATGTTCCAATTACTCCCGGAAGTGCTATTCTTGCTGATTATGTGCAGGCACAGGAGGAAGCAGAGCGCGTGGGCTATCCTGTTTTGCTAAAGGCAAGATCTGGTGGCGGTGGCAAGGGAATACGACCGGTCTATCAGAAAAGCGAGATGAAAGCAGCGTTTCTTGGCGCTTTTGAAGAAGCCAAGGAAGCATTTGGTGATGGCGCATTATATCTGGAGAAATATTTACTTCATGCAAAACACATTGAAATACAGGTTCTGGCGGATCAAAATGGCAAAACCATTATTCTGGGTGAGCGTGACTGCTCCATTCAGAATAAGAACCAGAAGCTGATTGAAGAGTGTCCTGCACCGGTATTGGCAACAGAAATTCGCGATAAGATGTATGCTGCTGCCCGTAAGGCTGTTGCAGCCGTCGGTTATGTAACCGTTGGAACCATAGAATTCCTGCTGGTGAAGGATGAATTCTATTTTATGGAAATGAATACCAGACTACAGGTGGAGCACTCCGTGACAGAGATGGTATGTGGTGTAGATATTGTAAAATGGCAGATCAGAACAGCGGCAGGTTGTCTAATCAGCTTCACACAGGATGATATCACGATGAACGGTCATGCGATTGAATGTCGTATCTGTGCGCAGAATTCGAAGGATTTTACGCCCGGCTGCGGAACCGTTAAAATGCTGCATATTCCGGGAGGACCGGATGTCAGATTTGACAGTGCACTTTATCAGGGATGTGAGATCCCGCCATTTTACGATTCTTTACTGGGTAAACTCATTGTCTGTTCCCATACAAGAGAAAATGCGATACGTAAGATGCGAAGCGCTCTGTCAGAACTCATCATTTATGGAGTAGATCATAACAGAGATTTTCATTTAAGTGCAATCGGAATGGATGATTTCCTGGATGGAAGTTATCAGACTGATTTTATCAAGACAAATCAGGAAAAAATCAAAGATAATTTGCAGGAGCAACTAAATAGTCAGGGTGGAGAAGCAGATGAATTTAAGAGGGTTGTTTAAGTCCGCGGATAATGTGTTGGAAGGCAGTCCAAACAAGAATGATGGGACGGGCAAAACAGAAGAAAAGTCTTATGTTTATGAGTGTCCTAATTGTAAGAGCATGTTAACACGGCAAGGAGTCAGAGAACATGATTACTCCTGTCCGGAATGTGATTATTATTTTCATATCAGTGCAAGAAAAAGAATATTGATGTATGCGGATAGCAAATCCTTTGACGAACTGATGGCAGGCGTGGAATCTGAGAATATTATCGGTTTCCCGGAATATGATCAGAAGCTTCTGGATGCAAGAAAGAAAAGCGGAGAAAAGGAAGGCGTCGTCTGTGGAAGAATTACAATTGGAAAAATGCCATGCTGTATTTTTTCTATGGATGCCAATTTTATGATGGGTTCTATGGGGACCGTTGTTGGTGAGAAAATCACTGCGTTATTTGAATATGCAACCAGGCAACAGCTTCCGGTGATTGGAGTTACGGTGTCCGGTGGTGCAAGAATGCAGGAAGGCATGTTATCCCTGCTTCAGATGGCCAAAGTCTCCGGCGCTGTAAAGAAGCATAGTGATGCAGGATTACTGTATGTGGTTCTGATGACGAATCCCACAACGGGAGGAGTAGAAGCCAGCTTTGCAATGGAGGGTGATATTATCTTGGCTGAGCCGAATGCGTTGATTGGATTTGCAGGACCAAGAGTTATCCAGCAGACACTGAAAAAGAAGCTGCCAAAGGGCTTTCAGCGTTCTGAGGCATTACTAAAATGTGGATTCGTGGATGATATCGTAAGAAGAATAGAACAACGTGAATACCTGGAACAATTATTACTACTTCATGGAGGCAGAGCGCAATGATGACGAAATATGACAGAGTACTGCTGGCCAGAGAGAAAGAACGACCGACCGCAGGTAATTATATCAGCAATCTCGTAACGCATTTTGTGGAAATGCATGGAGACAGAAGATACGGAGATGATCGAGCAGTCATTGCCGGAATCGGGCTTCTGGAAGATGAAGCAGTTACCTTGATTGGAATCGAGAAGGGACATGATACCAAAGAGAAGATTGAATGTAATTTTGGTTCTGCCCATCCGGAAGGCTACCGAAAAGCTCTTAGGCAAATGAAACTGGCTGAGAAATTTCACCGCCCGGTAATCTGTATTATTGATACCGCCGGTGCCTATTGCGGAATAGGTGCAGAGGAACGTGGAGAAGGTCAGGCAATTGCAGAGAATCTTATGGAAATGATGATGCTAAAGACACCGGTTATCTCAATTGTCATTGGGGAAGGCGGAAGCGGTGGTGCGTTGGCACTTGCTGTCGCAGATGAAGTGTGGATGTTATCCAATGCCTACTATTCTGTTGTATCACCGGAGAGCTGTGCCAATATTCTCTGGAAAGATACAAATAAAGCAGCACAGGCCGCGGATGCCTTAAAGCTGACAGCCACAGATCTTTTGGAAATGTCGGTCATTGAGAGAATTGTTGAGGAGCCAAGACAGTATCAGTATGATATTCAAAATGATATCTTCTATGGCAATTTGAAGAAGGACTTACTTGGCAAAATACAGGCTTTAGAGAGCCTTGATGTGGAACAGTTGTTGGAAAACAGATATGAGAAATATCGTAAAATAGGGAGGAATAATCGTGTTACTATATAAGAATTTTTGTGAGGAGACCTTTGATGAATTCGGTCAGCTAACCAATATGGAGATCAAATGTGAAGAAAGCTTTAATTTTGCTTATGATGTTGTGGATTATATTGCCAATGTCGATCCTGACAGGGAAGCACTGGTATGGTGTGATAAGCATGGAGAGGAACGAATCTTTACCTTTCGGGATTTGAGCCTGTTGAGTAATCAGGCTGCCAATGTATTTCGCTCTTATGGAATTGGTTATGGTGATAAGGTCATGCTGGTATTAAAGAGACATTATCAGTACTGGTATGCACTGCTAGGCCTCCATAAGCTTGGAGCAGTTGCGATTCCTGCGACACACATGATGACGAAGAGAGATATAATTTATCGTATCCAGACTGCGAATATCAAAATGATTGTCTGTACGCCGGAAGAAAATATCCCGCAAGAGGTAGCAATGGCTGCCCTGGAATGCCCCCAATTCCATCAATGCATGGTGGTCAAAGGAATTGGTCCTTCGACTAAATTCTGCGAAGAAACAAATGTTACTTATTATGATTTTGACGCATTGATACAGAGTGCAGCAACAACATTGGAGCGCGTTATGACGAAGACCACAGATCCAATGCTGCTCTATTTTACTTCAGGAACAACCGGAGAACCCAAAGGTGTCCTGCATGATTATGCATATCCATTGGGACATATCATTACAGCAAGATACTGGCAATGTGTCATCGAAGGCGGAAGGCATCTTACGCTTGCGGATACCGGCTGGGCCAAAGCCGCCTGGGGTAAGATCTACGGCCAATGGCTTTGCGGAAGTGCTGTTATGGCATATGATTACGATCAGTTCTATGCCAATGATGTTCTCAAAGTGATGGAGAAATACAAAGTGACCTCATTCTGCGCTCCTCCAACCATATACCGTTATATGGTGCGGACGAAGCTTAATCTATATGATTTAAGTGCCCTGCAGCAGGTGACAACCGCAGGAGAAGCGATGAGTGAGGATACTTTCCAATGCTTTCATGACATGACTGGACTGACGGTAAGGGAAGGCTTTGGGCAGACAGAGACAACATTGACACTTGCGAATCTCAAAAATGCTTCGATTAAGGTCGGTTCTATGGGAAGACCAACACCATTCTATGATGTGGATATCGTGGACGAACAGGAGCAGTCAGTTGCACCGATGGTGGAAGGCGAGATTATCATGCGTCCTAAGAATGGAGCAAGACAGGTCGGGCTGTTCTCCGGTTACTTCGATGCAGAGGATCAATATCAATATGTCTGGAGAAATCATGTCTATCATACAGGAGACCTTGCATATCGTGATGCAGATGGATACTTCTGGTTTGTCAGTCGTAAAGATGATGTGATCAAATCCAGCGGATATCGAATCGGACCATCTGAGGTTGAGAATATTCTTTCACTTCATCCGGCTGTATTGGAATGCGCGGTTACGGGTGTGCCTTCTGAGAAAAGAGGGTATCTGGTAAAGGCAACAATCGTATTGTCGCAGGGCTTTCTTCCGGAAGAATCCCTAAAAGTTGCGATACAGGATTTTGTAAAAAAGGAAGCAGCAGCATACAAATGTCCTCGTGTGATTGAATTCGTTGACAGACTGCCTAAGACCACGAATGGTAAGATTCAAAGAGATGTAATTAGAAAAATGGATCAGAAGATTTACTCCTGAATACAAAAGAAAATATATTTTAGATAACGGTGTTCTTCCTGTTCATCCACAAAGTTAAAAAGACTTATGGAGAACAAATCGGAGAGGACCGTTATTTTGTTGTCAAGAATATACTGATGAAGATGCTGATAATGTTCAACAATATTACTGGAACTGTCGGAACAGGAGCAGCCAATGACTCTTTTGGTTGGCATCTGAAAGATATCTACGCCATTAACCGGTGCATTGATACTGCTGCAAATCTGCTTGTAGAGATATCTGCCATTGCAAAAATCATTATAGTCAATCGTTGCAGAGACAGGAAAAGGAATAATATCGGGTCTGCTTTTACAATTTATGATATGCCTTTGCAGGTCAGATACAATATCACTGGCGTGATGAGAATTCTTTGAAGTGATATCAGTTGCATAATAGGTAGTCTTCTCATAGAAAGTGAAGATATGAGGCTCCCCATCCGGAATTCGGTTCATATGACGCATCAGCATGGTTGCGTTATTCAGGGCAGTAATTTTTTTGTCCAATTCATAACGAAGCTTTTCAAGACTATTGACCTGTTTTCTGCAGAAATTATAGTAATTCACAGGATCAGAATCTGACATACAGTCCTGAATATTAGACAACGGTGTATCAAGCTGCCTGAAAACGTTGATAAAATAAAATGTTGTCATCTGTGCAACACTGTAATAGTAATATCCGTTCTCTGCATTTTTCTGCGGTATAAGTAAGCCAATATCATGATAATGGCGTAGTGTATCTTTGGTTGTGTTGCATAATCTTGCAAATTCTCCGGTTGAGAGGAAATATTCGGTATGACTGGACAAGAAAGGCCTCCTGATTAAGTATCAAATAATAATCTTAGTTTAATATATTTTTGTTTTTTTACATAGAGCTATTTATAATAAAAAAAGTATTAAATAACTGCAATTACTGTGGTTATTGAACATGATATGAGAAGCTCATAGATTGAACAGCAAATTGCAAAAAAGCAACACTATGCTAATATGTAAAAAGGAACTATGCTAATATGTAAAGTATGCTGAAGTTATTGGCAGTGCCGGGATGACAAGTGAAGCTGCATTAGCATTGAGATGGTCTGATTATCTGGATGAAGAGAACCTGAAAATAATGCAGGATGCAGTCAGACTTTCGATTGCGACGAAGGATGAAGTTACAAGCGAATATGTTTTTTGTAATTTACCCGCAGCGCCATCCAAAACATACTTACAATCTTCGCTTCGTGTAATTGATCAGCAACAGGATCGATTTCTGATTTATTGTATGAATGAGAACATTACAGCAAGGAAGGAAGCAGAGTATAAAAAGGAAATAATTCAGAAACAGCTTAAAGTAATTATGGATAATGTTGGGAGTGGTATCACTGCTACAAAGATAGAGGATGCTGGTGTTGAGTTCCTCTTTTCAACGATAGATATTATGAAATTCTTGGTTACACAAGAGGAGAGTATCATACACTGTTTGACAAGACCTTTGGACCCATTCTAAAGGAAGACCTCGATTACGTTATGATATGCATCAAAAGAGCTGCTTTTTTGGATGAACCGCTAATGCTGGAATTCAGAGCACTTCGAAAAGATGGTAAGCTAATATGGTTAAGAGATCGCATCACCAGAACGCAGTTTATAGGACGTGATGATACAATTCAACTGAGTATTATTGATGATATTACGGAAGAGAAGGCATCACTTGAAGAGATTCATTTGCTCAACGAGAACCTGATCACATTGATGAAGGATGTTCCGGGAGGCTATGTCAGATTACAAGTGCGACCGGATGGAAGTGGTATTCCGATAGAAGTCAGTGACGGATTCTGTAGCATTGTTGGATTAAGACGGGAAGAAATTAAAAAACGCTATTGGGAAAATATGACACAAATGATTCACCCGGACGATCGCATGAAAGTGCAGAATGCTATTCGGGAGTTATTTGATAACAAAGGAAAGACCGGTATCAGATATAGAATACAACAGAACAATAGGGAATATTCGTGGGTACAGATGCATGGACGACTGACAAGAAATGAACAAGGCGAATACTTTCTTAATGCATATTATTATGATTTGTCTGAAAAAGAAAAAGAAGAGGTTGCGCTATTGGATTCGATGCCGGTTCTTCTTCGCGCAATTATGGAATCCTCTACAGATTTAGTATTTGCCAAAGACAGAGAATTTCGTTATATCTGTTGCAGCAATACATTTGTCCAGTTTGCAGGGTTGCAATCTATGGAGGAAGTCGTAGGAAAGACAGACGAGGAACTATTCGGTTCCCAAATAGCCACGCAGTTTCGAAAAGACGACATGCTGCTTCTTAAGAACGGTGAATCTATTGTAGATAAAGTTGAAACAATTCCATCAACGGATGGTGTGACGCATTATGTAACAACATCCAAATATCCACTTAGAGATATAAAGGATCATCTGACTGGAATTTATGGGGTGGCACGAGATATTACGGAATATCGCAATTCCTATGCACAACTGAAATTACTTACAGATTCAATTCCAGGAGGAATTGCTACATTTTTCGTAAAAGGTGATGAACTTAGAATTATCTATTGTAATGATGGATTCAGCAGAATCGTAGGATATAATCCGGATTCGTTGAAGGAGTATGCTCCGAATGCAATGTTAAAACTGATTGAACAGGAAGATGCCGTTGCCATACTGGAACAACTGGAACGATTGAAAAAATATAATATACCAATGGATGTGGACTATCGAATCTATAATCATAAAGATTATAGTATGCGCTGGATCAATCTCAAAGGCGTTATCTTTGAGAAAAGAGATGACGTTTATATTGTTAATACGGTTCAGTGTGATATCACAAAAGCTAAGAAAAAAGAAGAATCCAATCGTATCCATGAAGAAGAGTTAAAACTTGCGATGGCACAGCTTGGCAGAAGTATAGGTGAATATGATATAAACACACAGACTTTATATATGTCACAGACCTATGCACAGAAATACCAGTTCCCGGAAGTAAGAACGAACATACCGGATTGTATGAGAGACAGCGGCGAATTGTCAGAGGAGATGTTTGGTCTATATAAAGACTTCATTGATTCCATACACCGAGGCAAGAAAAGTGCAACTCTTGAAATTGAGATTAATCAGGTAAATGGTACAACGCGATGGGAACGAATTGAATCGATGATAATTTACAGCGAAGAAGGTCTCCCAATCAAAGCACTACTGGCACTGGATAATACAACAGAACAGCATAAACGTTTTGAAATTGAGCAAAAAAGGCCTACACTTGGAGCGGGTAATTTACTGGTTCATGCACTGTTTGATCTTACAGACAAAAAGACGATTGAATATTGCAATCAGGATGGTTCAGCGGTACCCATTGAGGAACAGTTAGAGTTCCTCAATGGGTAGGAATGCGTTAGATATTCTTCTGATAGATGATGAGGAACGCAGTGCGTTTCGTCAAATGCATGATATTGATTGGCTGTTAGAGAAGTATGAAAGAGCAGAAACCGAACTTTCGCTGGATTACAGGAGAAGATTGAAGAATGGGGATATTATCTGGGTTCGTAATATTCTTCGTATGATGCGGGAACCGGGCGGAACACATATTCTGCTGTTTGAGTATTGTTATAATATCGAGAAAGAAAAGACTACTGAAATTCTATATAATACATTTATCATGGAAAGCTATGACTATGTAATTCATATCAATGCAAGAAATCAGAATTGTATGATTTATATGAAGGCCAATGATACAAGAGATCTGCAGTCCTCCAAGGTTTATGATTCGGATACCTTTTTTATCAAGCTAATTGCTGATTATGTTCATCCGGAGGATCGAAGCACAACAATGGCGAATATCCGTCTGGAGCAGATCAAGCAGAATCTTCAGAGTAATGACAGATTCCAGTTTTCCTTCCGTATCATCCTTAAGGATGAGATTCTGGTGAAGAAATTGATAGCATATTATCTGGACCGCAGACGTGAGATTATTATCGTCACGCTGGAAGATATTACACAGATTATGCAGGAAGAGGCAGAGAAAAATGCTTTGCTGGAAGCTGCTGTAAATGAAGCGAACAAAGCCAATCGTGCCAAGTCGGATTTCTTATCAAGAATGAGCCATGATATGAGAACGCCGATGAATGCAATTATTGGACTGGTTGATCTTGCCAAAGAAATCAACAATCCATCGGAAACAAGAGAATATCTCTATAATATCGATGCTTCCAGCCATTTTTTGCTGGGGCTTATTAATGATGTGCTGGATTTGAGCCGTATTGAAAATGGCAAGATTGAATTGTGGGAAGAACCATTTTCGATAGAGGAATTTCAAAAAGGAATCAGAACAGTAATCAAGCCATTATTAGATGCGAAGAATATAAGCTTTGTTTTTGATATGAGTTGTGCCAAATCTGATATTCTTGTTGACAAGCTGCGATTTAATCAGATCTTTTACAATCTTCTGTCCAATGCCGCCAAATATACACAAAATGGTGGGAAGGTTGAATTGATTGCTCAAAGGCTTAAGAAACGTGGACAGAAGAATGGAATACGTTTTATCATTCGTGA
>Ga0116143_10004026_pt1 | contig 14287 bp, 12 predicted proteins | sample AD_UKC034_MetaG_FD_89745 | JGI IMG/M metagenome (GOLD analysis project Ga0116143, IMG submission 89745) | Active sludge microbial communities of municipal wastewater-treating anaerobic digesters from USA - AD_UKC034_MetaG | ecosystem: Engineered > Bioreactor > Anaerobic > Digestate | place: USA...
GAGTCGTTAAGTTCGTCGTTAATTTTTTGAGTAAGGATGTAATAGTGAGTTGCTTCAATAAAATCACCTTTTCTTTTATAAATATCGCCAATATTGTTTAAACAGGAGCGGATGATTATTTTGTTTGAGATTTTCTGAGCAATAATAAGGGATTCCTCAAAATATTTGAGGGCGGTATCTGTTTTTTCGAGCATATAATAAATAAGACCCATGTTATTAAGAGTAGCAGCCATGCCATTAAAATCTTTAATATCGGTTAGGATAGAGAGTGCTTTATTATAATAAGTAAGAGCTTTTTTGAACTGTGCCTGATCGTCGTATATAAGACCGATGTTGCTTAATGTATAGGCAATACCTTGTTTATCATTGAGGATTTCTCTTATTTTAAGAGTTTTAAGATAAATGTTAAGAGCAGAGGCATATTCGGCTTGGTCGTAATATAAGATGCCCATACTGCCGAGAGTAGTTGCGGTTCTTTCGAGGTACAGGTGTCGGACAGATATTTGCAGGGATAGTTTGAAATATTTTAACGCTAAAGAATAATTACCCATTATGTGATAAATGTTTCCAATATTGGCATAAATAGTAGAAACCATGAAATGTTCATTAATATTTTTATAAATGAGTAGTGCTTTTTCGTAATAGAATAAGGCGTTGTCATAATTTCCCAAATAATAATAGGCGATGCCGGTACCGTTAAGACTTAGTGCAGCGCCTTTGTTGAAGGATATTTTTTTTGAAATGTCGAGTGCTTTGGATGTTATACTTAATGCTTTTTCAGGTTGGGAGGAAACAATTTTGCGTGCTTCAGCATTAAGTTTCAATACAGTATTAGTATCTTCTTTAAAAGTAATTATATTGTTATTTTGAGATAAACAGACCCATTGCGAAAAGGAAATGAAAAATACCAATAAAAAGGTAAGTCTTTTCAAGGGTTTAATATAATATTATCAAAAAATATTTACCACAGTGAGTTATTAATAAACAAAGGCATGTTTATTCATCAGTTCTTTGAATTGTGGAGTTTTTTTGATATTTGAGAGGTCTTCATCTTTTTTGAGGTGGTCTATTTCGCTAAAACCTTTTTCGAGAGCCATGTCGAGATATTTGAGAGCGTCTTCGACTCTGTTCATAAGAGAGTAAAGGCAAGCCATATTATAATAAGGCCAAGGGTTATAAGGTCTTTCGGCTATTTCTACATTAAGTGCTTGAATAGCTTTAGCATTCTGGTCGAGGAAGAAATAAGAGTATGCGAGTACAGAGAAGTCTTTGATATCGGCTTTTTCGATAATATCAATGACATTTTTAAAATCCTGAGTGGCTAACAAGGTGTCGCCGATAGACATATAAGCTCTTCCTCTGAAATGGAGTACTCTATAGGCATTGCCAATATTCAGTTCGAGTGCTTTAGAATAGTCTTCGATGGCAGCATTATAATCGGGGATATAGTTTTTGATATAACCTCTGAGGAAGTAAGCGGTGGCGTTATTTTTATCAATTTCGATGGCAATATCTGCATCTTCGATAGCGCCCTGAAAATCGCTGAGGTCTCTTTTGGTATTTCCTCTGTTAATGAAAGCAGCCACATGCATAGGGTTCATTTCGATGACTTTAGTGAAGTCGCTTAAAGCTTCTTTGTATTTACCAATAATCCGTAACACTCTTCCTCTGTTGAAATAGGCGGATTCGAATTTAGGGTTTATGCTAATGGCTTTGGAAAAGTCGTCGACGGCTTCTTTATACCTGGCAAGTTCGTATTTTATAAGACCGCTTTCGTTGTATGCGGCAGCGAAGTTAGGGTCGAGGTTATAAGCTCTTTTATAAGAGAGGAGAGCATTTTCAAAATCTTTAAGTTCTTTATATGCATCAGCTTTGTTTTTGTGGGGTATAGGTTGCTTGTCATCAATTTCAATAGCTTTGTTGAAGTCGTCGATAGCTTCTTTGCGCATACCGAGCATAAGTTTAGAGAATCCCATATCATTATATATTTCCCAAGTATTATGATTTAATTTAATAGCATATTCAAAATCTTCGATAGCGCTGGCATAGTTTTTAAGTTGAACCTTAGCGACACCTCTTTTGTAATAGGCAGGAGCATATCTGGGGTCTATAAGCAGGGCTTTAGTGTAATCGGCAATAGCGCCTTTAAAGTCGAGAATTTCCATTTTTACATTTCCACGGTTAACATAAGCTTCGTAATATTCGGGAAATATTTCGATGGCGCTGCTGAAATCTTCAATGGCACCATGAAAATTTTTAATAGCAAATTTGCACATGCCGCTTTGGTTATAGGCAATAACTGTTTTAAGATTGAGAATTTTAATGCCATTTGCAAAGTCTTTAATGGCTTCGTTATAATTTTCCAGTTCATAAAAGACTTCCCCTCTGTAGAAGCGGGCTCCAGCAAAGTCGGGTTGTTCAATAATAACTTCGTCCATAAGTTTTAAACATTCATTATAAAACCCTTTTGCTTTCAATTGTTTTGCTTTGGTCATTTGGCGTGGTTCAGACTGTCCGTAAATTAAAGGTATTAAAGCAAATACCAATAAAATTGTAAATATTTTTTTCATGGTTTATGTGTTTTTGATTAAAAACTTAATATTTAACAAATATAAATAATGAAAAGCAAATTTTGTCAAAAAAAAATGAAATTAACAATTATTTTTTTTAAAATAAAGTATCAGGTTAAAATAAAGTATATAGAATATATAATAAAAATGAATTTTTTAAGTTTTTAAAAAATTCATTTTTTAAAAAACCGAAAAAGATAATGACAGAACGAAAAGACAGAGAGAAAGCATATCATAATAATGCATTTAAGCAGGGAACGAGGAAGAGTGCTGATAAGTACTATACAATTCACAAGGTATCCTTTGATGAATTGACACAGAAGCTTGAATTGTATGGTAGAGATAAAAATGTACTGGAATATGGTTGCGGACCTGGCAGTCATTCATTTATACTGGCAGCGTATGCCCAAAAAGTTGTTTCAGTAGACATTTCGGATTATGCCATAAAAAAAGCCCAACAATTGGCAGAAGAAAAGAAGTTGCATAATTTGAGTTTTGTGGTTATGGATGCAGAGGATTTAGAATTTGACAAAGAAACTTTTGATATGATTTATGGGAATGCTATATTGCATCATTTAAATTTGGAGAAAGCGTTTAAAGAAATAGAAAGGGTTTTAAAAACAGGGGGTAAGGCATTTTTTTATGAGCCACTGGGGCATAATTTTTTTATCAATGTTTATCGCAGACTTACACCACGAATGCGTACTGTTGATGAACATCCGCTTTTGATGAAAGACATCAATTATTTTAAGAAATATTTTAAAAAAGTACATATTACCTATTATCATTTTACCACATTATTGGCAGTACCCTTCAGGAATTTAAAAATATACGACAGCATATTGACAATTTTTCACAGAACAGATGTTTTTCTGTTTCGATACATTCCCTTTTTAAGGCGATATGCCTGGTATTGTGTTATTGAGATAGAAAAAGTGCCTTTAAGAGACTGTTAAAAATGAAGAGAAAGTTTGTAACAAATCTTATATTGCTTCTTACATTAAATCTGCTAATAAAGCCGTTTTGGATATTTGGTATTGACAGGACGGTGCAGAATATAACGGGTGCTGAGACTTATGGGGCTTATTTTGCATTGTTGAATATCTCCTTTTTATTTAATATTTTTCTTGATTTAGGGATAACCAATTTTAACAACCGAAACATTGCACAGAACAATCAATTGCTGAACAAACATTTTTCGGGTATTGTTGTGATGAAGTTTTTCTTGTCGTTTGTATATGTGCTGATAACATTGATTTATGTATGGTTATTTTCGTACAGCATAGAGCAGATTCTGATGTTAATGGTTTTGTGTTTAAATCAATTTCTGGCATCTTTTATTTTGTATCTGAGGTCGAATATATCTGGCTTGTATATGTTTAAGACGGATAGTATTTTGTCGGTGTTGGACCGTTTGCTGATGATAATCATATGTAGTTTTCTTTTATGGGGAGGTATATGGCGGCATACATTCAGGATAGAATGGTTTATATATGCCCAAAGTGTATCATATTTAATTACATTTATTATTGCATTTTATATTGTAGTAAAAAAAGCTGCATTTAAGCGTGTGCGATGGCATGTTCCGTTTTATCTTGTCATATTTAAGCAGAGTTTTCCTTTTGCATTGTTGGTATTATTGATGAATTTTTATTATCGTATTGATGGTATTATGCTGGAGCGCATGCTAGATGAGGGGGCAAATGAGGCCGGTATTTATGCGGCAGCATTTCGTTTGCTTGATGCCGGCTTTATGATAGCATATCTGTTCTCGGTATTGCTTTTACCCATATTTTCAAAAATGCTAAAGTTTAAAGAGCGTATAGACGAAATATTGAAGTTGTCTTTTTCTATTATTATTGTACCTTCAGTAATAATAGCCGTAAGTTCGTATTTTTACAATTATGAAATAATTAAATTGCTATATCATTCACACATATCTGAGTCAGCAGAGGTTTTTGGGATATTAATGATGTGTTTTGTAGCCATTTCGGGTTCATATATTTTCAGCACTTTGCTAACGGCTAATGGCAATTTAAAATATCTTAATTTGGTAGCGGCTCTTGGAATGGTATTAAATATAGCCCTTAATTTAATTCTTATTCCTTATTTGAGATCAAAGGGTTCGGCTTATGCCAGCTTAATAACACAGTTTAGTGTATTTTTTATACAAGTGGCAATTTCAGTATATATTTTTAAGTTGAAAGCAAATTACAAATATTTGGCATCTTTAATTTTATATTTAATTACAGGGATTTTAGTGTCATATCTTTCAACATTTTTACAAATAACCTGGTTTTATAAAGTAATTTTTATCATAGTAATATTACTTATCAGTGCTTTTGTTTTTAAGTTATTTGAAATTAAGTCTTTGTTTAGATTAATTGTATCTTTTAAGCAAAACAAGGGGGAGTAATTTTTTTAATGTTCTAATAATAAACTCATTAGCTTTATTTTTTTATATTGAGTTTTTTTTTAATTTTGGCACGCTTTAAACATAAGGTTTTAACTATTGATTAATATAAATAATATATGAATAAAGAGCACACAGAAAAGAATAATTTTGATTCGATGAATTTGTTGTTGTTTTTGGTAAGATGGCGTTTGCACTTGATAATAGTAGTGGTGGCTGCAGTGGTATTATCATCACTGTTTTCGTCGCCATGGTTTATAACGCCCAAATACAAATCAACAGTTGTGATGTTTCCTACGGCAAGTAATGCTTTATCGAAAGCTTTGCTGAGTGAAACCAAGACAGCCAAGCAGGATATTCTTGAATTTGGAGAGCAGGAACAGGCGGAGCAATTGTTACAGATATTAAATTCGAGTGTAATAAGGGACAGAATAATACAGAAGCATAATCTTATAAGTCATTATGAGATAGATACGACTTCGAAGTTTAAAATGACCAAGCTCATAAAGGAATACGAGAACAACATCACTTTTAAACGTACAGAATTTATGGCAGTAGAAATTAATGTTTTGGATAAGGACCCTCAGAAAGCAGCAGACATAGCCAATGATATTTCGGAGCTTCTGGATACAGTAAAAAATCAGATGCAAAGGGAGAGAGCCATCATGGGTTATGAGATTGTGAAGGATGAATATTTCAGATTACGCGATGAGGTAGCAGCTATGGAAGATTCTATGACGGTATTAAGAAAGTTGGGTGTTCATGATTATGAAAGTCAGTCGCAGGTTATAACAGAGCAGTTGGCAATAGCGTTGGCAGCCAATAATAAGAGTGGTGTAGCAGCATTGGAAAAGCAATTGCAGATATTATCAGAGTATGCAGGAGGATATGTGTCGTTGCGCGATGCTCTTGAGCATGAAAAGAAGCAATTAAGTGCCATTAAGGCGAGGTATGAAGAAGCTAAGGTGGACGCAGAACAACAACTACCCCATAAATTTATTGTTGACAGGGCTTATAAAGCAGAGAAGAAATCCTATCCTATACGTTGGCTTATCGTTGTGATATCTACATTCTTTACACTATTACTGGTTATCATTATTATAATAGTTTTGGAAAATTTAGGAAAAATAAATATAAATACCAATGTGCCAAAAATAAAACTGCCAAATAATTGACTGAATATAAAAATAAAATTACCCATACACCCTATAAAAATACAAAGTTTTATTGACATGGAAAAACAATTAAGTAATATCAACATCATAGCAATAGCAGCCAAATGGCGACTACATTTAATTATTATATTTGTACTGAGCGTTATTCTTTCGGTGATATTTTCTGGACCAAAATTCATAGAACCGAAGTATAAATCGTATGCTATCATATATCCTTCTAATTTAATACCTTATTCATCGGAGACAGCTACAGAGCAGATGCTTCAGATATTCAAGTCGGATGATTTACGAGATAGTATCATAGTAAAATTTGATTTAATTAATTATTATAAAATAAATACGAATAAGAAACATTATTACAGCACACTTATAAAGACTTATAATGAGAATGTAACAGTAAAGAAAACTGAATTTGAATCGGTATTGGTTGAGGTTTTGGACAGGGACCCTGTACAAGCATGTAATATGGTGAAAGAGATGATAAATATATTTAACAAGAAAGTAAGGGGTTTGCACAAACAAAAATCTGAAGAAGTATTGATAATAACAGGCAATCAACTTCAACTTAAGGAAAATCAGATTGATTCGGTAACAAAGTTGTTGAGCGCATTGAGTTCAGAATATAATATTATTGATTATGAGTCGCAGGCAAAAGAGGTAACGAGGGGTTTTTTAAAGACAGTGGATGGTTCGGGAGCTTCTATTAATAATAAGGCAGTTGAGCAATTAAAGAAAAATCTGGAAGAAAAGGGGGGTGATTATATGTTGCTTAACAATATCCTTGAAGGTCTTGTTGACCAGTACATTGAGCTTAAAACCGAGCATGAGATAGCGTTAAGGGATGTAAATAAGGAACTGACCTATACAAATGTGGTAAGTACACCTATACCTGCCGACAAGAAAGTATATCCTATACGTTGGCTTATAGTATTAATATTTACAATGTCAACAATGTTCATATCATTAATCTTGATGATATATTTAGAAAAAATTAAGAAATAAGAAAAGGGTTTTGGAAACAGTAAATCATTTAAAAAAGCGTTTATTTTATATCAGTTGTGCTGTTTTTATAATAGTCAATGCTATTTTTATTTCACAGGAATTTTATTATTTCAGTTTTTTACCATTATTATTATTTCTGGCTTACTGGTTCTTTTTTTCGCTTGATAAATTTATATTGTTAATAGCATTTACAACGCCATTTTCGGTTAAGCTGGAGGATTTGGATATTAATGCTGGTGTTTCGATACCTACAGAGCCCCTGATGTTTGCTGTGTTGTTGCTATTTATTATAAAAGTATTATCTGATTTTGATTTTTTAGATAGAAAAATAGTAAAACATCCCATAAGTATTGCCATTATAATGAATATCGTATGGTTACTAATAACATCCATTACCAGCGCATATCCCATAGTATCATTTAAGTTTCTCACAGCGAGATTGTGGTTTGTATGCACCTTTTTTTTCTTTGGGGTATTATTATTTAAAGATTTAAAGAATATAAAAAAGTTTATTTGGATTTTTTGTATTCCACTTTCAGCAGTAATTATATACAATACGATTAACCATTCGTTTTATGGTTTTGAGCGACAGGTAGGCACATGGATAGTACATCCTTTTTTTAACGACCATACGGCTTATGGCAGTGTCATTGCATTATTTATTCCGTTCATGATATCATTTATATTTTATTGGAATTACAATGTTTCAATAAAAATGGCGGCATTATTTATTTTACTTGTTTTGTTAACGGGTATATTGTTGTCGTATAGTAGAGCTGCCTGGGTTAGTCTGGCAGGAGCATTTGGTATTTTTATCATATTAAAGTTAAAGATACATTTTAAATATGTTTTTCTTTTTATGGGTTTGCTTGTGGGTTTATTTTTTATGTTCAGGACGGAAATAGTGATGGAAATGGAAAAGAACAAGCAGGATTCGTCGGGGAAGTATGCAGAGCATATCAAGTCTATATCAAATATATCTACTGATGCTTCTAACCTTGAAAGGATAAATCGCTGGGCATCAGCATTGAGGATGTTTAAAGAGCGTCCGTTTTTTGGTTGGGGTCCGGGCACCTATCAATTGGTGTATGCACCGTTTCAGTATTCAAAAGAGAAAACCGTTATCAGTACTAATGCCGGAGATATGGGAAATGCTCATAGTGAGTACATAGGGCCCTTGTCGGAGTCGGGTGTTTTTGGTATGTTGACGGTATTATTTATTGTTGTCAGTGTTTTTATAACGGGGGTTAAGAATTATAAGAAGGCACAATGCAGAGAGGTAAGGATGTTGAGTTTGGCATCATTAATAGGGTTATGTACGTATTTTATACATGGGGTTATGAATAATTTTCTGGATACCGACAAGGCATCGGTGCCCTTTTGGGCATTTGCAGCGATGATATTGGTGATGGATGTTTATTTCAGGGATAAAAAAGAGGAAGAAATTATCAAATAGATTTTAATTTTTCATACATTTCGGGGAGTTTTTTAAGTAATACCATTTCTCTCCATTTTTTTGTTTTTTCTTCGGCAGGAACACCGAAATAAGTTTTATAAGGTGGCACATCTTTATCAACTGCCGATAAAGCAAGCAATACTGCTCCTTTTCCAATGGTTAAATCTTTTTGTATGGCAACGCCTGCCCAAAGCACTACATCATCTTCGACGGTAGTAACACCGGCAATCATAACCTGGTTGCCGATGAGGCAATTTTTACCAATAACAGTATCGTGACCAATCTGAACATGGTTGTCGAACTTGGTACCTTTACCGATAATGGTATCGGCAGAGACGCCTTTATCAACAGTGCAGAGGCAGCCAATTTCTACATCATCTTCAATAACAACCCTGCCACAGGATTCCATTTTGTCATAATGTCCGTCGGCTTGTTTTTTAAAGTAGTAGGCATCGCCACCAATAACCGAATTAGCGCCAATTATTACATTATTGCCTATGATACAATGGTCGTAAATACTTACATTAGAATGTATGATACAATTATTGCCAATGCTTACATTGTTACCAATAAAAGCGCCTGGCTGTATGATGGTGTTTATACCAATGATGGCTTTTGTACTTATGGGGTGTTCAGATTTTTCGAAGGGGCGGTAATGTTTCACCAGCTTAATATAGGCATCGAAGGGTTTATCGGTAAAAAGGAGTGCTTTTCCAACGGGGCAATCTACTTTTTTGTTAATAATAATGGTGGTTGCCTTTGAATTAAGTGCTTTATTATAATATTTTGGATGGTCTACATAGGTTAAATCACCATTTTCGACTTTATGTATTTCGTTGATACCGCTGATAATTAAATCGGGTTTACCAATAAATTCAGCCCCCATAAAAGAGGCGACCTCTTTTAAGGTAATATGGGGAAAAATTTTCATAAAAAGGGGGATATTAAATTATTTAACTCTTTCGTAATAGTCGCCAGTACGGGTATCAACTCTAATTTTTTCGCCTTCATTAACAAATAAGGGGATGTTAACAGTGGCGCCTGTTTCGACAGTAGCAGGTCTTAACGTGTTAGTGGCAGTATCTCCCTTAACACCCGGTTCGGCATAAGTAATAGTAAGCACAACAAATGCAGGCAGTTCGCATGTAAGAGGTGTTTCGGTATCGGCATGAAATAATATTTCAACCTCTTGTCCTTCTTTTAAAAACTGTGGTGCATTGATTAATGTTTCTTCAATAGTCACCTGTTCAAAGGTTTCGGCGTGCATAAAGTTGTAACCTGAAGGGTCTTTGTATAAAAATTGGTAGGGGCGACGTTCGACACGGGCAATATCTATTTTAACCCCAGAGTTGAATGTGTTTGGAATAACTCTGCCTGTTCTAAGGTTTCTCAGTTTGGTGCGGACAAAAGCTGCTCCCTTACCCGGTTTAACGTGCTGAAATTCTACTACAGAATACAAATCGTTATTAAATTCTATACATAAGCCATTGCGTATATCTGCTGTTGTTGCCATATAAAAAAAAGATTTATTTTAAAAATTTTTGCAAAAATAATAAAATATTTCAATGAAAATTATTTAGGAGGATGAATAAATTATTGTAAATCTGATTACATAAAAAAAACATATAAGTTTATCGCGTTTTAAGCACAAGGTAATATTTATTATTTAATACGGTTTAAGCCCGCTTTGGCTTTTTGATTGATACTGTATTTGTATTCAGTATTATTAAGCGACATGGCTTTTTTAAAATATGAGATTGCCAGGTCTTTGTTGTTTTGAACTTCGTAAATGAAACCCAGATTGAGGCATGCATTGGCGGCATAATAGCTGATGTCGGTTTCGCCGAGTTCAATTGTTTTAAGGTAATAAAAGACAGCTTGAGTAGTATCCCCATATTCGTGGTAAATACGAGCTCGTCTGTAAGTATATTCAAGTATATCTTTATTTGAAGTGTTTGGTTTTTTAATATCAAAGGTGTTTAATACGTCTATAGCTCTTTTGTAGTAACCCCCGTCGAAGAGTAGCCGTGCTTTTAGTAATATGATATTAGGGATTTCATTGCTTTCGGCTTCGGCAAGGGCTTGGATATCATCTTCGGATTTATTATTTCCCATAGTTTTAACTTTTCCCATATTTTTATAATATCCTAAGGTGTCATTATTTATAAGGCAATGCCATGCTAATTTTTGATAGCATGATTTAATAAAATTCAGTCCGTTATTTTCAGTGAGGAAAATATTAAAATAAGCATCAGCATTTTTATCAAGTCTGTTTAGCCGCGCAAGTCCGTTGGCATAATAGCGGTAAGTGAAGCTGAAACAATTTTTGCATGGGTTAAAATCGGAAAGTATCTGTATGGCTTTGTCGCTGTTGTATTTTGTTCTCAGGTACATATTTGCCACACAGAAATTAACGAGGGCACTTGTTTTTACAAAATCATTAATTGTTTTATCCGATTCAACAAATTTAATGATGTTAATTACGTCATCTCTGTCATTATTTAGGTTTAAACTTACATAAGCGAGATAAAAGAGGGTTTCGGCACTGAGATGTTTATAGGAATCATTAATGAGAGATGATTTAAGCACAATAGCGAGTTGATTTACACCTTGTTCGATAGTTCCTTCAAAGCCAATAATTGACATTATCCATTTATAATCATCTGGTATTGAGCCAATTAATGCATGTAGTATGCCTAAGCTTTTAAGGTTGGGGGTAAAGTATGGAAATAATTCGTTATTTTTTTTTAATAATTTGTATGCTTTATTAATTTCATAGGCAGCAGTTAAATATTCATCAAATATTATACGAGCCGTTGCCCATTGTAAGTACACTTCGGCAAGGCAATATCTGTAATAGGGCGATTGCGTATTTCCTTTTTCAAGGAGTTCAATACGTTTTTGTTTATTACTTTTCAGAGTGTAGAATAAGTCGGGATTTTCGCTACAGATGATGCTTAAAAAGTCGATGATATTGTCGAGATAATAGGGAATAAGGTTTTCGGGATAATTATTTTTTTCGGTAATAATAATTTGTTTTGCATTAATGAAGTCGAGATTGATAGAATAAGAATAAGCTTTTTTACAATTATTATTAAAATTATAATCAGCAAAAGATTTATTGAATGTTAAAATAGATAATAAAATGAATAATATTTTGAAACAGAATTTTTTCAAAACAATAAAAAGTTAAAAAAATGCAAATATAATAATGATTGCGTATTATCTATTAAGAATGATATGAGAATATATAGAGCGTGATTCAGTTTGAAGCACTTAGTTTTTGTTGTTTTCGAGCATGCTAGTGTCAACGAGAATACGACCACAATATTCGCAGACGATAATTTTTTTCTGAGTTTTGACATCGAGTTGTCTTTGTGGTGGTATTTTATTGAAACAGCCACCGCAGGCGCCTCTTTCTACTGTAACAACTGCTAAGCCATTTTTGGCATTTTTTCTTATTCTGTTGTAGGCGAGCAACAAACGTTCATCAATATGTTTCTGGTGTTGTATGGCTTTTTCTTCGAGTTGTTTTTCTTCTTTGGTTGTTTCTGCAATGATTTCGTCCAACTCATTAATCTTTGTTTCGAGTTCTTTTTTGTAATTTTCTAGTTCGGTAACGACATTATCTCGAGTAGTTTTTTTAAATTCCAGTTTTTCTTTTAATTGTTTTATTTCTTTTTCAAGGAGTTTAATATCGAGTTCTTGGTTAAGAATTTGATTGGAAAGCGATTCATATTCTCGGTTGTTTTTCACATTGTCTTTTTGTGATTCATATTTTTTGATAAGAGCTTTAGCATCTTTTATAGATATTTCTTTGCCTTGTATGGTTTGTTCGAATTGTTTAATGTCTTCATTGAAATTTGCAATTCTTGTTTCGAGACCTGCAATAGTGTCTTCAAGGTCTTTTATTTCTACGGGTAACATGCCGCGGACGCTTCTGATTTTAGTGATTTTGGTGTCGATTTGTTGGAGGCAAAATAAAGCATGAAGCTTGTTGAGGATGGTTAAATCTTCACTTTCGTCTTTTTGTGTATTATGAGTAGTTGTGATTTCTTGTTCTTCTATTTTTGATATAGTTTTTTCTTCAACAGCAGTTTTTTTATCGGTTTTTTTTGGTTTTATTTCTTTTTTTGTTTTGGGAGTAGTTTTAGTTTTAGCCATAGTAAAAATAAATTAACTTGTTTATGTATAAAAAACAGGATTTTTTTCAGTTTTTGAAATTTCGACTGCAAATTTAGGAAATTTTTTAATTAAAATTGATTTTATTAAATCTTTAGCAAAATGCTCACTTTCGTAATGACCGATATCGGCAATAATAATATTGTTTAAATAGTCAACATAATGGTTGTGTTTAAATTCGGCGCTTATAAAGATGTCGGCTCCCTGTGTAATGGCTTGCTTTATCAGAAAGCTTCCTGAGCCACCACAGAGGGCTACTTTTTTTATTGATTTATTATCGGAGCCATTATGTTTGATACATTTCAGATTAAGCAATTTTTTTAAATCGGACAGGAATTGAGTTGCGGTTATTTTTTTATTCAAATCGCCAATAAGACCTGCGCCAAAAAGTGGGTATGTATTTTCGAGTGGGTAAATATCGTAGGCAATTTCTTCGTAGGGATGAGATTTTAATAAGCCATTAATGACATTATTTTCTATATGGACAGGATAAATTGTTTCGAAACGTATTTCATCTTCAAAATGCAGTTGGTTCTTTTTCCCTACAAAGGGCTTTGCTTTGTTGGAAGCTCTGAAGGAGCCCTGTCCTGTGATGTTGTAGCTGCAGCAGTCGTATTCGCCAATGTGTCCGGCGCCAGCTTCGAAAATTGCATTTCTTACTTTGTCGATATGTTTAATGGGGCAGAACGTTACCAGCTTACGTAAAGAGTTTTTTGCGGGCAACAAAACACGGGTGTTTTTTAAGCCGATTTTTTTTGCCATGATACTGTTTATCCCTTCACCGGCATTATCTAAGCTTGTGTGAGCTGCATAAACGGCTATGTTGTTCTGTATGGCTGCGATGATAATTTTTTCGATATTTGATTTGCCATTAATTTTTTTAATGGGTTCAAAAATTACGGGGTGATGGGATATTATTAAACCTGCATTCCTATCAATGGCTTCTGTAATCACCTCGAAGGTAAGGTCGAAACAAATTAAAATTTTAGTAATATCCATTTCAGGATTCCCAATAATAAGTCCCGAATTATCGTAAGATTCCTGATATCTGAGGGGAGCAGTACGTTCAAGTTCTTCAATGATTTCTTTTATTATCATATATGTTGATTTTTATAATCAAAATTACATAAAAAATATTTATGTAACATTTTTAGCATTTAAAAACGTATAACTATTTATCTTTCAATTTTATGCTGAAAATATTAAAGATAATTCTTTATCCAGTTTCATTGCTTTACGGGCTGGCAGTTATGATGAGAAACAAGTTATTCGACTGGAAATTTATTAAAGCGGAGCGTTTTGATATTCCTGTAATATGTGTGGGCAATTTATGTACAGGTGGCACAGGCAAAACCCCTCATGTTGAATATTTAATCAAACTATTATCAGTCAGATATAAAGTGGGTGTGTTGAGCAGGGGCTATAAAAGAAAGACAAAAGGTTTTTTAACAGCTGAAATAAATGACAAGGTGGGTGATATAGGGGATGA
>Ga0116143_10004029_pt1 | contig 14279 bp, 10 predicted proteins | sample AD_UKC034_MetaG_FD_89745 | JGI IMG/M metagenome (GOLD analysis project Ga0116143, IMG submission 89745) | Active sludge microbial communities of municipal wastewater-treating anaerobic digesters from USA - AD_UKC034_MetaG | ecosystem: Engineered > Bioreactor > Anaerobic > Digestate | place: USA...
AAAATTAGGAATTCCTTTTGGAATAATTGATCTTTCGTTAGCACCGACTCCGGCAGTTGGAGACAGTGTCGCAGATATTCTTCATGAAATAGGAGTGGAATATCCTGGTGCTCCCGGAACAACAGCAGCACTTGCCTTACTTAATGATCAGGTTAAGAAGGGTGGTGTCATGGCATCCTCCTATGTTGGCGGACTGAGTGGTGCATTTATTCCGGTAAGTGAGGATCAGGGAATGATAAATGCCGTAGAAGTCGGCGCGTTGACAATTGAAAAATTAGAAGCAATGACTTGTGTCTGTTCCGTTGGCCTTGACATGATTGCGGTTCCGGGAGATGTGAAGGATACAACTTTATCTGGAATCATTGCTGATGAGATGGCAATTGGTATGATTAATCAGAAGACAACTGCGGTCAGAATTATTCCGGTAATTGGGAAGAAGGTTGGAGATATTGTAGAATTTGGCGGACTGTTAGGATATGCGCCAATCATGGCAGTGAATTCATTTGCCTGTGATGAATTTGTTAATCGTGGAGGAAGAATTCCTGCGCCAATTCACAGCTTTAAAAACTAATCACATCTTTGAATGGTAACAATATTTTGCCTGTATTCGTTATGAATGCAGGCTTTTTTACTAATGCTGGAGGTATATTGATATAATTCAGATGCAAAAATATCCTGTTGCAAAAGGGCAAGGCTATCTTCTGCCAATGATTTTCTGGCATCGGCAAGCTTGGACAAAAGAGGGCAGCTGGCATTGGATTTGACAGCATGAAGAAGCGGTGATGCCAGAGTGTTCATGCCCAGAATGCGCAGATACGCGCAATAGGAATACTTGGAAATCAAAATTTCAACTAAGGATGTGCGTATTCCAAGCAGAATGTGTAATAAAGCACGACGAATATGAGTCAGAGTAATGTCTTTTGATTTGAGTAATGTACAATAATCAATGGGATTCGTATAATCTGACAATTGTTTGGCGATTTTGTCTGAAAGATCAGGATACACATCAAAAAAATCGGTATAGCCGTTTACTTTGTTGACAAGAAGTGCATAATAAAGGGACGATTGATAAGAATTTAAGGTCATCTTATGATGACTGGAATAATAATCGTATAATGTCTCAAGATAGAATTGAGGAACTACATTGTTAATCTGAGTAATATCATTATTCTGTAAAAGGCTGCGTAAATATGTTGCGCTGCAGTATCCATTGCAAATTGACTGATCGTGGTGACCGGAACCGATTCGTGCAATTGTCTGAAAGGAAACACCTTTTTGAGAGGTTGGGTCTAGATATTCGTATGCACGTAAGTACTCAATCCCCAGTTGATTATTGGGAAGCAACTGTTCCCCTGTACGTAAAGAGACATCCACTGCACTAAAAGAATGCAGCATGGATAAATCGCCGGATTCACTTCCAAAAAGCAGAAAATCAATTACTCCGGTAGCTAAGAGAGCAGCGACGGCTCCGCGGGAGAAGTATTGAGCACTGCCGGTTGCAAAACATACCGGTAGCTCTAACACAAGATCGGCACCGGATTGAAGAGCAGCCTGCGTACGAAGATATTTATCAGCGATCGCGGGTTCACCACGCTGTACATGGTCACCGCTCATAATAACGATAATGTAATCGGCCTGAAATTGTTCTCTGGCCTTTTGTATTAAGAAGTGGTGCCCCTTGTGTAATGGATTGAATTCAGCGATGATTCCACAGACTTTCATGATGTCTCCTTTTCATTGATACGATAGAACTGTTATTACTGTAGCATGGACACGATAAAAGCACAAGAAACTAAAAAACCAAATAAATCTAGTTTCATCAAGCAAATTTGTTGAATACAAAATGAAAATATTATATAATGAAAATCGTGTACGACATGAAGATGGGGAACTCATGTGGCGTTACGAAAGGAGAGTATGTTATGTCATACATTGATATTATTAAAGATAAAGCCCGAGCAGATAAGAAAACGATTGTTTTGCCGGAGACCGCAGATAAAAGAACTTTGATTGCAGCATCTCATGTAATTGAGGAGAACATAGCCAACATCATTATGGTTGGCAAGGAAGAAAAGATTCGTGACGGTGCTGAGTGGCTGGAAATTGACTTAAGCATGGTTGAAGTTGTAGATCCGGAAACAACAGAACGATTGGATAATTATATTGAGTTACTCTATCAGACAAGAAAAGACAAGGGAATGACACCGGAGAAGGCAAGAGAGATTCTTCTAAATGACTATCTTACCTTTGGTGTTGTTATGGTAAAAGCAGGCGATGCTGATGGTATGGTTGCAGGCTGTTGTCATCCGACAGCGGATGTTTTACGCCCCTCTTTGCAGATTCTGCGTACAGCACCAGGAACCAAGCTGGTATCTGGTTTCTTTATCATTGATGTTGCGAATTGCCCATATGGTGAGAATGGAACGTTTCTTTTCTCGGATTGTGGGCTCAATCAGGATCCTACCGCTGAGGAACTGGCAGCAATTGCAGATTCTTCAGCACAGAGTTTCAGGACATTGGTTGGAGCCAATCCAATCATTGCATTATTATCACATTCCACCAAGGGAAGTGCAAAGCATCCTTTAGTAGATAAGGTGATAGAGGCAACGCGTATTGCGCATGAACAGTATCCAAATCTGGTGCTGGATGGAGAATTGCAGACGGATGCAGCAATTGTTCCAAAGGTAGCTAAAGCAAAAGCACCGGATAGTCAGATTGCCGGTAAGGCCAATGTCTTGATTTTCCCGAATCTGGATTGCGGCAATATTAGTTATAAATTAGTAGAACGTTTGGCCGGTGCGGAAGCATATGGCCCAATGCTACAGGGAATTGCCAGACCGGTTAACGATTTATCAAGAGGATGTTGTTGGGAAGATATCGTCGGAGTTGTGGCACTGACTGCTGTTCAGGCACAGAATATTGAGGAATAGGCAGAGCGAGTTAATGCATGTAAGAAAACATATAATGGAGGAGAAAATGAAGAAAAGAATTACAAAGAGAAAAAACAGCAGATGGAGCATTCGTGTATTGGCACTGATGATAACGATTGCTGTTTTAATACCAAGTGTTTGCACTTATGCTGCAAACAGTGGTTATCTTACAGATCGGGTTGAACATACAGATCTTACTTTTGGTGAGTTGGAATATAGTCGTATGAACCTGGATGATTTCACTGCAATTATTGCAGGTCTTGAGGATCTTGCTTCAGATGCCGCTAATTCTTCGGATGTTGAGACGGTAATCATTGCAATGGAAGATTATTACAATGAGCTGATAGGAAATTATTCATTGGTACAGGTTTATTCCACGCAGGATGTTAATAATGATGATTATGATGAAGAAGTTAAATTCTGCGATGAACTTGCTGTTGAAGTGTCGGATCAGATTATGCAAAGCTATCATACAATTGCAGTTTCACCCTGCTCGGATGTTTTGAAGAATAGAATTGATGATGATGACGAATGGCAGGATATTCTGGATTATGTTCCAATGACAGATGAACAAAAAGAGTTATCAGCGCAGGAAACGGATTTATCCTTACAGTATGATACCTTAAGTATTGCAGATTATTTTACTACAATTGATGGAACCCAGTATTCTGAAGCGGAACTGGAGGAAGCCTATGGCAATAGTACGATAGATATGGATCAGTACCTGGCAGGTATTGCCGATATTGGGGCACAAAGAAATGAAGCAATGGGAGAGCTCTTCCTGCAACTGGTTGATATAAGAAAACAGATTGCAACAAGCTATGGCTATGATAATTATGTGGATTATGCTTATGATAAATTATATGGGCGTGATTATACATACGAAGAATTGGAAGACTATCGTGAACAGGTAATTACTTACATGGCACCACTGGAAGATGAACTTTACAGTTTGCTCTTTGATGATTATTATTCACAGTATGAGGCTATGTGGGACACTGACATGGAACCTGAAGATTGTCTCGCTACATTGGAAGAGTATCTGCCGGAAATATCAGATGACTTGATGGTGTCCTATCAGTATATGTTAGATCATGAGATGTATGATATTGTTGTTAGCGATACCAAAGCACCGGGTGCTTATACAACAACACTTACAGGCTATAATGCCCCGTTTTTGTTTAACTGTGCAGATGGTACAATATCAGATATGGGTTCACTGATTCATGAGTTTGGTCATTACAATGAAATGTACTATGCTTCGGAAGATACCTGGTATTATGATACAAGCGATCTTGATCTTGCAGAGATTCATTCACAAGGTCTGGAAATGCTTTTCCTTGATTATTATGATGATATCTATGGTGAGTATAGCGATGTAATGAAGACATATACATTGTTCAATCTGGCTTATGCAGCTGTAGAAGGTGTGAAAGAGGATGAATTCCAGTATATGGTTTATACCAGCTCGGATGATTTGACCTTGGCGGAATTAAATCGGATGTACTATGATTGCTGTATAGAATATGGTGATGAGGATTTGTATAATTCCTATTATACTGGAATGTATGGCTATGGAGAATCAGATGAGATTACAGAATGGGTGGAAGTACCGCACACATTCCAGTCACCATTGTATTATGTGAGCTATTCGGTATCGGTTGCAGCGGTAGAAGAGGTATATGATCAGATATTAGATGATCGTCAGAGTGGAATTGAGATTTATCTGGATCTTGTTGACCGTGAGTTCCAGGAGCCATTTCAAGATACTTTAACAGAGGTTGGACTAAATAACCCAATTGAAAATCCGAGATTTGATGTATATGCAGATAATATCAGATATGCAGTAGGACTAATCGACACGCGCCCGGGAACTGGTGCGACAACACAGGCTTCTGATAGCATCACTTCGTCAGATAAGCCGGGAAATAACGCAAATGACGATAGCGAATATGATGACACAGATGATTATGAAGACACTGCTGATATTGATATAATGGATGATGACGATGTTGAGAAAATTAGCACTGTATTTATTATAATGCTGCTAGGTGCAGTTGTTTTGCTGGTGGTATTAATCGTAGTCATTGTGCTGATTGTAAAATCATCTAAGAAAAAGCAACAGCAGGAATTACAGCAGTCACAGCTATATTATGGTCAGCCGATGCCGCCGACGCAGCAGTATAATGGACAACCTATGCAGCCAATGCAACAGGTGCCGCCGATGGATCAGTCACAGCAGTATTATAGTCAGATGACACCGCCGATGCCGACAGTACAGCCTTCACAAGTACAGGCACCGACACAGCCACAACAATATTATGAACCGCCGGTAGATCCGACACAGCAACAGATGTATGGACAGCCGACGCAGCCAACACCAACACAACAACCGTATGATCCCAATGGTGGTGTTAATTAGACAAGAAATTTCAAATATCTTATTGACAAACATTTATGGGATGGGTATAATATCATAAGTGTTGAATGGAAAAGAGTAGAACGACAGGAGGTGTATTACAATGTCAATTTGTCCTAAGAATAAATCTTCCAAAGGAAGAAGAGATAAAAGAAGAGCGAACTGGAAAATGAGTGCTCCGACTTTAGTAAAGTGCAGCAAATGCGGAGCTTTGATGGTACCTCACAGAGTATGTAAAGCTTGTGGAGCGTATAACAAAAAAGAAATCATTGCTGTTGACTAATGAATGAGATTAAGGCTTTCCCAGATGGGGAAGCCTTTTTACATAGTGGAAAAAACTTGATTTTTTGCCACTATTTTAGTATGATTAATATTGCGTTATTTTGGGCAAATAGAATAATTGGAGAGGTAGATGTTTTCATGAGTGAGATGGTAAAGGTAGCTTTAGATGCTATGGGTGGAGATAATGCACCGGTAGAGATCATCAAAGGCGCTTTGGAGGCTTTGAAGGAAGCTGAAGATATTCTCGTGTATTTGGTTGGTAAAGAAGAGATTCTTAAGAAAGAGTTATCCAATTATCAATATGATGAGAGCCGAATAAAAATAGTTAATGCAGAAGAGATTATCGAAACAGCGGAGCCACCGGTAATGGCAATTCGAAGAAAAAAAGAATCTTCTATTGTGAAAGCATTGTATTTGGTGAAAGACGGGACATGTGATGCATTTGTCTCTGCTGGAAGCAGTGGTGCAATTCTGGTTGGAGGACAATTGATTGTTGGAAGAATCAAAGGTGTGGAGAGAGCACCTCTTGCGCCAATTATTCCTACTGAGACAGGCTGTGCTTTATTGATAGACTGTGGAGCCAACGTAGATGCAAGAGCCAATCAGCTGGTTCAATTTGCAAAGATGGGAAGCATCTATTGTGAGAATGCACTTGGAATTGAGAAACCACGCGTTGCAATTGTGAATATAGGAGCTGAGGAAGAGAAAGGAAATGCGCTGGTGAAGGAGACCTATCCTTTGCTAAAAGCCTGTGAGGATATTAACTTTATTGGTGGAATCGAGGCAAGAGAGATTCCGGCCGGAGCTGCAGATGTTATTGTATGTGAGGCATTTGTCGGCAATGTCATATTGAAACTGTATGAAGGTACCGCGTCTGTATTGATTCGGACGATTAAAAAGGGATTATTAAGTAATCTTTTGAGTAAAATAGGAGCGGCGCTTGTAAAACCTGCACTGAAACGGACTTTGAAGACATTTAATACAGATGAATATGGTGGAGCACCATTGCTTGGTTTAAATGGTTTGGTTGTTAAGACGCATGGTAATGCGAAAGCGGCAGAAGTAAAGAATTCTCTGATACAGTGCAGAACATTTAAAGCACAAAAAATAAATGATAAAATACGTGAACAGATAGCGTTAGGAAGCGAATAAGATGGAACTTGAGATACTTAAGGAATCTATTGCCAGAATATTACAGGTATATGAAAAAGAGATCAGGGAAGAATCTACGTTTGCCGGAGAATTAGGAGCTGATTCCATTGACCTTGCACAGATTTTGCAATGTGTGGAAGAACAACTCCATATTCGACTTAAGGTCGCAGATCTGAATTCAATTGAAACAGTTGCGGATGCTTTAAATCTGATTAAGGAAGCAAGAAATGAAGAAGCCCTCTAAAGGGCTTTTTTGTGGGAGAATATTATGAATCAAGAGAAGAGTATAGAAGTGTTGGAACGTGTGATTCAATATAAGTTCAATAATAGAGAACTGGTAAAAGAAGCATTGACACACAGCTCCTATGCAAATGAGCGTAAGATTAATAAGTATAATTGCAATGAAAGATTGGAATTTCTTGGAGATGCAGTACTTGAACTGGTATCCAGTGATTACATTTTTCAGCGATACAATGAGATGCCGGAGGGCGACATGTCTAAATTAAGAGCGAGTCTGGTCTGTGAACCGGCGCTTGCAGAATGTGCTGCCAATATCGGTTTAGGAGATCTGATTCTGTTGGGCAAAGGTGAGGATGCCAATGGTGGCAGGCTGAAAGCATCAGTTACTTCCGATGCCTTTGAAGCAGTACTTGGGGCAATGTATCTGGATGGTGGTATGGAGCCGGTTAAAGCATTTATCCATAAGCATGTATTGTCAGATTGCGAACAGAAAAGAACCCAGTCAGATTCCAAATCTGTTCTGCAGGAAATTGTTCAGGCGAAAAATCTCGGAAACATCAGTTATGAGGTAACTGGTGAAGCGGGACCGGAACATGATAAGGTATTTGAAGTGCAGGTTTTCATTGACGGAACACCATATGGTACCGGCAATGGAAGAAACAAGAAGACCGCTGAGAAAGCCGCTGCCTATGAAGCAGTACTTTCCATAAGAAATAAATAGAAAGGCACGGATGACACAATGTACTTAAAAAGTATCGAAGTACAGGGATTTAAGTCCTTTGCAAATAAGATTAAATTTGAATTTCATAATGGAATCACTGGAATTGTCGGACCGAATGGAAGTGGTAAGTCCAATGTTGCAGACGCAGTACGCTGGGTTCTCGGAGAACAGAGAATCAAGCAGCTTCGTGGTGCTTCCATGCAGGACGTTATTTTCTCGGGAACAGAGCAGCGTAAGCCGCTCGGTTATGCTTATGTTGCAATCACTCTGGATAATTCAGACCGTCAGCTTGCGATTGATTATGAGGAAGTAACTGTTGCGCGTAAAATCTATCGTTCCGGTGAAAGTGAATATTTGCTGAATGGGAATATGTGTCGATTAAAGGATGTCAATGAACTGTTTTATGATACAGGCATTGGTAAAGAGGGTTATTCCATAATCGGACAGGGACAGATTGATAAGATCTTAAATGGTAAGCCGGAAGAAAGAAGAGAGCTGTTTGATGAGGCTGCCGGAATCGTAAAGTTTAAAAAGAGAAAAGCAACCGCACAGAAGAAGTTAGAGGAAGAAAAACAAAATCTTGTGCGTGTGAATGATATTTTATCGGAACTGGAGAAGCAGGTTGGTCCGTTGGAGAAACAATCGGAGAAGGCCAAAGAATATCTGAAGCAGAAAGAAGAGCTGAAGCGCCTGGATGTAAATTATTTTCTGTTGGAAAATGAGAGAAGCACTGCCAGTCTTTCTGATGTTGAGGGTAAGCTTCAGATTGCAGACAATGATCTGAAGGAACACAGGGATCATTTTGAAGCAATCCGCGTGGAATATGAGCAGATAGAGACCACCATCGCGCAGCTGGAACAGAGCATTGAAGAGACAAGAAATTCGCTTAGTAATACAAGCTCAGTGAGAACAAAACTGGAAGGTGAGATTAATGTCTTAAAGGAACAGATTAACTCTGCAAAGAGCAATGTGGAACATTTTAAGACAAGAATGGCTTCTTTGGATCTGAATGCTAAAGAAAAGAATCAGGAATGTGCAAAGATTGAAGAAAGCAAGGCACAGGTGGATGCGGTTCTTAGCAAAATTGAATCTAAGCGTAACGAGGCCAAATCTGCACTGATTGCAATCCAGAGCCGTATGGAAGAAATCAATGATGGCATTGAAAATGATAAGAACCAGATTATTGCGAACCTGAATGAAAGAGCAACCATTCGTTCCAAGAAGGAACGTTATGATACCATGTTGGAGCAGGTGAACATCAGACGTTCAGAACTTAACTCAAGATTCCTGCAGGCAAAGACCAATGAGGAGGAACAGCAGGAAATTATTGTAACGTTGGAAAAGGAATTTGAAAGCGTTAATAAACAGATTGAGGAGCTGAATTATCAGCAGAAGAAGAAAGAGGAACGTGCAGGGGAGATTCATGAGGAACTGGCCTCTCTGGATCAGAAGCTTCGAGATACTCAGGTACTGTACCATCAGGATCAGGCAAAGCTTGAATCCGTGACAAATCTGACGGAACGTTACGAAGGATATGGCAACAGTATTCGTAAGATCATGGAAAAGAAAGAAGAAGTTGCCGGTATTATTGGCGTTGTTGCGGATATTATCAAGGTGGAGAAGAAGTACGAGACTGCGATAGAGATTGCGCTTGGTGGCAATATTCAGAATATTGTTACCGAGGATGAAGTAACCGCTAAAAAAATGATTGGTTACTTAAAGTCCAATAAATTTGGACGGGCAACCTTCCTGCCGCTGACAAGTATTACGAATCCACAGGAATTTAAAACACCGGAGGTATTAAAAGAAAACGGTGTAGTCGGCATGGCCAATGAGATCGTAACAACAGAAGTACAGTACAGCAATGTTGCCAAGGCAATGCTTGGAAGGATTGTTGTAATTGACAACATTGACAATGCTTTAAAAATTGCCAAGAAATATGATTATGGCGTTCGTATGGTAACACTTGATGGAGAGCTGCTGGTACCAGGTGGTGCTATCAGTGGTGGAGCATTTAAGAACAGCTCTAATCTTCTTGGAAGAAGACGTGAGCTGGATGAACTGGAGAAAAAGGTCAAGAAGTATCTGGAACAGATTAGCACAATACTGGATCAGATTGAGAAGATTAAGCATGAAAGAAATTCTCTTCGTGTAGAAATTGAGGATGTTAAATATGAGATTCAACAGCAGTTCATCAAGCAGAATACTGCCAGACTGAATGTGATTAAGGCACAGGAGAGAATCGATGAGACGCTAAAAGGTGTTGGCGATCTGAAGGCGGAACAGGAAGAAATTGAGAATCAGATTAAGGATATCAAGGAAAAACAGAATCAGATGGAGTCTGAACTGGAAACCTCTTCCAGAATAGAGAAAGAGATCGAGGAACGCATCAATATCAATCAGCAACAGTTAGAAGAAATGCGAATGGAAGAGTCTGAACAGTCCGGACATGTAACGGAACAGGATGTTGAGGTCGAAAAGGTTCTTCAAAAGCAGGAATTTGAACAGCAGAATGTAGATCGTATCACAATGGAACTGAATCGCTGCGAAGAGGAACGTCAGGAAGTGCTTGCTGCAATGGAGAAAAATGAATCTGATGTGAAGGAGAAGGAAGAAAATATCCAAAAGATCACACAGACGATTGAAGCTTCCTTTACAACACAGGAAGATTCGGAGACGAATCTAAAAGAGATGATAGCCAGAAAGGAAGAACTCTCTGCAAAACAGAAACAATTTTTCACAAGCCGTGAAGAAATTCAGGATAAGATCAGCGGATTGGATAAAGAAGTCTTTCGACTGAATGCCCAGAAGGAGAAGCTGACAGAAGCAATCGATGGTCATACCGGTTATATGTGGGCAGAATATGAATTGACGCTTCGCGATGCGATGACACTTCGAGATGAGACACTTAACGATATTACCTTCCTGAAGCGAAGTGTGGCTGAAGTCAAGGATAAGATCAAAAGACTGGGCGATGTTAATGTTAACGCAATAGAAGATTACAGAGTGCTGATGGAACGATATGAATTCCTTAAAACACAGCATGATGATCTGGTGGAGGCGGAAGGAACGCTCCTTGGCATTATTGAAGAACTCGATACTGCTATGAGAAAGCAGTTCACAGAAAAATTTGCCGAGATTAATCGGGAATTTGATCGCGTATTTAAAGAAATGTTTGGTGGCGGTAAGGGAACACTGGAATTGATGGAGGATGAGGATATTTTGGAAGCCGGAATCCGTATCATTGCACAGCCCCCTGGAAAGAAATTGCAGAATATGATGCAGTTATCCGGTGGCGAGAAGTCGCTGGCAGCGATTGCGTTACTATTTGCCATTCAAAATCTGAAGCCATCACCGTTCTGTCTGCTGGATGAGATAGAAGCTGCACTGGATGAGAGTAATGTTGGAAGATTTGCAAGCTATCTGCACAAACTGACGAAATACACGCAGTTTATTGTCATTACCCATCGAAGAGGTACGATGGAAAAGGCAGACCGACTTTATGGAATTACGATGCAGGAGAAGGGTGTTTCGGCACTTGTCAGTGTGAATCTGATTGATAAGGATCTGGATAATTAACGATAATGGGAGGCCGGAATGGATGAAATGAAGAAAGACTTCGATAAAGAAGCCGAGCAGGAAGATATAAGCGAAGAAGAAAAGAAAGAGAAGAAAGGTTTCTTCCAAAGATTAAAGGATGGCCTTACAAAGACAAGAAACAATATTGTATCCGGCTTTGATGCTGTTTTTAGTGGATTTTCCAAGATTGATGAGGAGTTCTATGAAGAACTTGAGGAGATCCTGATCATGGGAGATACTGGTGTACATGCGACTGAAGGTATCATTGAACGTTTGAAGCAGCAAGTAAAAGAAAATCACATTACTAATCCGATGGATTGTAAGGAACTCTTGATTCAGAGCATCAAGGAACAGATGCAGGTAGGCGAGACTGCTTATGAATTTGAACATCAGCAATCAATCGTATTTGTCATTGGCGTCAATGGTGTTGGAAAGACGACTACCATTGGTAAATTAGCTTCAAAACTTAAAGGACAGGGGAAACATGTTTTACTGGCTGCTGCCGATACCTTTCGTGCTGCGGCGAATGACCAGTTAAAAGAATGGTCCAATCGGGCAGGCGTAGAAATGATTGGCGGAGTAGAAGGTGCTGATCCTGCAAGTGTTATTTTTGATGCGGTGAATGCTGCAAAAGCAAGAAAGGTTGATGTGTTACTTTGCGATACGGCAGGAAGACTTCATAATAAAAAGAACCTGATGGATGAGTTAAAGAAGATGAACCGCATTATTGATAAGGAATTCCCCAATGCGCACAGAGAGAATCTTATTGTCTTAGATGGTACCACGGGGCAGAATGCATTACAGCAGGCAAAGGAATTTGGTGAAACGGCTAATCTAACAGGAATTGTATTAACCAAGATGGATGGAACTGCCAAAGGTGGTATTGCAATTGCAATTCAGGCAGAGCTTGGAATCCCGGTAAAATATATTGGCGTAGGAGAAAAGGTAGAAGATTTGGAGAAATTTGATTCCAATCGTTTTGTGGATGCTTTATTCGATGTAAAGCTTGATGATGAGGAAGCTGATGCCGAGAATGAGGCTTAACACAACGGATATGATTGAATTGGCATGATGAAATAATTCACGGTATCATCTTGTAATAATGCCTGAATTAAATATTCGATATACTGGATGTTGCCATGCGAAACAAATCGGAGTATGATGACGGTTAAAGAAAACGGTTAAAGATTGGAGCGGCTATGGAAGAAAAAATGCTGACACTGGAAAAATTTGAAGAAGCTTCAGAAGTAGTGAAGCAGGTAACACTGGAGACTAAGTTAGTCTATAGTGACTACTTAAGCCAGGCTACCGGCAATAAAGTATATTTGAAACCGGAGAACATGCAGTTTACCGGAGCATACAAGGTTCGAGGCGCTTATTATAAATCAAGCACGCTGACAGAGGAGGAAAAAGCCAAGGGCGTCATTACCGCATCAGCAGGTAACCATGCGCAGGGCGTTGCTTATGCTGCGAAATGTAACAATATGAAAGCTACCATTGTTATGCCGACAACAACACCTTTGATGAAAGTCAATCGTACCAAGAGCTTTGGCGCAGAGGTTGTACTTTTTGGTGATGTCTATGACGAGGCGTGTGCACATGCGTATGAACTTGCCAAGGAGCATGGATATACCTTCATTCATCCGTTTGATGATCTGACAGTTGCGACAGGTCAGGGAACCATCGCAATGGAAATTGTAAAGGAACTTCCACTGGTAGATTATATCTTGGTTCCCATCGGAGGTGGCGGACTGGCAACAGGTGTATCTACGCTTGCAAAGCTTCTGAATCCTAAGATTAAGGTAATCGGTGTTGAACCTGCTGGAGCAGCTTGTATGAAAGCATCCATAAAGGCTGGTAAGGTTACTACACTTCATAAAGTTAATACTATTGCAGATGGTACCGCAGTAAAGACTCCGGGAAGTAAGATTTTCCCTTATATCCAGAAAAATCTGGATGATATCATTACCGTTGAGGATGAAGAACTGATTGTTGCATTCCTTGATATGGTAGAGAATCATAAGATGATTGTTGAGAATTCAGGACTATTGTCTGTTGCAGCATTGAAACATCTGGATGTATTGGATAAGAAGATTGTCTCAATTTTAAGCGGTGGTAATATGGATGTAATTACCATGAGTTCTGTTGTACAGCAAGGTCTAATCTTCAGAGACAGAATCTTTACCGTATCGGTATTGCTTCCGGATAAGCCAGGTGAACTGTGTAAGGTATCCGGTGTCATCGCAGAGGAGAGTGGAAATGTAATTAAGCTTGAGCATAATCAGTTCGTATCAACGAATCGAAGTGCTGCTGTAGAACTTAGAATCACAGTTGAGGCATTTGGCACCGACCATAAAGAAGAAATCATGAAACGATTGGAAAAGGAAGGATATCTTCCGAAGATAGTGAGAACTTTAATCTAATTACTTATTGAATTAAATAAGGTGGCTTCAAGTCCAATAAATATGATAGATAAAAACGCAATAAGGGATGTCATGACATGCATATAAAGAAGGCTGTCAGGGCATCCTTTTTATATGAAACTTCGCGATATTAAAGAATTCCTGGCATGTAAAGTGATGAGATATCTGGTGATGATTCCATTGGCAGCGTTGTATGCGCTGGCAGTGGCGTGTGTGATTGACCCCAATAATCTTGCACCTGGTGGTGTGACAGGGGTTGCAATTATTCTGAATCGTATTATTAACGTAGAGACAGGAACCTTGATTCTTGTACTCAATATTCCAATTCTGCTTCTGAGTCTGTGGAAATTTGGATTTCATTTTACGATGGATTCCCTCTATGTTCTGTTTTGGGTATCAACATTTACCAATATGGCAAGTCATCTGCCGACATTGACAAAGAATCCCATTCTTGCAGCAGTAACCGGTGGGAGTCTGTGCGCAGTGGCGCTTGGAGCAATTCTTCGTACCGGTGCGACCACAGGCGGACTGGA
>Ga0116143_10004035_pt1 | contig 14266 bp, 14 predicted proteins | sample AD_UKC034_MetaG_FD_89745 | JGI IMG/M metagenome (GOLD analysis project Ga0116143, IMG submission 89745) | Active sludge microbial communities of municipal wastewater-treating anaerobic digesters from USA - AD_UKC034_MetaG | ecosystem: Engineered > Bioreactor > Anaerobic > Digestate | place: USA...
ATGTACCGTTAATCGATTTTGCAAACGGAACTATCAATGAATATCAATATCCCATTCACCTTTCAGGACATCATTGCGCGACTCAACGAATTCTGGGCATCCCGTGGATGCCTGGTCATTCAGGGATACGATCTCGAGGTTGGCGCGGGAACCTTCAATCCCGCTACTTTTCTGCGCTGCCTTGGACCCGAACCGTGGAACGTCGCGTATGTAGAACCGTCAAGACGCCCCACGGATGGGCGCTACGGGGACAATCCCAACAGGCTCCAGCACTATTACCAGTACCAGGTGATAATGAAACCCTCCCCGGTTGACGTCCAGGACCTGTACCTCGACTCCCTCCGCCATATAGGCATCAAGCTGGAGGAGCATGATGTTCGTTTCGTCGAGGACGACTGGGAATCACCAACTCACGGTGCGGCAAGACGGGGATGGGAAGTGCGGCTGGACGGCATGGAGATCACTCAATTCACGTATTTCCAGCAGTGTGGCAGTATCGACCTGGATCCGATATCGGTCGAACTAACCTATGGTATCGAACGCATATGTATGTACATACAGGGAGTGAGCAGCGTATTTGACGTAAAGTGGAACGATGCGATAACGTACCGCGACGTTCATCACCGTGGCGAGTTTGAATTTTCCCATTACAATTTCAATATAGCCGATACAGATCTTCATTTCAAATTGTTTGATCTTTATGAAAAAGAATTTTACGCCATAGTTGATTATCAACCATTAAAAATAGTGCTTCCTGCGTACGATTATGTGCTGAAATGCTCTCACGTCTTCAACATGCTCGATGCGCGCGGTGCGATTTCCGTGACAGAGAGGGTAGGGTATATCGCGCGCGTTCGGAACATGGCCAGACGGTCCGCCGAACAGTATCTTCAGATCCGCGAAGAGATGGGTTTCCCGCTTCTAGAAAAAAGAGGGGCTCCAGCGCGGTAATTCATGCATCCCGGACTTGACAAGCTAAAGAAGTTTCTCGACAGGCATGACAGGTTTATCATTTCTACTCATGAAAGCCCCGATGGTGACGGTCTCGGCGCAGAGATAGCATTTAAAGAACTCCTACTGCACCTTGGCAAGAATGCCATCATACTTAATTCCGATCCCGTTCCGGAAAAATTTTCTTTTATCGACGTTGACCGGGAAATAATGGTTTTCTCGACGGGATTCCGCTTGGACTCCGATCCCTCCCATTACGCTCTCTTCGTCCTTGACACCAACGATTTCAGCAATATCGGGCAGGCGTATGCTTTTCTGAAAGACAAGGTGAAAAACGTTTTCATAATCGACCATCATGAGGGAGGCGAGGATAAGTTTGAAGAAAATTTCATCAAAGTCGAGGCATCATCGGCGTGCGAAATCATGTACGAGATAGTAAGCCATTTCAATGGCCGCATAAGCCCCAAGTCTGCACAGGCCCTTTATGCCGGCATACTTTTTGACACCGGTTCCTTCCGTTACCCCAAAACAACATCGAGAACGTTCAGGATTATCTCACACCTTGTCGAATTAGGGGCGAACCCGTTTTCCATATATGAAGCCATATACGAGAACAATTCCATGTCCAGCTTCGAATTGCGCGCCTTGATGCTTGCCGCCATGGAAATACATTTTGACGGAAAGCTTGTCCTCATGAAACTGACACCGGAAATGCTGCGGAAAAGCGGGGCACCGTTTACAGAAGGTGAAATGAACATCAATCTGCCCCTGACGATCAAAGGGGTGGTTGCAAGTATCCTGGTAAAGCAGGACATCGAAGGCCCTGTAAAAGTCAGCTTGCGCACGAAAGGGAATTTGGATGTGAGTGAAATCGCCATGGCGAACGGGGGCGGCGGACATAAAAATGCCGCGGGGTATAAATCAAAATTCAGCTATGATGAAACATGCCGGATGGCCCTCAAGCATATGGAAAAATTTTTCAGGCATTAATTTACAACAAATCGAGGAGTTTCTGCACTGCAGTTAGATCACACCCCTTCGTTTTAACAGCCAGAGAGTCCGCACCTTCCTTTTTATTGGCAGTAAAAGTAAGACCGATTGAATCACCTTCAAAGAAGGGCGGAAATTCAACTCTCACTCCACTTCCTGCTAGATGTGCGATAAGTGACCTTGCTTTTTCCATTCTCGCCTCATACTGCGGGTAACGCAATTTCCTTATTGAGTTGAGTAGGTGGAATTCATTTCCGCGAACGTCTTCACTAACATCAAAATCTATTTTTATGATATCATCCGTGAAATCACCCCGCCGTGATAGATCATGCAGAATGTCTATCGTTTCACGGAAAACGTTTACTCTCATGTGTATTTTGCTAATCCATTCCGATAGTATTTGCAAAAATCCATCAGGCAGCGCCACTAATTCGCAAATCGTTTTGTAGCCGATATCCCGTATATCAACATAATCCTTGATGGCATCCGGCAGATTTAAAATAGTCTGCAGCAAAGAACTATCGCGGAGTATCATTGCCGGGATGTTGAAATCAGGATATGCTTCTTGTGCCGGTTTACCAAACTCATCCGGGGCGATTTCACTCATTATGGATAGATATTTAAGTTTCCCTATCGGACCGAGTATTCCATGATGCATTTTCAACAATGCGTTCATCTTAATAATATCAGGTGCCGGGTTCGATGTCATAAAGCACAATGTTTCCGTCGCTCCTGTTTCGATGAGCGCCTTGAGACGGTTGTGGCCCGTGAGAATCGTGTGATTCGGTTTATTATTCAGGAGAATCGGTTCTTGAAGAATGCCATGGGCGGAAATTGAACGGGCAAGAAATTCGGGAATGATGTTTTTACTGATTTTGTACTTCGTATCATCAAAATCAATTTTTAACAATTTAACCATGACCCGGGGAAGCTCGTGCATGCCGGAAGTCACACCAATCCCTCCAACAACTGTGCAAGCTCCTCCGGTTTAACAACATTCACCTTTGAGAGGTTTCCCAGGCTGTTTTCGGCTGCCGGAGTCAAACCGGAAGATGTGATGAAAACCCCTTTTTTCACCTTCGCATCATTTATTGCCTGTGCGAAATTCCTCAATGGTATTTCACCGACATTAACCTTTGACCACCGTCGGATCCATACAAGGATTTTCTCTTTTTCAGGCGAAAGCGCGATAAAGTCCACTCCGTCGCTCTCCCTGTATGTTTGAAGAATCTGGTCCACTTTGTATCCAAGCTTTGCAACCAGTCTGTTTGATGTGATCCGGAAGTTTTCAACGGATAAGTTTAGAAAACGCTCCAGGTTTCCCAAATTGACCATATCTGCCGAGTATACATCCGCATCACTCGCTTTTTCCGCGCCTATTCTTGTCGTGGTAAGTATGCCTTTAATGTTTATTGAACGCTGGCTCTTCAATCCGCATATGTTCCACAAAAAATCCTTCGGAAAGCATTCTGCCAGCCATTTTTCAACATGTTCTTCAATGTTGTTTTCCTGTTCATCCCGGATATTCTTATAATCAATTTCCATGTCCTTTCTTAACAACATAACCAGCGTCTGGACACTGCCGTAGGTTTTGTCCTGCTTGTAAAGTTCATTCCAGTATTCGTATGCCTGGTTGATTTTTTCAGCTTTTATGCATGCAAATCCGATATCGTATAAAATCATCAGCAATTCATCACGGTTATCATTTTTCCTTACTTCATCAAGTATTTCCTCAAATAGTTTTACCGCTTCGTCGAATTTACGTGCTTGAACCAAAAGCAGAGCGTGAAGTCTTTTGGCAATGAACTGGACATCCGGTTCTATAGGACCTTCCATCGTTTTCTGGGCGTAAGTTATCGCAAGCCGGTAATCTCCTTTTCTTTGGCTGGCAAACGCGGCAGCAAGGTTCGCTATGTCTGATGAAGGATTGAGAGTTGCCGCTGTTTTGAAATAATTAGCCGCGTCGTTGATTCTTTGGTTTTGATAACTGCATATGCCTGCCCCGAACACAACCTCGAAGTCATTGGGCAATTGCTTTGCAAGTTTTTCAATATAACGCTGTGAAATCTCAAACTCCTCCTGGCCGAGCGCAAGAAAGGCTACATTGTATAGGGCGTCTTGATCTACTGGATAGTATTTTAAAATATCCAGATACATCTGGAAAGCCTTCTCAAGTTCATCCCGAGATTCATAGGAAACAGCCAGTTTTTTCTCAATATCGAGCCTTTCAACCTCGTAATTATATTTATCAATTTCAATTATTCGCTCGAGGTGTATTACAGCCTGGTCGATCTCGTTTTGTTTTAAATATATGTCAGCCAATCTTGCATGCACCACGGGATCGTCGGGATTCTTGTCAAGTGCTTTTTTATATTCGAGTATTGCTTCGAAAAGCATGTTGTTTTTCAGGTACTGTTCGGCTTTATTCACGGGATTAATGCGAGGAACGATGTAGTACGTGTAGTACAGGAAAAGCCCTGAAACAATCACAGCTGCAATTAATAAATAAATTATCATGGTTGTGCTTGCTGTTATATTTTTCCGAAACGTACAACGTAAGGCCACCCATTTATTATAAACGCGTTGCCTTCTTCTTTTTTTAAAACGAAATCGTCTCCTTCATGGAGAATCATCTTGGAAGGCAGGTTTATCATGATGTCGGGTGGAATATACTTGGGCAAGTCGTTAAAAAAGATCTGTATTTCGTTTTGTGTAGATACGATTTTCAGGTTGATATTTCCAAATCGCGTTGGGGCGTTTTCAATGACGATTTCCGAACCAGGCCGGAACCATTCTTCACGCGGCATTGGGAAAAGTTCTAGCCTTGAAGGTGTATCAATCAACAGCATATTTCTCATAAGCAAAAAAATGGCTGAATTGACAGAATGGATATCTGATGAACACTCCATGCATTTTAACGTAACCGGGTGGATGCGGTCAAATATGGAATAAGTTCCCCCGCCGAGATTTTGTACAAGCTCGAATACATCACGTACTCCGGGAAGATTGTTGAGAAGCAGGTTATTGGCAAGTATTGCAGTGAGAAACATATCCCAGTATCCACCGGAACGCATAAACAATGGATACTTTCCAAAAATCATTTGAACAACTTCCAATAATTTTCGATATTCTCTGGTTTTTATTCCTTCAATATGATAGGGGAACAAGCAGAAAGTACCATATACAATATTTTCATCGTAGATATGTCTGCCTTCCGTTTCGGGTTCGGCAAGACCTTCTTCGATTTCTTCAACTGCTTTTATCATTTCCTGAATTTTTATTGCTACAATTTCATCGAGTTTATGACACTCTCTGTTAAAAAGGATCTCATCACCGAACAAGCCGATCGTTCGGCATAAATACGAATACTGGCTGAAAGAATGGTCTAAAAGCATTATATCATGAATGCTGTTGGTTGCCGTGTAGTCCGTGGGTAGTGAATTCCTTTGCTGTTTTGTTTTTTTTATATGTGTTATCAGATTGGAGTGTTTCAAAAGAGCGGATGAGACAATGCGCAACTTGTCAAAATTGGCTTGTAGAAACTCAGTATCTCGCGTTATCGTAAAGTGGTCCGCAAAACTTGCAATGAAATAGGAGAAATTGATACCGTCGGAAAAAGCAGGGTGTTCTGGGACTGTAATCGTGCTGCACCAGTTTTCAATCAGAGACCGTGTTTCGCTCACATACCCCATTCTTCCCAAAGCTTTTACAAGGTAAAACGCATTCCTGCTGATTTCTGGTTTGCTCACGCCGTGTTTCAATAAATGGATTACGCTGTTTACCGTGTTCAATGCGTTTAGCTTCAGTGCGTGGAACCAGCGACCGTATGCATCATCAGCGATAGAAACATTAAAGCCCTTGCGTCGCACCAAAGAACAGTAATCTGTAAAATCTTTCCTTATATTATTATAATTAAGTTTTAATGCGTCGATGGTCTTTCCCTTAGTAAGGCTTAACCTGAGTTTTATATCCAGTCCTTCTTTTTTAATCGGGTACACCAGAGCCATGGTAGACATGCCGTATGCGCAACTTATTTTATCCTGCCGCTTGAGAAATTTCAAGTCTCCCTGTATACCGCTGCCGGTGAAAACTTCCCTTGGATTTTTGCTGAAATACACGGAATCCTTTTTGTTTATTCGAACTGTTTTTCCGGATTCGCGATAATCAATAGCATTAAGACCGCCAATGAATTCCATATTGTATGGACGAATTGCAATCGCCAGTGAAGTTCCTGATCCGCCCCTTTTTGTCGAAACACATTTAATGTCCACGATCGCTTCATCTAGTGAAGTGCGAGTGCCGTAGACTTCAGACGACAATTTAAAATGACTATTTTCCCAGTTGGTTGTTATCAGGTAGTCGTGATCGTTTCGTTCTTGATACACTGAATTCATGTTCAATTGCGGTCTGTGCAGCTTACCGTTTGCAAGAACCCATAACTCAATTGACCAGCATGAATCAACTGGCGAAATCATGCCGGCGGGATCAACCTTCAGATACTCTGCAGATAAGAAATTTGTAAACAAAAGGCAATCACGATTTTCGGTATTGCGAAGATGAAGCGGAGAGATTGAACGGAAGTTCCGGTTGTGCTCATCCAGGGCAGGGACTAGCCAAAGAGGCCAGTAAAAAGAATTAAATCTTTGGAAAAGTAAATAATTGTTCAATCCGCCGTAAAAAGTATTTTTTCGCAAAACAAGCTTTTCAGCATCGGCGGCAGCGATGATATCCGAAAGCTCCAGTAGAGGTGCACTGTTGTTATTTCTGTCTTTGTTAAACCAGACGGTTCTCAAATTTCAACGCTAATAAGATCACTAGAATGATCTCAAGGCTTCTTCTTCAGTTTCATATATGTCAAACATATCCATGAGCTCAACGACTTCAAAAATCTTCTTAACGGCGCTGTTCATGTTACACAGGAAAAGCTTCCGCTTGGATTCTTTCAGGATTCTCATTGTAGAAACAAAAATTCTGAGGCCGGAACTGCTCATGTATTCAACATCCTGGAGATTTAACAACAAGTGACTTGCGGCATCATCACTGATTATTTTATTGATCTCCTTTTCCACATCGGCCGAGAGATGCACGTCGAGACGACCAGCCAGATATATCACAATGACATTGTTAGATTTCTTTGTCTTCAATTCCATCAAAATCCTCCATGAAAGTTGATACGCAGTTTGTAAGGCACCATATTGAAATATCAATAATAATTTCGAATGAACATGCTACAATTGGCCTGTTAATAAATCAATCAAAAAATTGTCCCCATCGGGCTATTTTCTCATTCAATACCCGATTTAACGCTTTCCCTGGTTAGCCACAAGGCAACAGAGGTCGATATAAAAATAATAAAAAATACCGCTGAATAGAGCATTAATATCCCAACCGAATTTGTGATGGTATTTATGACAAAAATCAATGTAGCCACAAATGGAAAGATAATACCAGTATAATACACCAAACCGCGATATTTCAGCGGATCGAACAGAGGCAGCACCATGGAGAGTCCTATAGTAAAGAGAAGGAACGCGAGCGAACGGGAAAGAGTAAGTGTCATGAACATGAAGGGATCTTTGGGTATTTCATTAAACCAGTCCTCGTTAATATCGACAGAAAAAATATTTCCGAACAGGTGGGGTGACAGAGCGAACAATCCTCCGGTAATAACATATATAATTCCAGTAATAAGAACCACGGCCTGGAGAAAATTTGTCTTCCGCGATCGCATGGCCGTCCACACCTCCAAGATAGGGTGATAAAGCTCTTCAGAGTCACTAGTTGTTATATCAGACGATTTTCTTTCAAGAATTTATTTGTCGCCTTGCTCGAGATTTCTATTATTTTTTCAATTTCATGCGTGCCCTCGGGAAATTCTAGTTCAAGACGAGTGGCGGGCGTTACATTTGCGGCATCGGATGAGTGCATATTGTCGGAATCCATGAGAAAATTCGCATAAAATGGAAGAAGTTCATTTCCGCCATAAATCGCTCCGGAAGGTTTGATCGATACAAGAATTGCTTGGTCGATATCCATCCTATAGAGTTCCTCGATCCCGCAATGAAAATGTGGATATCCCGACACGTACGACTCTGATCCAATTCGGTGTGGCTCGAACCATGGATATGTGGTCATTGCTGATGTTACAAGGTCTGCAAGACTTCCGGTGCTGAACAATCGACCGGTGTGATCCATCCGGCTGGAGAGCAGTAGCGGTTGGATGCTGAAAAATTCAGCTCGTGAATTTCCAAATACATCAGACGCCATTTTTATTATTTTTCCGTTTTTAAAAAGTGACTCCCTGGGAAATGTTATATCCAACAAGTTGTTCATTTTTTCTTTTGAATAAAAAGCCGTGATGCTTTTACGGTATTCATCCGGGTTTTCCGCGTTCAAGAAAAGGGCCAGAGGCAGAAAACCGAAAGATGTTGCATGGTGAACATCATAATGCACACCCGCTTTCATCAACTCGAGGTACAGCCCGGCATACGCGATAGAATCATAGCGACCACTTTGCAATACAATTGCTTTTTTTTGAGCAGATATTTCATTCATAATGGCAACGGGGATGGAATTCTTCATCCGATCTTCGTTTCCTTCGAAACCATTTTCCGGCATGAAATCAATTTTATTCCATGTATAGCCGCCTTCGAAAAATTGTGAATCGCCATGATAATAATTCAATACGTGATAGGCGCGCTGGCCACCGGTAATCTTATCGTCGAATAGGGAAGATAGCGCCGTTCGATTCTTTGCTTTCTTCAATAATCCGATAATGCAGTCAGATTGTTCAAAGATTCGGTCCCGGAATTCTTCATCCGTACCCGACAGGTCGATAACAATATTTTCAAACCTCTTTGTAAGCGCGAGTAAAAGCGGGGAGAATATCGAAGGACTCGCCTTTACTTTAGCGCCATGAAGAACGTTCAGCAAGGAAAGGGTTTCCGTGATTTTCTCAAGTCCGTCACTTATCAATTGATCAGTCGTAACACTTTCGACCTGCTTCTGTGACAGGGGAGGGGTGATTTTTCTGCCGAGGTAATTGAATACCGAACTCCCTTCATAGGACATGTCTAGTAGTATCGAATTCCCCGAGTCGGCGAGCGCTGCGGCAAGGGATGCTGCAAAAAGAGTATTACCGGAACCACCTTCGGTACTGAAAACGGTTATTATTCTTCTGGAACTTGAAAACAGCTGCTTCCCGGCCTGTGAAATTTCAAATCCAAGGTTTTTCAAGGCCTTCATATAACCACGGAATGCCTTGTAATTCATAAAAAAAAACTTATAGAGATCGTCCGTATTGAAGCTTAAAAGAAGTCCATCCGATATGGCCTTGAGGGTTCCCCTGTTTCGTATTTCCGAAAACGGGAAATCACCGAAGAATGACCCCGGGGTTAGATAAATGAACTCGTTCTTGCCAAAAACCTCCAGCTCGAAAATACCCTCAAGTATGGTGTTCAATGCGGAAATTTTTTTTAAGTCGATTGTCTGTCCGCGCTTTACCCTTGAAATACGGCCTTGGGTTGATATCGCATCCCGTTCGCGTTCCGTACAATGTTTTAGCAGAGGATTCGAATTGAATATTCGAGTGTAACTGTTCATGTGCCCCTGTTTTCAGGCACCGATGGATTTGAGCAGCTTAATAAGGTCTGAATTGCTCATGAGTTCGATTGGCCTGGTGTTCGAGAATTCAATCGCGGTCTGCGTGTACTCGCCGGTAGAAATTATTATCGCCCGTGTCGCGTTTTTAGGTTTCATCGATTCGTGTATCGATCGGAGTAATTTATCTGATATCGAATCGGTTGTGCGTAAAACTCTGATTATCCTGTTGGTTTTTCTCGTATTCCGCCACTTGCCTTCCGTTTCGGTGGCAACGAATTCGATATCGGTATCGCTGATTATGTCAATTTCGAGAATCGTGAGTCCCATCGACTCCACGATTTTACGCGAAAGATGTTCGAACTGGGCAAGTCCTGCGATCATGAAATCCTTGATCCTGTCATCCTGCCGGAATTCCGCGTATGAACGAAGCTTGTCCTGAACATCCCGGAATCCCTTGTTTACCTCAAATATTTTTTCCCAGTTGAAAATTGCCGAATGAAGGTCCCGCATTTTTTCCTGCGCTTCTGCCAGGAAATAACGGAGATTGAGCTCGGTATCGCTTCCTCTCTTCGCGAATTTCAAACCCCTCTCAAATTCTATTACCGCCTTTGGGTACAACTCTTTTTCGATAAAGCAGGTACCTTTCGCCAGAAAGCACTTGATCTTAATATCATCATCTTTCTGCGCAGTTTCAAATTCCTTTATCGCCCATTCATAATCACCCAGCTGCCTGAGAACAAGCCCAAGAAAATAGTGCGCCCGATAATTCTGCTGTTCAACCTTTATCGCATCGACAAACATCTGCTTCGCATCCTGGTACAGGTTCATACGGTAATAAATCTGTCCAAGGTAATAGAATGCCATCGCGCTATTGTTGTTTAAAGCAACCGCCTTCTTGAAATAGGGGGCGGCCTTTTCGCTCTGGTCAGCATTGAAGTAAATAAGTCCAAGCTCATAATAATGTTCAAAATTCACAGGATCTATTTTGGTAAGGATAAGATACTCCTTCCTCGCATCGTCTATTGACTTGCGATCAAGATAGATCTTCGCCAGTTTGGATCTTATTGAAACTTCATTTACTTTATCATCAAACTTTGCCAGTTTGAGGACCTGTCGGTATTCGAGAATCGCGTACTGTATATTGTTTTCCTTCAGATATGCTTCCGCGAGAAGATAATGCGCATAAGAATTCCTGTCATCCTTGTTTATTATCTCCTGCAGCTTTCTTATCGCAAGCTTGGTCTGGCCCGATTCGACCATCTTGGCGATTTCCGATATTTTCCTTGGAAAAACATATGCGGACAGCATGTATATGGCGAAAACCACAATCAATACAAGGATAACGAAGAGGAAGAGGTAGGTAATTAGCATCGAGTTACCGGGATAATATTTATTTGATCTTCTGGCCCTTTAATTTCTTATTCTGTTCTTCAAGATCTTTAATGCGTTGCAAGGCGTGCATTAGCTCCTGGCGGCTTAGCTGCGACGCGCTCTCTTGGGCTTTTGCGGTTTCGGTCGCCAGCATGAGCTCGTTGCGTGCGAACTCAACGATGTTTTCATACATTTTCATGATTTCATCGGAGTTCTCAATTTCCTTCTCGTTGAGCTTGAGAACGTTTTCATAACCGCTAATCATCTTGCGGCAATTATCCAGTTCTTTCTTGAGAAACTCATTCTCTTTTTTCAGTTTTTCAAATTCTCTTGAGGTATCCATACATCCTCTCGCGAGAAACCTTTTATCACATGCCAGCGCCATCATTCGCAGTGAAAAAATTTATTGACAAATGAATGAGGCTCGAACAAATGTGATTCAACATGTTCCCGGGGGCGTAGCTCAGATGGGAGAGCGCTTGAATGGCATTCAAGAGGTCAGGGGTTCGATTCCCCTCGTCTCCACACCCGAAAAAATCCAGCTTTCCCGCACATTTCGATTTTAAAACTCTATATTTCATGAATTACGAGCCCGCTTCTCAATTTGGGCTCGAACCATGTCGATTTCGGGGGCATTATTCCGCCTGAATCCGATACTCCAATGAGATCGTCGACCGAAGTGGGGTGCATTGAAAATGCCACGGCAAACTGTCCGCTGTCAACCAGCTTCTTCAGTTCGCCCGCGCCCTTGATGCCGCCTATAAAATCAATTCGTTTGCTGGTCCTGGGATCCTGAATGTCGAGAACCGGGCCCAGAATAGTGTCCTGCAGCAGTTTTACATCCAGCGACTCAATTGGTCCAGATGGAATGGCGAACTTCGGTTTTATAACATACCACTCGCCATCCAAGTACATGCACACGGAATGTTTCGATTTGGGCACGTCTTCCCGGCTTTTCTCCACTGAAAACTTCTCTCCAACAACCTTGAGAAATTCCTGTACGCCTTTTCCGTTGAGGTCCTTCACAACGCGATTGTATGCAAGAATCCTGAGTTCGTCATGTGGAAAGATCGTAGCCATGAAATACCCTGATTCGGATTCCGGGGCTTTTTCTCCGGACTCACGTCGCTTGAGGCCGACGCTGACCGATGATGCTGCGCGATGGTGCCCGTCCGCGATGTAGAGCTCCGTGTTTTTAAATGATTCCTTTATTGCAGAAATCAGATTTCGTTCGTCAATTACGCGAAAGATATGGCGAATCCCGTCATCCGTGGTAAAATCATATGCCGGAGTGATTTCAGTCGCCTTTTTGAAATAATTTCTTTTCGATCCGTCTTCTCGATACAGCAGGAAAACAAGACCTGTCTGGGCGTTCAGGCGATCGATATGGTTCATCCTGTCGAGCTCCTTGTCTTTCCTGGTGAGCTCATGTTTTTTCACGTTGTTTTGAAGGTAATCGTCTATGCTCACGCATGCTACGAGGCCGGTCTGGTATCGCCCATTCATTACCAGCGTGTACAGGTAGAGATTTGCACTGGAATCACGACAGAGGATTCCCTCCTGGATAAAACGCTGGAGGTTTTCCTTTCCCATAGCATATACCCGATCGTCGTAAGGGTCGACGCTCGTGGGGAGATCAACCTCGGGTTTCGTAACGTGGAAGAAACTCGTGGATTTCTTATGCGCCACTTTCCGCGCATCATCGGAACTTATCACGTCGTAGGGCAGTTCCGCCACCCGGTCTACTATATCCTTCCGGGGCCTGAGCCCCTTAAACTCCCTGATGATCGCCATTGATAAATCCCCTGTCTCCGAAATTTCTATTCTCGATCCGTATTTTCGAAAATGTTTCCGTGGATGGTAATGATCTTCTGTATGAGAAACTTTCTTTTCCCGGCGGGTATGTTAACCTCAACCTCCTCGCCCGCGGTCCTGTTGTTCAGAGCCTGCCCGATGGGCGATGATAGCGAAATTTTCCCTTCCGAAGGATTAATTTCATTGGGCGATACAAAGGAAAACTCCATCTCTTTTCCCGAGTCACGGTCCAGCACCACCAGGGTCGAGCCGAATCCGACGCAATCCGTGCGTATCTTGCTTAAATCTATATTGCTGAGCTTGATCATCTGTTCGGAGAGCTGGCCAATGCGCGCCTTCACGAAGGACTGGCGCTCCCTTGCGGCATGGTACTCTGCGTTTTCACGAAGATCCCCGTAGGCACGCGCCTCGGCTATTTTCTTTGGAAGCTCGATCTTGAACTCGTATTTGAGTTTATCCAGCTCTTTTCTCAATTGTTCACGCTGGTCTTCAATACCATTGCTCATGGACGGTTCCGTTATGTAAAATTCAGCAGGGCGGCAACACCCCGGGTAGTGCCCAACGCTGATGCAATGGGCTAATATGTTATTATTACAGTGCGATAATCGTAAAAGCAAGCAGGATTTGTGGAAATCGGTAAAAAAATGGCGGTTAACGGGTGATTTTAAGTAACACTTTTATTTTCTTTTTTTTATCTATTTTTATCGTATATCCTTCTTCCTTCAGGGTCTTCTCTATCTTGTAAGCACACAAATCAATCACTTTCTTTTCCATCTCATAGTTCCGGGAGGATATTAATATTTTTTACGGTCCACCCTTTGATTTTCGGTTGAATCGGCATCAATTTTTAGACTTTTCTGTGAAATACCAGAACGTGTCACACCGGTCAACCGTGGAGTAAAAACCGTTTTCCTCCCGATGAAAACGCTGATTAATTTGATTATAAGCAGTGAAAGCGTTATTCCGGCCAGCCCGCCCAAGGCACCCGACGCATCACTGTCCAGGCCGAGAGGTGTGAGCACGACAGAGCCGGCAATGACACCTGCCATCATGCCAATAATCGGGATTCCATACACGATCAGGGATGAGAGGACTATACCCTTTTCAGCAATGACGAATTCGACCATATCACCCGGTTTTACTCCGAGGCTGTTTTCAACCGTTATCCGCCTGGAGGTACCTCCCAGGCTCAGGCAGACATGCCTCGCGGAACAGACGGAACAGTCTCCACCTCCATCAGCTTCAATGACAGCCTTATTGCCATGTATCTCCAGCACCCGGGCTTTTTCCATCTGGTTAAAATGTCCCCTCCACCGAGAATACAAGCCCACCGTCAGCTGCACTTCCGGAAAGATCCCATGCATAACCCAACATGCAGTAAAATGTCCCCAGTCGTACCAGAAGTTTACCGCCGCCCCCCATCTTCGTGTCCCAGGCATCCGATTCATCGACATAACGCCCTGCATTCAATACGGGCCCCGCGTACAGTGTTTCCGGAAAGGTCTCGAATTCCAGATCGAAGCCTGCGACAAAACGG
>Ga0116143_10004041_pt1 | contig 14255 bp, 15 predicted proteins | sample AD_UKC034_MetaG_FD_89745 | JGI IMG/M metagenome (GOLD analysis project Ga0116143, IMG submission 89745) | Active sludge microbial communities of municipal wastewater-treating anaerobic digesters from USA - AD_UKC034_MetaG | ecosystem: Engineered > Bioreactor > Anaerobic > Digestate | place: USA...
GCCACATCGCTATTGGCTACGCCGTATGCGGCATCTTCTTCTTCCCAGCTGTTGATGATGCGCTGGTAATGCTCGGCATATTGCAGATAGCTTTCCGCCAGCACACGATCACCTGCCGAAGCGGAATCTTTGGCCAATGCCATATATTTTTCGACAATCTGGTATGCGGTCCCACGGATGCGGACGTCAGGCCCGTTGCTGTCGAACACTTTGTTTTTATTCTGGAAACTCCGGCGCTGGTTGTTGTTCCCGCCGCGATTGTTGTTGTTATTGCGCGGGCGCCGTGCTGCTGATCCGTATCTCATGTGCTCTCCTAACTAGTTTCCCCTTGATTCGGTAAAAACCACCCTCAGCTTACCACGATTGTGGATAAGTTTAAAAGTCCTTTCAAAGTCAAGGACTACTAACGGTAGTTTTTTGAACCACGTTCCGTCACAACATCTTGTTTATCCGTTGTTTCACGTGAACAGGGGCCAGAATGCACAGCCGTCACGATTCAGGCAAGGGGGGTGTCAAACTTTTTTTTATTTATCCCCATAGGCGATTTCCACAACCCTCGGAACCCCGCCCAGATCGCGGGTTATGCGAATCAGAGTCGCCCCAGAGTTTTGCGCGAGTCGCGTTATGTCGTCCGCCTGCCCTGCGCCACATTCGAAAAAAATGCGCCCGTGCGCCGCCAAACGATTTTTTAGAATTGGCAACAGATTCGTGTACGGATCCAGACCATCTTTTCCACCGTCCAAAGCCTGAATCGGATCGTAATTTTTTACCTCCGGGGAGAGATTCGCGATCTCTGCTGTCGGAATATAGGGGGGATTCGACACAATCAGATCGTATTTACAGTCTTTGGGCAGCGGGTCGAGCCACGATCCTCTCAAAAACTCCGCCCGATTCGACATTTTCATTCGTTCGGCATTTTCCGTGGCCGTCCGGCAGGCTCCTTCGGAAATATCGATGCCGACCCCTCTGGAGTCCGGAAATTCGTGCAACAGGCTTAACAGGATGCATCCCGTTCCTGTTCCCAAATCGAGAATCATGCCCGGTGTTGGAAAAGTGCTTCCCAGCACGGCCTCGATCAGCGTTTCCGTGTCAGGTCGAGGCTCCAATGTTTCGGGGGAGAGTAAAAAACGGTGTCTCCAGAAGTCACGGTAGCCCAAAATACGGCCTAAAGGCTCCCCTTTTTCGCGCCTTTCCAATGCCTTTGTTACCCTGTCGACGGTCTCCGGCATCAGGGGAAAGGACGCAAACCGGACCTCGATCGGGGACATTCCCAGCATGTCTTCAAAAAGTATGCGGGCTTCCAGCTCAGGAACTTCGATTCCGCTCTGGCTCAGGCGGGCTTTCACAGTTCTATAAAGTTCGAAGGGAAGTATCGGAGATGTCATGCACGCAAATCTTCCAGATTTTCGGGGAAAACACCACAAAAGAATTCACAAAGCCTATATTTCTCTATAGTTTGAGGTGAAGATTTTCAAGTTGGTCAATCTTTAGGATTTTTTATATAGTTTTGCTGTAACTTATATTACAGCTTCAAATAGTCAGAAAAGGATACCCGCATGGCAAACGCGAAAGAAAAAGAAAAAGACAAGGAACTGAAAAGCGTCTGCTTGATGATCCGCAAAGACCAATATGACGCGCTTCAGGACATGAAGGTCAATGTCAGCGGTTTTGTCCGTGATATGATCGACGACCGTTTGAGCGAAAGCAACATTATCCTGAATGTTACCCATGAAACCCGTGAGCTCTATGACAAGATTATCTCCATCTCGCCGCGTGGCGACGAGGATATGGAGCCCTACTTGCGCGAGGCCCTGAAAAACATGCTGGACAAGTACATCAAGGAAATGCAGCAGTTGCATAAGGATATCGGGAAGTAGCTTTTTTCCCTCTTTCCGCTGTAGCCCCGCCCCCCTCAGGCGGGGTTTATTTTTCCCGAATATCGTTGACATAATGCTTGGCCACCGCTATTTTGCCCAAAAAGGAAAGACAATGGGCAGAAACGCATCAAAAGACCCTCTCGTATCTCTTGGCAAAATCTTTAACCTTGATAATGAGGGCGGCGTGCCCAGTATTAGTTCGGCTGAAAAGCTCACCCACTATTTCGGTCAGTCCATAGTGAGAATTCTGGATATCTTGAAAAAAACAGACCACCGCTCTTTCGAGGTCAATGACAGCTTTAGCAAGGTGTTTGCTACATTCACAATTTACGATCCGGAAACTTCCCAAAAAGAAAAATGGGATCAATACAAAGTTGTTACCGTTTCGCATCTTCGTAAAATCGGGCTGAAACGTTCTTTCGGGACAGATCAAGTCATTGTTATTCAAGGCGAGCGCCATAAAGACGGTGAAAGCTACGGAATCTTGCGACAATCAATTTTGGAAATTGACTAGCCTTACATCCCCAATGCGGCAAGTTTTTCGGCTTGTTCTTCAGTGGCGAGGCCGTCGATAATCTCGTCCAATGCTTTTCCGGCCATCACTTCGCTGATTTTATAAAGTGTCAGGTTGATCCGATGGTCGGTCACGCGGCTTTGCGGGAAGTTGTACGTCCGGATGCGTTCCGAACGATCCCCCGACCCGACCTGTGATTTCCTATCGGCGGCGCGTTCGTTGGCGGCTTGCTGGCGTTTCAGATCATAGAGGCGCGATTTCAAAATCTTCATCGCCTTCGCGCGGTTTTTGATTTGCGAGCGTTCATCCTGCATCGCCACCACCACGCCAGTCGGCAGGTGCGTAATTCGCACCGCGGAGTCCGTGGTATTAACCGATTGCCCTCCTGCCCCGCGCGAACGATAGACGTCAATGCGCAAATCGTTTTCGTTGATATCGACATCCACATCTTCGGCTTCGGGAAGAACGGCAACGGTTGCGGCGGAGGTATGCACGCGGCCCGAGGCTTCAGTTTCCGGTACACGTTGCACGCGGTGAACGCCCGATTCATATTTCAAACGCGAGAAGACATCGTTGCCGGAGACTTCGACCACAACTTCTTTGAGGCCGCCAATATCGTTTTCGGCCATCTCGACGACTTCAAATCTCCAGCCGCGCTCAGCGGCGTAGGCTTTATACATCGCGAGCAAATCAGCCGCGAACAATGCCGCCTCGTCCCCGCCCGTTCCGGCACGGATTTCGAGGATCGCGTTTTTCTCGTCGTCTGTGTCTTTGGGGATCAAAACGAGTTTGATTTGATGTTCCAGTTTGGGAATCTGACCGTTGAGGTCATAAAGTTCTTCCTTGGCAATCTCTCCCATTTCGGGGTCGTCGACCATGGCCTCGAGATCGTCTTTGTCGGTCAGGGCTTTTTTATAGGCCGTAATTGTCTCGATAACGGGCGAAAGGTCGGAATATTCCTTCGTCATTTTGACGAATTTATCCCCTGTCGCCTTTCCTTCGGCAAGCAGGGCTGCGAGTTCACTATACCGCGCCTCAATAGGCGCCAATTTCTTCAGCAATTCCATGGTGGGGGTTATATAGCGTTATTTGGGGTATTTTGGCAAATCGTTATTTATTGGCCGCTTTGTCTTCCACCATTTTGACCAGATGATCGACGATGGACTCGTCGCCTTCCATCAGGCGGTGGGCGGTTTGTCCGCCGATATAAACCTGATGCGTGCCGCGACCGCCGCCGGTAAAGCCGATATCGGTCATCAGGGCTTCGCCCGGGCCGTTGACCACGCAACCGATCACCGACAATGTCATCGGCGTTGCGATATGTTCAAGGCGTTTTTCGAGTTCCTCAACGGTTTTAATCACGTTGAAATTCTGCCGCGCACAAGACGGGCACGAAATCACATTCACACCGCGATGGCGCAAGCCCAGTGATTTCAGAATATCAAACCCGACCTTGATTTCCTCGACAGGATCGGCCGAAAGCGAGACACGGATCGTGTCCCCTATTCCCGCCCAGAGTAAATTTCCCATGCCGATGGCGGATTTGACCGTGCCGGAGCGCAAGCCACCTGCCTCGGTCACGCCGACATGAAGCGGGTAATCGCACACGGCGGCCAGTTGCATATAGGCAGCGACGGCGAGAAACACATCCGAGGCCTTGCACGAGATTTTGAAATTGTAGAAATCGTGGTCTTCGAGAATTTTGATATGACGTTGGGCGGATTCGACCATCGCTTCGGGGCATGGCTCGCCGTATTTCTCCAGAAGGTCGCGCTCTAACGACCCTGCGTTGACACCAATGCGGATCGAGCAGTTGTGATCTTTGGCAGCTTGAATGACTTCACGGACGCGGGACTCGTCACCGATATTGCCCGGATTGATGCGCAGGCACGCCGCGCCGTTTTGCGCGGCCTCAATCGCGCGTTTGTAATGGAAATGGATGTCGGCCACGATGGGGACACTGACTTGTTTCACAATGTCTTTGAGCGCAGCAGAGGACTCTTCATCGGGGCAGGACACGCGGACAATATCCGCCCCCGCCTGTTCGAGCGCATGAATTTGCGCGACGGTGGCGGCGACGTCTTTTGTGTCGGTATTGGTCATCGACTGGACGCTGATCGGCGCGTCGCCGCCCACGGGCACATTCCCCACCCAGATTTTACGGGAAGGACGTCTGATAATCTGCCGCCACGGGCGGTGGGAGGATGGGTCTGCTGTCATAACGTCTTTACATGGACCTTCCTGACGATTTTTTCAATATATCTTTCAAATACTCAACATTAAGTGGCAGGCCGCGGATCACTTTGCCTTTTGCTCCCAAAATCGGGAGTTTTTCGCCGTCTACAACGATTTGCAGACCACCTGCATTTCCTAACGTCATCACCAGCCCCTTTTGCCCTTCGGGAACCCAGTATTCCTCGCCTGCCGAGATTACGCGAGAGAAAATGGTTTTGCCCTCGGCGTTTTTGATTTCCAGCCAGACATGATCGACAGCCTGTAAAACAATGGGGTGGACCGGCGGAGCGGCTTCAGTATCGGAGGTGGGCCGTTGTTGTTCGGCGGCAGATTCCGGCGTTGTCGACTCCTCCTCTTTTTGAGGAGAGGCTATTTGAGGTTTGTTCAAAAGCGTGACCTGCTCTTTCAAATCCGCCGGAACAGACGGCACTTCGCGCTGGCGGTGATCGCTCGTGAGGTAGAGCGTGTACAATGTCAATCCGGCCACGATCATGACAACCAGAATGCCGATTGTTTTCAATTCGGGGACGGAGTGATCTTCGTCCACCGGCAAAGTCGAACCAAGTGGCTTGTGTTCGACCTTCTCCCCTGACTGGCGCTTCAAAAGCTGGACAATTTTTTCGCCGTCCAGCCCCAGATGTTCGGCATAGGTGCGAATAAATCCCAGCGCGTAAATGCGACCGGGGAGTTTTTCCAGTTGCCCTTCCTCAATCGCTTCGAGATAAGATTCGCGAATGCGTATTTCCTGTGCGATTTGTGGAATCTCTGCGCCGACGCGCAATCGGGCGCGGCGGATAATATCCCCGACGCTTAAATCCGTGTGAAAATCCTGAAGCAGGTCGTCCGTTTCCGGTCTGATATATTTTTTGCCGTGCAGACTGTTCGGTTCGGTCATGGTTTTTCTTGGTCAAGACCGAACGCCCTATGCAATTCACGGACGGCCAGTTCGGTGTATTTTTCTTCGACCAGAACGCTCACTTTAATTTCCGAGGTTGTGATCGCCAGAATGTTGATCTTGTTGTTGGCCAGAATGGTGAACATGGTTCTTGCCACGCCTGTGTGCGAGCTCATCCCGATACCGACAACCGAAACCTTGGCAATATCTGTGGCCACGCGAATTTCGCAACCTTTCAGAATATCCAGCGATTGAAGAAGGGTTCGCGTGCGTTCGGCGTCAATTTTAGGGACGGTAAAAGTCATGTCGGTGGTTTTGCCGTCCGGCGACACGTTCTGGACGATGACGTCGACGTTGATACCTGCTTCGGCAATCGGCGCGAAGATCGACGCGGCAATCCCCGGCATATCAGGAACCGAGAGAACAGTAATTTTGGCTTCGTTACGCGTATAGGTCACGCCATTGACAATTTGTTTTTCCACGATGTCATCCTCTTTGACAATCATTGTTCCGGGAAGATCGCTTCCCACACTTGGTTCGAAGGTTGACAGAACCTGCAACGGCACATCCCATGCCATCGCCAGTTCCACAGATCGCGGGTGGAGCACCTTGGCCCCCAAAGCCGCCATCTCCAGCATTTCTTCGTATGTCACTTTATCCAGTTTTCTGGCCTGCGGGACCATGCGCGGGTCGGTGGTGTAGACACCGTCCACATCGGTATAGATATCACAACGATCTGCTTTCAGTGCGGCGGCCAGTGCCACTGCCGTCGTGTCCGATCCACCGCGGCCCAATGTCGTAATCCGCCCGGTTTTGGTGATGCCCTGAAATCCCGCAACTACCGGAACAAAATTTTCGTTCAAACATTGATCGAGATTGTCCGGCGGAATATCGTTGATCCGTGCGCGGCCATGTTTGTCGTCGCAAATCATCGGTACTTGCCAGCCCATAAAGGAACGCGATGCCAATCCCCTTTTGTGCAGTGCCAAAGCCATCAGGCCTGTTGTCACCTGTTCACCGCTCGCAACCACCGCGTCATATTCACTCGGGTCGCAGCCGGCATCAATCTGCTGGCAGTAATCCACCAATTGATTAGTCACTCCGGCCATGGCCGAAACCACGACCGCGACCTGATTGCCGCGCTTAACCTCGCCCAACACCTTATCGGCGGCATCCTCGATCCGCGCGGGATCGGCCACTGATGTGCCTCCGAATTTTACAACTATACGTCCCATAATCGGTGGAGATTAGCAATTTTCTGAAAAACTGCCTATAGTGTTTCGTGAAAAAAAACTCTATTCTAACAGCATGAAACACTCATCGCCCACAAAAGCCCGCCTTAGAACGGTTGACCCAGCGGAGATCCAGCATTTCTCGGTTCATGCCGGAGATTGGTGGCAGCGGCATGGGTCGTATGCGCCGCTGCATAAAATGGCCCCTGCACGCATGGGATATCTAAAGCAGGTTTTGGGTCCGCTCAAAGGACTAAAAACTCTCGATATCGGGTGCGGCGGCGGATTAGTCTGCGAACCCCTTTCCCGTCTTGGAGCCAAAGTCACGGGGATTGATGCTGACGAAAACGCCATCCATGCAGCCAAATCCCACGCGAAAGATCAGGGATTGACGATAGATTACCGTCACGGCGCGGCGGAAGATTTGGTTGCGCGGGGCGAACAATTCGATGCGGTGTTGGCTTTGGAAATTCTCGAACATGTTTCTGATCCTGCCGTCTTTGTCGAGCTTTGTGCGCAGCTGGCGAAGCCAAGTGGAAAGATCGTCTTCTCGACGTTGAACCGCACGTGGAAATCCTACGGGTTGGGTATTTTTATGGCCGAACGGATTCTCAACTGGGCGCCGGAAGGCACGCATGACTGGAACAAATTCATCAAGCCGTCAGAATTGGCGCGCATGGGCGAGAAGGTCGGGCTCACTCCGCTTGATGCCAGCGGTCTTGTCTATAAACCTTTCGAAGACAGGTTTGTCATTGATCCCCACAACCTCGATATCAATTATTTTATGGTTTTTACAAAATCCAAAAGGAGCTAATTTTTTCCAATGAAGATTCTGGTCCCTATCAAACGCGTTGTTGATTACAACGTCAAAGTCCGCATCAAGGCCGATGGGTCGGGTGTCGAGAAAGCCAATGTCAAAATGTCCATGAACCCGTTCGACGAGATTGCCGTTGAAGAGGCGGTTCGTTTGAAAGAACAGGGCAAAGCCACAGAAATCGTTGTGATCACCATTGGCCCCGCCGTAGCGCAGGACGTCATCCGCACCGCGATGGCGATTGGCGCCGACCGCGGCATTTTGGTTCAGACCGATAGCCCGACCGACCTCGGCGGGGTCGAACCGCTGGGAGTTGCCAAGACTCTGAAAGAGATCATTGCAAAAGAATCCCCTGCCCTTGTCATTATGGGCAAACAGTCGATTGACGATGACAGCAACCAGACGGGACAAATGCTCGCCGCAATGATGAATTGGCCTCAGGCGACGTTCGCGTCAAAGCTCGAAATCATGTCAGACAGAGCAGCTCAGGTCACGCGCGAGATTGATGGTGGATTGGAGACGATCAAAATCGGACTGCCTGCAATTGTGACCACCGATTTGCGTTTGAACGAACCGCGTTATGCGTCGCTTCCCAATATCATGAAGGCCAAGCAAAAGCCGATGGAGACGGTCACACCGGACTCTCTGGGCGTTGATTTGTCCCCGCGCCTGTTATTGGTAGCCGTGGCCGATCCCCCCGCGCGCAAAGGCGGCATCAAAGTCGAGTCAGTGGATGCGTTGATTGATAAACTGAAAAATGAAGCAAAGGTGATCGGGTAATGTCTATTCTTGTGATTGCAGAACAGGCCGCGGGCCAGATTAAATCATCCACGCTTCATTGCGTTACGGCCGCCCAAAAACTAGGAAGCGATGTCACGTTGCTGGTGGCAGGGTCAAGTATTTCCGCGACAACGCAGGAAGCCGCAAAAATTTCCGGCGTGACGAAGGTTGTTGCCATTGACTCCCCTTCTCTTTCCCATCAATTACCCGAAGTTCTGGCTCCGGCACTTGTGGCATTGGCTCCATCCTATTCGCATATTCTTGCTCCTGCGACGGCGTTCGGAAAAAATCTGTTGCCGCGTGTTGCAGGACTTCTGGACGTTCAACCGCTTTCGGATGTCATTGAAATTCTGTCCCCGACGCAGTTCAAACGCCCTGTCTATGCAGGAAATGTGATTGCGACGTTCGAGAGCAAAGATAAGATCAAGCTTCTAACCATTCGCACTACCGCCTTTGATGCCGCCCCGATGGGTGGATCGGCGGCAACCGAATCCGGTGATGTTTCTTCGTTAGGAAACGGGATTTCTGCGGAATTTGTCAGTGAGGAACTCACCAAATCCGAGCGCCCCGAACTGGCTTCGGCCAAGATCGTTGTCTCCGGCGGGCGCGGGGTTGGGTCGGCTGAAAATTTTGCGCTGATCGAAAAGCTGGCCGACAAGCTCGGTAGTGCGGTGGGTGCGTCGCGTGCGGCGGTTGACGCCGGATATGCTCCCAACGATTATCAGGTCGGGCAAACCGGCAAGGTTGTTGCGCCGGAGCTTTATATCGCGGTCGGGATTTCCGGTGCGATCCAGCACCTCGCGGGCATGAAGGATTCAAAAGTGATCGTTGCCATCAACAAAGATTCCGAAGCTCCGATTTTCCAAGTGGCCGATTACGGATTGGTTGCAGATTTGTTCGAGGCCGTGCCGGAGATGACCGAAAAAGTCTAGCTGGACCTATTCTTTCAGAGAAGAAAGCGAGAAAGCTCTGCTTGATGATGTGATATCTTCATCAAAAATGGCACCAGTCGTGTCCGCGCCTTCCATTAATGCCCCTTCAAGTTTGGCACCGGTAAAATCGCAATCGCGCAAATCCGCGCCAGTCAGGTTGGCATAGGAAAAGTCTGCATAGCGAAGGTTAGCGCTCTTCAGACGGGCTTCCGTCAGATCCGCATAGCGAAATTCTGCCCAACTGAGGTCGCACGGCGCAAAGCGGCTGTTTTGACCTGTTGTAAACAGCAACGGTGTGAAGTTAGCACGAGCCATGCGGGCATGGGAGAATTTGGCGCGCTGTAAATTAGAGCCACGAAAATCCGCTTCTTCCAGATCACAGCGCCTAAAGTCGGCCTCTTCCAGATAGGAGCTTTGGAGCTCGACCTTAAAGAGATTCATTGCGAAGAATTTGGCGCGGCGTGCTTTCAATGCCGTGAGCCGTTCCATTTTCAGAGAGCCGATTTCACGCAGGTCATAGTCGGACAAGTCCAGTTGCCGCCCTTCCGTTCCTGACGTTCTGACCCACAATTGATGTTCTTCGATTAGTTTAATCAAAGGCGTTGCCAGATCAGAAACAGACGGGCCGATATTTTCGTCGGTGATCGCGCTTGAAATATCCGCAACTTGATCCTTGATCAGATCAATATTCGTTCCGGTCAAAATCGTGTTTTTCAATTCCGCACCGGCTAACTGGACACCTTGCAAATCCGCGCCTGTAAGGTCCGCGCCGTTCAGGCGCGCGCCGCGGAGGTCGGCTTGCTGAACATTGATCCGCGCCATAATGGCATCGGAAAAGTCGGCGTTATTGGCCATGGTTCCGGCGAGGCGCGCGCCCGAGAGGTTGGCTCCGCGAAAATTGACAGGCTGGGGTTCGGCGTATTTTCCATCTCTGGTTAAGGCCCCGCCCCGCAAGTCGGCGCGTTCCAGATCCGCCCCCACAAGGTTAGAGCTTTCGATTTTCGTACCGCGCATATCGGCCCGAACAAAGCTGGTATTGCTGAGATTTGAAAAGCTGATATCGCAGGCGTAAAGAACCGCCTCCTGAAAATTGGTATCGGACAAATCCATGCGGCGCATGACACAACCGGAAAAATCCGCCTGACGCAAATTCCGGCGGCTTAAATCCAGTCCGGAAAGATCAATGTGTTTTAACAAGGCACGACGCCCGCCAATCCGACCTTCCAAAAAACGCTCGTGAAGTTTCACCAATGCGTCGAGCTGGTCCTGCGTGAATTTTTCCAACCCATCGCTATCGTTAACATCTTGTCCTTGTGTCATATCAATAACATGCGCCCAAAAGGTTAAAGTTTTATAAGAAATCAGAGAGGGTCGGTTACTTACTCAGGCTTTTTATCATATCCGACATCAGGGGGGCCGACCAGTCGGTATCTCCTTCAAAACGGTACAAAATTTCCCCTTTTGGAGAAACAACGACAGTCGTGGGATATACACTGGTATTCAGCCAGCGCTTGATATAGCTGCGACCGTCGTAAAAGCTGTACTCGGTCGGCAATCCCATTTCATCAGCCATTTTTTTGACCGCCTGAAAGCCGGATCTGGTCTCGGCCACATAAATAACCCTGACATCCGGATGTTTATCCTGAAACCGTTTTAAGGTAGGAAGTTCGGTTACACATCCCGAACACCACGGCGCCCAGAAATTGATAACCGATATTTTCTCTTTGTCTTCAATCAGGAACGCCGGATCGCGGTTCATGTTCTCGACTTCCAAATGGCGCATGACCTCTTCGTCCGGCCCATATTTTTTTACAGAATAAAACTCCCCTTCCAGACGCTTGCCTATGGAATTGTCTGAATAAGCGCTGCCTACAGGGGACAACCCGACTCCAAGGGCCAGCAAAACCACATATAACAATCTTATATAAAATCTCTTCATCTTTATCATTCTTCTGTCTTGTGGTAATTCATAGTCATGAAACAATTATTGCCCCTTCGTATTTCTACCGTCTTGGCCGGCCTGATCCTTGCTTCTCTGGCTTTGAGCGGCTGCGGAATTAAGCCCAAGCAACTTTCGGCACCCAGCGAGCAAGGAGAATCGCCGTTCCCCGGCACTTACCCTTCCCCTTCCACGGAGGAATGAGAGTCTTCGTTTTCCTGATCAAAACGAAGTTCCAACCGTTGCCCGCCTTCTGTAGGGATTTTTTCCAGCTTGACCTTGAAATCAAGCTGATCTTCGGCTTGCAATGGATGGGCGGACAGTTCCAGTTTTTCCGACCATAAAACCTTGTTCTCCTTATCGATGATCTCTACCATGATGGAAGGAACCTGCACTTCCGACGAGGTCAGATTTATCAGTGTTCCTGTCAAAAGCGCGCTGTCATGCCCTTCCTCATCCAAAGAGAGGTGGTCGATTGCAAGCATGTCCTCCATAGACATGGATGGCGTTTCCTCATGCCCCTCTAGTCCCAAGGCCGCAAAAACAAGCGCGGTTGCTGGAAAAGCGTGCGTTAGGGGACCACGGGCCAGAATTGCAGCACAAGCACAAATCAAAAACAGCAGCGCGCCCGCTCCGGCGCTTTTCAGCATCTTGCTAAAATTATCAGGCTTTTTAAGAGTGATTCCGATGCGGAGTTTACCGCCCAACTGCGGGAAAAAAGAGGAGACTTTGGCGAATACCGGTGCCAGCTTTTCTTTCAGGGATTTTCCCGGAGCCGATTTTTCTTTGACTTTGGATTTTCTGCCGTCTTCACCGAACGCGATCTCATCCATCTCTTCTGACTGGATTCTGGTAATCAAGTCGTCCAGCGAATCCCGTTCAGATTTCTGGTGCCACATATGGCCACATTTGGCGCAGCGGACATCGCGCCCTCTCTCGCCAATCGTGTCTGTGGCTACCATATATTTTGCCGCGCATTCGGGACAGTTTAAAATCATGCCTTCAAACCTATAACAGCTTCATGTAGTTTGATAATAAGTGTCTGAGTCGCTTTGAGCAAGCAGGGTTTATTGTCTGAATGATTAAATTTGAGCATGTAGGGCTGCGTTATGGAATCGGACCGGAGGTCTTGAGCGATATTTCGTTCACTTTGGCTCCCGGATCGTTCCATTTTCTGTGCGGTCCCAGCGGGGCCGGAAAGACCTCCCTTATGTCTTTGCTCTATCTCGGGCGGCGTCCGACGCGGGGAATGGTCGAAGCGTTCGGGCATAACACCAATCTTCTCGACAGGGTTGCTTTGTCGGAAGAGCGGCGCAAGATCGGCGTGGTGTTTCAGGATTTCCGTTTGCTGCCCCACATGTCGGCTTTTGACAATGTGGCTTTGCCGTTGCGTATCAACGACGTTCCCGAAAAGAAAATCAAGGATCATGTCGAAGAGTTGCTGGACTGGGTCGGTCTGGGCGATTCGATGCACCGCCTTCCCCCCACTCTTTCCGGTGGACAACAACAGCGCATTGCCGTTGCGCGCGCGGTTATCACCAATCCGCGTTTGCTGCTGGCGGACGAACCGACGGGAAACCTTGATGATGAAATCGGCATGAAGTTGATGGGATTATTCGAGCAACTCAACAAAATGGGGACGACGATTGTGATCGCCACCCACTCGCTGCAAATTCTCGAACGCCTACCCCACCCCCGCCTTATCCTCGAAAGTTGACATCTGAAAGTTTTCGCTCCCGCTACGTCTTCCTCTGTGGAGGCCGCGCATGTCGTTTAAGGTTTTTGCCATCTCATCGCGGGGCGGCGCCGGATATGACGTTCCTCTCCACCTCAAGCTGGGGACCGAGTTTCTGGTTATTCTAACGGGTTTGATGACGTTTCTGTCCTTACTGGCGGCGATTGCCAACCTGTCGTTGGGGCATATGACCCATGCGTGGACTTCCGGTTTGGAAAACACTCTGACCATTGAAATTCCCGCCCCGAATGTTTCGGAAGAAAGTGTATCCAAACTTCTCGATGGGCTTCGAAAAATTAGTGGTGTTGAAGAAGCTAAGCTTTTGAGCCAAAAGGACATGCAGGATCTTTTGTCGCCATGGCTGGGCGATGCAGGGAGCATCTGGGACGATCTTCCAGTTCCCAAGCTTGTAACCGTTTCCTTTTCCGAGCGGACGCCTCAGTTGATAAAAGATATTTCGGCGACAACACGCAAGATCATCCCCGATGCCCGCGTCGATGCGCATGAGGACTGGCTGGCCGATCTCATGAAACTTGCCCACGGGTTGAAATTAACTGCTCTGGCTGTATTCATTCTGATTATGATGGTCACGGCGGTGGTGATCGCGGGAGCGGTCCGGTCGCGAATGGCGATCCATCACCGCGAGCTGGAATTGCTGCATATTATGGGGGCCTCGGACCGCTATATCACCGGCCAGTTTGTCCGTTACATTCTTATGCAATCTCTTAAGGGGTCTTCCCTCGGTGCGGTGGCCGGTCTTGCCGTGGCCGGCTTCTTCCTTTTTCTGGCGCGGCGGAACCCCGGAACGGTTCCTGAACTTACTCTTCAGGGGGCGGAATGGCTCGTTTTTGCGGCTGTTCCCTGTTTATTGATCGTGATCGGCTTGGTTTCCGCGCGGATTACCTCCTTGCGCGTCCTTGGCGAAATGCCGTAATCTGCCCCCCATGTTAAGGTTTCTGAAATTCATCTTTTCGCCCCTGATGTTTATCGTCGGCGTCCCCCTGTTTTTCTGGGTCGCTGGCTTTATCGTCTTCAGCGGAACAATTAACATCATGGAAGCTCCGCAAACATCGAACAAGATAGATGCGGCGATTGTCCTGACCGGCGGAACCAATCGCGTTGATCGAGGACTTGATTTACTTTCGGCCGGCAAGGTGAATTTTTTGTTGGTCAGCGGCGTTCACAAAGATGTCAAACTCTCCGACCTGATGACTTTGTGGGGATATAAAGGCGATATTCCCAAAAAGAAAGTAACACTGGGGCATGAGGCGGGAAACACCATCGGTAACGCCATCGAAGCGC
>Ga0116143_10004044_pt1 | contig 14244 bp, 10 predicted proteins | sample AD_UKC034_MetaG_FD_89745 | JGI IMG/M metagenome (GOLD analysis project Ga0116143, IMG submission 89745) | Active sludge microbial communities of municipal wastewater-treating anaerobic digesters from USA - AD_UKC034_MetaG | ecosystem: Engineered > Bioreactor > Anaerobic > Digestate | place: USA...
TCGACGGCGCGGCGATCCGGCGCGCGATCGACATCGGCGCGCTGGTGCTGCTCTCGCCCTTCGGTTTTTCGCCCACCGGCGAGGCCTTCAACCTCTCGATGGAGGACGTGGCCACCGCGACCGCGATCGCGCTGCACGCCGACAAGCTGCTCTTCCTCACCGAAGTGCCCGGAATCCGCGAGCGACCCGAGGACCCACAAAGCGACATCGACACCGAGATCGCGCTGGCCGACGCCCGGCGGCTCGTGGCCGCGATGTCGACGGCACAGGAGCCCAGCGACCCGGCCTTCTACCTCCAGCACTGCGTGGCCGCGTGCGAGGGCGGCGTCGAGCGCTCGCACATCCTGCCCTTCGCGGTCGACGGTGCGCTGCTGATGGAGATCTTCACGCACGACGGCATCGGCACGATGATCGTCGACGAGAAGCTCGAGAGCCTGCGCGAGGCCGGCCACGACGACGTCGCGGCGATCGTCAAACTGATCGAACCCTTCGAGCGCGACGGTACGCTGGTGCGTCGCGACCGCGCCGAGATCGAGCGCGACATCGAGAACTACACGGTGATCGAGCACGACGGCATCATCTTCGGCTGCGCCGCGCTCTACCCCTACCCGGAAGCGCGCACCGGCGAGATGGCGGCGCTGACGATCTCGCCGGCGGTGCAGAGCCAGGGCGACGGCGAGCGCATCCTGAAACGCATCGAGCAGCGCGCACGCGCGCTCGGGCTTTCCAGCATCTTCGTGCTGACGACGCGCACGATGCACTGGTTCATCAAGCGCGGCTTCGAGCAGGTCGACCCCGACTGGCTGCCCGAGGCGCGCAAGCGCAAGTACAACTGGGACCGGCGCTCGCAGGTGCTGGTCAAGCGGCTCGGCTGACCCGACCAAGGAGAACGATCATGACCCGCATGGTGCAGTGTGTGTACCTGAAGAGGGAGGCGCCCGGCCTCAGCTACGCGCCCTACCCCGGCGAACTGGGCAAGCGTATCTACCAGAACATCAGCGCCGAGGCCTTCGAGTTGTGGAAGCGCCACCAGACGATGCTCGTCAACGAAAACCGGCTCAGCCTGGCCGACGCGAGCGCGCGACAGTACCTGGCACAGCAGATGGAGCAGTTCCTCTTCGGCGGACAGGCCGACAAGGTCGCGGGTTATGTTCCCCCACGAGCTTGAGGCGCAAGAGAGCTGATCGCGAGGGGTCCGGCACCGACGAAGCGGGCCCGGCAGCACGGCGACGGCCACTCGCAGCGTCTCATCTGCGCTTGCGTAATTGCGATTCGTTCTCGTTCTCAGATAAACTCCGGCTGTCTCATCCCGCACCCGGAGTCGTCGTGATCCGCACACCCTTCACCCGCCGCGCCCTGCTCGCCCCGGCCGCCGCTCTGGCCCTGGGCTTGGGCAGCATGCTTTGCGGCCCTGCTGCTGCGCAGGAGAAAGTCCTCAACATCTATTCGGCGCGTCATTACCAGGCCGACGAGGCGCTGTACGAGGATTTCACCAAGGCCACGGGCATACGCATCAACCGCGTCGATACCGACGATGCCGGGGTCGTCAATCGCCTCAAGAGCGAGGGCGCGGCAAGTCCTGCCGACATCGTGCTGCTCGTCGATGCCGCACGGCTGTGGCGGGCCGAGGTCGACGGCCTGTTCCAACCGGTGCGCAGCAAGATTCTCGAGGAGCGCATTCCCGCGCGCCTGCGCGGCAAGGACGACGGCCAGGGTTCCTCCTGGTTCGGGTTTTCGACACGCGCGCGCGTGATCGTCTACGACAAATCGCGCGTGAAGGAGTCGGACGTCGACCAGTACGAGAAACTCGCGCTGCCGGTGAACAAGGGCCTCGTATGCACGCGCTCCGGCTCGCATCCGTACAACCTCTCGCTTTTCGGCTCCATGCTCGAGCACCTCGGGCCCGAGAAGACCGAAGCCTGGCTCAAGGGCGTGGTCGCGAACATGGCACGTCCCCCCAAGGGCGGCGACACCGACCAGATCCGCGCCGTGGCCAGCGGTGAGTGCGGGGTCGCGCTGACCAACAGCTACTACTTCGCGCGTCTGATGCGCTCGAAGAAGCCCGAAGATCGCGAGGTCGTCGAAAAAGTCTCCCTCGTCTTTCCCAATCAGGGCGATCGCGGAACGCATGTCAACGTCGCGGGAGGCGCAGTGGCCCGCCACGCCAAGCATCGGGCCGAGGCGATCCAGTTTCTCGAGTACCTCTCGAGTCCGCAAGCCCAGGAATACTTCGCCAACGGCAACAACGAATGGCCTGCAGTCACCGGCACGACGCTGTCCAACCCGGCATTGAAAGCCCTGGGCAGCTTCAAGAGCGAATTGATCCCGATCTCCGTGGTCGGCATGAATCAGGTGAAGGTCCAGCAGATACTCGATCGCGTGGGTTTCAAGTGAGGATGTGCCGCCGGCGGAACTTCTTTGCTATATTTCGCCGGTCTCAACAAACCCTCCCGGATATTCCATGGCCAATCGCCTGAACGACCTGCTTGCCAAGAGGGCCGAACTCGAAAAGCAGATTCTGGAGATTCAGCGCGAGGAGCGTGCCTCCGCGATTGCACAGGTGAAAGCGCTGATGGCGCAGCACGGGCTCACCGTCGCGGACCTGGGCACGCGCAGCAGCACGCCCGCGCCCAAGACTCGCAGCACGGGCAAGGTGCCCGCCAAGTATCGTGACGCCGCAACCGGGCAGACTTGGTCCGGCCGCGGCCTGCAGCCGAACTGGCTGAAGCAGGCATTGGCCGGCGGCGCCCAGCTGAGCGACTTCCTGATCTGACTCCCCGGTCGCGCGCGATGCGGTCGCGCTGCACGACGCGCGACGGATCCCTGCCACGCTGGCATGATGTGGCGGTGAACGCTTGCCTCCCGAGCCGCGCGTGAATTCCGTGGACCGCGATTCCTCGCCCGCGGCCTCAGCCAGCAGCGGCTGGCAGCAGAACCCCCTGCTGCACACCGGTGCCGCAACGCTTGCCGTCTTCCTGCTGACCGGCGCGGCGCATCTTGCGATCGGTGCGCATCCAGGGGCTTGCGCCGCGGCCATCGGCGCAGCGATCGGTCTTGCGCTGGCCGTGCACATGCGGGGGCTGCACAGCGTCTCGCTGGCGATGCTGCCGGCGATAGCGCTGGCGCTGCTCATGTTCGGTTGCAGCGGCGCCGCCGCGCTGGGCACGGCGGCGTTCGCAGGCGCGCTGCAGCTTGTCGTCAGCCGTGCACTCGCGCGTGGCGCCTTCGACGCCCGGCTGCATCGTCCGCGCGATGTCGGCCTGCTGTTGGCTGCCGCCGGATTCGTGGCCGTCGTCGTCGGAACAGGCTTTGCACTGCTCCCGGCCCTGCTCCCGCCGCCTCGGCCGGGAACGACGCTGGAGCCGCTTGCGCCGACCACGCTGGTCTGGCTGAGCCTGGCCGGCGTCCTGCTGACGGCACTGCCCGGGTGCCTCCTGCGTCCCGGCGACGCGGGGCTTCCAACCGGTCGACGTCTGGTGACGGCGGCCCTGCTCGCGAGCCTGGTGCTTGGAGCCACCGCGGCGCCGTCGCTCTCGACGTGGCCACAGGCGCGGCTGCTCGCCTGGAGTCTGCCCATCCTCGCCCTGCTGATGCTCTGGGCCATCACCGGCACAGCGCTCGCATCCCTGGTCCTGGCGCTATCCGCGCTCGCGCTCGGGCTGGCCAGCGCCGGGGTCACAAGCGAGCTCCGCGGCCAGGCGCTCGCGCTCGTCCTGGTCTTGCAGGGTCTGCTGCTGATCGTGCACGCGCGCCGCGTGGAGACCATCCGCCGTCAGCGACGCTGGGAATGGGCACTCGACGGCTCGCGCCTGGGTGTGGCCGACTGGCGGCTTCGCGTTCAGGACAGCTTCGTCTCGCCAGGCTGGCGCGCGCTGACCGGTTTTGCGGGCAAGCGCTGGACGCCGAAGGATTGGCTCGAATCGGTGCATGCCGACGACCAGACCGCGCTGTGCGCGGCGCTCGACGAGGTCGCGGCCGGAAAGACTGGACGGCAACAGCTCGAGCTCCGCATGTCGCGCGGCGAAGACTGGCACTGGTTCGAGGCCACACTGCTCGTCATCGAACGCGATGCGCAAGGCACGCCGCTGCGGCTTCTGGCCACGCTGCTCGACGTGGACGAGCGTCATCAGGCGCAAGTGCGGCAGCGACTGACCGCCAGCCTCTTCCAGTACCTGCACGAGGGCCTGCTGATCACCGACGCCGAACTGCGCGTGCTCGATGCCAATCCCGCTTGCGCACAGATCCTGGGTTATGCGCGCGAGGAAATGCTCGGCACCGTGCCTTCGCTGCTGCGGCCTACACCTGCCGACCCGCTGGCGCGGCAGCAGCGCGCCGCGATGTGGGCCGGCGTCGCCAATCACGGAACCTGGCGCGGGGACCTGATGGAGCGGCGCCGCGACGGCGAGGTCCGCACGCTGCAGGTCACGATCTCGAGCGTCAGCGGACCTCAGGGCGAGTTGCGCAACCATGTGCTGGTCGTGACCGACATCACCGAGCAGCGCGTGCAGCGCGAGCGGCTCGAGCGGCAGGCCCATTTCGATGAGCTGACGCGTCTGCCCAATCGCGCCCGGCTGACCCAGCTCCTGACCGAAGGCATGCGGGCCGCGGATCGCGAGGGCTTCCTGCTCGTCGTCTGCTACCTCGACCTGGACCGTTTCAAGCCGGTCAACGACCTTTACGGCCACGACGCCGGCGACCGGCTGCTCGTCGAGCTTGCGGGCCGGCTGCGCGGCGCGCTGCGAACACGCGGGACCTGGGCCGACGCGGCCGCGCGCCTGGGCGGCGACGAGTTCGCACTGCTGCTGCGCGCCGAGTCGATCGAGGAGGCGCGCATGGCGGTCGATCGTGTGCTGCGCGTCGTCGCGATGCCCTACCACAGCATCGATCCGGCGCAGGAACCGGTGCACGTCACCGCCAGCGTCGGTGCCACGGTCTATCCGATCGACCGCAGCGACGCCGACACCCTGCTGCGCCACGCCGACCACGCGATGTTCGGCGCCAAGCAGTCCGGCCGCAACGGCTTCCTTTTCTTCGACGCCGAGTTCCGCCGCCGCACCGAGGAACGTGCGATGTTCATCGGCCGCGTGCAGCAGGCGCTGGACCAGGCCGAACTCGTGCTCCACTACCAGCCCAAGGTCGACATGCGCCAGGGACGCGTGCGCGGCTTCGAGGCGCTGCTGCGCTGGGAGCATCCGCAGCACGGCCTGATCGCGCCGACGCAGTTCCTGCCGATGATCGAGAACACCGGGCTGGTTTCGCACATCGGCGACTGGGTGTTCTCGCAGGCGCTGGAGCACCTCTCGCAGTGGCGGCAAAGCGGGCTGGATATCTCGGTGAGCGTCAACGTCGCGCCCCACCATCTGCAGGAACCGGATTTCGCGCAGCGCCTCTCGGAGCTGCTGGCGCGCCACGAGCGGCCGCTGGCGCCCTACTTCGAGCTCGAGGTGCTCGAGAGTGCCGCCCACGCCGACATCGAGGTGACCTCGGCGTTGCTGGCGCGCTGCCGCGCGATCGGCGTTCGTGTCGCTCTCGACGACTTCGGCACCGGCTACTCGACGCTGACCTACCTCAAGCGGCTGCCCGTCGACGTGCTCAAGATCGACCGCAGCTTCGTGCATCACATGCTCGACGCACCGCAGGACCGCGCGATCGTCGAGGGCGTGATCGGCCTTGCGCGCACCTTCGAATGCGACGTCGTCGCCGAAGGCGTCGAGAGCCCGGCGCAGGCACGCGCGCTGCTGGAGATGGGTTGCGACATCGGCCAGGGCACCGGCATCGCCGCACCGATGCCCGCGGCGCAGGTGGCGGCCTTCGCGCGCGACTACCGCGGCGTGTTCGCGCTGGCGCCCGCCGGCAGCGCCGAACGCAGCGGCGCGCCCGACAGCGGCCCGGGCGACAAGCGGTCCGAAGGCAGCAGCGGCCGCTAGACTGCGCCGCGTGATCCCCACCGGTTTCCTGCAGGACCTGCTCGCGCGCGTCGACATCGTCGAGCTTGTCGGCCGCCACGTCGAGCTCAAGCGCGGCGGCGCCAACTGGATGGGCCTGTGCCCCTTCCACGCCGAGAAGTCGCCAAGCTTCTCGGTCAGTCCGTCCAAGCAGTTCTATTACTGCTTCGGCTGCGGCGCCAGCGGCGACGCGATCCGCTTCCTCACCGAGCACCGGGGCATGAGCTTCGTCGACGCCGTCGAGGAGCTGGCGCAGGAAGTCGGCATGCAGGTGCCCCGGGAGCAGGTCAGCCCCGAGGAACGGCAGCATCGCCAGCGGCTGGCCGAGCGCCGCGTCTCGATCACCGAGGTGCTTGCACGGGCCGCGAGCCACTACCGCCAGGCGCTGCGCAGCGCCCCGTCGGCGATCGCCTACCTGAAGGCGCGTGGCATCTCCGGCGAGACCGCCGCGCGCTTCGGCCTGGGCTACGCGCCGCCGGGCTGGCACGGCCTGGCCGGCGTCTTCGCGCACTACGACGACCCCGTGCTCGAGGAAGCGGGCCTCGTGCGCGCGACGCCTGCCGACGCCGAGGACCCGCCACCGCGCAGCCGCCACGACTGGTTCCGCAACCGGATCGTCTTTCCGATCCGCGCCGTCGGCGGCGAGATCGTCGGCTTCGGCGGACGCGTGCTCGACGACAGCAAGCCCAAGTACCTGAACTCGCCGGAGACCGCGGTCTTCAGCAAGGGCAGCGAGCTCTACGGGCTGCACGAGGCGCGCCAGGCGATCCGCGAGCGCGGTCATGCGCTGGTCGTCGAGGGCTACATGGACGTGGTGATGCTGGCGCAGCAGGGTCTGCCCCACGCCGTCGCCACGCTCGGGACGGCGTGCACCGCGGAGCACATCCAGAAGCTCTTCCGCTTCACCGACACCATCGTCTTTTCCTTCGACGGCGACGCCGCAGGGCGGCGTGCCGCGGCGCGCGCGCTGGAGGCGGCGCTGCCCCATGCGAGCGACCTGCGCCAGGTGCGCTTCTTGTTCCTGCCGCCCGAGCACGACCCCGACAGCTTCGTGCGCGAGCGCGGCGTCGCCGCGTTCGAGGCCGCGATCGCGGAGGCGGTGCCGCTGTCGCGCCAGCTGCTTGCGCAGGCCGCCGCCGATTGCCGGCTCGAGACTGCCGAGGGTCGCGCACGGATGCTGGCGCAGGCGCGTCCGCTGTGGGCGAGCCTTCCGGCGGGCGCGCTGCAGCGCCAGCTGCTGGGCGAGCTGGCGCAGGCCGCCCGCATGGAGGGCGGGGAATTGGCGTCGCTGTGGCAGCTGGACCGTGCATCGGCGGCGCGCCGGGCAGGCCCGGTGGCCGCCGGCGTGCCGCTTTCGCGGCGAAATCCGCACCTGCGTGGCCGGCCGGTCCCCGCAGCCACCTCCGATCTCGCGCTGCGCCTGCTGCTGCGCCATACGCAGTGGTGGGACCGGCTGACCGCCGAGGACCACCAGCTGCTGCACGAACTCGGTGGCGACCATGCCGCGCTCGTCGCCTGGCTCGAGGCCAGGCTGCACGAACACGGCGCCGAGACCTGGGCCATGCTCGAGGAGGCGCTGCGCGAGCACGAGCTGCACGCCGTCGCGGTGCGGATCGCGGATCCGGCCTCGCTGCAGGACGAGCACGAGTTCGCCGACCTCGAACGCGTGCTGCACCGGCTCTGGGAGGCGACACTGAACGCGCAGATCGGCGAGCTCATCGGCAGCGGACGGACCGATCGCGAGCACCTCGAGCGCATCGCCGCGCTGCGGCAGCGGGCCAACGAGCACAAGCGCCTCGGGGTGACGGTGCCGGGCGGCACGGTATAATCCGGCGCCTTTTGCAGCGGCAAGAGTGACAGCAGCACCCCGGGCCCCGACCACCCTCGACAAGGGCATACACAGAGGTCAAATCCCCCCGCAAGGGCTGCGACGACGACGGGTCACGTGAACTTGCCGCCCGATCCCGCATTTCCGTGGTCGCGACGCGACCCGATGCGCGCACGCGTTGACCTTCGCGTGCGCGCTCTGCCGTGCATGAACGCGGCGACGGACCCGGGTCGGTGCCGCCCCCCCTCATCGCGAAGGATCCCCATGACAGCCAAGAAGCCCGTCGCCCCGAAGAGCAACCCGCGCAAGTCCGACGCCGACAAGACAAGCGCCGACAAGGCCGCGGCCGAAAAGCCGACAGCCAGGAAGTCCGCCGCCAGGGCCGCGCCTGCCGAAGTTCCGGCGAAGGAAAAGGCCAAGGACAGCGCCGCGTCGGGCGGCGCGCGGAAGACCGCGGACAAAGGCATCGCCGAGCCCAAGGCAAAGGCAGCCACCAAAGGGGCCGCCAGGACCGACGCCAGTCCCGTCGTGAAGAGCACAGCCAAGGCCGCCGCGAAGTCGGGCACCCAATCGGGCACCAAATCGGGCACCAAATCGGGCGCCAAATCGGACACGAAACCGGCTGCGAAGTCCACCGGCAAGGCCGGTGCCGCCAAGTCGTCCGCGGCCGAAGCAAAGGCTGCGGACAAGGGTCGCAAGGCGCTCGAACCGAAGAAGCTCCCGGCCGACGACGAGGACCTGAGCGACATCGAGGCCGACCTCGAAGGCGAGATCGAGGTCGAAGCCGAGGTCGAGGTCGAGGCCGAGGTCGAGGCGGTCGACGAGAAGGAAGCGAAGGCCAAGCCGCTGCGTATGAAGGTCAGCCGTGCCAAGGAGCGTGCGCTGATGCGCGAGTTCGGCCTCGACGAGACCGCACTCACCGAGGAGGAGGTCGCCAAGCGGCGTCTGGAGCTCAAGACGCTCATCAAGATGGGCAAGACGCGCGGCTTCCTCACGCACCAGGAGATCAACGACCACCTGCCGGAGAAGCTGGTCAACGAGGAGATCCTCGAGGCCATCGTCTCGATGCTCAATGACATGGGCATCGCCGTCTACGAGCAGGCGCCCGACGCGGCCACGCTGCTGATCAGCGGCAGCAACACCGCCACCGCCACCGACGAGGAGGCCGAGGAGGCCGCCGAGGCCGCGCTCTCGACGGTGGACAGCGAGTTCGGCCGCACGACCGACCCGGTGCGCATGTACATGCGCGAGATGGGCACGGTGGAGCTGCTCACGCGCGAGGGCGAGATCGAGATCGCCAAGCGCATCGAGGGCGGACTGCAGGCGATGATGCTGGCGATCAGCGCCAGCCCCACGACCATCGCCGAGATCCTCGTCTACGCCGAGAAGATCGCCGCCGGCGAGATGCAGATCTCCGACGTCGTCGACGGTTTCGTCAGCGACGACGAGGCCGACGACTACGTCGCCGAGGAGGACTACGACGAGTTCGACGATGACGACGACGACGACGGGGCCGGCGGCTCGCGCGCGCTGACCAAGAAGCTCGAGGAGCTGAAGAATCAGGCACTCGAGAAGTTCGCGCTGCTGGGCAGCCACTTCGAGCGCATGCGCCGCGCCTTCGAGAAGGAGGGCTACAAGTCGCCCACCTACAACAAGGCGCAGCACGCGATCAGCGAAGACCTGATGACGATCCGCTTCACGGTCAAGACGATCGAGCGGCTGTGCAACATCCTGCGCGAGCAGGTCGACAGCCTGCGCCGTTACGAGCGCGAGATCCGCAAGATCGTCGTCGACAAGTGCGGCATGCCGCAGGAGCACTTCGTGCGCACCTTCCCGCCCAACGTGCTCAACCTGAAGTGGGCCGAGAAGGAGATCGCCGCCGGCAAGCCCTACAGCGCGGTGCTCGCGCGCAACCTGCCCGCGGTGCAGGAGCTGCAGCAGAAGCTGATCGACCTGCAGGCCAAGGCCGTCGTGCCGCTCGAGGACCTCAAGGAGATCAACCGCCGCATGAACGAGGGCGAGAAGGCCAGCCGCGATGCGAAGAAGGAGATGATCGAGGCCAACCTGCGCCTGGTGATCTCGATCGCCAAGAAATACACCAACCGCGGCCTGCAGTTCCTCGACCTGATCCAGGAAGGCAACATCGGCCTCATGAAGGCGGTCGACAAGTTCGAATACCGCCGCGGCTACAAGTTCTCGACCTACGCCACCTGGTGGATCCGCCAGGCGATCACGCGCTCGATCGCCGACCAGGCACGCACGATCCGCATCCCGGTGCACATGATCGAGACGATCAACAAGATGAACCGCATCTCGCGCCAGCACCTGCAGGAGTTCGGCTACGAGCCCGACGCGCCGACGCTGGCCGAGAAGATGGAGATCCCCGAGGACAAGATCCGCAAGATCATGAAGATCGCCAAGGAGCCGATCTCGATGGAGACGCCCATCGGCGACGACGACGACAGCCACCTCGGCGACTTCATCGAGGACACGAACAACGTCGCCCCGGTGGACGCGGCGATGCAGGCGGGCCTGCGCGACGTGGTGAAGGACATCCTCGACAGCCTGACCCCGCGCGAGGCCAAGGTGCTGCGCATGCGCTTCGGCATCGAGATGAGCACCGACCACACGCTCGAGGAAGTCGGCAAGCAGTTCGACGTCACGCGCGAGCGCATCCGCCAGATCGAGGCCAAGGCGATCCGAAAGCTCAAGCACCCGAGCCGCAGCGACAAGCTGAGGACCTACCTCGACAACCTGTGAGGCATGATCGGATGCGACGCCTCGAGCGGATCGTGGCGGCTGGGCCGGGCGGCGATAGACTTTGACGCGCATGACCCAGATCGCCGAACGGACCGTCCTCTTTGCCGACCTGCGCGGCAGCACCTCGCTGTTCGAGACTCTGGGCAACGCGGAGGCCACCTCGGTCGTCACGCATTGCATCAATGCGCTGGCGGGCCCGGTGAGCGAGCGCGGCGGCCACGTCGTCAAGACGCTCGGCGACGGCCTGATGGCGGTGTTCAACGAGTCCACGGGTGCGGTGCAGGCGTCGATCACGATGCACGAACTGCTTGACGGCATCGTGCAGAAGGGCCGTGAACGCGGCGCCTCGTCGGGCCTGCGCGCGCTGCGCCTGCAGGTCGGCGTGGCGCGCGGCGAGGTCGTCGAGATGGGCGGCGACTGCTTCGGCGACGCGGTCAACGTCGCTGCGCGGCTGCTCGATCACGCCGGCGACAACGAGACCCTGGTCACCGCCGAGGTGCTGGCCGGTCTGCCTGCGCCGATGAAGGCGCGCTTCAGGAGCCTCGACCAATTGACGCTGCGCGGTCGCGCCGAACCGGTCCACGTGCACGTGCTCGGACGACGTCGTGGCGGCGACGCCGCGATCACGCAGTTCGGCGAGGTGCCCGTGACCGGCGAACCCGAGGGTCTGCGCCTGGAGTGGAACGGGCGCAGTCGCGTCTTCTCCGCGCGCGAGCTCCCCGCGGTGCTCGGCCGCGGACCGCAGGCGGCGTTTCGCGTCGACGATTCGCGCGTTTCGCGTTCGCACGCACGCATCGACTGGTACGGCGGCAGCTTCCAGCTCACCGACCTCTCGTTCAACGGCACCTACGTGCGCTTTGCCGACGGCGAGATCGTCAGCCTGCGCCGCGGCAGTTGCACGCTGCACGGCAACGGCAGCGTGGGCCTGGGCGCGTCGCCGGGCAACGAAGCCTGCGATGCCTGCCTGCGCTTCGAGGTCGTGCACGTCGGCGGCCCCTTGCCACTGGACGATCCGGACACGGTCTCCGGCGGCCCCCTGCTGTCCTGAAACCCGATGCGCTTCCGCCCGGAGCCGACGGGGGGCGGCGGCGAGCCAGGACGGCTCGCAGTGCTGCTCGTCAACCTGGGCACGCCCGATCGGGCGACACCGTCGGCGCTGCGCCGCTACCTGGCGGAGTTCCTCTCCGATCCGCGCGTGGTCGAGATTCCGCGCGCGGTCTGGCTCCCGATCCTGCACGGCGTGGTCCTGCGCGTGCGCCCAGCGAAGTCGGCGGCGAAGTACCGCTCGATCTGGATGGCCGAGGGCTCGCCTCTGGCGGTGTGGACGGCACGCCAGGCCGACGCGCTGCAGCAGGCGCTCGACTCGGGAGCGCAGCGGCTCCTGGTGCGGCACGCGATGCGCTACGGGCGGCCGTCGATCTCGGCCGTCCTCGACGCGCTGCGCGGCGAGGGTGCCACGCGCATCCTGATCCTGCCGCTCTACCCCCAGTACGCCGCGGCGACGACCGGCAGCGTCGCCGACGCAGTGCATCGCTGGGCGCTGGGCGCCCGGCGCGTGCCCGGGCTGCGGCTCGTCGACGACTACCACGACGACGCCGGCTACATCGACGCGCTGGCAGGCTCGGTGCGGCGTCACTGGCAGCGCGTGGAACCAGGCGAACGCCTGGTGCTGAGCTTTCACGGCCTGCCCGAGCGCAGCCGCGCGCTCGGCGATCCCTATCACGAGCAATGTCGGCGCAGCGCGGCGCTGCTGCGCGAGCGCCTGTCGCTGCCGCCCGAGCGCGTGCTCGTCACCTTCCAGAGCCGCTTCGGCAAGGCCAAGTGGATCGAACCCTATACCGAGCCGACCGTGCGTGCGCTCGCGGCCCAGGGCGTGCGGCGCATCGACCTGATGTGCCCCGGATTTGCCGCCGACTGCCTGGAGACGCTCGAGGAGATCGACCAGGAGGTCCGTAGCGCCTTCCTCGCTGCCGGTGGCGGCGAGTTCCGCTACATCCCCTGCCTGAACGCCGACGCGGCGTGGATCGAGGCCTTGCGTGCACTTGCCGAGCGCCAGTTGCAGGGCTGGGGCAGCGCGCGTGCAGCCGTCGAGACCACGGCCGCAACGATGCCCGGCAAGGCTGGATCCTGATGCCGGACCCGGCCCGCGGCGAACGCATGCGCCTGGACAAGTGGCTCTGGGCGGCACGCTTCTACAAGACGCGCTCGCTTGCGGCCGAGGAGATCACGCGCGGGCGGGTCAGCGTCAACGATCAGCCCGCCAAGGCTGCGCGCGAACTGCACCCCGGCGACAGGGTGACGTTGCGCCAGGGGGCGCTGATCCGGCAGGTCCTGGTGCTGGGCCTCAGCCAGACCCGGGGGCCGGCCCCGGTGGCGCAGCGCCTCTACCAGGAGACCCCAGAGAGCGTCGCGGCACGCGAAGCCGCCGCCGCGGCGCGGCGGGCGGGGGTGGAGCCCGCAGACAGCCGGCAGCAAGGCCGTCCGACCAAACGCGACCGGCGCCAGCTCGCGCAGTGGAACCGCTGGAGCGCGAGCATCGACGACACCGGCTAGCGGCGTGGTGGCCACGTACAGGCGCGACCGCGCTTTCGGCCCCCGCACGATCGAGGGGAAACCCTTTGCCGCTGTGCTCTTGAACCCCGGCGGGTGGCCCTCATGTAAGCGGGCGTACCGCCACATCCTGCGACATGACCAAAGACCAAGCACCCCAGCCGCAGGCCGAACCGGCCGATGCCGCGGCAGCCCCCGCTGCCGCCCTCACCCCCGAAGACCTGCTCACCGAGCTGCAGGCCAAAAACCTGGAGATCACCGACGCTTTCCTGCGCGCGCGCGCCGAGGTGGAAAACGTGCGACGGCGCAGCGAGGAGGAACTCGCCAAGGCGCGCAAGTTCGCGATCGAGGGCTTTGCCGAGAGCCTGCTGCCGGTGCTGGACAGCCTGCAGGCCGCGGCCGCGATCGAGAACGCCAGCGTCGAGCAGATGAGCCAGGGCGTCAGGCTCACGCTCGAGCAGTTGCTGCAGGTGCTCGAGCGCAACAAGGTCGTGCAGATCGCGCCGGGCGTGGGCTCGCGTTTCGACCCGCACCAGCATCAGGCGATCAGCGTCGTGCCTTCGGAGCAGGAAGCCAACACCATCGTCTCGCTACTGCAGACAGGCTATTCGATCGCCGAGCGCATCCTGCGTCCGGCGCTGGTCACCGTCGCGGCGCCCAAGTGAACACAAGGCCATGACAGCGCCGGGCCGCCGGCCTTGAAAAGCGGCGCGCTGATCCACAACTCGAAGGCAACCGGATTCCCGTTTCAGGAGCAACCAACATGGGCAAGATCATCGGCATCGACCTGGGGACCACGAACTCGTGCGTCTCGGTGATGGAGGGCAACAGCACGCGCGTGATCGAGAACAGCGAGGGTGCGCGCACAACGCCCTCGATCGTCGCCTACCAGGACGACGGCGAGATCCTCGTGGGCGCCAGCGCCAAGCGCCAGGCGGTCACGAACCCGAAGAACACGATCTACGCCGCCAAGCGGCTGATCGGCCGCAAGTTCAGCGAGAAGGAAGTGCAGAAGGACATCGACCTGATGCCCTTCAAGATCGTCGCGGCCGACAACGGCGACGCCTGGGTCGAGGTGCGCGGCAAGAAGCTCGCGCCGCCGCAGATCAGCGCCGAGGTGCTGCGCAAGATGAAGAAGACCGCCGAGGACTACCTCGGCGA
>Ga0116143_10004049_pt1 | contig 14224 bp, 14 predicted proteins | sample AD_UKC034_MetaG_FD_89745 | JGI IMG/M metagenome (GOLD analysis project Ga0116143, IMG submission 89745) | Active sludge microbial communities of municipal wastewater-treating anaerobic digesters from USA - AD_UKC034_MetaG | ecosystem: Engineered > Bioreactor > Anaerobic > Digestate | place: USA...
CTCAAATTATCAAGAAGGGCAACAGCCTGTTACGATAAGAGATGACGGTGTTGTATCACCACGTTACACAATAGTTTCGCTACTTACCAAGCCTATCGAAAATTACTCAATCACCGGTTACGTGAGAAGTCAGGATAAAGAGGCTATCGGCAATCTCAAAATCGAAATCTTCGATGATCAGGCTCTTTCCAAGTCGTCTTATTCACATACTTATACAACCGGCGAAGGCAAATTTTTCTTTCAGGGCCTAAGAGAAGCCCGAATGTATTTCCTCAGGGCCAGTGCCGGAACCGCAACAAACATGTCTGAAGGCTTTCCTGTGAGAGTAATGGAAGACGGAACTACGTCCCCAGCTGTAAGCGAAATTCTAGTAATCAGAGATGATAACATTAAGACACACGACGTTACAGGCAAAGTTTTTGACGCATTTACCGGGGGCCCCCTTGAGTATGTTGCCGTTAAAATAGGTAACGGAAATAGCTCATTAACAGATAGAAACGGGGAATATACTTTTCCAGATCTATTACCTGGAACCTACAAAATTGAAATTTCCAAATTTGGCTATGAAACTCTGGATGCATCATTTCAGCTAGTGCAAAACGATGATGGCACCTCAAGAACCATACCTACAACAATGACTTATCCGTTACTGCATGATATGAAAACAGGATACGGCTCAATAGCTGGTAGATACGTTGATGAGACAACTGGAAATGGTATCCCAGACCTTGTTGTAAGGGTGTATAAATGGGGGCAAGTAACCAAATCCGCCTGGAGAGTTGTTGGCTCTAGCACAGTACAGATTACAGAAACAGACTGGCAGTGGTCACCAGATGTGCTGCTAACTACACGGACATCGAGTGAAGGAACAGAAAGTATTCCAGATCTTAAAGGTTCATTCAAACTCACACATCTTGAACCAGGACATTATCTTGTTTACATCACCTCAGATCTTACCAAACCGATTAGCATCGGAGAATCCAGAGGTGGCTATTTTACATGGGAAGTGCCTAATAAAGTTGCTGGCTTTCAAACAGAAATTAGAGGATTACTGGTTAAAGATGGGCAAACGACTTACTGGACCAACTATGAGCAGGAATATAAGTAAGGGAATGACCATGAAAAGCAAAGTGACAAAAATAGCCTTACTGCTTGCTCTGCTCTGGATGCCGGCAACGAGAGCAGATTCTCAGGTGCTGGAGGCGGTGCCGGAGGTTACGCGGCGGGGGGATGCCATTGAAGAGGCGGTGCCGGCGATCGAGATGAATAATATGCTGGGCACTACTATGTCGGGCACTTCGGGGCTGGTTTCGATTCCGGCGCCTGACTATGCCGAAAAGGGCGTGCATGTCTCTTACAAGGGTAATACTTCGAAAAGCAGCATATTTGCAGCAGGCACCAATGTCGATCTTGAAAAAGACGAAGAATTCATTGGCATCAGGGGCAAAGTCAATCAGCATCTCGAACTGTCGGCCGGGCACCTCAGCTACGACCGCACCTCAAGCCCGATGATGACAGGGCTGAATTTTTCGAAAGACCACTACAGCTTCGGCATGAAATACTCGGCGCCGTTCGAAGACAAGCAGATGTGCATGGGCTTCACCTTCACGCCGATGACGGCAGAAGAGCTCAATCTCGCCGACATCGAGCAGATCGAAAACCTGCGCAACATCTATCTGACCGTTTCTGAGAAAGTAAATGACAACCTTACCGGCTACATGAACCTGACTTCGGCTTTCACCAAAAAGCAGAAGATAGACTTTGGCAACGGTATCACCCGCAAACTCGATCGCAAAGACATTTTCGTCGGCGCTCTCGGCCTCGACTACCAGTTCGGCAGCTATGCCTCGTTCTTCGGTGAGTGCCGCTTCGGCAACTACCGCGATATATTCATCGACGAATCTGTGCGCTACCGTCTTCATGCCGGCATGCGTTTCGGCAGCGACGCTTTTCAGCTCGAAGTCATGGGCCTCAACCTGACCGAAGAAGAACCGGTGCTCGTCGTTGGCGGCAACATCGGCTTCTAATCGTGTATAATCCGAGCGTCATCCACCGATGACAAGGATTGGCTCAGAGCGGACCTTTGCCTTCGGAAAACCGCTTTGCTCAACAGCTTACGAAAAAGCAATCCCGTCTTCAGGCCTGCTGAACGAATCTGTGATATCTGTGTAATCTGCGGTTGATCCTGGATTCTGCGACTTCGCGCAGAATGACTGAATTGGATACGAGGTAAGAGAATAATCACGAAGACGATTACGAGAACGATTACGAGCCGATAACGAGCACGATTACGAGAACGAGCACGAACGAGAAAGATAAATGGCATTGAACTGGGCTGGCAATACTTGCTATAATAGTGCAGACATAACATAGATTTAGTTGAGAAAAACATCTGTAGAGGTTTGACCCTTGGCGATATCGAATTCACAACTGGCGGCCCAGGAGCTGCTGTCTGCACTGATCAGCGAAAATGGCACGCTTACGCTTACCTGCCTCGACGAAATTGACCAGCGCGAACCAGCACGGGCCGAAGCCGAGTTACTCAAGCAGGCTCTCGACAGCGTTAAAAATCCGGTTCTTGCCTTTCAGATCAAAAAATCTCTGCGACTGGCAGTTTTCAAGCTGAAAAAGACACAGTTCAAAGTTTCACTTGAAGGCCTCGAAAAACTTCTCGAAGATCACAACCGACTCGACGATCTCGCCCTCGGCATTGCCACGGTAGAACCGGCTGAAGCCTTTCTAGCAGCTGACTATTTCAGAAATGCGCAGTGGCAGAATTTTCCACCGCCAATTCTGGTCAGCTTCTGCAATTTTTTCAGAAAACACGGCAACATTTCTGATTCGCCGATACTGCAGGATCTCACGCGACATCATGACGCCAACGTTATAACCGCAGCGCTGACAGCGCTCGAAACACTTGATCCAGGCAATCTTCAGGGAATCATTATTCCTTTGCTCGATTCGCCACAGAACGAGGTCAAAGCGCAGGCCATACAGGCCTTCTACCGCTGGAATCGGGCCGAAGCACTGAAGCACCTGCTCAAACTGCTATACTCCACTAACGAGCAGGAAGTCATTCTGGCACTTCATCATGCTGCCTATTTCCCTTATCTGGAAATCGAACCATACCTGATCAGACTGCTCACCCAGACGACCAGCCCTTCGATACTGATGCGTATCACCCAGCTTTTCAAGAACAATGCCAACCCGGAACTGCCATTCAGAATATTCTGGGTAAACCGATCTCTGTCAGGGCAGCACCAGAGCCTCGTCAAGGGTATCATCCTTGGAGTGGTCAGAGCGCTGGCTGACAGCGGGCAGATCAGCGTTTCTGTGCAGGACTATCTCAACGATCTCAAAAACCGGGTTAAGCAGGAAGAACTGCGACTGCTCAAGGTCACCTGCAAAATCAGCAACGAAGAGGCTGAAGAAGCAATTCTGCCGGAAATCGAAGAGAAAAAGCCCGAACCCGAACCGGAACCATCAGACAATAGAGGATCTGAAAGCAAAGTGACAGCGCCTGAGACCGCCCCTCCCGCCGCGTCAAAAGCACCACCGCCGGCAATCAAGGCTCCTGAAGTCGATTTCGACAATTACGAAAGCCTTGGCGAACAGGAAAGGGTTCAGCTGCTGGCACGCGCCAACGCCAACTTTTTTAAACAGAACCGCCCGCAGCTCAACAATCTGTTCAACAACGCTCAGGGCCGCGAACTGGCAGCCCTGATCAATCTTTTCGGCAAATTCGGCACCTATGACGATGCAGCCCGTATCAAGGGTTTCATCAAGAGCGACAATGCCGACATAGTGTGCGCCTGCATCAAGGCGTTAAGCACCCTTGACACCGAGTATCTCTGTCTGTATCTGCCACAGTTTATGCAGGAAAAGAACGGCAAGATCCGCATGACGGCAACACGAGTTTTCGTCAGCATCGACAGAGACAGAATCAGAGGCCTGCTGACCGGGCTGCTGGCTTCTTCTAATGTCAAGCAGCGCCTGCTTGGCGTCTCGATGTCGATGCTGGTCGATTTTAACATCGTGCGACAGCCACTGCTCGACGCCCTGGTTCGCGAAACCTCTGTAGAAATGATTGAAAAAATCGGCCTGGTGCTCTCTGCCAATCCCGATCGTGAACTGTTAAACAACGTCTATTCGATTGCCCAGAACTGCCGGTCTTCTCTGATAATGGACCACAAGAACGTTGTACAGAAACTCGCAGACAATCTGGCTATAGCTCTTAACCATATTTCAACTGCCGAAGAACTGCTGAAAGACTCAGCCAGTGCCTTTGAAATTGAGCAGAAAGCTCTTAAAGCAGCACGACAGGAAGAAGAAAAACAGACCGCGCTGAAAAAATCGCTTGAATTCGATCCAATCGCCAGCAACAGCCAGGATGACGTCAGTATTCAGGAGATTCTCACCACAAGCAGTGCCGACCCTAAAGCAAAACGCGCCAAGCTCACCATTATCGTATGGGTGCTTGTCGCGATTGTCTGGGGCGCTGGCATGGCCTTGATCGTTCTCAGCAAACTTTTTGGAGAATGACGATCAGTCCCGACGCCTGCGATCAGCGATACGCCAGCGAAACCGGGTAAAATGCAGTATAATGACCTGCCGGCCAGCCGCCCTGGTAAAAACGCAGATAGCTGCCATAGACATAACCATAGCGCAGAGGCATATAGGCTGACTGTATCAGATACCAGTTGCCGTGGCGCGACATGACATAGACCTGTTCACCGGTATTGAGCGAACCGATTATATTGGAGCGGCTCTTTTTGCCGGAAACCCAGGGATCAGATCGTACATTGAGATTGTTGGCAACTACAGCCAGACTGCCGGCATTGTAATACCAGTATGAGCCGTTCCAGGCAGGAACTCCGGCGCCGTAATTGTAGGTAGACACCGGCGCGGCCGGGTAATAGCCGTAAGCGCCCCAGGCATAAGGCTGGTAGCCGGTGATATAAGGGCTGACAACGCCATAACCATACCAGGTGGGTACAACGATGTTGCGCCTTCTCGCTTCAGCACCAGTGCAGATCAGGAGCATCAAAATGACTGACAGCAAAATTCCTTTTTTCAGCATAGTAATTCCTCCTTGAAATACTTACTAAATAATCATACCCAAAAATCAAATTTTTGCCTAATTTTTTGTACACAAACTTAAACAAGCGCAAACAAAAAACCGGCCGTGAGGCCGGTAAAACGTGCTTTGCGGGGCATTCAAAAATGGTCTTTGGGGAAATCGGTGATCGGGCTTGAAAAACTGACCCGGAAATTTTCGTTGTTGTTATTGCTGTCACCATGCCAGCGACCATGTGCAAAAAAGATTATCTCGATATTGCATTCACCAAACTGCTGGTAATAGGGAGCGTTACGAAAAAGAAGGTGGTCTACCACCGTATCAGCAGGCATCTCAGCCAGTTTGTTAACTTTTTTATGCTTGACGGTCGGGTGGAAAGAGATCATGCGAATGCGCTGTGCCCGATTCTTCATTTCCTGTTTCATCGTCACGAATTCGCGCTGTTCGCCATTGACATTGATATAAAAATTAACCATACCCTCCTGGGTCAGATAGCCATAATAGGTCACGGTCAGAGCCATTTCGCCAGGGCGGTTCAGCCAGTCCATGCGCAGACTGATTGTACCGTTCTCATCCTTGATTTCTTTTGTCTCGGTATGAACGATTTCAAGATCATGCATCTGAGCACCTGCCTGTCCGGCTGCGAACAGCGCTGTAATCAGCACCAGCAACATAATTTTGTAATAACTGTTCATCTTTAATTCCTCCGGAAATAATTCCGCAGGCTTTAAAGCAATTATCGTGCCAACATTTTAATTCGCGCTGCCAGAAACGATCACCATCCCCCGGCAACGGCTTCATCCCGACAAATAGAGACAAAGTAAGATGATTTAACAGCAGACGCTGCTCTAAGTTGAGTTTTGAAGCATTCGAGGCAAAACTCCGCGCGCTCAATAATTGAGCTTTATGCATCATAAATGAGCAATTACCAGTTTGCGTACGGCTGTCCGCTGGAATCTTTCTCCTGTGTCGATGAATAGACATCGAACAGGTTCAAGCGGTTCGAAATGGAACCGACAGGGTCATCGGTCGATGATCTTGTCTGCCAGTCAGCCTTTTCGGTGAACGGATCGACCGGAATCCGTCTGAGATATCGGCGCTCAACCAGTTCTTCAAGACTGGCCGGATAATATTGCGCATCCGCCAGACCAGGCTGCTCTGCCGACTTCTTTTCATAGTAACGGTCAATCGCCTTGCGCATCTCCTTGAGATTTTCGCGCAGCAGGTTCTCTTTCTGGCGGCGCACTACATTTTTGGCAACGGGAACCGCTGTCGCCGAGAGAATACCGATGATCACCGTGCAGACGATCAGTTCAAGCAGCGTCAGACCGCGTCTAGTAGTCTGCATAGCTTCTTCCACCCTGGTCTGACTCTCCGGCAGGGCTGCTGCCGGTCGCATCATAAAGTTCAACCCTGCCATCTACCGGATCGTAATGGTAAAGGCCAGAACCCGAACTGCCACGCCATTGCCCCGGCAGGTTCTTGATATGCAATGGTCTGAGCTCTTCGAGTGATTTCGGAAACCGGCCGTTGTTGTCGAGGGCATACTGGTGAACGGCATTGCGAAGACTGCTGAGTTCGAGCATCACTGAAGCATCCTGCGACTTTTTGAGCACGCGGGTATGATGATGTCCGGCCAGTGAGACCAGTATTCCCAGAACCGAGACGACCACGAGCATCTCGATCAGAGTGAAGCCACCTTTGGTTTTTCGTGCAGACTTGTCCATCTCTACCTCAGAGAGTATTCAAAAAGATCACGCACCGGCCTGTCACCGGCAGCCCCTGAGTCTTTGGCAAACCCCAGCGGCTTCAATTCAGCCTCTGAATTGTCGACTTTCAGCTTGAGGATTCTCTGTATTGAGGCTATCTCAGAATTCAGACGCTCAAGGTTTTTTGTTGGCTTGATCAGTGGATGCGCCGCAAATTCGTTCATGCTTGCGGCAACCAGAACAACCTGCTCAAGAGCGGCGTCAGTCATGCCTTCTTCAGCCAGCATTCCTGCGGCATTGGCCAGTCGCTTCTGATTCATGGAAAACCGTGCCCAGTATTGAGGAAAATCTTCAGAAGCCTCTGCCAGAGCCCGGTCGAGCTGCTTAAGCATATCGTGCCTGAGCTGAGGTGGCCGGCGTTCGCCCAGTTGCGGCAGGGGGTGCGACCCGCCAAGCAGCCGTTCATAAAGGAAAGCACTGTTTTCGTAAGCTACAGTGACGAGCAAAATCAACAGCAGTCCGTAAAGCACCCGCCGTTCCTTATATCTCAACTGCAGCGTATCGATCACGTCTTCGCGGTGTTTTTTGGCAATATCTACAGGTTTGGTGTCTTTCATTTTACCAGCAACCTCATGGTCAGAACATAGCGTCTGGACTCGGTCATCAATACTTCTTTAATCAGAACCGGCGTCAGCATGGCTTCGAGCTCAGCCAGCAAAGTCCGCACGCCTTCATAATTCGAGCTGAGATTCATCGTAATGTCGTAGCCAGGCACTGCAAGCTTTTCATATTCGCGGCTGAATGAATATTGCACGTTCTCCACCACCACCGAGCTTGCTGCCGCCGTGGCATGAAGCAGGTCGATCATTTCGGGCAAGGCCGATTCCTGGGGAATCAGCGAAAACAGTTCACCTTTTATCTGCTCAAGCCGGACCAGGCGGCGACTCTGCTGTATGTATTTTTCGCGAAGGTGGCGAAGATCGCGTGCTCTTTTAAGACTTGCGTCATAGACCTTTGAAGACTGCTTGAGGGCATCCATTTCAGGCTCCAGCACAAAGGCCGGCAGAAAGAAAAGAAGCAGCAGAAGCAGAAGAGGAACAGGGGCTTTTTCCTTAAGTTTTGCCAGTTCATTTGGATTCATCAGGGCAGTTCCCCCTTTTCTCCGGCATAATCGACTTCGAGGCTGAAAGTGATCACCTCTACCCCCTCGGACTTGCTGCGATTATGACTTTTCAGATTCGGCGCTGAAAAAACTTTCTCGGCAAAAAGATCCTGCAAAAATGCGGTCAGATGCTGCAGATTCACAGTTTCGCCTTCGATGCGAACCCTGACCAGCTTGTCAGGTTTGATACTGATGCTTTTGAAGCGCATTTCGGCCGGCGCCAGCTTTTCCAGCCTGCCAAGCAGTGTTGTCCAGGAAGTCTGACCAACTGCAGACACTCTACGATAATCAGCATAAAACTTTTCGCTGCTTTCGATAGCATCTTCAGGTGGCCGCATTTTGCTGACAGTTTCAGTCACCGAACTGACTTTAGCGTCGAGCGGCTTGACATTCTCACGGTAAAAGGCGTTCACCGATGCGGTGGCATAGTATTTGTAGATCCAGAAAGCTGCAAGAGAAATGGGGACAGCGTAGAGAATGATCAGAGAGGTCTTGAGCATGAAGCTGCTGCCTTTTCTGAACAGAATCGAGGGTTTGAAATTGAGATAGTGTTTCATCGCTTTCCCCTATTTGGCGAGCAGACCAACGCAGGCAGCAAAGGCCGGGCCTTTGTCCAGCATCTGCCTGTCGATCTTTTTTGCCAGTGGAATTTCATTGAGAGGATTGAACAAAAAACAGCTGGTTTCGAAATATTCGCTGAGAAAGTTATCGAGGCCTGCAAACAATGTGCTGCCACCGGTCATAAAAATGGTCGGCAGGCGGGAAACGTTGAACTTTTCCTGAAAGAAGCGAAAAGTCACGTTGAGTTCGCGCAACCAGTTGCCAAATATCCGGTCGATGCGCTGTCTTCTGGGCACCAGCATCTGCAGATCTTCTCGGGTGACCGGAAAGAATTTTTCGGCTTCTTTTGCGCGCATGGCGCTTTCAAGGTTCAGGGAATCAATTTCACTGATAATCTTGGCAAATTCTTCACCGGCAACCTCAATGACACGCTCATACAGCAAAGCACCATTAGAATAGGCTTTAACCACTGTAGTTTCATGACCAACGTGCAGATTCACCACGATCTGGTCGGTGATTTTTTCGGGGTAGACTTCTTCGAACAGGTTGAAGATACCCAGCGACGACGTATCGAATGCCATCACTTCCATTTCGAGATCGGTGGTGATTCGCGAAAGAATATCGATTATATCAGAATTAACGGCAGCGGCCAGCACCTGATAAGTATCTGGCTGATCGCCGGCAACCTGACGCAAAATCTGAAAATCAACCATCACCCTCATTCCATCAGGAATCGGCAGATTCTTTTCGAGACGCCACGAAAGAAACTCCGGAGATTTGCGCTCGTTTTCGGTCAGCTGCATGTGGTTGAGATGAAGTTTGACCCAGCGGTCTGGCAGACCGATAACATACCCCTGCCGACTGTGCTTGACCTTTCTGACCATTCCGGCCAGGGTATCTTTGAAAACCGGCATGTCACTGATGTACGGGTTGGTGAAGTCACCCCCGATAAGCCCGGCGGGCAGTTCTTTCATTTCGAGATTTTTGACGATATAACCCTGCTTGCCGGGGCCATGATCGATTGAAACCAGCTTGATAAAACTGGTGCCGATATCTATGGCAATGAGTTCGGTATATAGATTCATTACAGCACCCCTTCTTCAAAGGTTACGCGGTTCATTTCTTCAAAAGTGGTAAGGCCCTTTTCGACCTTCTGCCAGCCGGCACGGCGCAAAGGTACCATACCCTGAGCCATCGCGGCCTTTCTGATTTCAAGCGGAGACTGGCGGGTCAGGATCATCTGCTTGATCGACGGTGACATTTCAAGAACTTCGAAAATGCCTGAGCGACCCTGATAGCCGGTATCATGGCAGAACCTGCAGCCCTTGCCGCGTTTGAATGCGACATGCTCATGCTCTTTAAAATCGATGGTAAGTCGCTTCATTTCTTCGGTAATGGTATCGTCGTCAACGGTGCAGTTTTTACAGTTCAGGCGCAGCAGACGCTGCGACATGATCAGGTTGAACGAACTGACGAACTCGTACGGGTCGATTTCCATGTTTTCGAGGCGCGAGATGGCATCGATGACGTTATTGGCATGTATCGAGCTGAAAACGAGATGCCCGGTCAGAGCAGCGTTTATCGCTATTTTAGCGGTTTCTGGGTCACGAATTTCGCCAACCATTATCTTATCGGGATCCTGGCGCACGATCGAACGCAGACCTGAGCTGAAGGTAAGCCCCTTCTTTTCATTGACCGCAATCTGCACTATATCAGGCAGCTGGTATTCGACCGGGTCTTCAATGGTGATGAATTTATCTTTGGGAGTGTGAACGAACTTGATTGCCGAATACAAAGTCGTGGTCTTGCCTGAACCGGTCGGTCCGGCGACCAGAACCATGCCGTAAGGCTTTTTAACGTTACGTTTGAACTGCAGCAGATCTTCACCGTCGAGACCGATACGCTGCAGGTCGAGCCCGAGCGCCGACTTATCGAGAATACGCAACACCACGGTCTCACCGAAAATCGAGGGCAGCACCGACACGCGGAAATCAACAAAACGGTCGTCGATTCTCAATTTGAAACGACCATCCTGCGGCACCCGCTTTTCGGCAATATCGAGCTGCGCCATGACTTTGAGGCGCGAAATGATCGGGCCACGCAGTCGCGGTTCGACATCGGAAAGCACCTCGAAAAGCACCCCGTCGATACGATACTTTACCTTGAGCTGCGATTCGTAAACTTCAAAGTGAATATCGCTCGAACGTTTGCGCACACCCTTGAGAATTATCGCATCGACCATTCTGATAACCGGCGTTTCACTGGCAAAACCGGCGGTTTTGGCGACACCGGCGGCCGGCGCTTCTTCTTCCTCTTCGATGACGACCTCGAGTGGCGGAAAGTTTTCGAGATCGCCAAAAACAACCTTTGAATCGAGACTGGTCTCGATCATCAGACTGAGAAGCTTCTGAATCGCCATTTTCGAAGCAACCATCGGCATGATCGGCAGACCAAGCTGAACTTCGAGCTCTTCAATGGCATCGACGTTGCCGGGGTCATGCATGATCAGATAAATGTCACGGGTACTCCGCTGATGCGGAACAAAGCAGTATCGACGCATAAGAGCGACATCAATGCTGTTGAACAGCTCATCGTCGACTTCGTAATGTGCGAGATCGACGTATTCTATGCCAAGTTCCATGGCGACAGCGCGGGCGAATTCTTCTTCGCCGATTACCTTGCGCTCGATCAGTATCTGCCCGATATTGCCGGGAATGGCACCAAATTCGCCGATCAGCTGCTGAATGAATTCAAGTGTGATGAAACCCTCTTCAACCAGGATCTCACAAAGCGTCTTTTTACGAAATGTTGCAGCAAAAGCCTTAACCAGGTTCGAGTCAGAAATTTCGCTGTCGCCTGCCAGCTTCTGCAAAAGGTTATCGACTACGCCACCGGCTTCTCTGACCAGTCTTTCGGCCTTATTGCTGTCAACTATTCTCTTCTTGATTAAAAATTCCTTGAAACTTTCCATTTCTGAGTTCCATCCTAGTTGATTTGCGAGGCCGCTGTAAGAACCGGGTAAAGCAGGGCGATGACCAGAGTGCCCACAACCACTGCCATAGCCAGAAAGAGAATTGGCTCTATCAGCGACGTTATCATGTCGGTCAATTCGGAAATCTCTTCGTCATAATGATCGGCCATGTTCTCGAGCATTTCACCAAGGTTGCCTGACTCTTCGCCAACCTGTATGACTCTTACCATCATTTTTGGCGTTTCGGGAATGCTCTTCAATGCCTTGCCAAAGCCCATGCCCTTTTCAAGCAGTTGTGGCAGCACTGAATAACGCATGGCGACGACACGGTTTTCCATACTGTCGATCACTACCGCCAGGCTGTCAAGAATGGGAATTCCGCCCTCAACCATAGTCGCCATTGTACGGGCAAATTGACTGTAGGCGAAATTCAGCTCCAGATCTCGCACCAGAGGGACCTTGAGCTTGAATTTATCAAGCTTCATGCGTCCATCGGGCGATCGCGAAAAACTGATTACTCCAGCTACTACAAGTATCAGCATGAAAAGCAGCAGCCAGAACCATTCTCCCAGCCATTCTGACGCCGAAAGCAACAGCGAAGTGACCATCGGTAACGGCGCGCCAAGACTCTTGAACAGGCCGGCAAATTCTGGCACAACGGCTACGATCATATAGGTGACCGCCAGGCTCGACACAGCCAGAAGTATCGTCGGGTAGATAAGCGCAGCAATAACCTTGCGTCTGACTGCAATAGAGCTGGTAAAATATTCGGAAAGGCGCTTGAGAATGTTCTCGAGCGCGCCGGCCTTTTCGCCGGCAACGATAGTTTTGATGTAGATATCAGGGAAAACGTCAGAATGCCGGCCAAGAGCGGAGCTCAGCGAGACGCCCTCTCTGATATCCTTGTTGACCTGACGCAATGCCATGTTCAACTGAGTGTCGTCGGCATCGTCGAGCAGCACATCAAGAGCATCGGTGATTGCCATACCTGATTTCAATAACGTTCGCAACAGCTTGGTGAACTCGTTGAGTTCCTTAATCGATACGCCGCCCTTGAAAGTGAGAGCCTCACGCAGCTGTTCGCTGAAGCTTCCCTTTTCGACTGATTCAGAGAGAATATAGTAACCCTTGCTGTTAAAAGCAGTTCGCAATTCGCTCAAAGAACGGGTTTCAAAAACTTCCTCGCGAGTGCGCCCCTGTTCATCGGCATATCTGACTCTGATTCTGTGCATCGACACTCCCCTGAATAAAGCGATCCCAAAATTTCCATTTAAGAGTTTATGTGATTTTAACAGAAATCACAAACTTTTATCAGGAAATTTCAGGATCGCTCAAGACAACAGAGAACCCTTACTCCCTTTCAATGTGAGCTTTCAGTTGATGAAATGCTCATTCAATTCAGCCTGTTTTTGTGTTAATTCGAGAATCCACTGTTGTTCCTGGTCTATCAAAACTTCTTCAACGGCACTGAACCATTCGCGGGCAGATTTGCGGTCTTCAAGCCTGCGATAAAGCTCCCCTATGAGGTACGTCACTACCGGCAGATTGTCGGGATTGTTGATAGTCGACTTTTCGACAGCAATGCGCAGAAATTTAACGGCCATCTGCTGCATTTCGATCTCTGCCTTACGGTTTTCGCTGATACGGCAACACCACGAACCACGTAAATACAGATTGCCAATGTGATACGGGTTGCGACCGGCTTCTTCATAAATCTTGCCGGCAATGAAAAATTTCTGGGCTTCTTCGGGAATTTTTCGGCAGATCGGCAGACTGAGAATTTTCTTTATTCCCGGTACCGAGATTTTGCTTTGAAAAGCCTCTGCATCGGCATAGTCTTCAGGATATGCACAAAAACTGCATTCTGGACACTGTACAAGAAAATACGGCAGCGGATTCTCGCCCAGATAATGAGGCAGGAAATCTGAATCCTGGCCCTGGTGCGTGATCGACGTCACTGTTCTGGCGTCAAACACTGAACCGCAGGCCGGACACGAAAATCCACTTATTTTGAACGAGGTTACCACTGTATCTTCTCCTGACTGTGGTCAGAATATATCCTTAAGATCGGGGGTTGTCAAATCTGATTTACTCTTTGAGTGCTGCGATTCTACCGGCTGCCGAAGGCGGCCAGAATTTTACTTCGGCCCGCCCCTTGACCATTTCACGATCGAGAAGCCCCCACGACCTGCTGTCATGAGAATTGTTGCGGTTATCGCCCATTACGCAGATTTTTCCGACCGGAATTTTCTGCGGGCCATAAGAACCAAACACGTATTCTTTAACAAAAGGTTCCTTCATCATTTTGCCGTTTCTGTAAAGATAGCCATCTCTGATCTCGATAACATCGCCAGGTACACCAACGACGCGTTTGATGAAGTCTTTTTCAGGCTCGAGCGGGTAAGAAAAAACTACGACTTCACCCACTTCTGGCTCCTGAATCTTATAAATCATCTTGTTGACTATTATCTTCTCCCGCGAATGCAGTTCGGGTTCCATGCAGGCTCCCTCGATAACGAAACCCTGTACCACATACGTCTGCAAAACCAGAAAAAACACGAGCGCCCTTGCGAAATCTTTCGTCCAGTCCCTTAGTCCCTGTTTAATTTTCTGCATCGACCAACTCCATTTTCGGTCATTTGTTTGATGTTATGCCTTTATTCGGAAAGGTTCGCGCGTTTCTTAACGATTTTTATTATTTTTTTCGTACGCCGGCGAAGCCATGCCCGGCTGCATGCAAACAA
>Ga0116143_10004050_pt1 | contig 14224 bp, 12 predicted proteins | sample AD_UKC034_MetaG_FD_89745 | JGI IMG/M metagenome (GOLD analysis project Ga0116143, IMG submission 89745) | Active sludge microbial communities of municipal wastewater-treating anaerobic digesters from USA - AD_UKC034_MetaG | ecosystem: Engineered > Bioreactor > Anaerobic > Digestate | place: USA...
GTTAGTGCCGTCACTGGCTACAGCCATCGGCAGCTCTGCCGATCGACCTGCTAATCTGGCCGAGCTTATCGGCATTATTGTCAATGACGGCATCTATAAGCCCACGGTGCTTATTCAAGCCCTTCATTTTGCCGCTGGCACTCCGTATGAGACCCATTTCGTAAAAAAGCCGGAACCACCCAAACAGGCCATGTCTGCGGAGGTCGCGCACACCCTCTGTAACGCTTTGCGGATCGTAGTAGCCGAGGGAACCGGAAGACGAATAAAAGACACCTTCGTAAACGCCAGTGGAACGCCATTGGACATAGGAGGAAAAACGGGAACCGGCGACAACCGTTTCAGAACCTTTCGACACGGAGCGGAGCAGGTGAGTTCCAGAAGCGTCAGCCGCACCAGCACATTTGTCTTTTTTGTCGACAGGTTCTTTGGAGTGGTCACTGCGCATGTGGAGGGAGCCCAGGCAGCTGGATACGAATTCACCAGTGCTTTGGCGGTGCAGGTATTAAAGACAGCACGACCAGCTCTGGTTGGACTGCTGCCGGAAGCGAACCTGCAAGCCGAAGCTGTCAGCATCCCAGCGGCCAGCAGCGCACCTGTGTTCCCTTCCCCGGCGAGACCGCTCATTCACCAGGTCACACCGGTGGAATCGAGAAGCACTGATCTGCGCATACCAAAGTTGATGCTCGGGAATGAACAGTAGACAGTAAAAAGTGAGAAGTAAGGAGTAATTAGTAAAGAATTAGGGGTAAGCGCAAGCCTCTGGGTGGAGTCCAGGATAATGCTCGCTGAGATCAGCAGGACTGCTCTGACAACCTGGAACCTTGAACCATCTCTCACTGCCATTCGAAAGAAAAGGAGCTGCTCCGCAAAATCCTTGAGCAGCCATCGACGGCTTCAGCACTGTAAAGACAGCCCCGATTTCGCTCGATTTCATCGAGAGCCGCCTGCAGGCCCGGAGCCGGCCGATGCTGTCGGGAGGAAACCATTGCTTCCACCACGTCAGCGACTGCCAGGACTTGTGCGCCGGTCACGATCTCGTCTCCGCTGAGATGTTGCGGGTAACCGGAGCGATTCAGACGCTCATGGTGCTGCTGCACCATCTGGGCTATAGAGAAGGGAAAAGGCGTTTCGTGAAGAATGGCAAACCCGACATCCGGGTGCGATTTCACCAAATCGAACTCAGTCTCAGTCAACGCGCTCGGCTTGTTGAGAACCTCGGCAGGAACGTTTATCATCCCAATATCGTGAATCAATGCTGCCTGATAAATTTCATCGACCTGCTCAGATGCGAGATTCATTTCCAGGGCAATAGCGCGGGCGAGCTGGGCCACACGCTGTTGATGACCCGGTGGATATGCTGCTATTTTCTCAACTGCTGCTGCCAGCAGCTGAACAAGACCAGCTAGTGACTTTTCCAGATTTCTCAGGCTGGCGGCCAGGCTGAGGGTGGCCGGATCGGAATGCTCCCTGACGATGGATTGGCCTTTTCCCACCGCTTCGGATTCCTGATGCTTATCCTCTGAAGAGTGTCTGTGCCTTCGCTCTCCCGGAGGCCAGTCGTGATCGCGAGTCACGAACAATTCAACGAGAGCCGCTGAAGGGAAATCATTTCTGGAACCAGGATCTTCAAGCAGCTCACGAATCCGCTCCAGAAAAGAATCCCGATGAAAAGGTCGAAGAAAAAGGCCGGTCGTACTCGGCTGAAAATGTTTGGCAAGGTCCTGTAGTCGGGAAGAATCAAATACGATGAGCTGCGGGATGCATTGCTCATCCGCTGCACTAAGGACCCATTCATTCAGACGTGAACACATGGGATCACTGTCTGACCCTTCATGAATAACAAGAACCGAGGGACGAAAGCGCTCTATGGAAACGCGAGGAGCATCTTCGAGATCAGCCCGGCTGACACAGTAGCCGTGTTCAGCCAGCATGCCTGCCACCATCTCCGGTTCCGTGAGACTGTCACCGACAACCAGAATGCCGGCTTTCGCATTCATGAACACTCCACGAGGATAGAAGCGAAACCCTGTCCATTACTCGGCACAAGGACGTCCTGGCATTGGATAATCATACCGCCTCAAGGCATTTTGGTCCGGCAGTAGACAACCTCCAGCTGAAAACAAATTGACGCTATTCTACGCCGTATTGCCATACGCTACTCGGATGGAGCAGCGTGGTATGCTGGGATACAGAGGAACATGGTATTCCTCTTCCACATTCTCTCCTCCTTCAAGAAGAATACCGTCTTTCCAGCATACCACCGCTGCATTCCATTCGAAGCAATGAGCTTTTGCGTCCCAAAGTGGGTAATCGGGCCGTATAATTTCCCTTTGCTCAACCGGCAGACTCACGTTTAACCGCCCATAACTCAGCAGCTTGGCGGCAAAGAGTGCGCTGCGTCGCACGCCAGCACACATCCGGCAAGATTGAGCCTCCTCCTGGCCGCAATCTCTCCCCACCTGACGAACCCGCTACAGGTGAATCTTGCTATAGATCTCGGAAGGGAGCGAGTAATAGAGATCAGCGCTGCGCGGTGAACAGTCAACCATGGGCAAAGCTTGACTCAATACCCTGAAGACGCAATCGCTGCAGTCCCAATAATTCCAGGAAAATTTTACGGCATGATCAAGACAAGACCGGTAATGAGGACAATCGACATTTCTGTCTCCCGGTCTGTTCACTGGATTAGCTAACGGTTTCATTTCCTCCCTCATCCTCTCTCCTGCTTCTAAGTAGTAGCTCTACCGTGTACGCGCAATCATTGCCAAGATACCAGCTCAACGATACATTCACGTACCCCGCCGCAGCATCCTCGTGCACCTCCTTTCCTCGGTTGTAGATGGTCACATGGCTCATCATCGTCTTCAAGCCAGTTGGCTGAAGGCAGACCTAAGGTCTGTCGACCATTTCCGATGTCAGGTGCTGCAGGCGGCATCGAGCGGCCCACGGCTTGCGCTATTCCTCTTCCTTTTTCATCTCATCAGCACGCTGTCACAACTCATCGTTTGCATGACATGGAAATCCCTCGTCAGTGTTGCCCGGTAGAGGGGGTAAACACCGATATATCAGTAGCTGGATTGTCCGTTGATGCAATACGAGTAATGGAGAGATTGGGACAGCAGGTTCCGGTGAACATAATGGCCATCGTTTTCCGGCTTGAGCAATGGAGCGGTTCAAGATTCCTGATGCCAATTACCTGGGACAACGTGCCTTCGACGTGATGAAATGAACTGCATGACGGCGACCCCGCATTAATGCAAATGTAAAAAATAAGAGCCTCCCTTCAAGCAGTTAAGTGTTTTCCATCCTTTAATATGTTTTAATATTCTTGTCTATAGGGATGCCATTGAATTACCTCAGTCGATTTTCTGAAATAAAAGATCCCTTTTTCAGCATGAATCTTAATCCATTCCAGAGCTTATGGATTTGTAATTATAAAGGTATTTTCGATCAGAAAATCTACCTAACGATCGTATGGAATTTCCTTAAACCCTGCGTGCTCGTTTCTGCCGCATACTTTTGCAGAACCGTATCCTTATAATGCAATGGCAGAAAAAGAAAAGAAACGGGAGAGAAAGGAAGGCGAGAAAAAGCGGCGGTGCTGAACCGCTACACTTTTATCAGAGTTTTCTTGATGGCAATTTTTACCAGATCAACCATTGAACTGACTTGCAGTTTTCCCATTATGTTGTACTTATGTGATTCCACCGTGCGGGGGCTGATATACAGCTGATTGGCAATTTCTTTGATCGGATAGCCCTCAGCCAGAAGACGAAGAACCTGCTGTTCCCTCTGGCTCAGTTTCTTAAGGTCGTCGTCATCAGTCTTAGTCTTCTCAAGATCCTGAATGTGCTGCGATACGATGCTGGGAGCCTTCGTGCTAAAGTACGTTCCTCCACCGCTTACCGCTTTGATTGCCAGGATCAGGTCGGATACCGGGTCCTCTTTCAAAACATATGCAGCAATGCCTGCCTTAAAGAGGTCGATTACATATTCCTTATTCGAATACATGCTGTAGATAATTATTCGAATGTCAGGGTCGAAGTTCCTGATTTCTTTGGTTACATCGATGCCGTTCAGCTTTGGCATCTCGATATCCATAATCACGATATCAGGTCGAAGCGATTTTATTTTCTCCAGGGCATCCTCACCGTCAAGCGCACCACCGATAACCGCAAATTCCGGATAGCTGGCCAGAAGGCTTTCAATCCCTTCCTTAACGACTCGATGGTCATCAGCAATCAGTATTTTTGTGTTTGTCATAGCATCAACTGATTCGAACTGGGAGCATTGACGTTCAATAAAGCACTGGCCGCAATGGTACCTGGCAGCACCAGTGCTCCTGGCGCGCAGCACACGAAAACTAGACCGCTGGTTCTCTTTTCAGGCTATCTTACTACTCTTTTTCCTCATTTTGTCAAGAACAAAATGGGAACAGTGAGAAGTGAAAAGCAAGAAGTAAAAAGATCCCTCCCCGGTGCTCTCCCTCAATCTCGCGCTGAGTCGCAGAGGGCGCAGGGAGGAGTCTACGAGATTCCCACGTCGCGCTACCCTTATGATCTGACGCGCACCACTCCTAGCAATGACATTCATCCTTTCTCAGCGTCCCTGCGCGAGAACAAGGGCAGGCAGCGAGGGCAGATGCTTCTAACTTCTAACTTTTCACTGCTCAAATCGGTATCTCGACCATAATCAGCGTGCCCTTCCCGATTTGAGATTCCGTTGAGAATTCGCCCCCAAGATGCATCACTCGTTCTTTGATGATGTTGAGTCCCAGGCCGTCCTTACCTTTCGTCAGCTTCATTGTTTCAGCAGGTTCGAACCCAACGCCATCATCTTCCACGCTCAGGGTAATGAATTCTTGTTTTCGAACCAGATTGACGAAGACCTTTCGTGCATGCGAGTGTTTCACAATGTTGGTGAGCGACTCTTGAGCAATGCGGTATATCGCCAGCTCTTTTTCTTTTTCCATTCTCTCCGGCACATCCAGAGTAAAGAAGGCTATGTCGAGGTCACTATCTTTTTTGATATCATCGAATAAGGCCCTCAGTGCCGGAACCAGACCAAGATTATAGAGTACTTGCGGTTTAAGACCATAGGCGATATTCTTAACGTCGGCAATTGCCTGGCTCGCCTTCTCTTTGGCAGCACGAACGCGGTGGCGGAGTTCCTCGTCACCGGCTTTCAGATTGCTTTCGACAATTTCCAGATCCATTTTCATGGTGGTAAGAATCTGACCGATATGGTCGTGCAGTTCCATGGCAATCCGGTGCCGGTCACTTTCTAACAGATTGATGATCCGCTGTGACAAGAGCTCCCGCTCTTTGTGCTCCCACCTCAGCTTTTCATTCACTCGATCAAGGGCTGCTTTCGCCAGAGTGCGTTCGGCGATTTCCTCTTTGAGTTGCTGGTTGAGTCGGGACAGCTCAACTGTCCGCTTCTCTATAAGAGCCTCAAGATTCTCCTGAATGATACGCAGATGCCTTTCCGCATACCATTTCGCGCTTAACGCTAACGAGAACTGTTGGACTTCCTGGGTATGAAACGGCTTCCGGAAGTACAGCAGCTTTCCTATGGGCGGCACCCGGTGAGATATCTCAATTGGATCCACATCAGCAAGGCCGGTGACAATAACAATTTCGAGAAACGGATCACAGGCGCGAACCTGTTCGGCCGTCCAGATTCCGTCAGGACCGGGCGGCAAGTGGACATCGATGAAAGCCACTGCAAAGGGCTGCTTATTCGCAACCGCCTCTTTGACCGCCTCGACTGCATACCCCCCCTGTTGACACAGAACTACCTCCAGCCGGGATGCAGGGCGAGGCAAGACACCACTCGGAAACAGTTTTGCTTCTATTTCCTTCCAATGGAACTCGATCCCGCGAGGACCTTCAGCACAAAGAATCCGCTTATACAGTTCCAGGGTGTTCTCATCATCATCCACAGCCAAAATCCGAAGCGTTTCAGGCTGAGAGGTTTCCATATGAATTGGTTCTTTCTTGAAAAGCCGGATCAGATAAGCTCTAGCAGGGGCAGTGGGAGAAGTGCACGGATCAATCGAGCGAAGAGCAGCGAAGCTAAGAGCCAAGAGCACAGAGCTAAGAGCAATCTAGCATGGAGCGCAGGGAAAGAAACTGTTTGGGTTTGCAGATTGCGGGTTACGAGTGCTGGTTCAAAGAAGAACCCGCAACGGTTTCTTCCCACCCGAGCTCTATGCTCAAGGGTCTATGCCCGACTGCTCCAGGCTCAGTTGCTCTCCGCTCTCATTGTTCCATCACCTGCTGAATAGTGTGACAAAGTTGCTGAAGATTGAAAGGCTTTTGGATAAAGCCGTTGCACCCGCGCTCAAGAATTTCCCACGCCTGATCCTCCAGACTGTAGCCGCTGGCAAGAATCACTTTGAGCTCCGGGTTGATTTCCATCAAGCGGTCATAGGTCTCACTTCCTCCCATTTCCGGCATCACAATATCGAGGATTACCAGATCAGGAATCAGAGGCGGTTTTCGCATGCAGTCCGTCACTGTGTCACCCTTGACAAAGCCGCAGGCTCTCGACACGATGTCAATGGCTTCTTTGCCGCTGCGAGCGAGTATGACCTCATACCCCATGACTCTGAGCATCTTCTCCCCCACATCGATGACCATTTCTTCATCATCGACAAGGAGGATTGTTCTCTTTCCCGGTATCGCCCTAGATACTCGTTCCACAGTATTCCTTCCTCCCTTCCTTCATTGTGTGACCAAGAGCCGGAAAAGCTGCGCACACCGATGCCGTGAAAAGGTTAGCTGCGCTGCATAGCAATATCCTTCGCCAACGAGCGTCAACTATCAACCAGACGTTCCTGCCTCCTTCCCGGAACGCGCGTACACGGTCGGTATACCCCGCACCTTCGTGCCCGGCTTGAGCACATCCTCTTCCCTTCCCTTCCTTTCCAGCACTAACGGTGGAATTCACTATGCCTAAGCGGAGCGACTCCGATCAGGATTCTCATCACATCCGCACGTATCGTAAAAAACAAAAATAAACCCCGCCTCTCGAAATACGAAAAACAGGGATTGCGGTACCTAGTGCGCGGAGTCTCTCTTTAAAACCATAGCGAACCAGCATCAGCCGGATGAGATTATTGCAAATCAAGATACCATAATTGAAATTCAAGATTCAAGATTTAAAGTTTTAACTGAAAATTCCGGTAAGATTATAGGTAGGACTGCGACTTCAAATACCACCCAAAAATCCGGAGGCGAGAATTTTTGAATCACAAGTCCTATCTGCCTGGTCCGGGTGGAGGCGGAGGCGAAGGGAGCTTGGGAGGAAGATTTTTCAGAGTCTCAGCCGGATCCTGAGGGATCGGGGGAAGTTCCGGAAGATTTCGTTGCCGTTCGAGTGGATTGGAAGCTTTCGGCACCGGCGGACGGGAAAATGCTTCAGGTGCATGGATGCCGTCTATACGCGCAGGAACGGGCAGAGGAGGCAACGAAATAATAGCTGACGGCGAGACCACGATGGGGGTAGTCTCAGTTTCAAGTTGTTTTCGCAGGACGTCAGGAGCAGTCGAGGCAGGAAGCGGAGCCATCCCTTTTCGAATACGGGTCATCTGATTAGGATCCAGAATCACCTCGCCGGTAACAGCACTATCGCTGTTGTGAACTGAAACCCGGTTCTCCAGACAGATTACAGCGGTCAACTCCTCGTTGACAACCCAGACGATAAATTCGGTTCCTCGAATTCCGATGACTGCGGTTGGAGTGTGAACATCATAGCGGGAATCACGGCCGGAAAGGTGGCCACACAACACGCGCAATTTGCCCTTGAGCAGCGATAACAGTGATACCCGCTTATTTTCCTGAGGCATATAGATGTGCTCCTTGATCTGGAGCGCTGTTTCTTCGCTCAGGTTCAAGAGGCTGCCGTCTTCGAAGGTGATCCGCACCTTGCTTCGTTTTGCAGTTTCAATGGTGTCATACTGATAAATTTTCGAACCCAGGGCAAGTGCGACTCCTTTTACTTCACCTTCCCGAATCACCTGCACGTCCCCAGTTATCGAGGAGACGGCGCCAATCGCCAGCGGATCGGCCGTGGACATACTGGCAGCGGAAAAAAGGATAAGCAGCCCGAGCAAAAAAAGTATCGCTCTCTGTCGCATAGGCACGTTCGTTTTCTCCCATGAGGCATCGTGAATGTGACGCTGAATTCCTGCTAATACAACGCGGTAAGGGTAATCATGGTCACGTTTCGGTCGTACGCATACTCATCAATATTCGAATCATGGTCTCGTCCGAGATACTGCAGAGCCACATTGAGATGCTTTCCGATATTCCGATCGAGTGAAAGCACCCAGGTGATCTCCCGGTCTGATCGCTCTTTGCCGCCAAGGCTGTCCACTGCATCATAATCCTGATAGTAGTACTCGCCATCTACGGTCAAATTGACTTTCTTCCAGAGAGGAGAAAAATATCCGACCAGAAACCGATAGCCGCTGTATTCCCAGTCGTCGCCGTTAGCGCGGTCACGGTCATACAGAAAACCCCAGCGCAGATAGCAGCGGCTGTTGGAGCCGTGGAACCAGAAGTGATTCCATCCCACCAGATGATTCACAGCATCGCGATCGGCGTCAGCACTATCGACAGAATAGTCTGAAGCATCAAGAGAGTAATGAAAATCCTTGGCCTGAAGCCGGTATTGCATCTGAAGATAATTTTTCGGAGTAAGGTTAACACCCAGCATGGTTCGCAGATGAGTGAGTTCAAGGTACCGCCGGCCATTAAGCAGATTATGACTGTAGTTCACGTCCAGTCCGGTGATGGCAGGAAGCCAGGCGTTTTTCAGTGCGCGCTCGAGACCGACATTGATTTCATTCTGTGTGAGATCGAAATCATGAAGCGAAGCATGGATACTCTGGTACAGGCTATAACGAGTCACCAGTGACCAGTCGGCACTTTCTTTCACGTGGTAGTCACCAACGAGATAAACGACCGCACGCACATCCTCTTCATCTGAGATCTCCACCTCGGTGGAAAGATCATCGGGCTGCAGACTCACATTATCATCGTACTGCGTGCTCAGGCTGCCAGTGATATTCCATCGTTTGTTACCGGAAGGGTGAGCAGCCGAGTCCGACCTCAGAGCAGCTGCTGCCTCCGCAAGCTCCGAGGTGGGATCAGCATCGATAGCAGCCTGAAACTGCTCTTCTGCTTCCGTTTTCTTTCCGCTTCGCGCAAGACTCATGGCACGGAAAAAACGGCAGGATTGAACTAATGATGGATCCATCTCCTCAGCCTTGCGAAAGAGTGGCTCTGCCGCATAATACTCTCCGAGCATGTAATGGGTATATCCCTGATAAAAGTATACCATCGCCCGATCCGGCTCGGCAGCCTGACCAGCCCGAAAACGTGCCAGAGCTTGAGCGTACATTCCTGCTCGAAAGTAAGCGACCCCCAGATCGTAGTGAATCTCTTTGATTGCAGGATCCAACTCCGCAGCTGTCTTCAAAGCGTCTACTGCACGATCGTACTCTCCTAGGTGCAGATATGTCATTCCCCGGTAATGCTGGATCTGTGCGTTTTCTGGATCAAGACGGCTGGCTTCGGTAAATTCAGCCAACGCTTTTTCAAAGTCTTTTTGACTAAAGGCTACCACTCCGCTGGAAAAAAAGTACTCAGCCGAGCCCCGGGCCAGAGCTTGCTGAAAAAAGATAACGACAACCCCCACCGCCGTCATGGCGATAATGACTCGTAGAGCGCTGTCCCGAAACATTATCCTGTCATCCTCTCTGTCAAGGAATTGATCTGATTGAGAATTCAGGAGCATTCCCACGCATTCCCGCGAAGTGAAACTCCGTGCTCTCATTTCCTATATTGGAGAAAATTCTGGAAAACATTAGCGGCAGGGCACACTTCGGGAAGGACCAGGCTTCGTCCTCGAACTGCCAGCAAGGAATCGTCTGCTAGAGTCAGGAGTGATCGAAGACCTCTGGGCCCGAAGGCGTCCAGAGGTCTTCGATCACTCCTGACTCTTTACTCCTTACAGTTCCTTTGCAATGACAATGATTTCTTCTCAGCGTGCTCTGCCCTTCGGCTGGCTCAGGGCAAGATCTCCTGGGAGAAGTCGAGTTTCATACGAAGAGTGAGCAGTAAAAGTATCTGATGTATTGCTGGGTATGGGAATTGGTCGCGGGTCAATCAATCACTTGACACCCCCTTTTCCCTAATATATAAATCCAAACGAGAGAACCTTGCGAGCGGTGCAGACGAACGGAGGGAATGAGCAGCGGAATCTGAAGCTGTTTCTGGCGCACGCACAACTACTAGATAAGGAGGAGCTAATCCATGAGTGAGCTGGTTGCCCGCTTTGAGAAAAATTCTTTTGAGGAGGTGCGGATTTCTCTGACAGAGTTCAAAGGCAAGGACCTGATTGATATCCGGGTCTACTATCAGCCTGAGGGGGAAGAGGAAATGCGCCCGACCAAGAAAGGAATCACCATCTCACCGGAAAAGTTTACCGAACTGAAGAAAGGGATTCAGCAGCTGGAAAAAGCTCTTAAGGATAAGGGACTCTAGAAGTGTGTCACCGCTGAGCCAGAGAGCAGGCAAGAATATCCACGTCGCCGTGGCATTCTCAGTCTTTCTTGGATCTTTCTTTTGCTGACGAATATTTCTTTTCAACAGCCTGCGCTTTCGCCTGAAGGCTGCGGGTCATGCGCTCGCGATAGGTGATCAGCCGCTGTCTTACCTCCGGATACTTTAGCGCGAGCAGATGAGCAGCGAATACTCCTGCATTACGAGCGCCGCTTTTCCCAACCGCCATCGTAGCCACGGGAATACCTGGTGGCATCTGAACCATTGAAAGCAGAGCATCAAATCCTTTCAGCGGTGATGAGTCAATGGGTACCCCGATGACTGGCAGCAGGGTGTGACTTGCAATAACCCCGGCCAAGTGAGCGGCATGGCCAGCGCCAGCGATAATCACCTCGATACCCCGCTTGGAGGCTTGGCGTGCAAAGAGTGCAGTCCGCTGCGGCGAGCGATGCGCGGAAGTTACGACAACTTCATAGCCGATTGCCAGCTCCTGCAATACCGTGAGCGCTTCTTCCATGACCCCCAGGTCAGAATCGCTTCCCATCACCACACTGACCGCTATGTGCTCCATAACTTCATCCTTTCAGACAGTCACTCGCTCTTGATCAGCATTTCTTCCATCATTTCTATTTCAGCCTGCAACGCTTCATCAGCAGGATTCATCTCTAGTGCCTTTTTTAGAACAGCCAAAGCCTTTCCATACCAGCCGCCTTCCCGATAGTTGCGAGCCGCAATAAGATAAGCCTCTTGTACATTGCCTCGGAAAAGCGTCAGGAAGAGCATTTCGAGTGAACCAGTACCATATACGCGTTCATAGAGGTTTTCGTTCTCCACGAGAAAACGCAGAAGGAGACTATCCTGCTTGTAAAGCGCCAGCAACCGGCTGAGCTGCTCCGTTGCACGAGAAAAAAGGTAATGGAGGTTTTCCATTCCATAGCTCATATCAGTCTGAGCGCGAGCCGTGATCACCCGAAACTCTTCCAAAAGCGCCTCCCGATCAACATCCGCAGGAATCTCAGCGACGTCAGTGAAACGCTTTCCTTCCTGCTCATACACCTCGAGCAGATAAACGCTCTCTTTCAGCTTCATGCCATCATGGAATATCAGTCCTAGTGTCCAGTCAAACAGACGTTCATAGAATGAATTGGAGCAATTGGTGCGAAAGAGAAAATGGGATTTCTCTTTAAGATTCCAAAGCAGACCCCGCTTAGCCTCGGTGCCGATCCAGCCTTCCAGCTTTTCAAAAGACAAACGGTTCGAGGACCGATACTCTTGATACAACTCATCGAAAAAAAGCTTCGCTTCCAGTACCTGACGAACCAGCTCCGTACGCAAAAGCGATCGACGCTCGACAATCCATCCCTTCTTTTTTGTTTGCGGTGTTCGCTCGGTCATCATCGTAGTCCTGGTGAGCACATCATTTTCGCAGTGCCTTTTGTCCGATGTCTTTTCGGTAGTAAATACCTTCCCAGGAAATCCGGGATGCTGCTTCATAGCTCCGCTGTATTGCATCGGCGATGGTAGTGCCCAGTGCCGTGACTCCAAGAACGCGGCCACCGCTCGTCACGATTCGGTCTTCTTTCCATGCCGTGCCAGCATGAAAGACCATGCTGTCCCTGACTGCTGCTGCCTGCTCCAGTCCTGAGATCTCCTTTCCCTTTTCATAAGCATCAGGATACCCTTCGGAAGCAAGCACCACACACACGGCGGGGCGCTCATCCCATTCAATAGTAACGGTGTGCAGGTTTTTTGCAACAATTGCCTCGAGGACGGGTAATAAATCGCTTCGCATCCGCATAAGAAGCGGCTGGGCTTCCGGATCTCCCATCCGGACATTAAATTCCAATACGACCGGCTTGCCGCCAGAAATCATGATGCCTGCGTACAAAATTCCTTTGTAGACCCTGCCCTCGGCAGCCATGCCGGATACTGTCGGCACAAGTATCGTTTGCATGATCGTATCGTGCAATTCGGGCGTAATCACCGGTGCCGGAGAATAAGCCCCCATCCCGCCGGTATTGGGGCCGCGGTCACCATCATAGATTGCTTTATGGTCCTGAGCGGCAGGCAACGGAAGAATAGTCGTCCCGTCGGTGAAAACCAAAACTGAAGCTTCTTCGCCCTGCAGAAATTCTTCAATGACCACACGGTGGCCGGCATCACCGAACGCTTTTCTGATCATGATATTGTCAACAGCAGCCACCGCATCATCAACATTCATCGCGATGATCACTCCCTTGCCGGCTGCAAGTCCATCAGCTTTTATCGTGACCGGCGCGCCATGATTCCGAACAAAGTCCTTCGCTTCCGCGGCATTGCTGAAAATTCGGTAGTCTGCTGTAGGAATGCCGTGTGCTTTCATGAACTCTTTTGCAAAAGCCTTGCTGCCTTCCAATTCTGCGGCTGCAGCTGTGGGACCGCAAATCGCGAGGCCTCTTCGGTTGAACAGATCCACGATACCCTTAGTGAGTGGCGCTTCCGGACCTACTAAGGTAAGATCAATCCGCTCTTGCTCAGCAAAGCTGGCCAGGGCTTCACAGTCTTCAACCTGAATCGGTACACAGACCGCCTGCTGGGAGATTCCCGCGTTTCCCGGAGCGCAGTAGATCGTCCCCACTTCCGGACTGCTCGAAAGCTTCCATACCAGAGCGTGCTCGCGACCTCCACCGCCTACGATAAGGATCTTCTTCATGGTTTCTCGGGATTGATGATTGGTTGATTTACTACATGGTTGAATGGTCAAATCGCCATTTCAGTGTCGTTCGTGAAGCATAATCTTGAATCTTGAATTTTGAATCTTGAATTTGCCTTAGACCTTCTTCAGATACTCGGTAATCGCCGTATCATAATGAGCGGTAAGCTGAAAAACCTTCTTCGCCAAATAAAACCGGGTTTCCAGAGAAAGAGCGTTATCAAGCGAATCCATTTCTTTGATGATCTTCTGATAATCCTTCGGATCAGTAACCACGGCAACATAGGTGTAGTTTTTTGCAGCTGAACGCAGCATGGTCGGACCGCCAATGTCGATATTCTCGATAGCATCTTCCAGGGTACAATCCTGTCTGGCCACCGTGTTTTCGAAAGGATACAAATTGACCACTACTAAATCGATTGGTTTGATTCCGTGTTCGGACATTTGGCGGACGTGAGAATCTTTCTCCCGGATTCCGAGCAGGGCTCCATGTACCTTGGGATGAAGCGTTTTCACTCTCCCATCCATGATCTCCGGAAATCCGGTATACGCTGAAACGTCGACGACCGAGATGCCTGCATTACGCAGCGATTGAGCGGTTCCACCGGTCGAAAGAATTTCCACTCCCCGGTCCTGCAAGGACTGGCCTAATTCCAGCACCCCGGTCTTATCCGAAACGCTGACTAACGCACGCTGAATTTTGATATTCTTCATACTCTCTCATCTCCTTTCTGGACGGCTTGTCAAGAACTCATCTATGTCCTCATGATCGACAAGCTGAAGCGCACCCGCTCTGGGACGGTTGCGGGTTACGAGTTACACGTTACGAGTTCTTGTTTAAACCAGAACCTGCAACCCGCAACACGACTAAAACAGGATCGCACTTACTACGCAGAATCATTTTGCGAGATCATCCTTTCTAGAATCCAGGTTCTAACTTTGCATTCGCCGGTACAGA
>Ga0116143_10004051_pt1 | contig 14224 bp, 9 predicted proteins | sample AD_UKC034_MetaG_FD_89745 | JGI IMG/M metagenome (GOLD analysis project Ga0116143, IMG submission 89745) | Active sludge microbial communities of municipal wastewater-treating anaerobic digesters from USA - AD_UKC034_MetaG | ecosystem: Engineered > Bioreactor > Anaerobic > Digestate | place: USA...
GCAGGACGGATCAGCACGGTCGGTTACGGCGAAGGTCAACCCGTTGCCGACAATGGCAGTGCCGAAGGCAAAGCCCAGAACCGGCGCGTGGAGGTGGCGATCTATGCCAACAAGCGCATGCAGAAAGCGGCCGAGCGCGGCGAGTTGTAAGCAGGTTGTTCGAATGAGGCGCAATGACCCGTCATAGGTGCCGCTATGACGGGTCATTGCGTTCCGGTCGATCCGGCGCTCTTGCTGAACCGCTCATCACTGAGCCAACACCATCACACCATCGGGAAGCAGCGGTGGACCTCCAGGCCTCACCTTGGTGGCATGTGGAAGAACTACCTTCTCATGGCCTGGCGAACGCTGAAGCGGGACAAGCTGTTCGCGGCCCTGAACATCATTGGGCTCGCCATCGGCGTGGTGGCCTGTCTGCTCATCTACATCTACGTGCAGGATGAGTTGAGCTACGATGCGCACCACCGGAAGGCGGATCGGATCTTCCGCATCCAGGCGCACTATCGCTTCGGGGATGTGAGCGATGACTTCGGCATCACGCCTTATCCGATCATGGAGGCGTTGTTGAACGAATACCCTGACATCGAAGCGGGCATCTCGCTATATCAGCTTGGTCGGACGACATTGGAGTATGATGGGGAGCGGTATGAAGCGGAGGATGGGTACAATGCCGACACGAGCACCTTCCGCAACTTCGATTTCACCTTCGTGCACGGCGGTCCCGAAGCGCTTGACGAGCCGGACAACATCGTCATCATGCAGGAGATGGCCACCCGCATGTTCGGTGCGGATGACCCCATCGGAAAGTTGGTCACGCGGAACGGGCGCACGCTGAAGGTGGCCGGTGTCATCGATGGGACCGCGGAGAACACGCATATCCCCATGGGTGTGTTCATGAGCCGCCTGGGTATGCCGCCACAGGCGCGCGAGCAGCTGGGGCAGAGCTGGGGCAACAACAGCTGCTTCAATTACCTGGTGCTGGCGCCCGGCGTGAGCGCGGACGACTTCCAGGGGAAGATGGACGCCTTCGTCAGGAAGTACATCATCCCGGCATGGGGTGGCGAGGAGTTCCAAGGCAACATCCGCTTCAACCTCGAGCCCTTGAAGGAGGTGCACTTCAACAATACGCTGATCTACGACACACCGAAGAAGGGCAACAAGGCCTATGTCACCCTCTTCGCCATCGTGGCAGTGCTCATACTGACCATCGCCTGCATCAACTACATCAACATGAGCACCGCCGATGCGACCCGGCGTGCGAAGGAGGTGGCCTTGCGAAAGGTGAGCGGTGCCCAACGCGGCCAGCTCGTGGCCCAGTTCATCGGAGGCAGCGTGATGATCGCCGTGATCGGCATACTCGTCGCGTTGGTCATGCTGTGGCTGGCGCTACCCGCCTTCAATGGCATCACGGGCAAGGAGATCGGCATGGGCTACCTGCTGCGCGGGAGCTTCCTCGCGGTGGTGTTGTTCATCGTATTGATGATCGGTGTGGTCGCCGGCAGCTATCCGGCCTTCTTCCTTTCGCGTTTCGCACCGCAGCTCCTGCTGAAGGAGGGTGTCGCCAGCGGTGCCGGAAAGCAGCGCGTCAGGAAGGTGTTGATGGGCGCCCAGTTCGCCATCGCGCTCTTCATGGTGGTCGGCACGCTCGCTGTATTCGCGCAGTTGCATTGGTTGCGCACCACCGACATGGGCTTCCGCAAGGAGAACCTCCTGAGCATCACCATGCCGCTTCCACAGGGCCCGGACACTCTGGCCTGGGACCGCCTGCGCCCGGTGAAGGATGAACTGATGCGACAGAGCTTCGTGACCGGTGCGGCGTTCACGCAGGACCTCCCCGGCCAGGGGAGCGGACGATGGGTGCTGCAGGCGAACACCCCCGAGGGCCGGATCGACAAACCCATGCCGACCATGAGCACTGACGCGGACCTGCCCGCGCTGCTCGGCGTGGAGCTCGCGGCGGGCCGCTACTTCGATCCGTCGATCCCGAGTGATCGCGGGAGTGCGGTGATGGTGAACGAGAGCGCGGTGAAGGCCTTCGGCTGGAAGGACCCGCTGGCGGAGAAGATCTACGCACCGGGAGATAGCGCGGAACTGGAACTGGCGGTGATCGGCGTTCTGAAGGACTTCCACTACACCAGCTTGCACACACCCATCGAGCCGCTCGTGCTATTCCAGAGCGACCGGCGCTATGGCGCCAGGAACCTTGTGCTACGCCTGGCACCGGGTGATGTCTCACAACAGATGGCCGCGCTCCAGGGTGAATGGAAGCGTCTATTCCCCAACGCGGAATGGAATGCCACCTTCCTCACCGACAGCATCGCGCAGCTGTACGCGGCAGAGGACAAGCTGTACCGGGTGTTCACCGCCTTCGCCATCCTCACCATCCTGCTCACCATCATGGGACTTTATGGACTGGCCTATTTCACCGCGAAGCAGCGCACCCGGGAGATCGGCATCCGTCGCGTGATGGGTGCTCCGGTCCTGGACATCGTGCGGCGTATGAACCGGGAGTTCGTGATCCTGATGGGCGCCTCGCTCTTCGTGGCCTTCCCACTCGCGTTCTACGCCATCGGTCGTTGGTTGGAGACCTTCGCCTACCACACCCGCATCTCACCGCTCCTTTACCTGGCGGCCCTGCTCATCACGTTGGTGGTGACCGTCCTTACCGTGACCATGCAGGCGTACAAGGCCGCGGCGGCGGATCCGGTGAAGGCCTTGCGCTATGAGTGACCACCATCCCCGATCGACCGCCCGGGGACCTACTTCAGATCGTCCGTGAAATGTCCGCTATGCAGTCCGCGGCCGAACTTCTCCGTATTGAACGCGGTGGAACCACCTCGCGGGATCGATAGGCTCTTCCAATCGCCGCGACGTTCTTCGCGACCCAGCAGCACGATCTGCCCAACGTGGTAGGCGTAGTGGCACAACTGACGGTTGACCGCATCGATGATCGTATTTTCCTGGTTCCGGATGTACACAGTGGTGTCGAAGTTCCCGGTGTTCACGGAGTCCAGCGCGGCGAAGAGGCACTGCCAGCCTTCGTTCCACCGCGCGAGCATCTCTTCCCGGGAAGTGATGAGGTCCTCGAACTCCCGGTCACGCTCACGCCATTCCTTCTCTCCATCGCTGGTGAGGAAGTCGGTCCACCGGGAGCGCATGTTGCCGTGAAGGTGGTTCACGAGGATCGCGATCGAATTGGCATCCGGATCGGACCGACGGAAGAGGCCCTCGTCGCTCACCTGCTCGAAGGTCTTCTCTCCGAGCCGTTCGTAGTGGCTGAACTGCTCGCGTGCACTCTTCAGGTAAGCTGCTGGCATGTCCATGGGAGCGCAAGCTAGGCACCATGATCACGCGTTCGTCGGGCAGCCTGCCCGGACCTGTACCACGACCATTCTTGGTGTCTCACGGACGCATATGTCATGGGATCGTCATCCGCGAGGAACCGTGCTGTCAGCTGAATGACAGCCGGCTGCCAGCTGGTCGCATGCCTTCACGATCCTTAACGATCACTGGACGTGACTTGTCAGTTTCCGAGCGTTCTGGAAATACGGCATGGATCATGTCGCAACAAGATCATGATGAAGAACACGAAGGACGAGACCAATGTGCACCGCACGCTGATCGTCGACGCTCCGGTGGAGTTCGTGTGGGCGGCGTTGAGCGATCCCAAACTGACCCACCTCTCCCTGGCCTGGTCGCTGAAGGGTGAACTACAGCGGGGGAAGCGTTTCCAGTGGCTGATGCGGGATGAGGAAGGCAGCGGAGGAGCGGTGGCGGCGGAAGGCACCGTCCTCACACTTTTCCCCGGCGAACGACTGCGGTATTCCCACTACGATGTGCGTAGCGGACTCCCCGATGAACCGGCGAGCCGGACGACCGTGGATCTGCACCTGATCGCCGAAGCACCCGGACGGACCCGGCTGGAGCTTTGGCAGGGTGATTTCATGGGGCTTCCTCATGCGGCACGCCGCGCCCGCGAAGCCGGGAGACAATGGGTCGAGCGGCTCGTAGGGGTGAAGCGCGTGGCAGAGGAATTGAGCCGCGCACAAGCGGCCTGAAGAACATGGTGCGGCGTGGGTGGCGACCGCTGGGGTTTGGTGGTACTCTAACGAATTGGCCGCCTGCGCTGCACTCTTCTTCCTGGCCCGTGGGTCGATCCGGATCACACCAGCTCTCCGGCCAGCCATTTGAGCTGAAGCTCAGCCGCCTTCGCCTCGAACTGTGCGAGCAATAGCCGGTTCTCCGCTTCGATCAACCCCTGCTGCACATCGCGTAGTTCCACGGCCGTGAGCAGGCCGATGCGGTAGCTTTCCAGCGCCACCTTCACCTGGGTGCGGATCCCTTCCAGGTTGCGTTGTTCCAGTAGGATGCGTTGGTGAGCGGTGCCATAGGCCGTCCATGCGTCCAATACCTGCTGCTCCAGTTGCAGTTGCGCCTGTTCGGTGCTGATGGCCGCCTGCTCCCGCGCGATCTTCGCGGCTTCAACCGCCTTGTTCGCCTGTAGTCCCCGGAAGAGCGGTACGCTCACCCTGACCCCATAATCCGGTCCCACGGCGCGGTTGCTCTGCAGGAAGCCCACCGCACTGGTGCTGCGCGTGTACCCGTAGTTGCCGTACAGGTCGATCCGCGGGAACAAGGCCCCCTGGAGTTCCTTTATCGATGCATCGGCGAGCAGTTGCTCTTGGCGTGCGGTCTGAAGGGCGCTGTTGCTGTTGCGTGCGTTCGACTGGATGGTGGCCAGGTCCAGCGCTTCGGGCAGGGGGATGTCCAGCGATACCTCCACGGGGCTGTCCGCGTCACGCCCGAGCAGCGTGTTCAAGCGCGAGTGCGCGATCGCGCGCTGCTGGACCAGGTCGAGCAGGGCGGCGCTATCGGCGCTCAGGTCCAGGCGTGCCTGCACCAGCGCGAGCCCGCTGTACGAGCCGATCCGTTCGCCGGTCTCGGTGATGGTCAACCGTTCCTTGCTGGTGATCATCCCTTCCCGCTGCACCGCCACCGCCTTGGTCAACTGTGCGGTGAGGTAGTAGCTGGTGAGCACATCGTACACCGTGCTCTCCATCTGTTGACGCAGCTCGGTCCTGCCGATCGACTCCAACGCTTCCAGTCGCTCCTTCGCCGCGAACATGGTGAGCCCATCGAACACGGTCCAGTTCAGGGCCAGCGCTCCATCCAGCACACGGGTATCGGCATTGTCGGCCTCGCGGACTTCACCGCTGAAGAAGGTCTGTTTTGTACTGCTGTTGTCGATGGAATAGAAACCGTTGGCATCAAGCGTGGGCAGCATGCCAGCGTTGCCCATGTTGTTCATCAACTCGCTGGTGCGCGCATCCAGCCTGGCCAGGCGTACCCCGTGGTTGTGCTCAAGCGCGATGGCCACGGCCTCTTCGGCCGAGAGGGTCTGCGCGTGGAGTGCCGAAAAGAGCAGGAACAGGGAAGAAGTGAGGATGATTCTCATGCGCTCAATGGATCATTGACGTTGCCTTCCGTCCTCACCTCTTCACTCCCTTCCTTCTTTTCCCTGGACATGTAACTGTACAGCCCAGGCACCATGTACAGGGTGAGGACGAGCGAGAACAACAACCCGCCGATGATCACGATGCCCATGGGAACCCGGCTCTTCGCGGCGGCACCGATGCCCAGTGCGATCGGCAGGGCCCCGAGCACCATGGCAAGCGTGGTCATCAGGATCGGTCGCAGTCGTTGGGTGGCGGCATCGATCACGGCATCCATCTTCTTCAGACCATGTTCCTTGCGCTGGTTCGCGAATTCCACGATGAGGATCCCGTTCTTCGTTACCAGGCCGATCAGTACGATGATGCCGATGTTGCTGAAGATGTTCAACGTGTGGTCGAAGATCCAGAGGCTGAGCACGGCACCGGTGCCCGCCACGAACACGGTGCTGATCACCACCACGGGATCGATCCAGCTCTCGAACTGTGCGGCGAGGATGAGGAAGACGAGCAGGAAGGCCAGGCCGAAGGCGAAGCCCAGGCTGCTGCTGCTTTCCGCGAATTCCTTGCTCACCCCGCCGAGTGTGGTGCTGAAGGTGTCATCGAGGACCTCGTCGGCGATGCGGTCCATCGCTGCGATGCCGTCACCGATGGTGAAGCCCTCGTTGGGGTCGGCACTGACCGTGGCGCTCACGTAACGGTTGTATCGGAAGAGCTGCGGCGGTGTGCTGCGGTCGCTCATGTGCACGAGGTTGTCCAGCTGGATCAGTTCCCCCTTGTTGTTGCGGACGAAGGCCGCGCTAAGGTCCACCGGTGCGTCGCGGTCCGCGCGTGTGGCCTGACCGATCACCTGGTATTGTTTGCCCTTGAAGATGAAGTATCCGTAGCGCTGCCCGCTGAAGTACAGCTGGAGCGTCTCTGCGATGTCGCGCATGCTCACGCCGAGCGCGCGGGCCCGGTCGCGGTCGATCTCCACGTTCAGTTCGGGTTTGTTGAACTTGAGGTTGAGGTCGCTCACACGGAAGGTCTTGTCGGCGGCGACCTTCTCCATGAAGATGGGGATCACCTCGCGCAGCTTCTCGAACGTGGGCGCCTGGATCACGTATTCCACCGGCAGTCGTGTGAAGCGTGAGCCGCCGATCGTGGGTTCCTGGATCACGAAGCTGCGGGCCAGGTTGTACTTCGGCAGTTCCGCCATGATCGCCTTGGCGATCTCGTCCTGGGTGCGGTCCCGATCCGCGGGATCCACCAGGGTGACACGAACGAAACCGTTGTTGGTGCTGCTCGCCGTGCCGAAGCCCGGTGCGGTCACGCTCAGCAACGCCTGGCGTTCCGGAAGCGTGTCCACCAGGCCGATGATGTCCGTGAGGTAGTCGTTCATCACCTCGAAGCTGGTGCCTTCCGGCGCGGTGCTCTGCACCATGAAACGGCTCTTGTCCTCCATCGGCGCCAGCTCGCTCTGCAGCTGCGAGCCGATCAGTACCGTGGCCCCCAGGCTCACCAGCAGGATCACCCAGCTCAACCACCGCATCCGCATGAAGCGCTTCAGCGAGCGGTTGTAGCCTTCCGTCATGTTGTTGAACCACCGCTCGGTCACCTCGAAGAAACGGCTGTGGCGAGGCTGATGCTTGAGCCAATGCGCGCTGAGCATGGGCGTGAGCGTGAGGCTGACGATGGCGCTGATCAGCACCGCGCCGGCCACGACGATACCGAATTCGCGGAACAGCCGACCGGTCAACCCACTGAGGAAGATCACCGGCAGGAAGACCGCCATCAGGGTGATGGTGATGCTGATGATGGCGAAGGTGATCTCCTTGCTGCCCTCGTGACCGGCCTTGATCGGATCCATGCCGCGCTCGATCTTGCTGTAGATGTTCTCCAGCACCACGATCGCATCGTCCACCACGATCCCCGTTGCGAGCAGCACGGCCAGCAGCGTGAGGATATTGATGCTGAAGCCCGCGATGTACATGATGAAGAAGGCGCCGATGAGGGAGATCGGGATGGCGAGCACGGGGATCAACGTGGTGCGCCAGTCCCGGAGGAAGAGGAAGATGATGAGCACCACGAGGGCGAAGGAGATGGCGATCGTCTCCTCCACTTCCGTGATCGCCTTGCGGATGCCGATGGTGGTGTCCATGGCCAGCGTGTAGCGCAGGTCACCCGGCAGGTCCTTGCTGATCTGCTTGAATCGCTTGTAGTACTCATCCGCTATGGCGATGTAGTTGCTGCCCGGCTGCGGGGTGAGCGCGATGCCCACCTGCGGCACGGCACCGTTCCCCCGGAGGAGGCTGCGTTCGTTCTCCGGCATCAGCTCAGCACGGCCCACATCGCGGAGACGCACCACCACGCCTTCCTCGTCGCGCAGGATCAGGTCGTTGAACTGCTCGGGTGTTTCCAGCCGGCCCATCGTGCGGATCGTCAGCTCCGTGCGATAGCCCTCGATCCGGCCGCTCGGCAGCTCCACGTTCTCGCGGTCGAGCGCGGTGCGCACATCGGCCGGGGTGATGCGGTAGCCGGCCATCTTCACCGGATCCAGCTGCAACTTCATGCTGTACTTCTTCTCGCCCCAGATGCGGATCTCGCTCACGCCCGGGATCGTCTGCAGCCGCTCCTTGAACTGGTTGTTCGCGATCTCGCTCAGTTCCAGCATCGAGCGCTGGTCGCTCTGCATGGTCATGCTCAGGATGGGACTGCTGTCCGCATTGCTCTTCACCACGATCGGCGGATCCGCATCCGTCGGCAGGTTGCGCACCGCCTGGCTCACGCGGTCGCGCACGTCATTGGCCGCGGCTTCCAGGTCCATGTCCAGGTCGAACTCCACGGTGACGGTGCTGCGTCCATCGCTGCTCACGCTCGTCAGGCTGGTGATGCCCGCGATGCCGTTGATGCTCTCCTCCAGCACCTCGGTGATCTGCTTCTCGATGATGTCGGCGTTCGCGCCCACGTAGTTGGTGGTCACCGTGATCACAGGCGGGTCCACGCTGGGGTATTCGCGCACGCCGAGGTAGGTGAAGCCGATCACCCCGAAGAGCACGAGGAAGATCGATATCACCGTCGCCAGGACGGGCCGGTTGATCGAAAGGGAGCTGATGTTCATGAAGGCAGGAACTCAGGGTGAATGGCGAATGGGAGCTGGTGAATGGGGATCAAGGCGTTCGTGTTCTCCGTTCACCATTCGCTATTGACCACTCACCGTATCAACAATAGCATTCCCCTTCCTCTCCGCCGGCCGCAATGGCATGCCATCCCGCACGGCCAGCAATGCACTGGTTATCACGGTATCGCCGGGCTGCACCTGGCTGATAAGCTGCACCTCATTCTCCGTGCGGATGCCCACCTCCACCCGAACGCTCTTCGCCTTGCCGTCCTTGAGTACCATCACCTTCTGACCCTGGATGTCGGGGATGAGCGCTTCGGCCGGGATGGTGAGCGCATCGGTGATCGCCGCAAGCCTCACCTCCACCTTCGCGAACGAACCCGGTACCAGGCGGCCATGCGCGTTCGTCGTGCGGGCACGCACCTGCATCGTGCGTGTGCTGGGGTCCACGCTGGGTTCCACGGCGTAGACCTCGGCGTCATAGTGCATGGTGTCCGCTTCCACCGTGAAGCGCACCCGGGTGCCAGGCTTCATCTGCAGGGCGGATCGCTCGGGAACGCTGAAGTCCAGTTTCATCGGATCCGTTTGCGCGAGCCGTGCGATGGTCAGGGCGGGTGAGACATAGCCGCCTTCGCTGATGCTGCGCAAGCCGACGGTGCCGCTGAAGGGGGCGCGTATCGTGGTCCTGGCGATGGCCGCGCGGAGGTTGTCCACGTCAGCCTGGTATCCGATGCGTTGCGCCACGGCGGCATCATAGGTCTCCTGGCTCAGGCCCTTCACGGCGAGCAACTGCTCCTGCCGTGCGGCGGCATCCGTCGCGAGTTCCAGGTTGGCTTCGGCCTTCCGCAGCTGTGCCTGGAGGTCATCGTCGTTGATGCGCACCAACACCTGTCCCGCTGCCACTTTCCGTCCTTCCTCGAAGCCGATGTGCGTGACCCGCCCGCTCACCTCGCTGCGCAGTTCCACTTCCTCGTTCGGAAGCAGGGTTCCGGTGGTGGTGAAGGCATTATCCAGCTGACGGCCGCGCAACACGTGCACCTGCACGGTCATGACCGGGGGGGCGCCGCCCCCCGCTGCCGGCTCATCACTTCCACCACACGCGGCCAGCAGCAGGGGAACGGCACTGACTATCGTCGATGTTCGGCTCATACGTGTACACGTTTGTTCGTGAGTGCCACCGGCTCACCCACTTTTCGGAGATTCGATACCAATAGCATGAGCTGCTCCATGAACACACCACGGTCGGCTCGCTTCAACCCTGTCAGTGCTTCCTCGTTCAGTTCTACGTAGGCTTTGCGTATCGCCCTGATCGCAGGCCTGGCCTTGGGTGTCAGCTTCACCAGGTGTTTCCGACGGTCACCCGCACATTCACATCGCTGCACGTAGCCCTTGTCCCCGAGGTGATCTATGGCCCGTGTCATGGTCACCTTGTCGAGTTCCAGGCGGTCGGCCAGCTCCTGCTGGCTCAACAACCCTTTGCCTTCCTCGATGGAGAGTAGTACGTAGTACCAATTGTTGATGTCCAGCTCCGCCAATAGTTCCTGCAACCGGGCGAAGTACCGGTGGGCCGCAATGGAGCACCAATAACCGATGGATGAGGCGGGCATGATCGTTCCGTTCGTAATGGTTACAAATGAAACGAAATGATTGCATCCGGCACGCGTGCTCCTGTTAACACATGTTGATCCCGGGATCGTCGCGGCCCGTGGATTGTCAGGAACAGTGCATGGCCTTCCCCGAACCACCGACCGGAAGTCGTCGAAAGCGCTTCCGACCGCTTCTGCACATCGTCCTTGGGCTTCTGGTCCTGCGCATCGTCCTCCCGTACGTGCTGCTGCACCTGCTGAACGATCGTCTTGCCAAGGTCCCGGGTTATTACGGTCATGCCGTCGATCTGGACCTGGCCTTGATCCGCGGAGCGTACAGGATCGAGGGTTTGTTCCTCGATCATGTGGATTCCGTTTCCCATGAGCGCACTTCGTTCGTTTCAGCGGAGGTGATCGACCTGTCGGTGGAGTGGAAGGCCTTGTTCCACGGTTCCGTTGTGGGGGAGTTGGTGATCGACCGGCCGTCCCTGAGCTTCACGAAGGACAAGGTGGAACCCGCCGAGGTGCAGAAGGACACCACTTCATTGGGTGACCTGCTCGATGACCTGATGCCCTTGCGGATCAACCGGGTGGAGGTGAAAGGGGGCGAGTTGCATTACCGTGACCTCACCAGCAAGCCGAAGGTGGATGTCCAGATGGACGACCTCAACATTCTCGCGCTCAACCTCCGCAACAGTTACGATAGTACCGACGTCCTACCCGCACGCGTGAGGGCCACAGCGAACGTCTACGGCGGTCGCTTCGATCTGGGAATGCGCCTCGACCCCTTGGCGCGTGATCCCGCGTTCGACCTGGACATGGGCCTTGAAGGCATGCGGCTCACCGAGTTCAATGACTTCTTCAAGGCCTACGCCGATGTGGATGTGAACGAGGGTGTGTTCGGCCTGTACAGCGAGATCGCCACGGAGGACCTTCGTTTCGCGGGTTATGTGAAGCCCGTGATCATGGATCTGGATGTGCTCGGACCAGAGGACAAGGGCGACACCTTCTTCCGCAAGCTGTGGGAGGGCCTGGCCGGTACCGCCGGGGCGGTCCTCACCAATCCAAAGCACGATCAGGTGGCGACCAAACTGGAGTTCAGTGGGGAGCTGGACAAGCCCGACACACATCTCTTCTACGCCATCGTGGACCTGGTGCGGAATGCGTTCATACGTGCCATACAGCCATCCATCGACCAGGAGATCAGCATCGTGAACGTGGGGGAGAAGAGCGAGGAGGAGAAGAGCTTCTTCAAGCGCTTGTTCCGGAAGGAGGAATGAGGGGGACGATCGACCTCATTCCGCTTTCACCAACTGGAAGGTGCTCGCCATTCCCGCTGTTCGCACGCGCACCCCGTAGATCCCCGGCCGGAGATGGGATACGTCGATCGTTGTCGCTGTACCCGTAAGCCGCGTTACCATCACGCGTGCTCCCCGCATGTCGAAGAGCTCCATCAGGGCATCCGCTGAAGGTGCGCTGCACCGCAGGGTGAACTGGTCCACTGCGGGATTCGGGAAGAGCGTGATGGAGGACGTTCCGTTGACTTCGGGAAGGGCCGTGGTGATGGACTGACAGGCAAGACCTGCTGTCTCTCCTTGATCGAACAGCCCTTCGATCCCCTCCACGACTGCACGCAAGCTGTCCACACGCTCCTGCAATGCCGATACGCTGCCCTGAGGACCACCGCTTGTCGCACGCGCATACACGTAAGCCACCAACATCGTCATGTGCTCTCCCGGTTCAAGTGTGCCCGGTCCCATGATGGCCAGCGCCTTCCTATCGCCAGGCGTGTTGCTGGCGGATGTCTCGGTCCAAGGTGCCTGTGGCTCACCATTGGTGCCGTAACCGGTCGGGTCGGTATCTCCCGGGAAGGCATAGTCAGATGCCGTCGCGTCAGGTGGTCCACCATACCCGTTCCCGCCGTAGGTGAGCACGCTGTTGTCAAGCCAGATCCCGCGCATGTAGTTGAAGAACCTGCTCGGCTCAAAGGGAGTGGGTACCAACATCGGGCTCGGGCCTGCGCCCATGAAGTACATCGAGCGGTCGAGGCCATGACGTTCATTGTCAACGATACCGTCGGCGTAGCCGGTGCCATACTGATAGAGCTCCAACGGATCCGCAGCGTTGTCCAGGCCATCAGGCTCCAGCAGCGGACCTTTCAAGACCACCATTCCGAAGGCCGGTGGTTGTTCGCCGTACCCGGGTGTTCCCATGCAATCACCGTCCACCGCGTTACCGTTCACGGCATAGACCAGGCCCCGGGCGGCGTCCGTGCCCACGTGATCATCCTCACTGCAACCCAGGTCGAAGTCCGCGAAGTGGGCGATGTGGAGCTCCGTTAATGTGTTCGAGCTGCGGTTGATCAAGAGGTATTGGATGAAGACGGTCTGTTCCAGCCCGGGAACGGATGCGTAGGCGAAGGGCATGGCGTGGACCTCCAACCCGATGGGGAGGCTGTTCGATTCGAGGTGTGGGCCGGCCTTGTCGTTGTAGATGGCATAGAGCGCCTGGTCACCGAGGATGCATGGGTGATCACCGGAACCGGGATCGTAGGTGCCATCCTGATCATGGTCCACGAAGGGGGCGAGATAGGGCGCCTGTCCCAGGTCGACCAAGCCCTCGGCCGGCCATGTCGCGATGGATGCCGGCATGGTGTAACCACCCGGAAAGGCGATGTTCACATCACACTCCGGGTCCTTCAGGCAGGCGAAGTAGGCCTGATGCGTCTCGATCTCCGTTCGGTACACGGACCACACCTGGTCGTACTCCTCGGAAACTTCGGGTAGGATGGTCGCGGACCCATCCGTGGTGAGCGGTCCGGGGAAGAAGTCGCGCTGGCCGTTGTCACCGAAAAGGTGGGCCGCCAGACGCAGGTTATTGCCCGGGTCGAGCCCCCCGATCCACAGGCCACTGCTGTACATCGGTGAGACAGCGGTGGTGGCAGGCACCTGGAACGCACTCTCCCCGGTCGCCAGATCCGGGCCCAGGAGCCCGTTCGAATGGAACCGGGCGCGTACCTCGTTGATGTCCAGTTCAGCGAAGCTTTGGGCACGCACCTCGTACACGGAGAGCAGGGTGACGACCAATAGGAGGTTAGGGTTCCGATGCATGATGGTGGAGGTTTCGGGATCGTTCCTCCAACCTAAGTGGTCCTTCGTTCGGGAACGCTCGCGGATCGGGGAACGGTCGGTCCCCAACGTCCAACGGATCATCCGGCGCGACTTCCTTTTGATGCCTGCCGAGGGGTCAACCGCTTGTCACTCCCGCAACCCCAGCGCACACTTCCAAGGCATGGGAGAAGGACGTGAAGCAATTTGCATCACCCCTCGTCGCATGCTCAAGAACCTCCTCCTCACCTCCGTCCGCAACCTCACGCGGAACAAGCTTTACACCCTCATCAACCTGCTGGGCCTGGCCACGGGCATCGCCTGCTTCGTGCTCATCGCGCTGTACGTGCGCTACCAGCGGGGCTACGACCGCTTCGTGCCGAACTACGAGCGCGTGTACCGCGTGGTGGGCGAGATCGAGATGGAAGGCCAGGGCGAGCACAGCAGCAGCATGGTCTTCGGCCTCGGCCCCACGCTCTACCATGATCATCCCGAGCTGATCGAGCGCTACTGCCGCTGGTTCGATTTCCAGGACCCGCAGCACACCCTCAAGGTGGGCGACAGCCTAAGTACCGACAAGATGTTCACCGAGAGCGGCCTCTACCTCGTGGACAGCACCGTCTTCGACATCTTCAACTACCCGCTGCTCGTGGGCGATCCAAAGACCGCCCTCACCAAGCCCGGCAGCATCGTGCTCTCCCAGGAATTGGCCAAGAAGTACTTCGGCGATGCCGACCCCATGGGCCGGATGATGAAGTGGGACAACGCCATGGATGTGCAGGTCACCGGCATCCTGGGCGAGATCCCGCAGGATTCGCACATCAAGTTCGAAGGGCTTGTCTCCTTCTACACGATCACCCAGTTCTGGCGGAACATCGAGAAGCACAACTGGGTGTGGAACCCCTGCTGGACCTACGTGCGCCTGAAGGAAGGCGTGAGCAAGGCTGAGGTCGAGCGCATCTTCCCCGACTTCATCCAGAA
>Ga0116143_10004052_pt1 | contig 14222 bp, 9 predicted proteins | sample AD_UKC034_MetaG_FD_89745 | JGI IMG/M metagenome (GOLD analysis project Ga0116143, IMG submission 89745) | Active sludge microbial communities of municipal wastewater-treating anaerobic digesters from USA - AD_UKC034_MetaG | ecosystem: Engineered > Bioreactor > Anaerobic > Digestate | place: USA...
GGATCTCCGCGAATGTGCTCTCATCGGTTGTTTTGGCGAAGGACAATTTCCCGAGGCCCTTGTTGGATGCGCCGTCATAGATCCATTCGTTCAGTCGCGCAAGAAAATTCCCGCTTGCGTCGACTTTTTCCTTTACTGTTATCCTTCCCTTCGCGTCATAGGTGTTCTTGATCTTGTAATTGCCGGCCTGTCCGTTGGCATCCTGATACTTGAGGATGTTCCCCCAAACATCGTATTCATCTATCGTTACAATTCCGTTTTCCGGATTATCGGTTTTCCTCAGGAAGCCGAGTGGATCATATTCGAATTTCCTTATCTGGCCGCCGAGGTCAACTTTTATCAGCCTGTCCTGGCTGTCGTAGAAATATTCAGCGTCGGCGCTGTTGGTATTGTTGTTGTTGGGAGCATCGACAAATACAAGCCTGCCGAAAGCGTCATTGGTATAGACGATTGAAGAATTGACAGAGGTGCTGCCGGGCCCGTTGATCCCGTTCAAAGTGACTGCATATGTATATCCGTCATAACTCGTATCGGTATGGCTTGAATCCGGCTTGATGACCCTCATAACCCTGCCCAAGGGATCGGGGGTACCGGTGAAGGGGGCGTTGCAGGAACCCAAGGGGAATATCGTCGAGAAGGTGCCGTAGAAGCATGTTTGCCCGTCTTTTTTAGGAAGGCTATTGTAATAGGAAAGATTTGAATACTGTAAAGACTCGTGCGAAAAATCCGTTGAATTGGGAGTTGATTCAGTATACGGCTCCGACACAAAGAATTCCCTTCCGTTGGGGTCGTAGGCTTTTTCGACAACGGAATAAGTATCGTCCGGCATCAGCTCTTTCGACTTGATCAGCCTTCCCAGGCCGTCGAACTCGAACACCTTGTGTGTAGCGCCTTCTTGAATATTGGACGGTGACTGCATGTTTGTCGACGGATCATATCCCCGTCCATATTCGATCTTTTTCGCATCGTACGGCGGGTAATAGATGTATTCTGACGCCTCGCTGTGCGTCGGCGTGATCTTGGTAAGACGCAGGAGGTTGTCGTAGGAATAGCCGGCGCCGATATTATTGGCATCCCATTCGCTCTTGATCAGACCGGTATATTTATCTATATCTCGCTCGGCCTCTTTGTAGCCGATTCCCAGGAATTGCTTTGATTTCACCACTCCATAGCTGTACTTGTATTCGACTCCCTGTGAGCCGGAAGGGTAATTCGGACCATAGGAAAGATGAATTTTACTTATTGTGCCGGGATAGTCATCTGAAAGAGGGGGAAGAGGGGGAGGCACGGTTTCATTAAACTCTCTCGTTTCCACCCAATCCGTATCGGTAACGCTGGTAGTATCTACTCCCCAATGCGCCCAATAAAGGTTTTGGCCTATGTCTGTAACATGTAGTGCAAACGGTCCATGAGAGTTAGAAAGCGCGATCCTCTTTTTGGCGTTGCCTGTACTATTAAGTTTTGAATCTTCAGGGTGCATTTCTGGATTAGTAATCGTGTAAAACTGACTGATACCTGCCGTAACCGGCCCGATAATGCTGTTTTGTGGAATAGAGAAGCCTTCTTGTGGGTCAGGTTCACAGTCCTCGCATCCCTGGGGGGGCATCATATTTGCCGGGATTGAAAACATGTTGGTATTAAACGTTGCTTCAAATTCTTCCCTGTTTCTTAGATTTCGCGTACCATGCGCCGCCTCGATTCTTGGGTCTTTTGGGGGGATATACTGTCTGATAGTAATCTTATTGACATCGATGGGGTCTTCAGATGTTGAATTCGCGGGAATTTGTGTCCCATATTCTCGTGTTAACAGAAAATGGCCATACCCGTCCCAGTAATAATTCTCCTGTCGTTTTATTAAAACTTTTCCATCATCGGAATAATCCTTGGTCGTTGATTTGGTTACTTTCCAGCATTCTGTTTCTAAGTCTCCGCTGTTCGGGTCACGAAATTGATCCTGGAACAACATCCTTTTCCATTTGTTTTCTACTATCCTTTCAGGCTTTGCATTAGGGTTATACTGAGTTCCATCATACGTGCATCCGCCAATTGCCTTTTTTCCATAAATCTCATATGCCCAACGCATAACATCAGTCCAGTCGGCACCATGATTGTAGAACAGAGTAACAACTTCGTTACCTTTTCGAAGGGAGTTCACATTCGGGGAGTCGGCAAAAATATCATGGCGAAGCTCGCAAATGTGAAGAATCTTCTGCCCGTCGGGAAGAGTTTCCTGAATTGATGCGAACGGCGCGTCTTGTTCAAAATCGGGATCTTCGTTCGGATCATTTCTGTTCACTCTGTCAAGAATTCGGATAGTCGTATTGTTTCCGTCGTTTCTTTTTACTCTGTTGACTCCAAATCCGGTCGTTTCGTTGAGCTTAAAAGTATGCTCACCGGGGTCGTCATTGGTCGTCAGTGCCTGGGCACCTACGAATAAGAAGTAGGTATAGTGCTCGTAGTCATATTCCGTCCAGCCTCCGGTGGGATATGTTATCTTCTGCAACGCAAAGCTCTTGTCACAGGAGTCAATTTGCTCCTCCGTGTTGTTGCCGGAGCAATGGTAATAGTCATAGTACTCAAAAAGCATTTTTAATCTTGTGCTTCCGCTTGTTGGTGGAAAGGCAATCTGGGTGAGCATGGCCACTTGAGAATTATTATATCCCGTCTCAAATGTTTGAGTGAGATCATAAACTGCCGGATCTCCACCAATTTTTGGGACAGTGATAGAACTCATGTAGTATCGTCCGTCAACAGCTGACTGAGAGTAACTGTAGTCGATAACCCTGCCGGCATCTCTAACATCATAAACCTTGTCGATCAAGGCCGGCATATTCGAGTCGTAGTCAATCTTATATCCGTTGTTGAAACGGTCATAAACCTTAGTCGTGTGCCAGTTATAATAACCCTCTCCAGGACATGGACATGGTATTGAAAGATGGTCCTCCTTTTCCACGGCATGATCCATCAATTGATAGATGCCGCCGGGAAAGTAGAGTGTCCATGTACCTCCGTTGCCTGGAGTGAAGACAGCATGTATGTTTGACCCGTCAATTGAGAAATAGCTTTGAGAAGCAGTATCGGTAGTTTTGAACAAGGTATGCGCGGTTCCATTTTCATCTGTGTAAGTGACAACGGCATCAACGCAAATGTTGCTTCCGCCTCCGGTCGGAGGTGTAAGGACGGGCTGAAGAGAGATCACTCCATATGACGTCGTCCACTGTCCTGCATCAACTGGGGATTTTTCAAAATCCAACGAATCATTTCCATAAGCTTTAAGAACACCTCCACTGCCCACTCCCACATACCTCAGCTTTGCCTGGAATGAGAGTTCGGGGCCGACGGGGATGGCAGGGCCTATGGGGTAAATGACGGTCAGGTTGCCGTTGTAGATGTTGACGCTCTCGTTCTCGCTGATCGTGGCGTAGGGCATCTGCGGCACGAACCCAGGAGCAGCCGTCCAAGAATCGGAATAGGTTGGGCCGGTCGATTGCCCCAACGCCGGAATAACCGCCGCGATCAAAGTCAATGAAATGACGAGCGCCTTCAAGGAATTGGTTGTCTTCACTTTTCGTACCCCCCTAAAAATTCTGCATCTTAGATTGCATTCTACTGCTAAAATCTTATTTGTCAATCCCTCTTTTTCAAAATGTAACACGATGTTTCACCGCTCTTGACATCCGGCCGTCTTCTGAACTATTTTTATAGCCTTAAGTCTTTCAACTCGGGAATGCATTTCGAATAGAAAAACATGTTCGGGCGCTTTGCGCGCCCCGCTTTCTTTCGTATTTTTGCGCCTTTTTGCGCTTTTTACCTAAGGAGGTAAGAATGATCACGAACGTGTCCAAGGAGAAACTGGTCGAAGTCGGTTCAAGGTTCAGGGCGATGTATCTTGTCGAGCAGGCGGGCTACACGCTCGGCATCGCCGCGAAGGACGGGCAGGCGCTCTGCGACCTCCTGCCAGAAGGGTTCCTGAAGGAGATGGACGGCGTTGTCGGTGAGGTCAAGGCCGCCATGCAGGACAAGGAGCTGATGAAGGAGGAGGCGAAGGACGCCACCAGACAGCAGAACCTCGCCGCCGAGAGGGCAAAGGTGTGGCGGCGGAAAGTGGTGAGGAGGGCCACGAGGGCGATGCGCCTGGGCGAGTCCATCCCCGACGGTCTTCTAGCGGTCGGCAGGACGAGGAAGATCCCCGAGCTTCAGGGCCAGCTCGAAGTGATGATCAAGCTCTTCGAGGAGAACATCTCCAAAATGCCCGGCAAGGGGGCCGACCAGCTCCTCGCCGAAGGCAGGGATATCCTTGAGGTCTTCAGGTCGTCGGATGCCGCCCAGGAAGTGAAGCGGCTCAAATCCCTTCCGGATTCGGTCGTCAGCTTCTACGAAAAGAAGGGCCTTCTCTACACGGGGCTCAAGGCAGTCAACGACGCGGGCCACGAGCTTTGGGCCGACGAATCCGAAGCGGCCGGCAGGTACAACCTCTCCATCCTCCACCGCAACGCCGGAAAGAGGAAGGAAGAACCCAAGCCCGTTGAAGAGACGAAGAAGTAGGGCTATAATCTAGCCATTGACACCCATTTTCCACGGCCCCGCCGCGTCCCCCCACGGCGGGGCGCTTTTATTAAAGCTTGACGAGGGGGGTAACAAGCTTCGCTTTCATAAGCCCCCACCGGGGGACATGACCCGATTCTGCCTTTTGAATCGGGATCGTGCCCCCAGGCAACCAACCTGTAGCGTGGATTGAACCCGAAGGGGAGTATAATATAAAAGGAAAGGGAGGAAGTATTTGTCCAAGGTTCTTATAAACCAGTATTACCAGAATCTTGACCGGACGCTTCAGTTCGGCAAAAGCGGGAACGAGCAGAGCATCCGGAACCACTTCTGGGCGCTTTTGAACTCCTACGCGAGAAATTACAATTACGAAGTTGTCCCTGAAATATCCGTCATGGGGACGAGCGGCAGAAAGGTAAAGCCCGACGGAGTTGTCAAAAACCTTTGGGGCCTTGATATCGGCCTGTGGGAAAGCAAGGATGAAAAGGATGTCATCGAGGCCGAAATTGACTCGAAGGTCAAAAAAGGCTATCCCCTAACCAACATCCTTTTTGAAGACAGTAACATAGCCGTTCTTATCCAGCGCGGCCAGGAAGTCCAGCGCGTCGAAGTCAGGGATGCCGACAAGCTCAATTCCATCATCACCCAATTCTTCAGCTTCAAAAGCGAAACGGTCTATAAATTTGAAGACGCGATCGATAAATTCAAGGCCGACATCCCCAAGATCGTTGAAACGCTAAGGAATAGGATCGTTGCAAGCAGGGAGAGCAACCCCGGTTTCATCGCCGCGCAGAAGACATTCCTTGAGCTTTGCAAGGTCGAGATAAACCCCTCAATCACCCTTGAAGACATCCGCGAAATGATGATCCAGCACATCCTCACAAGCGACATTTTCAACAAGATCTTTGACGATCCTGATTTCCACCGCCACAACACGATCGCCGCCGAGCTTGAAAACCTCATCGCCAAGCTCTTCACCTACGAGGAGCGCAGGAACCTTCTGGGCAGCATCGAGCACTACTACGAGGCGATCAATGCCACAGCCGCCGGGATAACCGACCATCACGAAAAGCAGAAATTCCTCAAAGTCCTTTACGAAAACTTCTACAAGGTCTACAACCCGAAAGCGGCGGACAGGCTGGGCGTCGTCTATACCCCCAACGAAATCGTCCGGTTCATGGTGAAAAGCGCCGATCACCTGCTCCACAAGCATTTCGGAAAGACCCTTGCCGACAGGAATGTCGATATCCTTGACCCTGCGACTGGAACCGGCACCTTCATCTGCGAAGTCATAGAACACGCGATCCCCAAGGGCCAGCTTGAATACAAATACAAGAACGAGATCCACGCCAACGAAGTGGCGATCCTGCCCTACTACATCGCCAACCTGAATGTCGAATTCACCTACAAGCAAAAGATGGGGCAATACTCCGAATTCCCCAACCTCTGCTTTGTCGACACACTCGACAATGTTTCAGGATTGGAAGCCGGCATCGGCGCGGATATGCTCCGCTACAAAAGACAGGACAGCCTTTTCGCCATCACCTCCGAAAACTCGGAGAGGATCAAGAGGCAGAACGCCAGGAAAATATCCGTCATCATAGGCAATCCCCCCTACAACGCCAACCAGCTCAACGAAAACGAAAACAACAAGAACAGGGAATACCCCTTCATAGACAAAAGGATCAAGGAAACCTACATAAAGCACAGCACTGCCCAGAAAACAAAAGTCTATGACATGTACGCGAGGTTCTTGAGATGGGCCTCTGACAGAATTGACAAGAATGGGATCATCGCCTTCGTCTCAAACAGCTCCTTTGTTGATTCCAGAACTTATGACGGATTCAGGAAATGCGTTTCAGCGGAATTCAACGAGGTTCACATCATTGACCTTAAAGGCAACGCCAGGACAAGCGGAGAAAGACGAAGAAGAGAAGGAGGGAATGTATTCAGCGACCAAATCCGCGTCGGGGTCGCGGTCTATTTTCTTGTAAAAAATCAGAAAGAAAAAGGATGTAAGATTTATTACAATTCAATAAAAGACTATGCCAAAGCAGAAGAAAAGAAGGATTATCTTAAAGTAAGCGACCTTTCCGAATTGCAGTTCAATCCCATCCACCCCGATAAAACCAACAACTGGATAAATTTGGCGGAAGATAGCGATTGGGAAGAGCTTGTGCCGCTGGCGTCAAAAGAAGTAAAATCCGGCAAAAGCAAAGAAGCTGTATTTGAACTCTTCTCTCTTGGAGTGGTCACCGCAAGAGATGAGTGGGTATATGATGACGACCCACAGCTTTTGGAGAAAAAAGTCCAGCACCTTATCGATGTCTATGACAGTGACTTAAAGAACCTCAAAGGCAAAAATAAAGAAGAGATAGCTGACGGGGTTGACTATTCTATTAAATGGACAAGGGCTGTCAAGAAAGATCTGTTAAAAGGCAAAAAATATGCTTTCAATGAAAACTTGATCATTGAAAGCCTTTATAGACCATTCGTTAAGCGGAAGCTCTATTTCAGTAAAGAATTGAATGAGATGCAGTATCAGATGTCGCAAGTATTCTCAAGCGAGAAAAAATCTAACTTAATAGGTTTCTTGCAGGGTAAAAGGCAGCCTTTTAGCATTTTTTCTGCCGACGTTATTCCAAATTACGCCATGTTCAGTTTGGATTACGCACAATGCCTCCCCCTCTACCGCTACTCCTCCTCCGGTGAACGAACCGACAACATCACGGATTGGGGTTTGGAGCAGTTCCAAAACCACTACGGCGATAAGAAGATCACCAAAGAAGACATTTTTCATTACACTTACGCCGTCTTGCACAATCCAGCTTACAGGAAGAAGTATGAGCTGAACCTGAAACGGGAATTCCCGCGGCTTCCGTTTTATTCGGACTTCAAGAAATGGGCTACTTGGGGCAAGAAGCTGATGGACCTTCACATCAACTACGAAACGGTTGAGCCTTTTGGCCTTGAGCTGATTGAGACTGAGACAAAGGCGGCGGCGAAAAGGGAAAGAGAACTGATTTCGGAGGTTTCCGAGCCGCAGGCGCTTTACAAAAGAGAGGTCAGGATAAAGGCAAAGCTGAAAGCCGACAAGGAAAAGGGGATCATCGAACTTGACGAGCTGTCCTTCCTCAAGGGCGTGCCGAAAGAAGCATGGGAATACAAGCTTGGCAACCGCTCCGCCCTCGAATGGATTCTGGACCAGTACAAAGAGAAAAAGCCGAAGGACCCCACCATCGCCGAAAAGTTCAACACCTACCGCTTCCCCGATTACAAGGATAAGGTGATTGACCTCCTACGAAGGGTGACTACCGTTTCAGTTGAGACGATGAAGATAGTGAGGGAGATGGGAGGAGAATGAGGGCTAGGATGAAGGTGGGGAGAGTTGACGGAGAAAGAAGAGAAGAGGAGAATGAGGGGGAGAGAAGGGAATGAGGGTTATTTGTCATGGAAAGAATGAAGTAGGTTCGATTGAGAAGATGAACGGAGAGATAGTAGTTGAATCAAGTTAACGCACAAACGCGAAGAACACTGTTTGTTAGCCATGCGTCGCCAGATGACAATGATTTTACGCAATGGTTAGCACTTAAACTTATAGCTTTAGGGTATGACGTTTGGTGTGATATCTTAACGCTGCAAAAAGGGAGTGACTTTTGGCAAATTATCGAAAAGGAAATAAGGGATAACACTTGCAAGTTTTTAATCGTTTTGTCTTCAACTGCTATTAAACGACAAGGCGTACTGAACGAAATAGCTACTGCAAAGAAAGTTAAAGAGAAACTGAAGGATGGAAACTTTATAATTCCACTACTAATTGATGAGAATCTTTCTTTTGATGATATTATTATCGAATTAATACGGCTAAATGCGGTCGATTTCAAGAAGTCGTGGGCTCAAGGAATTGGGGCATTGATTGAGGCATTGGAAAATCAAAATGTTCCTAAAGACCCTCCCAATTTCTTAAAAAGTAACATGTTATACCAGCAAATATTTCTTCACGATAAAGGAGTCATAACAAAAAATGAGACTTACGATTCAAACTGGTTTCCTATAGTTGAATTTCCAGAAGAACTTAAATTCCATGAAATGGGGATTCAGTTGCCTATTGATATTAATTTAAAGCAACAGCCATTCCCCATAATTCAATACAAGAATTTCCTATGCACATTTGCTTCTGAACCCTTTATCAAGCAAAATATTGGTCAAATATCAAAAACCCTTCGGCTAAAAACATCTGATATTCTGACAGGGACGTTTGTAAACGATCTAAATAATGAAAAAGATTGTAAAAGACTTTTGATTCAAATTATCAATGATGCATTTGATCTAAGTATGGAAGCAAAAAGTTTGCGAGAATATCAAATGTCAAATAAAAAGGCATATTGGATTGAAAAGGGCAAACTAGACAAAGACAAAATGCAAAATATTCTCCTGATAGGTAAACAAAAGAAGCTAAAATGGCACTTTGGAATTTCTGGTACAGGGAGACTTTATCCAAAGCCTGTTCTGATGATTTCATCTCATATATTCTTTACTTATGACGGTTTTAGGTTAGTTGAATCTAAAGCCATGCAGCATTCTGCCAGAAGGCGACAAGGGAGAAACTGGTGGAATGATACTTGGAGAACGAAACTAATGTTTTTTGTAAAATATCTTTCGGAGGAGAAAGATCTTATAAATATGCCTGTTGGGGAAAATGAAAATATTTGCGTAGCAGCAGCTCCCTTAAAATTTGCAAGCGATGTGAGTTATAACACTCCCAAAAACAATAGATTGAAGGAGGAAGTTGAAATAGAGGAGTTGTGCAGTATAGATGAGCCAGAAGGCAGTGCAACAGACTTGATTGAGGGTTAATGATAAAACTCGCTTACTTTGATGAACCTCAGATGTTATTTGGTCACGGACAAAAATGTGCTGATCCCCGTGATGGTTTGAGCCTATTTGGTCCAGTGAATAATATTTATGGGATTAAAAGTGGCGTCATTGCTACTAAGAATGGGTTGAACATTTTTAAAAACTTCCTTGAGAGTATTAAGAGACCGATTGTTAATTCCAACAACATAACGCGGCCAACGTTCCCAGGGTTTGAAGCAGCGTATGGTTGCAAATGGGAGCCAAATGATCTCGTTTATAAAGAAGTCACATATGAAGAAATTCAGAGTTTTTTGTATAATTCGAGCAATTACCAAAGAACGTTTGATTTGGTTACACTATTTATTAATAAAATAATTGCATCAATAAGAAATGATGAGGATAAAGTTGATATTTGGTTTATAATAGTACCTGATGAAATTTACAAATATTGTCGACCCAATTCTAATTTACCTAAGGCGCTAGTTCAATCTGAATCTTGCATTACTCGATCAAACGCAAGAATATTCTCTAGCGCCCCATCTATCTTTGAAGAAGCAAATAAAGCTGCCGTAGCTTTTCAATATGACGCCCAATTTCATGATCAGTTGAAAGCAAGGTTGCTGGAACATACAATCCCGACACAAATATTAAGGGAAAGCACGTTAGCATGGAGAGACTATAAGAATGCGTTGGGAGTCCCGACGAGAAATTTTTCAAAAATTGAAGGTCATTTGGCGTGGACTATCTCAACTGCTTCTTTTTACAAGGCAGGAGGAAAGCCTTGGAAATTGTCAGATATAAGAGATGGTGTTTGCTACCTGGGGCTGGTTTATAAGAAGCTTGAAAATAGCAATAGCCCACAAAATGCATGCTGTGCAGCCCAAATGTTTTTAGATAGTGGAGATGGCACTGTATTTAAGGGAGAGGTTGGTCCTTGGTATAACCCAGAAAAGGGGGAATATCACCTAAGACCAAAAGAAGCAAAAGAATTACTAACACAAGCAATAAATTCTTATAAGGAACAAAACAGATGCTATCCTCAAGAGGTTTTCATTCATGCTAAAACAAAGTTTAACAGTCAAGAATGGAGTGCCTTTCAGGAAGTTACTCCTAAAGGAACTAATCTTGTTGGCGTAACAATATATAGAGCTAAGCCTTTGAAGCTATACAAATCAGAAGGCGACTATGCGATTTTGAGAGGCTCTGCTTTTATCATTGATAACAGAAGTGCCTTTCTGTGGACAATTGGGTACGTTCCAAGGATTCAGACTGCCTTATCTATGGAAGTTCCAAACCCATTATTCATTGAAATAAATAAAGGGACGGCGGATATTTCACAAGTATTAAAGGATATAATGGCATTAACAAAATTAAACTACAACGCCTGCATTTATGCTGACGGACTGCCAGTTACCCTTAGGTTTGCAGATAAGATTGGTGAAATATTGACGGCAAGTGCCAATATCAAAGTTCCACCATTGGCCTTTAAATATTATATATAGATTGAATGTGTTAAGTATTTTGACAAAGGAACAGCGTTTTAATAAATAGTAAAGTATGGAGGTTGAATATAGTGGACACTGTGGAACAACTATTTCGAAAAACGCCCCAGAACCAATTAGTTTTAAGCCGCTATATAAAGTATCTTATAGAAAAAGAACATATTATGGAAGCCAAGTACTACCATGAACAATTAACCATGATTGACCCTGCGGGGTTAGAAAACAATAGATTAGGATATCTACTTTCAATTATGACAATGAATTCAAAGGTAGCCGAATATGAGAAGAAACTCATTAGCGCTGGTGCTACTAAGGAACAAACATATTCACTTCAACTCTATTATTATTATACTTTTTCTGATTCACGTCGGATGCGAGATTGTGCCGAATGTCTTTTAGATATTGAACCAACAGAAGAATTCACTTATAAGATAACTCTCACTGCGATTCTTAAACTAGAGGATTTTGAATTAGCCTCTAAATTTGTGAAATATTACCTTCCACGAATTCAAATAGCCGACAAAAACATGACAGCACTAATGAGAATAGTAAGAAAAAAACTAGTGAGAATATTTCATTTCAGGTCAAAGCCATGAACAGTTTTTACGTTGCAAAGCTGCTAATTAATCAGGGAATATATCGTCCCGATTGCTTTGTCGTGGATGAGGTTGAGTTGCGACCACCTAAAAGCGATTATGATGATGAATTAAAGGCTATTCAACAATCGATCAGTATCAACAAGGCTGTTATTGATCCGGCATTTAATTGTCGCATAGGAACGATTGTTCATGCATCAGACTTGAAGGAAGCAGAGCTTCTTGCTGACGAAAAGTTTATTCAGGTTCTTGACATATTATCTTCTGAACACCCAATCAGCAAAATTGGCCTGTCGAGCTGCGGCTTTATAAAGGATCTAGAAAACGGAGAATTGATACCTATTAAGAATAACAACTTTCCCCCGAGCATGGCTTTTATCGTATCTCATGGCGAATTTCCGACTTATGAATTTAGCCAATGGGTTGTGAAACAAAACAGTGATCTTTCAATACGCTATCTTCGCTCATTGCATTGGACAAGAAATGGTAAGTGGGAAAAAAATCTTCAAATAAAAATTCTTTTTAATTGGTTTGCTGTCGAGGCATTATTTAAAGAATCCGAAAGCGACAATGTTGGTCCGTTAATTCTTTGGTTTCTTGGTTTTCCAAATGGAGCAAAGGCATCAAACGTATCCCCTAGTCTGATTCAAAATCTTCAAAACAATACATCCTATAAAAACTGGAAAGGAAAGATAGAGGCTTCTATTGAACAGATGCGAAAATTCAGAAATGATTCAGTCCACAACGGCTTCAGAAGTGTAGACTTTTCACCATCTGACATTAGACTATATAGTTATCTAATTATGGTAGGATGTTCAAGATGCCAAGGCGCAGTGAGAAGCGCTTTAGTATCGGGTATTAAATCAGCATCGGAGTTTAAAGAATATATTAGCCTTATTTTTGAGGATAATGGCAATTTAATCAATGATATCCATAATAATATTCTTTATTCCTTGAAAAGCAACACTTACAGGGCCACAGATGATAACATTTATGGAGAGTGAAATCCGACTCCATCTCTTTACTCTTGAATCCCCCCTCGGCCTCTCATGTCTTTTGAAGTAACCCCCATTCTCTCTCCCTCTCAGAAATCCCGACTGCAGGACCTTCTCGATCTTCAGAAGGACAGGGAAAACGGAATGAACCTTGCGGAGTTAGAAGGCTTCTTTTTCGGGCTGGCGATAAACCCGTGGCTGATGTTGATGCCGAGCACGTGGGTGCCGATGATCCTTGAGGATGAGAACATCGTCTTCAAGACCAGGAAACAGGCGGAGGAGATGGTTCCCATCCTTCTGGAGGTTTACAACTCCTATATGAAGGCTGAAAACGAAGGCGCTTTGGCTTTCCCCTTCGACCTGAAGAAGCTGGATGTTGATGTTTTCGACGACCTTCTGGGCTGGTGCGCGGGGCTTAAGAGGGCGGTATTCATCAGGCTGTCGGCGTGGAGGCTTCGGGACATCGAGATCCCGCAGGATTTTTCCGTCCTGATGAAGAGCCCTGCTTTTTCCCTTTGCCTTATCCAGGCGATAAACGACGAGAAGCTGTTGAAGGGGCTTTTCCCCGTGAGCGACGGGGAGGCGGAAAGAAGCGACACTGAAAGCATGGGCCTTGCGATCAAGCTCCTTCCTGAAGCTGTAGGGACCATCCAGGAATACTCAAGGGAATTGCGCCGCAAGGAGCGGGAAGAAGGGATCGAGCTTCCCCCCGATGGCCCGGCACCCATGAGCGAAAAGATAGGCAGGAACGACCCCTGCCCCTGCGGCAGCGGCAAAAAATACAAGAAATGCTGCGGAGCAGGCTAACCCACTTCCCCTGTGTCCTTTTTGTCTCATTTTCTTTTAAAATGTTCTGCGCTCAAGTCCTGCGTTCGTGTACGGAACGAATTTTAGCGTGTACAAGCTCACCGACAGCGTGTCCGAACCCGATCCCAGCATGGAAGAATCAACCAACAGTGTGGACAAATCGGCCATCAGCATGTCCGAAGGCAATCCCGGCGCGTCCGAAGCCGATATCAGCGTGTACAACCCACCAACGCTTCGCCCGTGAAACATCTAAGCGTGACTGAAAAGAATCTCAGGATGGCCGGACCCGTCACCAGTGCGGTCGAAACCGATCTCATCACGCCCGAAGGAATTTTCAGTCTGTCCGAATCCAATATCAGTCCGCCCGAAGCCGATATCAGCGTGTGCGAACCCGCCAACGCTTCGCCCGTGAAACATCTCAGTGTGACCGAAAAGAATCCCGGGATGACCAAACCCACCAACGATGCAGCCGGAACCGATCCCAGCACGCCCGAAAGGAATCACAGTCTGTCTGAATCGAATATCATTCCGCCCGAAGGGATTATCAGTCTGCCCCAAGCCGCTCCCGGCGTGCGCAAACCCGCTAACGCTTCGCCCGTGAAACAAATCAGCCTTTTTTAAAGGAATTTTACAATACCCAAGCCCTGCGCCGGGATCCCTGTTGGATAATTCCCTCTCGGTCTCCCTTTCCAAAGGAAGATGAGAAAAAGGGCGGGTTTTGAACCCACCCCTACATTCTAATCATCAGCCTTCAGCTCTGAAAGGCAGTGCTCTTCGAAGGTTTTCTTTTTTCTGTCTTTCTAGTTCTGCTGCTGGGGCGAGGGCGGAAGGAAGCCGATGAGCCCCTCCTTCGCCAGCTTCTTGAAGATCATGAGGGCTTGCAGCTCCTGTATCGGCGATATCCTGATGATCGACTGCAC
>Ga0116143_10004053_pt1 | contig 14221 bp, 16 predicted proteins | sample AD_UKC034_MetaG_FD_89745 | JGI IMG/M metagenome (GOLD analysis project Ga0116143, IMG submission 89745) | Active sludge microbial communities of municipal wastewater-treating anaerobic digesters from USA - AD_UKC034_MetaG | ecosystem: Engineered > Bioreactor > Anaerobic > Digestate | place: USA...
ATCTTCGCGCCTGGTTGGCCGACCGCCGCGTCAACGCCGATACGCAGGTGTGTCCGGTGGGAAGCCGCGAGTGGAAACCGCTCTCCGCGTATCCCGAGATCGCGGGAGAAGCCGCGCGTTCTGACTCGCCGCCGGTTGTGTTCACCCCGCTCGCGTGGACGCCGGATGAAACGCGCGGGTTTTCCGTAAGGAACTGTCTCGGACGCGGATGGGGAATCGTGCGAAACCGCTTTTTCCCCACGATCGGCGTGACCCTTCTGGTGACGCTCGTTTACCTGCTGATTTCGGCCGTGCCTCTCCTCGGCGGGATCCTCGCTTTGGTGGCGCAAGGGATCCTCTATGGAGGGCTTTACTGGTATTTCCTCCGTTTGCTCCGAGGGGAAAATGCGGAGCTTGGCGACGCCTTCGCGGGGTTTCGGCGGAACACCAAAGACCTTGTTCTCGCCGGCGTCGTGCAGGGCGTGATCATCTTTGGCGTGATTCTGATCGCCGTGATTCCGGTGATCGCCATTGGGTTCGACCTTTCCGGAGGAAAGACGCCGTCGGGGATGACCCTCATGCTGCTTACGCTTCTCGGGGTGCTTTTGCTCGTCGGCCTCATCATCCTGAGCGCGATGTGGATGTTTTCTTTTCCACTGGTCATTGATCGGGGGCTAGGGTTCTGGCGGGCGATGGAGACGAGCCGCAAAGCGGTGTTCCGCCGCTTCGGATCGGTCCTCGGCCTGCTGATCGCCTGCAGCCTAATCGTGATTGCGGGAGTTCTGGCCCTTGGTGTCGGCGTGCTGGTCGCCCTGCCGGTCTGCGCGGCTTCGTTGGCCGCGGCGTACGATGAACTCTTCGGCGCCTCCGCCGCCACTTCCTGACCGCGCCACCGCGCGCGCGTGTCTCGTCGCCAACCTCTTGGTGTTGCCCGGGCTGGGCACCCGGCTCGCGGGGAAACCCGGCGCGTTCGCGCAGATGGCGCTTGCGTTGCTGGGTTTTGTCGCGCTCATGGGGTGGAGCCTTCGTTCGGCGCTGCTCTGGGCGATCGAGGGGCGTTGGAACGGAAATGCGCCTCCGTGGTCCTGGATTGGTCTTCTCGGCCTCGCGCTTTCTCTGGCCGCCTGGGGCTGGGGTCTCGCGAGCGGCTTGAAATTTTTGCGAGAAGCCAAGCAGGCGCGCCACCTTCCCCACGCCGCGGCAGAGGGATGAACGAGCCGCGAAGCGCGCGCGCGCAGATTGGCATGGAGAACCATCTGCTTATGGGAAGCGGAACGATTCGGGCTGAGCCGCCGCCGTTTCCTTCCAGAAAACTTCAAATGCCGAACGACGTCAACGACGTCGCGGCCAGCGGGGAGGAGGAACGGACGCGTTTGTGATCACAAGGATTGAGAGGATCGAGGCATGCGGGCCTTTCGTGATCCTACTTTCGCTGCCACTGGTCTTTGGCTTCGAGAACCGAGCGTGGGCCGGCGCCGTCGAGCCATCGTTTTGCGTCCGCGTTTCCGGTCAGATACGCGTCCCAAAAAGCGGTGCTGATGGCCAGGATCGCGCGATGATGGTTCGGATTGCGCCGCTCGACATCGCCCGGTAGGGCGTGATCGGTGAACGCCGAGTGCTCGGCGAGATCGAGCACGAGTTCATATTTGTCTCCGGGAGGAAGAGCCGCGAACACGGCGCGACGGGAGACAGGCGTCGCATGGCCGATGGACGAGGCGTCTTTCGTGCCGGTCATCAACAGACACGGAATCTTCACGCGCCTCAACGCCTTTTCCGCGCTGCCAAGCCGCGGCGCGCTTGGACTGAGCGCAAGGACAGCTCCGATTCGAGGATCGGCGTGATCGCCGAACGGGAAGCGCTGGCCGCTGACGACTTGCGAGGTGACCGCCCCGAACGAGTGTCCGGACATGCCGACGTGCCGCAAATCGAGACGGCCGGTCAGCGCATGTCCGGTCGTCGCGTTCCATGCCGCGAGTTGGTCGAGCGTCGCCGTCACATCCTGGACGCGCAAGCGGAGGTTCTTGCCGCTGGCGGCCTTTTCCAGGGCCTGCATCCGCTCTGCGATCGGCTTGTCTTTCCATATACCGGCATCGCTGCCCGGATGTTGCAGATAAACGACGACATAACCGCGCGCCGCCCAATGCTCGCCGAGATAGGCGCTACCGGATCGCGAACCGCCCAGCCCGTGGCTAAACATCACGACCGGCGCGGCATGAGGTGCAGACGGCAAGAAGACGCGCACCGGGATTTCACGATGGCGGGAGGCGTCATTTACCGTAAGATCGCGGGTCGTGGCGGAGGCGACGCCATCCGTCGCGAGCGGGTCGTAGGCGTGGACCGCGGTTGCGAGAGCGAATCCCGCGGCGATCAGTAAAGGCTTCATTCCCGAGATTTTGAGGTCGGGATGGCCGTGGTCAATCCAACGGATCATTTCTCGCGACGTTTTGATCTCTGTTTTTGGCAAGGAGGCATGATAATCTGAGGGCGCCACGTTGATCCCTCGATCTCCCATGTCCGATTTCCCCCGATCGCTTTTGCCCGCGTTTCCGCGCTTCCGACGGCTGCGGCGTTCAGCCGCGCTGCGCGATCTCGTCGCCGAGGTGCGCCTCGATCCCGCCCGGTTGGTCCTGCCGCTGTTTCTCGTTCCCGGCCGCGCCCGGCGGCATCCGGTCGCTTCGATGCCCTGTGTCTTTCAACTCTCTCCCGACGAGGCGATGCGGGAGATCGAGGAAGCGCTCGCCGAAGGAATTCGCGCATTCATTTTCTTCGGCGTGATCCCGCGGGAGCAGAAGAACGACCTGGGGAGCGCGGCGCTCGACCCCGAGAACGTCGTCTGCGAAACGCTCCGCCTCGTTCGCGGAAAGGGCTTGCCCGCGGTCGCGATCACCGACCTGTGCCTTTGCGAGTACACCGCGCACGGGCATTGCGGCCCGCTTTCGGCGGCCGACAAGGATGGCCCGCGGAACGTGGACAACGACGCCACTCTCGAACTCCTCTCCCGTCAGGCGGTAAACCACGCGCGCGCCGGCGCGGACGTCGTGGCGCCGAGCGGGATGATGGATGGAATGGTCGCGCGCATTCGCGCGGGGCTCGACGCCGCGGGGTTCGCGGAGACCGCGATCCTGAGTTACGCGGTGAAATACGCTTCGGCGTTTTACGGTCCGTTCCGCGAGGCGGCGGAGAGCGCCCCTGCGTTCGGTGACCGCCGCGCGTATCAGATGGATGGCCGCCGGCGTCGCGAGGCGCTCGCCGAGGCGCTCGCGGACGTGAATCAGGGCGCCGATGTCGTCATGGTCAAGCCCGGGATGCCCTGCCTCGATATCTTGCGCGATCTACGCGACCGTCTCGAGGTCCCTTTGGCCGCCTATCAAGTGAGCGGCGAATACGCGATGATCAAGGCCGCCTCCGCGAACGGCTGGCTCGATGGGCGCGCGGCGATGCTGGAGAGCCTCGTCGCTCTTCACCGCGCGGGAGCGGATTTTCTGCTCACCTATTTCGCGCGCGAGGCGGCGCGCGCGCTGCGGGAAGAAGCGCGATGAGCGGCGTGGCGCATCCCGACGCGGAGGTCGGCGAGGAAGCGCGGCCCCGGACGGAGGCGGATCACGGATGGAATGTCATCGTCTGGAACGACGAGGTGAATCTGATGAGCTACGTGGTGTTCGTTTTCCAGAGGGTTCTTGGGTTCGACCGCCCAAAGGCGACCCGCCACATGCTCGAAGTCCATCAGAGAGGACGGAGCTGCGTCGCGACGGCGTCACGGGAAAAGGCGGAGTTGTACTGGCAGCAAATTCAGCAGTACGGATTGCGGGTGACCTTGGAGCGCGCGGAGCCGGCGGCATGATCGTTCTCCGCGAAAAAGAGGGAGTGCTTTTGCGGATCGAGCGATCGCTTGCTGAATGGCTATCGGAAGTTTTGGAATCGTTGGCGCGCCGTTACGGCGCCGATTTCGCCGACTTGGATCCGAAGACTTCGACGGCCTGGTATTGGCCCAAGGGAGTGGAGAGCGCGGGCGGCGGCCGCTCCGCCGATCACGAGGAGATGCTCCGCCAGGCGGTCGCCCTCCGCGGCGAGCGCATCCCGCTGCTGAAGCGATGGATCGCGGCGCTCGAGGGATCGGGCGATCCGGCGACGCTACGCCTGTCTTCGGCGGAGGCCGAGGTGTTTGTCGCCGGCGTGAACGATCATCGCCTCGCGCTCGCCATGCGCCACGGCTGGATGGATACCCGCCTCGAACCGGACCTCGAGAAAATCGCCGACGGGACCCAGCGCGTCGCCCTGGCCGAGATCCACTTTCTCGGCGCAATCGTCGGCGAGGTCCTCGAGGCGATGTGACGTGAGTCATCCGCCCGAGAAATTTCCGCTCCACGACGGCCTCGGCCTCGATTTTCTCGACGATCTGCGGTCGGGGCGGGGGGGGTCGTCGCGGACCGTTCGCAACTATCGCCAGGCGCTCGGGCGCTTCGTCCTCTGGCTGCGGCGGCATGCGGCCAATCCGCGCGATCCGTCGCTGCCCGGCGTGGACTGGAAGGCCCTCCGTCCCGTCGATCTTCGCGAATATCTGCAGACCTTCGCCGAGCCGGATGCGCGCGACCCGCGCGCGCCTCGGCTGAAGCAACTCGGGTTGCGCCCGCTGAGCCGGGCAAGCGTTCTGCTTCATCTCTCGGCGATCCGTTCCTTCTTCCGATTTCTCGATCGAAGGAAAGGGCTTGAGATCGCGGCAATCCAGGGGCTGGCTTCGCCCAAGCGCCCGAGGAGGCTGCCGGTTTTTCTTCAGGAGGGCGAGGTGGAGCGGCTGCTCGAAGCGCCTCTCACGATGAAACGCCCGCGTTACGCGCCGTGGCAACGCTGGCGGGACCGCGCGATCCTGGAAACGCTCTACGGCTGCGGCTTGCGCGTGCGGGAGCTGGCGGATCTGCGGCGGCGCGACGTGGACCTCGTCGGAGACACCGTGCGCGTTTTCGGCAAAGGAGCGCGCGAGAGGATCGTGCCGGTCGGACGTTTCGCCGCGCACGCGATCCGGTCTTACCTCGACCTTCGCGGCGGCCTCCGCGGCGAAGAGTTCCTCTTCGCGGGGCGCGGCGGCGCGCGGCTCGGCGTGCGCGGCGTACAGCGGCTCCTCAAGCCGTTGCTTCGGCACGCGGGGCTGAGCATGGCGCTCACGCCCCACAAGCTGCGCCATTCGTTCGCCACGCATCTTCTCGATCGGGGCGCCGACCTGCGCAGTGTCCAGCAGATGCTGGGGCACCGTCGTCTCGGAACAACGCAGGTCTACACCCACGTGACCGCCGATCGGATGAAAAAAGCCTACGACGCCGCGCATCCCCGCGCGAAACGGCGGGGGATCTGAGCGCGCGCGGGCGTTGCCGCAGGCGGCGGCTCAGGATTTGCCGGCGCGCGTGAGTTTCGCTTGCTCGACGAGGTTGTCGAAGGCTTTCGGCTCGGTCACTGCGAGATGCGCGAGCGCCTTTCGATCGAGCCCGATCTTCGCCTTGCGCAATCCCTCGATCAATCGGCTGTAGCTGAGGCCGCGTGCGCGTGCGGCGATGTTGATGCGCGTGTTCCAGAGGGCGCGAAAATCGCGTTTCTTGATCTTGCGGCCGATGTAGGCCCAGGCGCGAGCCTTGTCCTGGGCGTCGGCGGCGTAGCGATAGAGTTTGCTGCGGTTGCCCCGGTAGCCCCGGGAGGCGCGGACGATCCGCTTGCGGCGCTCGCGGCTGGCGGGCGCGTTGGTTGCGCGTGGCATGGTCGGTTTTCCTTTCCTGGAGGCGTTCCGGCCGCGGAGCCGGAAGCTTCACGGGCCTCTTTGGTTGGCGCCGCGGGGTCAGCCCCCGAACGGCAGATTTTTAGTGACGCGTTGGGCGTCGGTGAAATGCACTTCGACCGCGCGTCGGTGCGCGCGGCTTTTCTTGGCTTTTTTCGAGCCGGCAAGATGGCGGCGGCCGGCGCGCTGGCGCAGGATTTTTCCGCGGGCGGAAATCTTGAATCGCTTGCGAACGGCCTTGTTGGTTTTCTGCATAATCGGAAGGGGATGAACCGCATAGTCTGCCGCATGCGCGCCGGAATGCAACCCCAAGATGGTTCGGGGATGGTTCGCCACCGAGAAGGTGTAGAACATGCGGGATTGTTGGCGACATATCGGGCTTGGGCGGCGAGATCTTCTTCGTGGCGGATGACAGGATCGTCAGCAACTCGGGTGGTGAACCCCGTGGGGATTTCTCCGCGACAACACTCGCTGGGCAACGGATGGCGTTTCTCACGAGGCGGCATGGTCTCCTCGTTTCCGTTGCGCGGCCGCGATTTTTTGCAGCCGCGGGCTTCAGATCGCGCGAGGACCGAAACCGGCTGACGCAGGCTGAAGCCTGCGGCTGCGAGGAGAAGGCCCCGCTCTTACGCGCCGCCGATCTTGAGATCGATTTTGATCGGCGCGCCGAAGGGTTGGGATGCCGAGGTCGGTCGCGGAGATGCGGAGGAGGAAGGGGGCGGCATTCCCGAAGACGCGGGAGACGCGGTTTCGTTCACCTTGACCTTGGCCTTCCCGGGGATCAGCAAGACATGGAGGTTCTTGCCGAGGAGGCGCGGAGGCGCGTCGCAGTGCGCGAAGGCGGAGACGTCCCGGAGGACGCGTTCGATCAGTTGCGTGCCGAACTCTTGGTAGGCCATTTCGCGTCCCCGGAAATAAACGGACGCCTTCACGCGCATGCCTTTCTGGAGAAACTCCGCCGCGTGCCGCATTTTGATGGCGTAATCGTGGTCGCCGATGTTCACGTGGAACTTGAGTTCCTTGACCTTCGACGCCGCGGCGTGTTTGCCGTCGCCCTTGTGCTTCTTCGCCTGTTCGTAGCGAAACTTCCCGAAGTCCACGACCCGACATACGGGGGGCTTGGCGTCGGCGGCGACTTCGACAAGATCCTTGCCCTGATCCATGGCCAGCTTGAGCGCGGCGCTGATGGGCATGATGCCGGCCTGTTTCCCGTCCTCGGAAATGACGCGGACTTCGGAGGCGCGGATGCGATGGTTAACACGGAACTGGAATGGAAGATGCTTCATTGAGACAAGGCGATCAGGCGGCGTGTAGCAACGCGCCGTCCGCGACAAACGGAGATCCCTCGAATCGGCTCATTCCGCGCGAGGCGAGGGGAGAGGAATCAGCATGAACGGGATCACGAGCAAGCGTTCACCGCCGCGGCGAAATTTCGAAGGCTGTGGAATTCACGAGCCGATCGAAGCATTGCCGAGATGCGTCATGCCTCCCTCCGCGACGGCCGCCGACCGGACGGTCCTCGAAAGAAGGATGGAGGGGAAACAGGGGCTGTTGGGCATGCTGAATCTGCGGGAACTCTAGCGAGGCCTGATCCGCGTGTCACGCGGAAAATTGCCCTTCGTCGGATCGGCGTTCTCGGATCGCCTGGAGCAGGTCGGCGATGGCCTGGGCGCGGGGCTTGACCCCTTGAGGCCCTTTCCCATGGATGCGGAGGGCGACGGCGTCGGCTTCTTGCTCGCGCGCGCCGACGACGAGAATCGTGTGGACGCGCGCGGCCTCGGCGCGTTGGATGCGTCCTTGGAGCTTGTCGTTGCTGAACTCCCACTCTGCCCGCACCTGCGCGGCGCGCAGTTCGGCGACGATGCCCTTCGCGGAGTCGATCTGGGCGTCCGTCACGGGCAGGACGCGAACCTGATCGGGGGCGAGCCAGAGCGGGAAGTTCCCCGCGAAATGCTCGATGAGGAAGCCGATGAAGCGCTCGTGCGTGCCGAGCGGCGCGCGGTGGATGCAGAGGGGGATTTTATCGGTGTTGTCGCGGTCGCGGTAAACGAGCCCGAAGCGTTTCGGCACGGCGAAATCCACCTGGTTGGTGGCGAGGGTGAACTCGCGTCCGATCGCGCTCCAGACCTGGACGTCGATCTTCGGGCCGTAAAAAGCGGCCTCGTTGGGGACTTCGACGTAATCGATCCCGCTCGCCTGAAGGACCGCGCGCACCATGTCCTCGGTCTGTTTCCAGAGTTCGGGTTCGTCCACGTACTTCTTGCCCATCCCCTCGGGGGCGCTGGTGCTGAAGCGCATCCGGTATTTGGTGAAGCCGAAGATCTTGAAGTACTTGAGGTACATTGCGTTCACCGCGTTGAACTCTGCGGCGAACTGTTCCGGAGCGCAGTAGATGTGCGCGTCGTTCATGTTCATCGCGCGCACGCGCATGAGGCCGAAGAGTTCGCCCGATTGTTCGTAACGATAACAGCATCCGTATTCAGCGAGGCGCAGCGGGAGGTCGCGGTAGCTCCGCGGTTCCGCCGCGAAGATGCGATGATGATGCGGACAGTTCATCGCCTTGAGGTAGTAACGCCCCGAGACGCCGGCGGCGTCCTCGGCTTCCCGGATCTCCATTGGCGGAAACATGCTCTCCGCGTAGTAGGGGAGATGGCCCGAGGTCGTGAACATCTTTTCGCGGGCGATGTGCGGGGTTTTCACCCGCACATAGCCGGCGGCGAACTCGGTTTCTTTGGCGAGCTTTTCGAGTTCTTCGAGGATCGCGCCGCCTTTCGGAAGCCAGAGCGGAAGACCCGGGCCGGTGTAGTCCGGATCCATCGTAAAGAGGCCCATCTCCGCGCCGAGACGGCGGTGGTCGCGTTTTTTCGCTTCCTCGAGCATCGTGAAGTGCGCTTCCATCTCCGTCTTGTTCGGAAAAGCCGTGCCGTAGATGCGCTGGAGTTGCGGATTTTTCTCGTCGCCCTTGTAGTAAGCGCTGGCCACGGCCGTGAGCTTGAAGGCCTTCACGTTACCGGTGCGCATCACGTGCGGTCCCGCGCAGAGATCGAGGAAATCGCCGTTCTGATAGAGCGTGATCGTCGCCCCCTCGGGAATGCTCGCGAGGATGTCGAGTTTGTAGCGGCTGGGGGTGGCGCGTTCCGCGAGCGCCGCGAGGCGCCCCTTTTCGGCGAGGGCCAACGCCTCGGCGCGGCTCACCACTTTGCGTTCGAAAGGCTGGTTGGCCTTCACGATCGCCTTCATTTCGGCCTCGATCCTCTCGAAATCAGTCGGGCTGACCCGATGGGTCAACTCCACGTCGTAATAGAAACCTTCTGCGACCGGCGGACCCGCGGCGAACTGCGCCTCAGGCCAGAGTTTTGCGATTGCGGTGGCCATCACGTGCGCCGCCGAGTGGCGCAGGCGCTCGAGGTCCGTCATGCGGGGTGCGGAAGAATCGGAAGCGGCGGGAGGAGGAGCGGAAGGCATCGCGCGTCCATCTTCCACGACCTGCGGAAGCGGTCAAGCGGAGAGCCGCTTGGGTTGAATCCGAAGCGGAAGGAGGCCAGAATGGCCGCCCGACCCGGCTTCTTTTCTGTGTGATTGCGCGACGCATCAGCCCGAGGCAACTGGAGGTTTTCCGCGAGATGTTGCGCGGGAAGCGCGTGCTCGACGTGGGTGTTGCAGGGAGCCCGTTTCTCGCCGCGGAGTTTGCGCGGTATGCGGCGCGCTGGACGGTGGTGGGGCGGCCTCCGCCTCAGCTCCATGCGCCGCTGCCGTCGAGCGTCACCGTTTGGACGCATCCCTACGACGCCGCAGGCAGCGCGCGGATTCGGCCGGACGATTTCGATCTCGTGCTCTTCGCCTTTCCGCCGTTGCGCGGCACGCAGGAGGCCGCCTGCCTGGAGGACGTCGGACAGGATCAAAGCGTCGTGGTGTTCGGTCTTCCGGATCCGGACGCCTCTTGCGGCAGCCTGCGGTTCTGGCAGCTTGCCGAAGCGTTCGAGCGTTGCCGCGATGATTCGGATGCCTTCAGCCGGATGTTGGTGATGCGTCGTCCGCGCGTGGAGGAGGACGAGGACAAACTCGGTCCGATGGATGGCGTGGAAGGAAGGAGATATCCCCAGAAAGGGGAACGCTACCGGCTCGTCCCCAGCTTTCGCTGGCCGGGGAAACGGCCGGGGGAACGCCCGCCGATCGTCGAGATCACCCGGGATTGGACGCGCGGCATGGGGCCGGCCAAAGCGATCGGGCTCGGAGAAGTCTGGCGCCTCCGTCGGTCGGACCTTGGGCAGCCGCTCTGAGCGGGCTGCGTCGCGCCCTACTGCGCGGTCGGGATTCGGCGGTAGATGTGGATCTGACCGAATGTTCGGGGCGACGCCAGGAGGCGAAGCTCGGGTTCGGGATTATTGTCCCAGACGCGATCCTCGGGAGCGAACGCGACGCGTTCATAGGTTTCCCAGGGGATCGCGGCGAGATCGGCGCGCATCCGTGCTTGATCTTCCCGGACGGCGGCGGTCCGGGGGCGCATCCGGAAGAATGCGCGCCAGACGATCCAGTCGGGGGGCGGCGCACCGCGGAGGTCTTCGCCGGATTCTCCGCCGAGGATGCGTAGGCGGGTGTGGACGCGGAGCGGGAGGTCGCCGTGGGTGATGAACACGGTGGCGTTGGGCGTCGCGTGATGGTTGAGGTAGTCCGCGAGCTGGGTCATGGGGCCCGGGCGAGGGCGGATGAGTTCCGCGCCGAGGCGGGCCCAGGGGAACGGAGCGAGGGTGCGGGCTTGGGGAGGGCCGACGGCGCGCGCGAGCCAGCCGTTGAGGAAGGCGCTGCCGACGAGAAGGATTCCAAGCAGCGCGGCGGCGAGTTTCGAGGCTCGGCCGATCGTGAGGAGAGCCCACGCGCTGAGGATTGCGCACGCCGGCGCGAGGTGGGCCAGGTAACGGGAGAAGGCGACGGTCGAAGCGGAAACGACGACGAGGTTGATGAGGAGGAAGAGGATGAGGAAGGATGTCACGCGGCCTGCGTGGGGGAAAACGGGCGGCGCGGGTTTCGGACAGACGCGGGCAGCCAGCGCCGCGAGGAGCAGGAGCGGGAGAGGCAGGAAGAAGAGATCGAGCTTGAGCAGATAATTGCCGAGCTTGGAGAAGAAGTGGCCGGTCTGTTCGGCCTGCGTCGCGAGACCGGAAAAGAACCCCTGGATGCCGAGCAGCGGGAGGGCGGCGAGCGCGGCGAGAGCCAAGGTCGCGCCGAGGCGGCGGCGCGCGGCGGCGTCCGAGAGGAGGATCGGCCCCGCGAAGGCGAGCCCGGCAAAGACTGCGGCGAACGCGAGATAGCTGGCTTCAAGGAGGAGGAGCAGTCCGACGGCGAGAAGTCCGGCCTCGCGTTTCCAGCGTGCTTCGCGCAGGGCGGGGAGCGCCGCGAGGGCAAGCGTGCCTCCGAGCAGGGTCATCGCGTGATATCGGCATTGGCGTCCATACGGCGCGAACGTGATCGAGAGCGTGAGGAGAAGCGCGGGAAGGTTGGCCGCGCGGCGGCTCATCCCGAAGCGGCGGGCGAGGAACGCGGTCGCGGGGACGGTCGCGAGCGCGAGGAGGGCGTGCGGGAGGCGGGCGGCGAACGGCGTTTCGCCGAGGATCGCGAAGGAGGCGGCCGTCAGAGAGATCGCGCCCCACGGATGACGGTTCCAGCGGCCGGAGGTCGCTTCGTAGTCCGCGCCGCACTGTTGCGAGATTACGCCGCGGTCGCCGCCTGTGGCGCGGGGCCAGCCGAAACGGAGGACGTTGCGCGCGAGGAGGGCGGTCTCCGCTTCGTCGTCCCAGAGGATCGGCGCGCCGAGGCGGAAGAGGAGCAATCCCGCCGCGAGGGCGGTGATCAACCCGAGGGCGAGGCGCTCCCGCGCGGCGGTCACGGCGAACGGTTTTCCTGCCAAATCCCGAGCGTCCGGCAGACCGCGCGCACGCGCGCGACTTCGTGCGTGCGCAAGAGGTTGGTCTTCCCCAGAAGGGCGAGCGTCGCAAAAAAGGGTTCGGCGCAGCGGACTTCCTCCTGGAAGTATTCAAAGGCGTGGGGGAGCGCGTGGCAGAGCGGCCAGCCCAGTTCGCGCAGGCGAAAGGTGTGGAGAAAGGTTCGCATCTGGTGGCGGACGCGCGTGGCGCTGTCCTGAAGGTTGCGGTAGTAAAACCCGAGGCCGGGATCGAGGATGATGCGCGTGACGCCTCGTCGGACGGCGTCCTCGATCCGTCGGGCAAAGTGATCGCGCAGCCGGGGAATCGGATCCTCGGCGAGCGTCAGGTCGCCCACGGCGCGGACATGCGCGCCTTCGACGAAGCAGAGGATCACGGCGGCGTCGCGTTCCGCGGCGAGGCGGAAGAAATCGGCGTCGCGCGTCGTACCGGTGAGGTTGAGCGCCCGCGCGCCGGCGTCGAGGCAGGCTTCGGCGACGGGCAGGCTGTAGGTTTCGGCGGAAACAAGGATGCCCGCGGCGGCAAGACCGCGGATCACGGGGAGGAGGCGGTGGCGTTGCTGGAGATCGTCGGCGCGCGCGGCGGTCAGGACGCTCGATTCCGCGCCGACGTCCACGAGGGTTGCGCCTTCGACGGCGAGGCGGCGGCCGCGCGCAATCGCGGCTTCCGGATCGAGGCAGACGCTTTCCCGATACCAGGAATCGGGCGAGAGATTGACGACGCCCATGAGGTGCGGGCCGTCGCTCCAGTCGAGCGTGCGCCCTCCGAGTTCCAGGTTCCGGACGGGGGCGCGCAACGCGTCGGCGTGGGCGAGCGCGAGGTCGCGCAGCGATTCGAGCGTCAACATCGAGGGGAAGATGCGCCCGGGACGGACGCGGCGCAAGCCGCGCGTTCCCGCGGGCGCAGGGCGAGGAAATGGATCGGCCGGCCTTCCTTCAGAAAGTCGCGTTCGAAATCGGTGATTTCGGGAAGAAGGGTTTCCGCGGTCGCGTCATTCCACAGCTGGAGGAGCGGGCTGGCGGCTGCTGCCGCGCGGATGTGCGCGAAGTATGCGGAATCGTCGGTTTTGATCGCGATCCATCCGTTGGGCTTGAGCGCGCGCGCGCAGGCGTCGAGGAGCGAGGTCTGGAGAAGACGGTTCTTGTGATGCCGGCGTTTGGGCCACGGGTCGGGGAACAGCACGGTGATCGCGTCCACCGAATGCGGCGGGAGCAGGCGTTCGACGGCGTAGGAAGCTTCGATCCGCAGGACGCGAACGTTGGCGAGGTCAAGGCGCGCCGCGCGCCGCGCGATTTTCCGGGTGCGGCCGAGGAGGCGTTCCACCGCCAGAAAGGCGCACGCGGGATGTCGGCGCGCGCGTTCGGCGACGAATCCTCCGTCGCCCGCGCCGAGGTCCACCTCGACGCGCGCGGGAATCGCCGCCGCAGAACCGAAGACCGTCGCCCAATCGAGGCGCGCGATCCAGGAGCGCGGCCGATGAAAAAAGGTTTCCGCGCGTTCCGAAAGGGCGAGGGGGCGCGAGTTATTCACGTGCGGGCGCGTGCGGGAGGAGAGAAGGTTCATCGATGAAACGGACCTGGATGATCTCCGGCTCGCGGGCGGCGTTCTCCTGAAGGATCCAGGCGCGAACGAAGAGGGCGACCTGCGCGCGCGCGGTGTCGCGGACCTGGGGGAGCTGCGCGGCGGCGGCGCGGCGGGCCATCGGCCCGAGCGCTGCGCGCAGTTTTTCCACCACGGGAGTTTCCCGCCGCCAAAGGCTGCTCTTCACGGTGCGATACTCGAGGCGGGCGACGTCGAACGCCGGCGTGTTGAACTGAAGAGGGGGCGCCGTGATCTCCAGGACGCCGTTTCGGCGGCGGACTTCCCAGCGCGCGTCGAGGTCGAGATACCAGGTCGTCTCGACCGGCGCGCGCGCCTCGACGATGACCTCGGGAAGAGGGATCCCGAGCAGGGAAGCGGGATCTTCGAGGCGAAACACCTCGACGGAACGAAGCGTGGCGACCTGCAGGCGCGTCGTGCCGTTCAAGCGCGTGGCGTAGGCGACAAAGCTTTCGGCGGGATGCCGCGCGGAAAATCGCAGGCCGAGAAAAAACGCGGCGCCCAGCGCCGTTAGGATGAGCGCCAGGAGCGCGGCGGCTCCGCAGCCGCGCGAAAAGCTGGGTCTGCGGACGAACGAAAGCATGGAGAACGGGGGATTCGCGCGTCCGAAACCGTGAGCGCTGGAGGATGAGAAAAAATGGTGGCTGGGGAGGGAATCGCACCCCCGACACAGGGTTTTTCAGACCCCTGCTCTACTACTGAGCTACCCAGCCGAGTGGCGGCTAGACGTAAGGGATTCTGGGGAATGTGTCAAAATCATTCGATTCGAATTTTGGGAGGACGTGAGGCCGAGTCTTCCTGACTTTCGGGGAACCTTGGGCTCCTCGAAAGGCAGGGGCGGCAGCTCCGAACCGCTTTGGGAACAAGGCGTTTTCAGCATTTCAAATGAAGATTTCACCTTGAGAGTGGAAAAGATCCAGGACAGAGCGGGATGAAGATCACG
>Ga0116143_10004059_pt1 | contig 14200 bp, 13 predicted proteins | sample AD_UKC034_MetaG_FD_89745 | JGI IMG/M metagenome (GOLD analysis project Ga0116143, IMG submission 89745) | Active sludge microbial communities of municipal wastewater-treating anaerobic digesters from USA - AD_UKC034_MetaG | ecosystem: Engineered > Bioreactor > Anaerobic > Digestate | place: USA...
GGGCTTCTCGGCGACGGTTGCCGGAGCGCGGACCGAGTTCGACGTTGCCTTCACCGAGCCGTATTTCCTCGACCGCGATTTGCTGGCCGGATTTGATGTGTTCCACACCACCCGCGATCAGCAAGACCAGAGTTCGTTCGACCAGAAACGGACGGGGGCAGGTGTGCGTATGGGGTATCCGCTTTCGAAATACTGGCGCCAGTTGTGGAAGTACCAGATCGAGAATAACGAAATTACCAATGTTGATTCCGATGCTTCCCGCTTTATTCAGGATCAGGAAGGGGCGCGCATGACGTCGGCCGTTTCCCAGCGTCTGACTTGTGAAGACCTGGATAGCCGTCTTTATCCGACCGACGGGATCAGTTTATGGCTCGATACCGAGTTGGCCGGTCTTGGCGGGGACGCCAAATATGTATCAGGCAAGCTTGGCGGGTCGTATTATATTCCGATTGCCAAAAACTGGATATTCAACGTGTTGGGAGAGACAGGGATCGTGGCGGCGTATAGTGACAGCGATGTCAAGATCAACGAACGTTACTTCCTTGGTGGCAATACCTTCCGCGGATTCGAACGCGCAGGTGTCGGTCCGCGCGACCTTGGGACGGACGACTCTCTTGGTGGCAACCAGTTTTATCGCGGTACGGCGGAGTTGACTTTCCCGCTCGGACTTCCAGATGATTTGGGCGTTTCGGGGCATGCCTTTACCGATGTCGGGTCCTTGTGGGGGCTTGATGAATCCGGGAGCGGTATTGTTGATGAGAATAGTCTGCGCGCCTCTGCAGGGCTGGGGATGGCCTGGATTTCGCCTATGGGTCCGGTGCGGATTGATTTGTCGAAACCTTATCTGAAAGAAGATTATGACGTCGAGCAGGTCTTTAAATTCAGCTTTGGAACACGCTTCTAATACTTGTTTTAATATCTAGAAAATTTTGTGAGGTTATCTTGTCCCATTCCATATCCCTTCGGGTTTGTTTGTTGACGGCTGTTGTGGCTGTTGTATTGGCTCCGGCTTTTGCGAAAGCGGAAGGCGCGGCTGCCGCTTCTTCTACAGGGCCTAAAAATATTGCCGTGCTTGATCTTGAGCTGGTTGTCCAGAAATCGGATGCAGGGCAGAGCATTCAAAAAGCATTGAACGGCAAAGAAGATGCGTTGAAAAAGGATGCCGAGGCATTCAAAAAATCCTTGCGTGAAAAGGAGCAAAAACTTTTGAAGGATCGCAAAGGCGGCGTTGACGAGAAGACGTTTGAGGCCGAGAAAAAGGCATTCGAAGAAGAGATCAAAAAATCCCAGAAAAGCATGATGGAAAAAAGTGCGGCTTTGGAGAAAACCCGCATGCAAGCTCTGAGGGATATCAATGAACAGATCGCCAAGGTTACGGCTGATATTGCCGATGAGCGCAAACTGCAAATGGTTGTTGACCGCAAGTTCGTCGTGATCGCCGAAAAAGACCTTGATATCACCGAGGAAGTTCTGAACCGTTTGAACAAAGCGGTCAAAAGCATTCCGTTGAAATAAGCTCTACGTTATCTGATGGCCGATACCAGATTTTTCTCAACACCTAAGGCTTTGTCTCTTGCACAAATTGCGAGAGTGGCTGGTGCTGAGCTGGCGTCGGTTGCGGATGGGGATTATTTGGTCGAGGATGTCGCGGCGCTGGATGTTGCCGGTGAACGCCATCTTTCCTTTCTGGATAATCCGAAATACCGCGACCAGTTTACTGCGAGCAAAGCGGGGGCGTGTATCGTTCACCCTGATATCGCGGAGCATGCTCCGTCAGGGGTGCGGTTGCTGTTGTCGAAGTCCCCTTATAAATCCTATGCTCTGGCGGCGCAGGCTTTCTATCCTGAAGAGAGACCATCTCCATCAATTTCAAAATCGGCGGTTGTTCATTCCGAAGCCAAAATCGGCCAAAATGTCCATATTGCGGATTTTGTGACGATTGGGGCGGGGGTCGAAATCGGTGACGGAGTCTGGATTGAATCCCATGCCGCTATCGGCGGCGGGGTCGTTCTGGGCGAGGGGGTGAGGATCGGCAATCACGCCACCATTTCCCATGCCGTAATCGGCAAACATACGCGGATTTATCCGGGGGTGAGGATCGGGCAGGACGGCTTCGGGTTTGCCATAGACCCGAGCGGATTTGTCAAAGTGCCGCAGCTGGGCCGTGTTGTGATCGGCGATCATGTCGAAATCGGTGCCAACACGACGATTGACCGCGGGGCGTCGGGAGATACTGTGATCGGATCGGGAACATGGATTGATAATCTGGTCCAAATCGGGCATAACGTCAAAATCGGTCGCGGATGTATTCTGGTCTCTCAGGTCGGTGTGGCCGGAAGTTCGGAATTGGGCGATTTTGTGGTTCTGGCCGGACAGGTCGGTGTGGCCGGACACCTGAAAATAGGGTCGATGGCCAAGGTTGCGGCCCAGTCGGGCGTGACCAAGAATATTCCTCCGAAAGAGGAGTGGATGGGGTATCCGGCAATGCCGATGAAGCGTTATCTGCGCCAGTCGGTGATGCTTAATAAAATGGTAGATAAAAAAAGGAACGAAAACTGATGTCCGAAGAAGGGAAAAAACCGTTTGTAATGGATGTTCGCGGGATTATGAGCAAGATTCCGCATCGTTACCCGTTGTTGCTGGTTGACCGCATTCTGGAGTTTGACGCCGGAAAAAGTGCTGTCGGTCTTAAGAACGTCACCATCAATGAACCTTATTTCCAAGGGCATTTTCCTTCGGCTCCGGTGATGCCGGGGGTTTTGATTGTTGAATCCATGGCTCAAACTGCCGGTGTTCTCGTGGTTCACACCATGGGCGCGGAAGGCGAAGGCAAGCTCGTTTACTTCATGACCATTGATAATGCCAAATTCCGTCGTCCGGTTGTTCCCGGCGATTCCCTGTATATCCATGTCGAGGTTTTGAAATCGCGTGGTCCGGTGTGGAAATTCAAGGGGGAGGCCAAGGTTGACGGCCAATTGTGTGCTGAAGCCGAGTTTTCGGCGATGATCGTTGAGCCGGATAGCGTGTAACATCCCGAAAAATTCCGTGATTTGCGCTGAATCGCGGCTTGCGGCAAGGTGCCCTCATGAGTGTCCAGATCCATCCTACTGCTATTGTCGATCCTAAAGCCCAATTGGGTGAAGGAGTCGTTATCGGTCCGTATTCGGTTGTCGGAGCGCATGTCATTTTGGGCGATCGTTGCGTGTTGAAATCCCACGTTGTGGTCGAGGGGCGGACGAGTATCGGCGCCGATTCCATTCTTTACCCGTTCTGTTCGATTGGTCATGCACCGCAGGATTTGAAATTTCATGGTGAAGAGTCCGAGCTGATTATCGGGCATCACACCACCATTCGTGAGCATGCGACGATGAATCCGGGAACCGAAAGTGGCGCGATGAAAACCGTCGTAGGTAATCATGGTCTGTTTATGATGAGCACCCACGTCGCGCATGACTGTGTGGTTGGCGATCATGTCATCATGGCGAATAATGCAACGCTCGGCGGGCATGTCGAAATCGGCGATCATGTGCTGGTTGGCGGGTTGGCTGCCGTTCATCAATTTGTCCGTATCGGATCCTTTGCCGTGATTGGCGGAATGTCCGGCGTTGAAAGCGATGTCATTCCGTATGGTCGTGTCAAGGGAGAGCGGGCGTTCCTTGCGGGTCTGAATATCGTCGGACTGGAGAGAAACGGGTTCGATAAGGACCAGATCCGCGGGTTGCAGCGTGCCTTTAACGAATTGTTCGGTGAAGAAGGCACAATGGATCAGCGGATTGATATGGTGGCCAATGATTTCCCCGATACGCGGGCCGTGATGCAGATCATTGACTTTGCACGCAGCAAACGACGTTTTCCGTTATGCACTCCCCAGAAAAAATCGGCATAATTGCTGGCAATGGCGATTTGCCTGATCAGTTGGCTGCTGCGATTGCGGCCGATGGCGATCATCCGGTGATTGTCCGTCTGGGTGAGGATTTTTCCGTCGGGCAGGCGGGGAGCATCATCAATTTTTTCAAGGCGCAGAATGTTGGAACGCTCGTCATGGTTGGCGGGCTGGCGCGTCCCAATTGGCTCAATCTTAAAACCGACCTGAAGGGCCTTGCGATTGTTCTTAAGGTGATGTTCCGCTGCCTTGGGGATGATGCCTTGCTCAAAGTCATTCGCGGCGAGCTAGAGCGTGAAGGGTTCGAAATCCTCGGGGTCCATCATTTTATGCCAGATTTGCTATGCCCTGAAGGGGTGCTCGGCAAAGTTGTGCCGAATGAATCCCAGATCGAGGCTATTCGCGAAGGTTATAAGGCGGCGAAAGATCATGGGCAAGCTGATCGCGGGCAATCTGTTATCGTGTGCGATGGAAAGGTTCTGGCGTTTGAGGAAAAATCCGGAACCAATGAATTGATCCGCTCGGTGGCGGGTGCGCATGGGCAGAAGATTCTGGTCAAGGTCTCGAAGCCCCAACAGGACCGCGATTTTGATTTGCCGACTATCGGGCCAGCGACGGTTGATGCGGCTGTGGCGTCCGGGTTTCACGGCATTGCGGTGGAGGCTTTATCGACACTTGTTCCCAATCGGGACGATGTGATCCGTGCATGTGATGTGGCAGGGTTGTTTTTTGTCGGGATGGGCGAGGATGACCTTTAAAGTCTTTATCATTGCGGGAGAGAGTTCGGGGGATGTGCTGGGCGCATCCTTGATTGAGGCTTTGAAGCGGCAGCAACCGGATATTGAAATCCGTGGGGTTGGCGGGGAGAAAATGCTGGGTGCTGGATTGCAGACAAGTTTGTTTCCGATGGAAGATCTGTCTGTGATGGGGATTGCCGAAATTCTACCGCGCATTCCAAAATTTATCGGTCTTATCAATAAAACGGTTCAGGCTATCAAGGGGTTTAATCCCGATGTGGTCGTGACAATCGATTCCCCTGATTTTTCTTTTCGTGTGCAAAAAAAATTGCAGGAGGAGGGGGGACGGGCGCGGCGTATTCATTACGTTGCTCCGACGGTCTGGGCTTGGCGAGAAGGGCGGGCGCGGAAGATTGCGCAGTTTCTTGACGGGCTGATTTGTCTGTTTCCGTTCGAGCCGCCTTATTTCGAACGCGAAGGATTGCGCGCGATTTCTGTCGGTCACCCGATGGTGACAAGTGGCGTTCTGGACGGCGTTGGCGGGCGGTTTAGGGATATGTACGGGATTGCGCAGGATGCTAAAACAATCGGTTTATTTTGCGGATCGCGCGGGCGCGAGATCGAGATGAGCATTCCCATCTTGCGTGATGTGGTGGCACAGCTCAAAGAAAAATATCCCGATCTGGTGTGTATTGTGCCGACGTTGGCAAAGTGGCAGGAGCGTCTTGAGGGTGAGTTCAAGGGGTGCGGTCGTGTTGTTGTTACCTCTGATCCCTCTGAAAAATATGATGCGTTTCGCGCGTGCGATGCGGCGGCGGCCGTGTCGGGGACGGTGGCACTGGAAATCGCTTTGGCCGGTGTGCCGCATGTGTTGTTTTATAAAATGTCACCTGTGACATGGCAGATTGTCAAACGCTTGGTCAAAACCAAATTTGCGCATTTGGGAAATATTCTTCTTGAGAAAGTGGTTTTTCCTGAGTTTATTCAAGATGATGCGACTGCAGAAAATCTTGCCGAGCCTTTGAATGTTTTTTTGTCAAGCAGGCAGGGGCAAAACCATGTCGCTGAATTACTTGATCGGCTTCATTTCAATCCGGCACAGAAGTCAGAAGATGTGGCCGCGCAGTTCATTTTATCCCACCCCTGAAATATACTATGTTAAATTTGCTTTTGGGCGATATTTTATGTATTGTAAACGATATGTAAATTGCGGAGCTGTATCTTAATAATTGCGAGCTAAATTGTGTGCGACGCAAGAAGATACAAAAAACATAATAAATTCAGGTGGTTGTAATGGGTGGGTTTTCAAAGTTTGCGGATTTTCCGCGTCATTTCGGTCGAAAAGTTTGTGGTTACGTAGCCAACAAGGCTTTTAACGAATCTTATGAAGTTGTTCTAGCAAACACGCATGAGTTGCGCGAAGAGTGTTTCAAGTTGCGGCACCAGATTTTCTGTGTAGAGCGGGGGTTTAAGCTGGACAGCCGGAACGGGCTAGAAAGCGATGGGTATGATGTGCGGTCGGCCCATTTTCTTCTAAAACACCGCCCCAGCAATTCTTATATCGCCACCGGACGTCTTATTCTTCCAGATCGGGGTGATTTGAAGTCCAGCTTGCCCTTGCAAAAGAAACTGGCCCAAAATGTTATAGAGGACCATGATCTTCATATTCCTGATCGCGTGTCCAAGACTTGCGAGATTTCGCGGATCGGCATTCTTAAATCCTGTTCCCGCCAGTCGTCGAAGATCTATTGTAGCGGGGGCGGTTGGGCCACCAGAATTATGCGGAAAAAGATTGCCGATATTGGGAAGTTGGGCTTGTACCGTGCCATTTTCTCGGTGGCCTTGCATGAAGGAGGGACCCCCAATTGTGTTTTTGCGACCGATTCATTTCTGTTGAAAAGATTTTCGGCTATCGGGTTTAATGCGTTTCACGTGATGGATGACAAACTTGATATTTGTGGCCCTGTCGTGGCGATCAAGTTCAATATCCATGAAATGCTGGAAAATGCGAGAAAACACGCTCCCGAAGGGTGGATGATTACGACCGATAATGGTAAAATCCTCAACGTTGCTCGGGGGCGCGTCTCGCGGAAAACAGTTCCTCATCGTATCCGGAACTGGGCTTCCGGTTTGGCCTTTTCGAATACCGCTTCTGAACAACAAGCTTATGTGCCAGTGAAAGTGCCTGTGAAAGTTAAGATTTAAGTTCAGAGAGTGGGGATTTCAAGTGTCTGATGTAACAGAAGTTTTTTCTTATTCCAGTTTAACCGATCGAAATAGAGGTTACGTTTCTTCAGACCTTCAGAGAAAAATAAAGGAAACCACACTTTTAATTGCCGGTTGCGGCATGGGAAGCGGCGCCGCTATTTGCGCGGCCCGTATGGGGTTTGAAAAATTCATTTTGGTGGATGGAGATACGGTCGGGGTCAGTAATCTGAATCGACAATTTTTTGATATGGAGGATGTCGGAAAATATAAGGTTCATGCCCTGAAAAAACACATTGAAGCAATCAATCCAGACGCACAGGTTCTGGCTATTCCCGAGAATCTTGGCGAAGGCAATACCCAAGACATTGTATCGAAGGCCGATATTGTTTTTGATACTGTGGATTTTCTTGATCTGCCGGCGATTATGCGCTTACACTCTACCGCCCATGCCCTGAAGAAGCCTGTTTTTACAGCGTTGAATGTCGGGTTTGGGGCTTTATGCTGGTACTTTCCAAAGGATACCCAATATTCGCTCCCTAAAATTCTGGAAGAAGATGTGGTCGCAGTATCGGCAGGGTTGCCCGATGGTGCGCCGTTGTATTCCGCGGTGTTTGCCCAGTTTTTGAAGCGTTTGATCCCGTATCTTGATCCTGATGTTGTGGTCGAGGTCGGACGTGTCCTGAATGCGATGAAGGATGCCAAGCCGTGTCCGGCATCGCAGGTTGCGCCTGGGGCTTTTGCAGTTGGGGCTATGTCTATGGCGATGATTACGGATATGTTGGACGGCAAGGAGGTTGTCGCATCTCCATCGTTGTTGGTGCACAGCTTTAGAACCTATCAGACAACAAAAGTCGATCTGGCCAAATAAAGAAACGCTGTGGTTTTTGGCCACAGCGTTCTTATTTCCAACACTAACAGGAATTCTTATTTTCTTTTGTCGAGGACCACGTAATCGCGGTCGGCGGCGCCTGTATAGAGCTGGCGCGGGCGGCCGATGCGGTTTGACGGTTCTTCCATCATTTCCTTCCACTGGGAAACCCAGCCGACGGTACGGGATACGGCAAAGAGAACGGTGAACATCGACACGGGGAAGCCCATGGCTTTCAGAATGATGCCCGAATAGAAATCGACGTTCGGATAAAGTTTGCGTTCTACGAAATACGGGTCGGACAGGGCGATACGTTCCAGCTCCATCGCGATTTCGAGGAGAGGGTCCTTGACGCCGAGTTCGGCCAGAACCTTGTCGCAGGATTCTTTCATCACGGTTGCGCGCGGGTCGAAGTTTTTGTAAACGCGGTGACCAAAACCCATCAGACGGTATTTTTTGTCTTTGACGCCTTGAATGAATTCGGGAATGCGGTCTTTTGAACCGATTTCCTCGAGCATTTCAAGTACAGCTTGGTTCGCGCCACCGTGTGCAGGCCCCCAGAGCGAGGCAATCCCTGCGGCGATACAGGCAAACGGGTTGGCTTGCGACGATCCAGCGAGGCGGACAGTCGAAGTCGAGGCGTTTTGCTCGTGGTCGGCGTGCAGGATCAGAATCTTATCCATGGCTTCGGCCAGAACCGGAGAGACTTTGTAGGGTTCCGCCGGAACAGCAAAGCACATATGCAGGAAGTTTTCGGCAAAGCCCAGATCGTTACGCGGGTAGACGAACGGTTGACCAATCGAATATTTAAAGGCCATGGCTGCAAGGGTTGGCAGTTTGGCAATCAGGCGATGCGCCGAAATTTCGCGTTGTTTTGGATCGGTAATATCAAGCGAGTCGTGATAGAATGCCGCCAGAGCGCCAACCACACCGCACATAATCGCCATCGGGTGGGCGTCACGGCGGAAACCACGGAAGAAAAATTGCAGTTGTTCATGCACCATGGTGTGGTAGGTCACGTTTTTGCGGAACTCTTCATATTGTTCGCGGCTTGGTAGGTCTCCGTACAAAAGAAGGTAGGCCACTTCCATGAAATTGCTTTTTTCGGCGAGGTCTTTGATGTTGTAACCACGGTGAAGAAGGATACCTTTGTCGCCGTCAATAAAGGTGATGCGTGATTTGCAGCTAGCGGTCGAGGTAAAGCTCGGGTCGAGTGTAAAGGCGCCTGTTTCTTCATAGAGGGCACGAATGTCTATGGTTTCAGGTCCTAACGTTCCTTCAACTACGGGGAAATCCCATTTTGCGCCGGTCTGGTTATTAATCAGTGTGTAGGTTTTTTCTTTTGAATCGGACATGAAATTTCCCCAGTAAAAAATCTTTATGCGTTGAAAATGGCCGCCGGAAGGCGATATTCGCCACTTAATCACAGGATAGTTAAGTGTGAGTTAAGAATAGTTCTTTTTTGCGAGGTGGCCAGAAAAAGCTTTGGGAATGATATGGCAGGCTTCATTTTCTTATTGATTTTTGCAAATATTAGTCATAATTGTGATGATAGAAAAAATATACAGGGAAGTTATGCGTTATGATTAGTGAAAGTTTCAGGCGAGCCGTTGAAGATTTTTGCAAGTACAATCTTGTTCGTCTGGATGATATTGAAAAAAAACTCTGGCCCAAAAATTTGCCCGAAGATCCTCATGATGCCTATGCGGCTTTCCGTTTCTTTTTTAACGAACATTTTTGTGACGCTTTTTCTCTTGCGGTTGAGCGAATTGACATTTGCAGGCGTCTGAACAAATTGGCCCAGTTTTTCAGAGGGTACATTTCTTCCTCTCCGGAGTTTTGGGAGTCTCTCGAACAAGAGATCAACTGGAATCTGAATTCCGATTTCTGGTTTATTTCCGCGAATTTTCCTTCCTTGCAAAGTTATGTCGAGAGAGTGGATGTTATTGATGAGGGGTCAGTTGTGAGATATTCCGGATATGAACGGAAAAATATTCCGGCCTTGAGAGATAAGGTCAGAAAACTGTGGGGTGCTGTTGATGAAATCTCTCTGGATTACGAGTATTTTAATGCGCGGATCATGGCTGGTCATTATTTCCCTTATGATGCTTCGGAACGGCCGGAAGATGTCAAAAATCCCAAGGGAGCTTTCGAAGTTGCTCTTAGAGAAATGGCAGAGAATCTTGCGGATCATTCGGCTTTGGAAGAGCGTCTTTCTCGTATGGCCATAGCCCAGTATCATTTCTTTGACAGGGTTGATCGTCGCTTTAATGCTCATGCCCATTTTATGGTCGATGGATTGCCGATTGATGAGACATTGAAGGAAATTGCCGAATTGTATTTGAAGGGTGCGGAGAGGTTTGATCGAAAAGCGATACTGATAGAAGGGAAGGCGCGGATGTGCAATGTTCTTTTCCACCCTCTTTCCCTTCCTGAGGCGAGGTAGAAAGTAGAGAAATACTATGATTGATCGTGACTTTAGAGCTGCCGTTAGGCGATTTTATGAAATCGGGGATGTCACTTTGGCTGCTATTTCTCCGGATTTCGTTCGTGAGAAATTACCGAAAGATCCTGTTGAGGCGCTCGCTGTTTTCAGGTGTGAATCGTATAAAAGCAAGCTGGAGATGCTGAGGCTTGCCATTGAACGTGGCTATATATCATACAACATACTTAGACTGGGGCATTTCATGACGGATTTGTGTGATCTCCCTCCTAGCTATTTAGAAAACTATGAATTTGTGGCAAGACGGTATTTGGCTGAATCTCGAGATTTTGCGGTAGCGGCACTTCCTGTTATTTACAATTTTTCGCAAAAGGGAATTATTGTTGGCGGTCATGTCATGCCAAGTGTTTCAGAGTATGAGACAATGGTGCGGACGGAATTGCACTCTTCTGTTGCCAAATTACAAAATTCCCTCTGTGATTTGGGTTCTCTCGTGGATATATTTAATTCCAGAGCTTCGCTTGGTTCTCCGGTGTTTTCTCCCGAGGAGAGGCCGGATGAGTCTTCTGATCCCAATGTGATCCTTTCTTTTGCGTGGGCAGAGTTGGCAAGTAATTTTGGTGGATGCATTGATGTTGAGGAAAAGCGTATGCGGAATTCCATGGCGCAGTATAATTACGTTACGACTCTTGCTTCTCGTTTGGGTGTCGATATGTCTCGTGACGATGATGGAAGAGTAGAGGCCGAGCTTGCTCAAAATCAGGCTTTCGTGCACGCGAGTATGGAGCGTGTCGACCGGTATTATTCCGTCGGGCTAAGTGCTACCGCCTATTTGAGCAAGTGTTGTCTTGGTTAGGCAAGGCTATTTCTCCAAAGCGTATTCGATCCGTGCTTTGACTTCATCTTTGCCCAGAATTTCCATCGCGTGGACGAGGGAAGGGGACGATCCGCGGCCTGTAAGCGCTGCGCGCAGCGGCATCATGACCTGACCCAGCTTCCCGTTGCGGTGCATGGCGGCTACATCCTTACAGAATTTTTCGAGTTCAGTGGCGGTGAAGGCGGGAATCAGGTCGAGGCCGTTTGCGATTTCTTTGATAATAAATTTGCCGTCGTCGTTCAGTTGCGCGGCGGCTTTCTCGTCAAAGTCGTAGGGAATGTCTTTGACTAAAAACTCAGCGTCATCAGCCAATTGGACAAGATTCTTCGCACGGGACTTTAATTCGTCCATCTGGGCCAACAGGCGGGTGCGGCCCGTGTCCGTGACTTCGATATTGCGGAGTTTGTAGATGTCTGTCACGAGGTCGGTGAGGCGGGCGTTATCGGCCAGTTTCATATAATGGGCATTAACGTGGTTTAACTTATCAAAATCGAAGCGCGAGGCACTTTGGCCTATGCCTTCCAAATTGAACCACTCGATGGCCTGTGGCGTGTTGATGATTTCGTCATCACCATGTGCCCAACCGAGACGCAACAGGTAATTGCGCATGGCTTCGGGGAGATAGCCCATGTCACGATATTCCTCGACCGAGGTTGCGCCGTGGCGTTTGGATAATTTGGCGCCGTCCGGCCCGAGAATAAGTGGCAGGTGGGCGTATACCGGAATGTCCCAGCCCATGGCTTCGTAAAGCACATTCTGGCGGAAGGTGTTGTTCAAATGGTCGTCGCCGCGGATGACATGCGTGACGCCCATATCGTGATCGTCGACCACCACGGCTAGCATATAGGTCGGCGTGCCATCAGCGCGGAGAATAATGAAATCGTCGAGTTGTTCGGCGTCAACTTTGACATCGCCTTGAACTTTGTCGTGGACGATGCGTTCTCCGGAGAGTGGGGATTTGATGCGGATCACGGGCTTGACGCCTTCGGGGGGCGTTGCCGTGCTGTCGCGCCAGCGGCGATCGTAAAATGTGACGCGGCCTTCCGCTTTTGCGGTTTCGCGCATTTGTTCCAGCTCCTCAGGTGAGCAGTAGCAGTAATAGGCTTTGCCGGATTTCAAAAGCTCGTGGGCGATTTCGGCGTGGCGGTCGGCGCGACCAAATTGCGAGATAATATCGCCGTCCCAATCGAGACCCAGCCAATGGAGGCCGTTGACGATGGCGGCCACGGCTTCCTCGGAATGACGGGCGCGGTCGGTGTCTTCGATGCGGAAGAGCATTTTGCCGCCGTGATGTTTGGCAAAGAGCCAGTTGAACAGGCCAGTGCGGGCTGTTCCGATGTGCATAAAGCCGGTCGGGGACGGCGGAAAACGGGTAATTACGGTCATGCAAGAGGGATAGGGGATTTTGGTCCAGTTTTCAAGGGGCTGTTTCGCAAAATACCCCTTCGCAAGCGTTAAAGTTCAGGCTATAACAGCTCTCAAAGCGGGTGTAGCTCAGTGGTAGAGCATCAGCTTCCCAAGCTGAGGGCCGCGGGTTCGATACCCGTCGCCCGCTCCATCCTTCGCCCTTGCAGGCTTCGTATGGCACGCCAGAATCTTCAAAAGTGTTCGCAGTCGAACCCGCGAGAGGGCTATGATCTCATCACTGCGCGGATTAAATCTTTCCAGCGTTTAATGACGTTATCAATGGACAGGGTCGAGATTTGATCTCTTCCCCGATTCCCCAGTTCTCTTCGCAATTCCGGTGAGGCGAGAAGCAGAGAAAGGGTGCGCGCCAGAGCTTGGGCCCGCGTTTCGCCGTCGTGGATATCAATCAGAAGACCGCTTTCTCTGTTACGGATTAATTCATTGGTTCCTGCGCAATCCGCAAAGCCGACAACCGGCAATCCGGCCGACATTGCTTCGGCGGTTGCAAGGCCGAATGACTCATAGGTCGAGGCCAGAGCAAAGGCCTGTGCCCCTTCATATTCCCGCATAATGTTGTCTGTCAGGCCTGGTAGGGAAATGTAATCATTCATGCCAAGGCTTGAGATTTGTTGCTCCAGATCTTTTCGCAAGGCCCCTTCGCCAAAGATTTTCAAGCGCCAGTCGGGGAATTTCGGGTGCAGTTTGGCAAAGGCCTCGATTAGCGTTTTCTGGTCTTTTTGAGGGTCGAGACGGCCAACCGATAAAAGGATTTTTGGGCGATACGGGACGCCTTCGACAACGGCGGGGTGGGGGGCGGTCTCGACAGGGTTGGGCATTGCCACCATCCGGCTGTGCAGGATGGGAGGATACATTTTGATGATGGCTTCGGACAACACGGTGATTTTTTTACACCTCAGTCCAGTCAGGACCAGCAACAGATATTCCAGCGGGCGGGTCCGGTAATGGTCGGGGACGATATGTTCGCTGGCAATGATCGGCGTGTGCAGACCGGACATCGCCAGAACGACAGGGACGAACATACTGTGCTGGAACGGAATGACAAGATCGGGTGCATGGTCTTTAATTACCCGCCGCAGTTTAAAAATCCGTTTGACGGTCTCCAGATATCCGGCCTGACGCGCGGAATTACCGATACCCGACTGTGTCCATTTCATTCCTTCCGGCATTTTATAAAAGCTTGAGGCGCTCATCCGGTCGAATGTGACCAGTGACACTTCATGGCCGTTATTCCTTAGCCCTTCAGCAACTTGCAGAAAGACACGCTCGGCGCCGCCGGCCATATCTTCCAGTCGTTTGATGGCCATCAGAATTTTCATCGTCCGGCTCCCTCGCGTAAAACTGTTTCCCAGTTGTCGAGCATTGCTTCGGGAGAATAGGATTTTGTCTTTTCAAATCCGGCTTGTCCCATTGTTCGTCGTAATTCTGATGATTCCATCAGTTTTCGCAATGTGACGGCTAGTGTTGATGCATCGTCGTTACCTGCAGCTAGTATTCCCGTTTTGCCGTGGTCAATCAGGTCGCGCACCCCGTCGCACTCTGCAAACCCCACACAGGGCAGGCCGTGGGCCATAGCTTCGGCCAATGCATTCGGGAACCCTTCCCATTTTGAAGGCAGGCAAAAAAGTTGTGCCTGTTTGAGCCATGATGGAACATCGTCAGTCGGTCCGGGCAAATGAATGCGGGCGGCAACGGACTCCGGTAATGCGGAGGTCTGTTTTTTCAACGGCTCTTCCTGTCCGCCTTTGCCGACAATTAC
>Ga0116143_10004061_pt1 | contig 14194 bp, 15 predicted proteins | sample AD_UKC034_MetaG_FD_89745 | JGI IMG/M metagenome (GOLD analysis project Ga0116143, IMG submission 89745) | Active sludge microbial communities of municipal wastewater-treating anaerobic digesters from USA - AD_UKC034_MetaG | ecosystem: Engineered > Bioreactor > Anaerobic > Digestate | place: USA...
CTGTCGCTCCTGGCCCTGCTGCTCGGCTACGCCATGCCGGACGCGCGCTGGGACGCGACCCTCCAGCCCGCGGTGGACCGGGTCATCGTCTCCCAGGAGCAGCTCGACCTGCTGCGGCAGCTCGCCGCGCGGAGCGGCCTGCCGCCGGTCCTGCTCCTGGTGCCCATGGGGATCGTGGCCAGCCTGAGCATGTCCCTGCTGGCTGGCTGCGGGGAGGAGATCGGCTGGCGCGGGTGCTTGTACGGGCTGCTCCGGCCGCTCGGCTTCAAGCGCTGTGCGCTCCTGACCGGGCTCTTCTGGCTCGCCTGGCACCTGCCGCTCCTCGCCCTCGGCTATGGCTACCCGGAGCACCCGGGGCTCGGGGTGCTCCTGATGACCGCGCATATCCTGATCTCGGCCTTCGCGCTGGCCTACCTGCGGGAGCGCTCCGGGTCGTCGGTGGCGGCGGGGCTCTTCCACGGCACCACCGAGGCCGCGGCGCTGCTGGCGGTGGCGCCGGTGGCCGGGGGCTCGGACCTCACCGTGGGCATCGGCAGCCTGAGCTGGATCGGGGCCGATCTCCTCGTGCTCCTCGCCTTCCTGGCGCACGACCGCTTCGTCGCCAAGGAGTCCCTCCTCTGGCGCTGTTGACCCTCCCAGCCCGGGTTGCAGGTGGCTGGCACCCGCTGCTGGGAACTCCGTGCCTTGACCGTGGCACCCCGGCCGTGAGACACAGGAGATAGGCCATGGCACCGCGAATCCAGTTTCCCAGGGAGCCGCTCTCCGATATCTGCAGGCGGTACGGGATCGTGCGCCTCGCCCTCTTCGGCTCGGCCCTGACCGACGACTTCGGACCGGAGAGCGACGTGGACGTGCTGGTGGAGTTCGCGCCCGGGAGGACTCCCGGGCTGGGCTTCGTGGCCCTCCAGGAAGAGCTGAGCGCGATGCTGGGCCGCGAGGTCGATCTGCAGACCTACCGCAGCCTCAGCCGCTACTTCCGCGACCGTGTGCTGCAGGAGGCCGAGATCCTCTATGAGCACGCCGCGTGAGCGAGACACCGACCGGGTCCGGCTCCGGCACATGCTCGACGCGGCCCGCCGCGCGACGGAGATCGGCGCAGGCAAGGCGGTGGCCGAGCTCGATCCGGACAGCGAGCCCGCGCTCGCCCTGGCACGGCTGCTGGAGATCATCGGGGAGGCGGCGAGGCGGGTGTCCCCTGAGCTCCAGTCACGCCACCCGGAGATCCCCTGGCGGCTGCTCTCGGGCATGCGTAACCGGATCACGCACGAGTACTTCGACGTCGACTACGGGATCGTCGCGGCGACCCTGAGCGAGGATCTACCGGATCTGATCGCGAAGCTCGAGGCCATCCTCGCCGCGGATGCCCTCTGACTAGCTCCAGACGACCTCCGCGATGTTCAGGTGGCCGGTACCTGTTGATGGGGGGCGATGATGACGGCAGCACTGTCAAAGCGCGAGATCAGGGAGCGGTCGGCACAGCTCCGCGCGCTGATGTGCGCATGGGACCCGATTGGTGTCATGAACGATCCAGACTGCCCCCGCGACGAATACGACTGCCTCGTGGGTCCCCTGCTGACGTTGCTCGGCTCGAGCGGGAGCGAGGGGGAGATCGCGCGGTATTTGCGCAAGGAGATCGACGAGCACTTCGGCCTGTCTCCCGACGGCTACGACTTCGCCGAGGTGGCGAGCCGGGTGCGCAGGTGGTTCGATCGCGGATGGCGCGGCCTCGGCGAGCCGGTCACGATCTTCGTCGCTCTGCTGGGCGAGGGGACTGACGTCTGGCGCCCCGTCCAGGCCCGGCCGCTCGAGCGCGGAGACTACAGGCTCATCGGCGTGGAAGCCGACACGAGCGACGAGACCTGGCAGTTCCCCGCGGGAACGATTGTGAGGTGCGTGAGTAGGCATTTCGCTGACGGCACCAGCGGAATGATCGCTGTCGAGCGCCACCACCTCGCACTTGAAGTACGACCCGTCGAACCACGCGGTCACTTGCTTGCCCACCAGATCCATCAGCGTCTTCGAGCCTGCCATGTCTGCCTGCGCCGCCCCCGGGTTGTGAGAAACGCCCTGGACCGAGGGCGAGGCGAGCCTCGCCCCTACTCCGCCACGCACAGCGCTGCCGAGCCCAGCGCGCCCATGCACCAGTCGGTGATCTCGCCGTCCTCCAGCACCACGTTGAGGGTGCGATCGAGGAAGTCCGGCAGGTAGAAGGTGGCCAGCCCGTCCGGATCCTGGGGCATGCACTGCATCTCGTCGGGCGACCAGCTCCGCGGGTTGCACAGGCTCGAGTCCACCAGCACCGCAGTGTCCACGTACGGCAGCATGATCTGGCCGAGCGCGGTGAACTCCTCGGCGCCCGTGGCCGCCACCTGGCGGGCGATGTCGCGCACGTGCGCGGCCTCCGCCGGGTCGAGCCCGGGCGCGACCAGGGGCTCGAGCACCACCGGGTAGAACCAGGTCCCGGGCCGCGCCTGCAGCCTCACCCGGGCGATGAAAGGATCGGCGGTGACCGCCTCCTCGAGCGCCACCCGGCCGAGCTCGGCCGTGGCCAGCTCCTCGTCGCTGCCCACGGCCTCGCCCGCGATGAGGCGCACCAGGCCGCCCTCGGCCCGGCCGACCCGCACCACCACCTCCAGCTCCTCGCCCGCCGCGGCCACCGGGATCTCGTCCCCCAGGCCGTAGCTCTCGCCGCCCCTCTCGACCTCGAGCAGCACCTGGGCCGCGGCCGGGGTGCGGGACACGAAGGTGTGGCGCGCGCGGATGCCCGCCAGCACCCCCGCCAGGTCCGCGCTCGGGGCCTGGCTGTAGGTGGCGGGGAAGCCGGGCATCAGGAAGGCGTGGCGATCGCTCCCGCCCACCAGCGCAACGTGCTCGCCGCGCGCGAGCAGCGCCTCGTACAGGATCAGGTTCTGGCGCGAGCACAACCCGCCCTGGAGCTGGGCCGCCCGACGGGCGAACGGGCTGGCCGGACCGTTCTCCAGCTCCCAGGCGTCGATGTCTGCCTGGGTGAGCGCCGGATCGCCGATGCCGAAGCCGCTGTTCCACACCTCCAGGCCGTCCATCCCGCGCGGGCCCCACAGGAACGGGTTGCCCTGCAGCATGGGGTGGTTGATGGACATCAGCCCGCCCTGGGCGTGGGTGTGGGCCAGGGCCGCGTCCACGTCCGCCTGGCTCTTCCCGTCGCCGCCCGGGTCCTTCACCACCAGCTCGCGGATGCCCAGGCAGCCGGCGTGGCCGTCGCCGCTCCACTCCTCGCCCCCCACCAGGACGAGCTGGGCGCTCCTGAAGTCCGGATCCGAGAGCGCGGCCACGCTGTCGTGGTCGGTGATGGCCAGGTAGTCGAGGTGGTTGCCCTCGTACGCCGGGTTCATCCACAGGAACTCCGGGGAGGCGAGCCCCTCGGCGAGCGCGATGACCGAGGCCAGGGTCTCGAAGCCACCCTGCACATTGGTGTGCACGTGCAGGTCGCCCCGCAGCCAGCCCTGCTCGCGGCTCGCGATGCCGCCGGGCTCGCTGCCCCCGCCGCCCGAGCCGCAGGCGGGCAGCCAAGTCGGCCCAAGGACCAGGGCGAGTAGCAGCGAGAGGGAGCGGTGGGGGGTGTCACTCATGGAGGGATACTACCCTGATTGGGGCTTCGGTCGGAACGGGATTCATGGCATGGTGGAGGCATGCGGGCCACGGATCTCGGCTGGGCGTTCATCCTCGCGCTCTGTCTCGCGGGCCTGCCGGCCGCGGGGGACGAGCCCGCGCCGATCGACGCGCAGCGCGCCCAGGAGCTCCTCTTCGGCCCGCTCCCCGACGCCAGGGCCGAGGCGAGCTGCGTCCAGGCCGTGGAGCTGGACGACGGCGGTCGCGTCCGCTGCCTGCTCGGCGCGCGCTACGCCCGGGATCGCGAGGCCGCCCGGCTGGCGCTCGAGCTCCACGCGCGCACGGGCAGCGTGGCCGGGCTGCTCCACGAGCAGGACTTCGACGGCGGCTACCGGGGCGAGATCCACCTCGTGCCGCACCTGCCGGTGGGCGAGGCGCGCAAGCACCTGGGCTTCGTCTCGGCCGCGCTCCTCGGGTTCGACGACTTCTTCGCGGACATCGAGCGGCGGGCGGGCCGGCCGGCCGGCTACCGCTGGCGGGCCCTCCAGCTCCGCTTCTACCGCTCGGTGAAGAAGCGCACCCCGGCCGCCTTCGCCCACGGCTGGACGGTCGCCTACAACGTGAACGGCACCCTCAACCACTCGCCCGGGGTGGTGCGCGATCTGCTGTTCCACGAGATCTTCCACCTCAACGATCGCGCCCACGACGACTGGTCGAGCCGCGCGCTCGAGGACATCTTCAAGTCCATCTCCGCCCGCTGCGGCCGGCGCATCCCGTGCCTGGCGCCCTACTGTCCGGGCTGGCTCAAGGTGCGCGGCGGCACCTACTACGCCTTCATGCCCGGCCACGGGGTGGAGGAGTACGCCGCCGAGCTGGCCATGAACTACCTGCGCGAGCAGCTCGCCGTGCGCGCGGGCCGGGGGGTGAAGCGGCCCTTCAAGTGCGGGCCGCCCGAGAACGCCCGCGCCTGGTCGCTCCTGGTGGAAGAGTTCTTCGCCGGGGTGGATCGCGTGCCGCCCTGCCCGGCGACCGCGGGGCCTTGACAGCCGCGCCCGGGTGCTTACCCTTTCTTCTGCGAGACGCGGAAGGAACCCCAGAGAATCAAGGGGTTGAGGCCGCCAGGGCCCCTGGCATGCGTGTGATCTGTGGACGGCTCGAGAACCGAGGGAGGTGCGACATGGCACTCATTCGATGGTATGGCGATGCGGATCCGTGGCGTTCGATGGAGCGGCAGGCGGAGCTGGCGCAGCGCGAGCTCCAGCGCCTGTGGGGCAACCTGGGCTGGGGCCAGAGCCGCAGCTCGCTGTTCCCGGCCATGAACATCTACGATGACGGCGAGAGCTTCATCGTGCGCGCCGAGGTGCCGGGCGTGGACCCGAAGGACATCGAGGTCAGCGCCACCGGGGACACGCTCAACGTGCGCGGCAAGCGCGAGGTCGGGGTGGACGGCAAGGAATGCTCGTACCACCGCCGGGAGCGCTCGGGCGGTGAGTTCCGCCGGGCCTTCACGCTGCCGGACAACGTGGACGCGTCGAAGGTGGTGGCCATGGTCAAGGACGGCATCCTGGAGATCCGCCTGCCGCGGGCCGAGTCGGCCAAGCAGCGGAAGATCCAGATCCAGGCCGGTTGAGCCGGAGGGAGGTGCGTCATGAGCAGCCCCGAGAAGAAGGAGATCGCGGTCAGCTCCAAGAAGGAGATCCAGCCGGGCAGCGGTGAGCCCCTCGCCCAGGGCGTGCTGTTCGTGCCCGAGGTGGACATCACCGAGAACCAGGACGGCGTCACCCTGACGGCCGACCTGCCGGGCGTGCGCAAGGAGGACCTGGACATCGACTACCGCGAGGGCGTGCTGACGCTCACCGCCAAGGTCGAGGCCCCGCCCAGCCACCACCGCGCGGTCTACCAGGAGTACGAGGTGGGCGGCTTCCAGCGGCGCTTCACCGTGGGCGAGCGCGTCGACGTGAGCAAGATCGAGGCGAACCTGAAGCACGGCGTGCTCAGCCTGTTCCTGCCGCGCGCGGAGGAGCACAAGCCGCGCAAGATCGAGATCAAGGCCTGAGGCGCGGCCTCGGGACGCGGGCCGGGCGGGTCGGGATCCACCCGGCCCGCGCTCGGCGTTTCCCGCGGCCGCGGGTTCGGGTAGCATGGACCCTCGAGGAGGACTGGGCATGCTGACCAGGGACTTCTACGTGGTCCTGGGTGTCTCGCGGAACGCGGATCCCGGCGAGATCAAGACCGCCTACCGGCGGCTGGTGAAGCTCTACCACCCGGACACCTCGCCCTGCGAGCCCGTGGACAGGTTCCTCGAGGTGCAGGACGCCTACGATTGCCTGTCTGACCCCGAGGCCCGCGAGCAGCTCGACCAGGCGCTGGAGGGCGCCGCGGGGCAGGCCGGGACCCCGGTCCGGGTCGGGCAGCGGCGGCGGCCCGCCCGCGCCCGCGAGGTGCCGCGCGGCGCGGCCCCGGGGCCATCGGTGTGGTCGGAGCTGGACGACTTCTTCGCCGGGTGGGTGCCGGGCGTGTTCGGGCCCGGGCCGGACGCGGCCCGGGAGAAGGACCTGTACGTCGAGCTGGTGCTCACCCGCGAGGAGGCCCGCGCGGGCGGCATGCTGCCGCTGCAGATCCCGGTCGAGCAGACCTGCGTCGAGTGCAAGGGCTCGCTCACCGCGGGGCTCGGCTGCCCGGTGTGCCGGGGCCGGGGCCGCGTGGTGGACTACCACACGATCGAGGTGAGCGTGCCGCCCGGGGTGGACGACGGCACCGTGGCGCGCATTCCGCTGACCGACCTGGGGTTGCGCAAGGTGACCCTGCTCCTGCTGGTCAGCGTCGAGCCCTGAGCCGGGCCCTCAGGCGGTCCAGTCGATCACCCACCGATCGTCGCGCAGGAGCGCCTCGCGGCGCCCGCCCGGGAGCAGCAGCTCGGCGCTGCGGATGCTCACCTGGGGCTGGAGGGCGGGGCCGTACACCCGATCGATGTGCACCACGGCCTCGGGCGAGGAGAAGGCGCTGGCGCCCACCTGACCGCCGAAGTGGTCACTCCTGCCGAAGGCGATGTGCAGCCCGAGCTTCTCGTCGAGCAGCACCTCGCCGCAGGGCGCGAGCCCGAAGTCGCCCAGCACCCCGAGGCCCAGCTCGGCCAGGTTCGCGTAGGCCGGCTCGTCGCGGATGAGCGCGGCCTCGGCCGCCGCGCGGGGGCCGTGGCCCAGCACCTCGCGGGCGCGGTTCTCCTCGATCCGGTAGACGACCACCTCGCCCTCGAGCTGGACCGGGAGCTCGCCCGAGGAGCGGCTCGGGTCGCCCGGGCGTTCGCCCTCGTAGGGCACGATGTACGCCTCGCCCGAGGGCAGGTTGCCCGCCACCCCGGGCGCCGGGAACAGACCGCTCGAGGCGTGGGCCGTGCGGTGCCTGAGATCCAGGTCCAGGTGGTGGTCGTGGCCCTCGGCGCGGAAGTCGATGCGGCAGCCCTCGGCCGGGTCGAGCAAGGCCTTCAGGCGCTCCACCCGGCGGGCGATCTCGCCGTAGTCCAGGCGCAGCGCCGGGATCATGCAGGCCGCGAACCCCGGCATGGTGGCCGCGCGGAAGCCGAGCTTCGGGGCGAGCAGCTTCAAGGGCGCGGTGGTGGAGAACTCCGTCGGCGCCAGCACCAGGCGGTGGGCCGCGAGCACCTCCGCGAACGGCACCTGGGCGGCCTCGTCCAGGCCGTCGGCGCCGGCCGGGAGCGCCCCCCCCGGGTGCAGCCAGCAGCGCGCCGGGAGATCGGCGTTGCCCGCCCGGACGTTGCGGTAGAGCACCAGCCGGGCGGCGCGGCCCTGGGCGGCGAGCGCGGGGGCCACCGCCTCCACCCAGGCGGCGGCCATCTCGCGCCGCGCGCGCCAGGCTGGGCTGTCCGGCGTGCGGGCGTCGGGCAGGTCGACCAGGACGGCCAGGGCGCGATCCTCGGCGCCGGGACGGAACACGCGCTCCAGGAGCCTCGCCAGCTCCTCTCCGCTGAGTCGTTCGGACATGGGTCGGATCCTCCATGTCCGAGGATGCCAGAGCCCGGCGGGGGTCGCAAGCGCGGCCGAAAAATTGACCCCCCGGGGAGGCGGCGGCAGAGTGGATGGGGCCCGGACACCGCGAGGAGTGAGCTCCATGGACGACGCCCCCATGCAGAAGATCGGCAACGGCGCCAGGCGGCTGTACGGGCCGCGGGCGCTGCTGGTGTGCGGCTTCCCGCCCGACGAGCAGGACGCCATGCTGGGCCTGGCCGAGGGGCTCAGCGAGGGCGAGGGCGAGCCGCTCCCGGTCGTGTTCGCCACGGCCGGGGACACGGCGGTCTTGCTCGGGGAGCTCGTCGCGCGGCCCGGCGGCAGCGGGCTGGGCGCGGAGGCAGGGCTGCGGCGCGCGGTGATCATGTCCGGCATCGCGGAGGCCGAGCTGCACCTGCTCATGGCCGTCTACCGCCGGCTGGGGCTGGCGCGTCCCCTGTGGGCCACCCTCACCCCCACCTCCGAGGGCTGGACGCTCGCGCGGCTGCTCGACGAGCTGGCCGCCGAGGACGGCGCGCTGCGCGCCTGAGGCGGCCCCCGCGCGGCGATCTTTCGCCTTGCGCCACCTCGGGGGGCCGCGCTACCCTGCCCGCGTCAGGCAACCTTCCCGAAGGAGAAGAACCATGGCCGAGACCCTCGACACCGTCCTGCTGCTCGCGCTGCCCGCCTCCGGCAAGAGCGAGGTCCGCCGCTACCTGGCCGAGCTTACGCCCGAGGAGTGTAGCCGCGACTTCCATATGGGCCCGACCGTGCAGCTCGACGACTTCCCCTACGTCCACATGATGCGGCGCATCGACGACGAGCTGGCGGCGGCCGGCAAGCCCCGCGTGTTCTTCCAGGCCCCGGACCGGCCGTTCCAGGACACCAAGGACTGGGGCACCCTCATCCAGCTCATCAACGAGGACCACCAGGACCTGGTGGCCAGGAAGCAGCACCGGCCCGAGTCGGCCGCGCTGCTGCTCATGGAGCGCCTGGACGAGGCCGGCGCCCGGTGCGGCCTGCCGCGGCGCCTCGCGGCCCTGGACGAGGGCACCCGCACCGGCGTGGCCCGCAAGGTCGAAGACGAGGCCACGAAGATGCTCCAGGAGAAGCACGCGGGCTACCCCGAGGATCTCCAGGGCAAGACCCTGGTGATCGAGTTCGCCCGCGGCGGGCCCCAGGGCTCGAGCTTCCCGCTGCCCGGGGAGTACGGCTACCGCTACTCCCTGGCCCAGCTCTCCCCGGCCATCCTCGAGCGGGCCTGCATCCTGTACGTGTGGGTCACGCCGGAGGAGTCGCGCCGGAAGAACGAGGCGCGCACCGATCCCAACGACCCGGGCTCGATCCTGCACCACGGGGTGCCCATCGCGGTCATGCTGGGGGACTACGGCTGTGACGACCTCGAGTACCTCGAGGGCCGGACCGAGAAGCCGGGTACGGTCACGGTCGAGGCCCACGGCCGGAAGTTCCACCTGCCGGTGGGGCGCTTCGACAACCGCGTGGACAAGACCTCCTTCATCCGCAACGACAAGAGCGACTGGAAGCCCGAGGAGGTGCAGGCCGTGCACCAGGGGCTGAAGGGCGCGCTCGATACGCTGCACGCGGCCATGCGCGCCCGCGCCTAGCGCAGCCGGTTCCGCCGGAAGTGGGGCCCCACCCACACCAGGTAGAGCAGGCCGGCCGCGGCGGTGAGCGCGGCTGACAGCCAGTACACCCCTCCGCGCCAGCCGGTGTGCTGCACGAGCAGCCCGAAGCCGAGCGCCCCCAGGCCGATGCCCACGTCGAAGGCCGAGAAGATGGTGGCGTTGGTCGCCCCGCGCCGGGCCGGGGGGACCAGATCCATGGCCATGGCCTGGTAGGCCGGCATCAGCGTGCCGAAGCCCAGCCCCATGGCGGCGGAGGCGCCGAGCGCCCCGACGGGCTCGCGCGCCAGGCCCAGCACCAGCCAGCCGAGCGCGAGCAGCGCCGTACCGCCCAGCGACGGCCCGGCCGGGCCGGCGCGGTCGTACCAGCGGCCGGTGAACAGCCTCGCGCCCACCGCGCCGAGCGCGTAGGCGCTGAACAGCCAGCCGGCCGAGTCGAGCCCCACCCGAGCCGAGTCCAGCGGCGCGAAGCCGACCAGGCCACCGTAGCCCACGCACAGCGGCAGCATGTAGCAGAAGAGGGGCACCGCCTTCGGTTCGAAGGCCGTGCGCAGGGTGAAACGCACCCGCGGGTCGTTCACCTGCGGGGCGCGCACCGTGGCGAACGCCAGCCAGGCGAGCGCCGCCAGGGCCGCGGACAGGGCGAACAGGAGGGTGAAGCGATCGCCGGCCAGCACCAGCGCGCCGAGCATGGGCCCCACGCTGAGCGCCAGCGGCATGGCCACCCCATAGAAGCTCATACCCTCGCCGCGCCGCGCGGGCGGGACCAGGTCTGCGGCCACGGTGGCCGAGGCCACGCCCACCATGCCCCAGCCCAGGCCCTGCGCGAGCCGGAGCGCGAGGAGCACCCCGAACCCCGGCAGCAGCGCGTGGGCGAGGATGGACAGGGTGAACAGGGCCGAGGCGCCGAGCTGCCAGGCGCGCCGGCCGAAACGATCGAGCAGGTAGCCCACGAAGGGGCGGGTGAGCACCGCGGTCAGGCTGAGCGCGGCCACCACCAGGCCCACGCTGTCCTCGCCGAGCCGGAGCGGGCCGACCACGTAGAGCGGCAGGACGGGCAGCAGCAGGTAGAAGGCCACCCCCTGCAGGAGCGCCCCGCCCACGAGCAGGGCGAAGTCGCGGGTCCACAGGGCGTGGTTGCGTGCGTCCACGGAGGGGATGCGATGCTCAGGCCCGGGCCAGGACGGGGCCGGAGAGCGAGGCCGCCAGGCGCGCGGCCAGCGTCGGGAGGTCCAGCCCGGGCACCGGCGGCAGGCCGGGCCGGTTCTCGTTGCAGCGCTGCAGCACCAGCGGTCGCGCGTCCGCGAGCGCCCCGTCCGCGTGTAGCTCGCCGGCCATGCGCCTGAGGCAGCCCTCGTCGAGCAGGCGCGGGTCGACCGTGGTGCGCAGCTCGTAGGGCACGTCGCTGTGCACCAGCAGCTCGAGCGAGCGCCGCGCCCGGGCCCCGGCGTCCTCCCGGCCGGTGATGCGCGGGTAGTCCCCGAAGGGGCCCTTCACGTCGAAGCCAACCCAGTCGACGAGTCCGCGCGCGAGCAGCCCGCCGAGCGCCTCGGGGTAGGCGCCGCCGGTGTGCAGCGCCGTGCCGAAGCCGAGCGCGCGCACCTCCTCGAGGGCGCCGGCGAGCGCGGGGTGCGCGGTGGGCTCGCCCCCCGAGAACACCACGCCGTCGAGCAGGCCACGGCGCTGCGCGAGCAGCGCGAGCACCCGGTCCCACCCGAGCCGCTCGGCCCCGGCGGCCGCGCGCTGGAGCTCCGGGTTGTGGCAGTAGGCGCAGGCCCAGGGGCAGCCCCGCAGGAACACCACCGCGGCCAGCCTGTCGGGCCAGTCCACGCTCGAGAGCGGGGTGAGCCCGCCCACGGGGAGCGTCGCGGGGCTCAGCACGCCGGCTCCTCCTCGCCCACGCGGAACGTCTTGCGCTCCCGGTACTCGGCCTTCTTGCCGATGTTGAACTCGCTGACCGGGCGGTGGTAGCCCATCACCCGGGTCCACACCTCGCAGGCCGCGCCGCAGTTCGGGCAGGTGGGCTGCTCGCCGGGCAGGTAGCCGTGGGCGGGGCAGACCGAGAAGGTCGGCGTCACGGTCAGGTAGGGGATGCGGAACCTGGAGAGCACGCGGCGCACCAGGCGTTTGCAGGCCTCGGCCGAGCCCAGCCGCTCGCCCAGGTAGAGGTGGAACACCGTGCCTCCGGTGTACTTGCGCTGCAGCTCCTCCTGCATGCCGAGGGCCGCGAAGGGATCGTCGGTGGCGAAGGTCGGCAGCTGGGACGAGTTGGTGTAGTAGGGCGCCTCGGGGGTGCCCGCCTGCAGGATGCCCGGCAGGCGCTTCCGGTCCTCCTTGGCGAAACGGAACGTGGTGCCCTCGGCCGGGGTGGCCTCCAGGTTGTACATGTGGCCGGTCTCCTCCTGGAAGGCGACCAGGCGCGCGCGGATGTGGTCGAGCAGCGCCCCGGCCAGGCGGCGGCCCTCCTCGTCGGCCAGGCTGAGCGCGTCGGCGCTGTAGTTGCGCACGCACTCGTTCACGCCGTTCACCCCGATGGTGGAGAAGTGGCTCTTGAGGGTGCCCAGCCAGCGCCGGGTGTAGGGCAGCAGGCCCTGATCGATCAGCCGCTGGACGACCTTGCGCTTGATCTCCAGGCTGTTTCGGGCCAGGTCGAGCAGGTGGTCGAGCCGCCGCGTGAGCCCGTCCCAGTCGCCGCGGAACAGGAAGCCGAGCCGGGCGCAGTTGAGCGTCACCACGCCGATCGAGCCGGTCTGCTCGGCCGAGCCGAACAGGCCGTTGCCGCGCTTGAGGAGCTCGCGGAGGTCGAGCTGCAGGCGACAGCACATGGAGCGCACCTGGTGGGGGCTGAGGTCGGAGTTCAGGAAGTTCTGGAAGTAGGGCAGGCCGTACTTGGCCGTCATCTCGAAGAGCCGCCCGGTGTTGGGGTGCTCCCAGTCGAAGTCCGGGGTGATGTTGTAGGTCGGGATGGGGAAGGTGAAGATGCGCCCGCGCGCGTCGCCCTCGATCATCACCTCGATGTAGGCCTGGTTGATGAGGTCCATCTCGGCCTGCAGCTCGCCGTAGGTGAAGTCCATGGGCTCGCCGCCCACGAAGGGCACCTGCGCGCGGAGATCCGGCGGGCAGACCCAGTCGAAGGTCAGGTTGGTGAACGGCGTCTGGGTGCCCCAGCGCGAGGGCACGTTCAGGTTGTAGATGAACTCCTGGAGGTGCTGCTTGACCTCCGCGTAGGACAGCCGGTCCTTGCGGACGAAGGGCGCCAGGTAGGTGTCGAAGGAGGAGAAGGCCTGGGCCCCGGCCCACTCGTTCTGCAAGGTGCCCAGGAAGTTGACCATCTGGCCGACGGCGCTCCCCAGGTGGCGCGGGGGCTGGGCCTCGATCTTCCCGGGCACGCCGTTGAAGCCCTCCTGCAGCAGGCTGCGCAGCGACCAGCCGGCGCAGTAGCCGCTGAGCATGTCGAGATCGTGGATGTGGTAGTCGGCCTCGCGGTGCGCCTGGCCCACCTCGGGCGGGTAGACGTGGTTCAGCCAGTAGTTGGCCACCACCTTGCCGGACACGTTCAGGATGAGCCCGCCGAGGCTGTAGCCCTGGTTGGCGTTGGCCTGGATGCGCCAGTCCTCCCGGTTGAGGTACTCGTCGATGGTGCGGCCGACGTCGAGCAGCACGCGCTGCTCCTCGCGCAGCCGGGCGTGCTGCTCGCGGTAGACGATGTAGGCCCGGGCGGTGCGCAGGTGGTTGTCGGAGATCAGCACCTGCTCGACCACGTCCTGGATCACCTCGATCTGCGGGTGGCCCTCGCCGTGGCGGTAACCGAGCACCTTGAGCACCTGGCCGGTGAGCAGCTCCGCCTCGTCCGCGTCGAACTCGCCCGAGGCTGCGCCGGCCCGGGCGATGGCCGAGCGGATGCGGGCCGGATCGAAGGCGACCAGGGTGCCGTCTCGGCGCACCACCTTGGTCAGCGGGCGGCTCGCGGGGCGGGTGTCCTGGGTGGCTGCGGGGCTGCTCTCGGGGCGCGCGGTGGTCTGCATCGGCAAGGGCTCCCTACCGATCGGAGACAAGTCCGATATCCGGAATGTGGGCCACAATATATGGGTGTGGTCAGGGCGAGTCAATACGCTGGGTGGGGGTTGATTCCTGGGGGTGGACGACGGGATTCGCCTGCCTTCACGGGCCGTTGTGGGCGGGGTGTCGATTTCGCTTGGCAAGCCCGGGCCGGCTCCGGTATCCTTCACAGTTCCCGGAGGGACCATCCATGGCGAAGAAGGCAAAGGACAAGCCCGTCCCCGCGCGGAAGGCGACCTCGGCGAACGGCCTGACCGCGACGCAGGCGAAGGAGCTGCACGCCCTGCTCGTCGAGAAGCGCGATGAGCTCAGGCGCTCCATCGCGGAGCGCCGCGAGCGCGACTCGGCCATCGACCCGAGCGAGATCATCGAGGACCTCGAGCAGGCCTCGGCCGGGCAGACCCAGGACGTGGCCCTGCGCATCCTGGACAAGGAAGTGAAGCTGCTGCGCGAGGTGGAGCGCGCGCTCAAGAAGTTCGAGGCCGAGGAGTACGGGCTGTGCGAGGCCACGGGCGAGCCCATCTCCTACCCGCGGCTGAAGGCGCGCCCCTGGGCGCGCTACTCGGTGACCCACAAGGAGGAGCTGGAACGCCAGCAGCGCGAGCAGTCCACCCTCCGCCCCGGCCGCTAGCGACCCTCGACCCGCTCCCCTCCCGGGGGGCCCCACGCCGTCCGGCAGGGCGGGACCCATGGCCAGGCGAGTCAGAGAGGCGGGCGCCGCGCGCGGGGCCGTCGGTGCTTGCGCCGGCCTGCTCGCGCTCGGCGCCCTGGCCTGGCTCGGCCCCTGGGTCCGGCCGGCGCGGGCCCAGGCCGGCGGCGAGGCCTCCGAGGCGGTCCTCGACCCCGAGCGCCAGGAATACGAACGCGATCTCACCCTGCGCGCGCTCGCGCTGGAGGGGC
>Ga0116143_10004064_pt1 | contig 14185 bp, 10 predicted proteins | sample AD_UKC034_MetaG_FD_89745 | JGI IMG/M metagenome (GOLD analysis project Ga0116143, IMG submission 89745) | Active sludge microbial communities of municipal wastewater-treating anaerobic digesters from USA - AD_UKC034_MetaG | ecosystem: Engineered > Bioreactor > Anaerobic > Digestate | place: USA...
CGTACGCCCGGCAGGCTTTCGGCATCGTCGGCGGCGAGAAGCCCATCAGGGTCCGGCTGCTATTCGATCCGAAACTGGCCGTCTACATCACCGAGCGGCAGTGGCACCCATCGCAGGAGTTCCTGGCGCGCGCGGACGGATGCGTCGAGATGCGGATGGAGACGACGGGACGCAAGGAACTGGTACGCTGGGTCCTGTCCTGGATGCCGGACGTGAAGGTGCTCGCCCCGAAGAGCCTACGGGATCGGATCGTGGACAAACTGCGGGATGGACTCCGGGCACAGCAGTAAGATAGGATAGCCCAACAACACGCTGCTCACCTACACCTTGCCCGCGGACGGTCAAGGTGAGGGAGAGCGTGGGCGTTATGCACATAACTCTCAATTGCCACACACCCTCCATACGCCAAAAGATTTTATTTGTACAAGCTGCTTAAGACAGACATTTATCGTCACATTTTCCAAGTCAGCACAAGTTCATCGGTTGACCGCCGAGGCAGTCTCCGCTGGGGTGATTTCTCAAAAATCAAGGTGCTGATTCCATCGCTTGAGGAGCAACTGGAAATTTCAGAGACACTCTCTTCGGCCCAGCACGAAATTGATCTATTGAAACAGCTCGCAGATAAATACAAAACCCAGAAGCGCGGCCTGATGCAGAAGATGCTCACCGGCGAATGGCGGGTAAAACCGGAAATCGTTAACCAATACAGGGAGGCGTAATCATGGCTAAAACCCCAGACAACATACGCCTCCAGCAAGAGGGAAATCTTGAAACACTCTTCAGAAAAACCCCAATCACCGAGATGATAACCGTCTATTTTTCAGATAGTTCGACCGATCATAATCACGGTGTCTATTGTGCTCTGATTCCAAATTCTGAAGTTGAAAAATGTCTGGCCAATATCTCTTGGGACTTATCCCACGGCGATGGTTACCCCGGAGCGAGTATTCATTACGAGAATGATATCGAAGTGCCGACCTACCATAGATATGGATTCAATCAGGGGATTGAGCCATTAATATTTGATCGTGAATTTCATGGAATACGCCCTGACTATAAAGAAATAAATGAAGAGTTTCGTCTTTTTCATCGCCTCTTCCATGACACCAAAGAAGATCGATATATCAAAATTGATGACAATGGTGTTGAAGAGGTGGTCGCTGTGGTTGAAGAAAACAGGATCAAGATTCGGCTGAAAGAGATTCGTCAATTTCTGGCAATTAAAGAAATGAATCTGGCGATTCAGTTTGATTACCGGGAACATTCCCAACAACAGCTCCAGCAACTTGGTCTCTCTTCCGATGATAACAAAGAGGTGTATAATGAATCAGAGTGTTGGGGTCTGAGCTTTGGCGATGCAAGTTGTTGCAGTTTTAAAGGATTCAGCCGGTTGTGCGGTAAGAAGATGATCACACCGCTTCCGAAGTCCAAAAGCGGAGTGTGGGGATTTGCGCAAGAGGAACCGGATCAGTACGCAGATTTTATTATCGATGTCGATGACGACGGCGATAACATTACGTATTCTGCCAACCCGGATATGTTGGCCAATTACTTCGGGGCCAACCCTGAAGTCCCGCACTATTTAACACCAGTTCATTTTCGAAAAACGGTGTTGGATAAATATTATAAGCAGTCCAGTAAATTTTCGGTTGAAGACAACCACCTTTACTGTGGATCTTTGTGGGGGCTACAGATTGATAACCACCATTCTGATAAGGTCTGTGTCTGGCTTGGAGATCTGGGGCGGGACCTGCCTTACGAAGAACAGCTGCACTGGAAAAGTCATAACATCGCTCCCGTTGGCAATGTAAGTGATGTGTACTACAGGCGGCAGATTTTGGCGGAATTCACTGATTCCAATCAGCTGGATCATATTTTCAAAGGGCTTTATACCACACTCAATGACGCTTGTAACAAAAAACTTACATGGCAATTGTTACTTCCCTTAAGCCAAGAGGATTTACACCATCTGTCATTGATTCGAATTCCGGCCACTGAAGAGCAAAGCGATTTCGATGAGTTGATACTTGCCCTTACCAAAATACTGGTTGACTCCCTTAATGAGAAGCAGCTCAACAAACTTATCCCAGCCGAAGACAGACCCAATATCAAAGGAAGCATTGGTCGTTTGGAGAAGGTTTTACAGGTTCTGAACATAAACGACCATGAGGAGCATATCGGCTTCTTGCGTAAACTTCAGAATCTTAGATCGTCGGGAGCTGCCCATAGGAAAGGAAGCGGTTATCAAAAGATAGCCTCCGAGTTTGGTATCACGTCCAGTTCCTTGATAGCTGTATTTGAAGAAATCTTGAGAAAAGCCAACGACTCACTTGAATTCCTATGCAAGATCGTTGAGGACGGATCATTAATTTATCAAGAGTCTGAGAAGTAATTTGGGGGGCAGCATGGTAAAACAGAACATCAAGGAAGTCACCCGTTACATAAAAAAAGAGGTTGAACGGGAGCTGTGGGCTCGGGCTGCAGGACGGTGCCAGTTCAACGGGTGCAACCGCATACTCTACAAGTCTCCGGTCACTCAGGAGCGGGTTAATATCTCGGAGAAGGCGCACATTTATTCGTTTTCTGAAGATGGTCCACGCGGTTGGGGGCCATTCAAAAAGAACCCTCAGAGCCTTAATGATGTGGGCAATCTGATGCTGATGTGCCATGACTGCCACAAGACCATTGATCAGGATAAAGACGGGATCAAGTATTCCGGATCACGTCTCCAGCAATGGAAAAAGGAACATGAACACAGAGTGGTCACGGTTACGGGTATTGCAGCCAACAGGAAATCACATGTGGTTTTCTACGGCAGCAACATCGGTGAACAACGATCGCCGCTTCAGCAGGAAGATGCCATGGAAGCGATGTTCCCGGAGCGCTATCCGGTTTCGGAAAACTCTGTCTGCCTTTCCATGTCATGCTCCCATGAAGACAAAACGGCTGCGTTTTGGGAATCGGAATTAACCCATCTAAACCGGGTTTTTGATCAGAAGGTTCTGCCTTTGATTGAAAGCGACCAGACGAAGCATTTCTCGCTGTTCTCTCTGGCCCCGATACCTTTGTTGATCCAGCTGGGGGCACTTTTCACGGACAAGATTTCCGTGGATACCTATCAGCCGATCAGGGAGCCGAAAGGCTGGCACTGGCAGGAGTTCCCTGAGGGGTTTGAGTTCATTATCAAGAAGCCTGAAAAGGTCGATGGAACCCCGGTTCTGGTCATCTCTTTGAGCGATATCATCAATCATGAACGAATCAGGTCGGTCATGGGCGAACAGGTTTCTGTATGGGAGTTGACTGTGCCGGAAGAACACATCGGCAACGATAATATGCGAAACAGTGCACAGCTTTCCATGATGCGGAGCATCATCCGAAAACTCATGGTCCTGATTAAGGATGTACATGGATCTACTACTCCACTTTCCGTTTTCCCGGCAATGGCTGTCTCCTGTTCCATCGAGATGGGAAGAGCAAGGATGCCGAAGGCGGATATGCCGTGGATTATTTATGACCAGAACAACAAAGAGAAGAAGTTTATAAAAGCGATAACAATAGGAGACAGCCAATGATTACCAACGAACAAAAACGAGTCGTAATAGACAACATGGTCAAATTGCTGGAGCTCCCTGATTCGGCCTATGACAAAGCTCGTAAAAGGTATGAGGATCTCGGAGATTGGTTTGACCGCGATGAATCAGCCGTGTCGGGAAACAATCCGCATATTTTTCCGCAGGGATCGTTCCGCCTTGGCACAGCGATACGCCCACTTGATGAAAGTGAAGAATACGACCTTGATCTTGCCTGTAAGCTCCGGGAAGGGATCAGCAAGGACAGCCATACTCAGGAAACCCTAAAAAAGCTGATTGGCATTGAGTTGGAAGCCTATCGGAAGGCCCGTGGAATCAAGAGTGAACTGGAGCCGAAGCATCGTTGCTGGCGTCTTGAGTATCAGGATGATCTCAGTTTTCACATGGATATTGTTCCGTGTATGCCAGCAGATGAAAACCGGCGGAAAGCGATTTTGGAGTCTATCCGTAAGACAGGATTGGACGAGTTTGTGGCCGGGTCCGCATCCCAGACCACGATATCCATAACGGACGACCGGCACGAGGGCTACAAGCAAATATGTGATGACTGGAACATCAGTAACCCTGAAGGATATGCCAAGTGGTTTGAATACCGAATGAATCCAAAGCAAACCAGAATCCTTCTGGAAAAGGCTCAGGTGGATGATGTTCCCTTGTTCAAAAAGAAAACACCTTTGCAGCGGGTTATTCAGATTTTGAAGCGCCATCGTGACAACTGGAGCAAGGACAACCCGGATTCCAAGCCTATTTCAATCATCATAACGACACTGGCCGCCAGAGCCTATAACGGCGAGACCGACATCGTTGCGGCACTTGGCAATGTGCTTGAAAAGATGGGAGGTTTGGTAAACCAGACAAGGCCACGGGTTCCCAACCCCGTTGACCCTGAAGAGGACTTTGCCGACCGCTGGTACCGGCAGGACTGTCTGCATTTGCGGCTGGAGGAACATTTCAATGCCTGGCTTTTGCAGGCAAGAACAGATTTTCAGCACATTACATCCACGACTGATACGGAATTTCTCTGTGAACACATTGAAGAGAAGTTTTCGTTGCGGGTGAATGAGTCGGAGTTGAAGAAGCAGCTGGGGATCAGCGTTGCCAGCGTTAACATCATAACTCCCAAAACACACACGATTGACCGACAAGACTCGGCCAGACCGTGGGAATGGTAGCTGAATGGGAGTGTTGGCATTGAATAGCTTGAGTCAGTTTCTGCGCGATTATCCCGGCATGTCGACAGCGCCATGCTCGGAGACTGGCGTTTGCCTGCGTGGGAAATTTCGATTCAAGGCCAGCGAGTCTAGCGGTGAGGAAATAGATGATTCCTACAAATTGGAAATCGTTGTTTCAGACAAATTCCCGCAGGCTCTTCCAAAGGTGAAAGAAACCGGTGGCAAGATTCCGCGTGACGGAAATTTTCATGTCAATCCGGACGGAACCCTTTGTCTGGGGTCACCGCTCAGGCTGTTGAGAAAAGTCCATAGTTCCCCAAGTCTGACCGGCTTTGCCGATAAATGCCTCGTACCGTACCTCTATGCTGTTTCTTACAAGCTGATGCACGGTGGAGATTTTGTATTTGGCGAGTTGGCTCATGGCGACCAAGGCATCGTGGACGATTATTCCGTAATGCTGGGATTGAAAGAAAGGCAGCAGGTAGCACAGGCCATTCATTTGCTTGGACTGAAAAAGCGGCTTGCAAACAAAAAGCCCTGTCCCTGCGGTTGCGGGAGAAGACTCGGGGCGTGCCCGTTTCACCATAAATTGAATGAGTTTCGCAAAATGGCCCCTGTGTCATGGTTCAAAGCACATGCCTTGAATGACTGGAACCGAATTTAGAGTAAGAGAGGATTATATGAGTAGCTTTCAGATAAATGAAAAGCATCTTTCTCAAATCCCGGCTTTGCAGCTTTTGATTGGCTTGGGATTTGAGTTTTTGACACCGGCTGAAGCCCTACGAGAAAGGCAGAATCGCACATCCAATGTTTTGTTGGAAAGCATTCTGCGCAACCAGCTCAAAGAGATAAACCGCATTCGATACAAAGGCAGTGAATACCTCTTTAGTGAAGAGAATGTACAGTCGGCTATCCAGAAACTGAAAAACATTAAGTACGACGGACTGCTGAAGACCAACGAGGCCATTTATGATCTGATTACGCTCGGGACGGCCATGGAGCAGACCATTGAGGGCGACTCAAAAAGCTTCAATATGAACTATATCGATTGGCGTAATCCCGGTCGGAACAAGTTTCACGTGACGGTCGAATACAGTGTTGAACGTTCCAGAAGTACCGAAACCGCTCGGCCGGATATCGTTCTTTTCGTTAATGGTATTCCGTTTTGCGTGATTGAATGTAAAGCGCCGCAGGTTGAAGTGGAACAGGCTGTTTCGCAATCGATCAGAAATCAGAATGATGACTATATTCCGAAGCTCTTCATCTACAGCCAGATGGTGCTGGCTATGAATAAAAACAGCGCGATGTACGCAACAACGGGGACCGCTGCAAAATTCTGGAGTGTATGGAAAGAGCCTCAGATGGATAACGGTGAGCGCGAGTTTGAAAAGCTGGCAGCAGTCGTCAACCAACCACTTGCCAAGGATGTTGTTGCCAGAATTTCATCTACCTTTGATGTTAAGCCGGAAGCGCTTACCGGCAACAGACTGGTGACCGAGCAGGATAAATCTCTGTTTTCCCTTTGCCGTCCGGAAAGGCTCCTGGAATTGGCGTGGAAGTTTACGGTCTTTGACGGGGGGATCAAAAAGGTTGCCCGCTATCAGCAGTATTTCGTTATCAAGTCTACCCTGAACCGGGTTAAGCATTTTGATAGCGGAGGTTCGCGTAAAGGCGGTGTTATCTGGCACACTCAGGGATCAGGGAAGTCACTGACCATGGTGATGCTGGCCCGTAACCTGGCCTTAGATCCTGAAATTTTGAATCCACGAATTGTTCTTGTGACAGACCGTGACGACCTCGACAAGCAGCTTGGGAATACCTTTGCCGCCTGTGGCCTTGAAGCAAACCGGGCTACATCAGGCAGAAACCTGCTGGAATTGGTCGCTGAAAAGAAGTCAGGAATTATTACAACCCTCATTCACAAGTTCGATAAGGCTTACGCGGTAAAGAAATATCAGGATGAATCGCCCGATATTTTCATTCTGGTGGATGAGAGCCACCGTACCCAGTTCGGTTCCTTTTCCGCTCGGATGAGACAGATGTTTCCCCATGCCTGTTATTTAGGATTTACCGGCACGCCGCTTTTAAAGAAGGAAAAGAACAACTTTACCAAATTCGGTGAACTGGTGGAGCCCCATTATTCCATTACACAGGCCGTTGAAGACGGCGCGGTGGTTCCGCTTCTGTATGAGGGGCGGCATGTGGAGATGACACAAAATCAGACCGCTGTTGATCTTTGGTTTGAGCGCCACACTCAGGGGTTGACCAAGGAGCAGCAGGCGGACCTGAAACGGAAATATGCTCGGGCAGAAATGCTGAACAAAGCCGATCAGGTCATCTATATGAGAGCCTTTGACATCAGCGAGCACTTCCGCTCCAACTGGCAGGGAACAGGATTCAAGGCTCAGCTGGTGGCCCCGAATAAAGCCTCTGCCCTCAAGTACAATGCGTACCTGAATGAAATTAGCATTGTCAGTTCCGAGGTTGTTATCTCGCCGCCGGATATGCGCGAAGGCTATGAAGAGACCGATGATGAAACAACGGATGAGGTCGTAAAATTCTGGCAAAAGATGATGAAGCGCTATGGCAGTGAAGAAGAATACACCAAGCAGCTCATCAACCAGTTCAAACACGGTAGCGAACCTGAAATCCTTATCGTCGTTGATAAGCTGCTCACGGGTTTTGACGCTCCGCGAAATGCGGTTCTTTATCTGTGCCGGGTGCTCAGGGAGCATACGCTGCTTCAGGCAATTGCCCGGGTCAACCGTCTTCATGAGGGTAAGGAGTTCGGATTTATTGTTGACTATGCAAGTGTCCTCGGTGAGCTGGACAAAGCGCTTACCATGTACAGTGCATTTGAAGGGTTCGATGAATCCGATCTGGTAGGAACCCTGACATCAATTAATAGCGAAATCGAAAAACTACCCACCCGGTATTCCGATCTTTGGGATCTGTTCAAAACGGTTAAGCATTCCTACGATGAAGAAGCCTATGAAGTGTTGCTTGCCGATGATGAACTCAGGGAAGAGTTTTACGGCCGCCTTTCGGAGTTCGGGAAAACCCTTGGTATTGCACTCTCTTCCGAGAAATTCCTGACCGAAACCGATGAGAAAACCTTGTCCAGATACAAGGCCGATCTGCGGAAGTTCCAGTCACTCAAGGCGTCTGTCAAGCTCCGGTACGCAGAGGCAATTGATTACCGGGATTATGAGCCCAAAATCAAAAAACTGCTGGATACACACATTCAGGCCAATGAAGTTGTTCAGCTGAATGAGCCGGTCAATATCTTTGACGATGAAGCATTTATGGAGGTAAAAGAAGAACAAGCGGTCTATGGCAGCAAAAAAACAACGGCGTCAAAGGCTGATACGATTGCACATGCCACAAAGAAAGTCATCACTGAAAAGATGGATGAAGACCCTGCGTTTTATGAGAAGTTCTCAAAACTGATCCAACAGGCGATTGAAGATTTCAGGGCTAAGAGAATATCCGATCTGGATTATCTGAACAAAGTCGTTGATATCCGCAACAAGGTTGTCGGCAAGGTACATGATGATATACCGGATAATCTTTCCGGGAATGAAGATGCCATGGCCTATTTCGGGGTGCTTAAGCCTTTCCTTGAAATACACGAATCAGGTGAAGAAGACCTTGAATCAGCTGCGGCTGATACGGCAATTGCTATTCATGGCATATTAGAAAAACACAAGAAGGTTCACTTCTGGGATGATGAAGACGCTCAGAAGCAGGCGGTTAATGAGATTGACGATTACCTCTACGATGAGCTCAAGACGAATAGAGGGATCGAACTGTCGCTTGATCAGATGGATGACATCATCGAGAAGGTCCTACAGGTGGCAAAGCACAGGAGCTATAACTGATGGAGGCTTTAATTCATAGTAATAAACACTCGGTTGTTTACGGCCGGAAGACCATCGATTTCAGTCTGTTGTACTGTGACAGAAAAACGATGGAAATTGCTGTGCATCCTGACAGCACGGTTATCGTCAAAGCGCCCGTACAGTCCGATATTGCATTGATAGAAAAGAAAATAATTAAACGGGCTCGTTGGATTCTCAGGCAACTGAATTATTTCAAGCAGTTTAATCCAAAGACTCCTGACCGCTGTTACGTGAACGGCGAGACCCACTTGTACCTTGGCAAACAATACCGCTTGAAGTTAGTCGAAGGAGCGGAAAACTCAGTGAAACTGTCTCGTGGCTTTTTCCATATCACTTGCCGGAACGAACCGACTCCAAATGCTGCCAAGAAGCTATTGAACCAATGGTATTCGGAAAAGGCTCAACTTCAATTTGCAGAAAGCATGGAGCGCTGCTGGCAGAAATTCAATGGCCTCGGTATTGACCAGCCAAAACTCTCCATCAAGCGAATGCAAAAAAGATGGGGTAGCCTTTCAGATAAAGGCACAGTGACCCTCAATACAGACCTGATAAGAGCGCCTAAAGAATGCATTGACTATGTTGTTACGCATGAGCTGTGTCACCTGAAATTCCATGATCATAGCCCAGAGTTTTATAAGCTCCTCGACTCAGTCATCCCGGGCTGGGAAAAGATAAAACACAAACTTGAACTTAGCATGGTGTGATCATGAAGCGGAAAATTTCAAGGAATACAGAATTGGGAGCGGCCCTATGAACATTCAAGACGCAGCCATTCAGATCTTGAAGGACGCTGGAAAGCCGCTGCATGCCAATGAAATCGCCAAGCTGATCATTGATAGTGGGCTCTGGAAATCTGACGGCAAGACACCGGAGGCCACCGTTAGCGCCCGGCTCTACTCCGACATCAAGAGCAATGGGGACAAGTCGCCCTTTGTAAAGGTAGGCCCTCAGACCTTCGCACTTCGGGATTCCACTGAAATGTCGAGCGGCGCTGAACCGGCACCTGCGGCCGTCGAGGACACTCCAAAACCACCTTCTGTAAACGCAGGTTTCTCCTTCATCGATTGTGCTCAGAAGGTGCTTGAGGAGTTCGGCGGCAAAAAGCCGATGCACTACAAGGAAATCACCGAGAAGGCACTGGAAAAAGGATGGTTGGTGACGAGCGGAAAAACGCCGGAAGCCTCCATGTACGCCCAGGTGATCACCGAGATTAAGCGCCAACAGAAACGCGGTGAGCGGCCCCGCTTTGTCCAACACGGCCGTGGCTATATCGGCCTGAGCCAATGGATGGGTCGCGGTCTCGCATTCCAAATCGAGCAGCACAACCACCAGGTCCGGAAAGCCCTGCGCGAACGTTTGCTGGCCATGAAGCCCGGTGAGTTCGAGGAGCTTATCTCGCAGTTGCTGGCAGAGATGGGTTTCGAGATGGTCGAGGTAACCAAGCTCAGCGGCGACGGCGGCATCGATGTCCGGGGCACCCTGGTGGTTGGTGACGTTGTCCGCATCAAGATGGCCGTCCAGGTCAAAAAGTGGAAGCTCAAGAACAACATCCTGGCCCCGGTGGTTCAGCAGGTGCGCGGCAGCCTGGGGGCGCACGAACAAGGCCTGATCATCACTACCAGCGACTTCAGCCCCGGAGCCGTCAAGGAAGCTGCCCAGTCTGACAAGACCCCCATCGCCCTGATGAATGGGGAACAGCTTGTGATGCTCCTGATGGAACACGGAATCGGCGTCCATCGCTCCACACCGGATTTGTTCGAGATCGATGAGGAGTTTGCTATGGGAGGGAGCGTGAAATGAAGGCTGCGAAAGGTTCTCAAAAATACGATCACAGCTCGAAATGCGCAGCACAAAAATCAAAGGTGAGAGCGTAATGAGGGGAAATCTGCCAAAGCCTATCAAGAAGCAGCGTGAAGTGCTTTACATGCCTTCAGCAGGGCACACTGCCGTGCTCGGAACGGCTGGAAGCGGTAAAACGACACTCGCGCTCTATCGGGCTGCCTATCTGTCCGAGCCGTCGATGCCACATGCTGGAAGGACGCTGCTTCTGACATTTAATAAAACACTTGTCACCTATCTTAAGTATCTCAAGCCCTTTGAGCTTCAGAATGTCCAAGTCGAAACCTACCATACATTCGCACGAGGTTATCTCAACAACCGTGGCAAAATGAGTAGGAATTGCATTTGCGATCCTGACTACAGAAGCGCGTTCATTTCCCAAGCAGTCAAAGCAGTCAAATCCGGCTACGAACCGTCAAAATTCTTTAACAGGCCCCTCGAATTTTTCTCTGACGAAATCCAGTGGATTTTCAGCCATGGGATCACTTCCCAAGAGGAATATGTGGAAGTGGAGCGCGTTGGGCGTATCGGCACAAATCTTTCCCGCAAGCTTAGGCCAGTCATGTACGAGATTCTCAACAAGTATCTCGAGATTCGAACTGCCGCCGGAAAATTGTATGACTGGGATGACATCGCTATTGCTGTGCGAAAAGAGTTCGAGGAGGACTCCTCGGCCCGTTTTTATAAGCACATAATCGTTGATGAAGGGCAAGACTTCTCCCCAGAGATGATTCGCTCGCTGGCGGCAGCAATCCCCGAGGATGGTTCACTTTCGTTTTTCGGGGATGTTGCCCAGCAAATCTATGGACAACGGATGAGCTGGCGCTCTGCAGGACTGAACATCCCACAGCAGTGGTTCTTCAAAGAAAACTATCGAAATACAAAACAGATCGCCCAGTTGGGTTTGGCCATTTCCAGGATGCCTTTTTTTCAGGATATTCCCGATTTGGTTGAACCCACATCACCAAGGGCCGACGGTGCCTTGCCTACCGTGGTCGACTGCACTGACAAGGATCAGCAAGTTGAAATCGCACTACGGGCAGCAAGAGGCACTGGGAAAACCCAGAGTGTTGCCATCCTCGTAAAAGACAGAGCTCAGGAGAGGATCTTCAGCTCCGCCCTTGGAGCAAACGCTACACGATTGCACCGCGACCTTCAGGTATGGAATGACGGCCCCGGCATTTATCATGGCACCTACCACGCGGCTAAGGGGCTTGAATTTGACGTCGTGATACTTCCTTTCTTGGATTCAGACAATCTTCCCGATCCGGACTACATAGACTCTCACGGGGAAGAGGATGGTTTTACGCATGATGGCAGACTTCTTTATGTGGCTGTAACAAGAGCAAAAACGAGCTTGATCCTGCTCTACACAGGGAAGCTCACGTCACTGCTACCCGTTGACGAATCACTCTACCAGAGGGTCAAGCCATGAACTTGATTCAGCAGGAGTGCGTCAACCGTGGAATCACTCGGATCTGCCATTTTACGCAGTCAAGAAACCTCGCTCATATTTTTGATGATCCTCTCGGACTTTGTTCGACAAGGACGCTTCAGCAGCACGATATGCCACACAACCCGACCGATCCAAGTCGGTATGATGGAAGGGATGATCTGATCTGTTGCTCTATCGATTATCCGAACACCTATTACTTCACTACGGTTAGGGATCGAGATCACTTGTTTAAAGACTGGGTAGTGTTAATGATTGAGCCCAGCTACCTCTGGCACCCTGAGACTTGCTTTTGCCCTTGCAATGCGTCCCGCGAACACGGCCGCTATATCCAGGCAGGGATAAACGGGCTTCACTCTCTTTACGCTCCGATTTCTCCTGGATTCCCTGCATACACGCGATCCGCGAGACATCTCCCGTCAGCGCCGACCGATATTCAGGCGGAAGTCCTTCTTAAAGACCCGATTCCACTTGATTCAATTATCGGTATTGCAGTTCATACAGAAGAGCAGGCTCGTCGGGAAATATGCAGATTGGAACTCCAGGGTATAACACTCGACAAACCAATTTACATCGCTCCGGACTTTTTCAATAAGGCGTCCCTCTCGCGGTTGATTCAACGCGGTGTCCGAGCGACGGAAACGATATATGAAAACGGAGGTCTACATGGCCGATAACAACACGATAAGGCTAAAAACAAGCAAAAGCGTCGGAGCCATGCTTGGGGCTGCTTTTGGTGACGCACTGGGTTGGCCCAATGAGCGAATTGCCAAGTCAAACGCCTCAAAGCAAACCCAAGGCCGCCTGCATGATTTCAAGAGATGGACTCGACGCTCCGGCGGCCGCTTTTTCCCTCATGAAGAGATCATTGAGGAAGGCGGGTATAGCGACGACACCCAACTCATACTCTGTCTCAGTCGGTCTTTGCTGAAAGGAGAAGCGTGGTGGGAACACTTCACACAAGTGGAGTTACCCTTTTGGTCTGTTTATGAGCGTGGTGGTGGCGGAGCAACCAAAAGAGCTGTGGAGTCATGGCTGGATGGTGTCGCGCCATGGAGTGCCAATCGGAAGCCACAGGATGTGAAGCGATATTACGAGGCGGGCGGCAACGGTGTCGCGATGCGCGTTCTCCCTCACGTCTTGCGCTTGGGCGAAAAGGAATTTCCCAGGATAGCCACCAATATTTTCCTTGATGGTATAGCAACACATGGACACCCCCGGGCGCTGTTAGGCGCTTTGGCATACGGTTTCGCGCTTTGGGCGGCTTTTCGCAAGGATTCGAAACTGGCGTATGGTGAATTGGTAGAAGAATTGATCAAGAGCGTCGATCACTGGTCTGCTCTTCCGGCCACACCAAACATCCCGCCAGAATGGCGGAGCCAAGCGGAAAAAAGCCTTCAGGACTACATGAAACTTTGGGAGTCGGCCAAAGCTGAGGTCATGGAATATCTTGAAGTCTGCCGAGCTGAACTCTCGAAAGGGGCTTTGAGTCTCGATGACGATGTACTGAAAAAACTCCAATGCTTCAACAGTAAGATAAGCGGGGCCGGAACCGTTGCCGCGATTTCCTCCGTTTATCTGGCATCCCGGCACGCTGCTGATCCAATTAATGGCGTGGTAAAGGCAGCCTTCGCCATTGGTTCGGACACCGATACAATCGCCTCAATGACGGGTGGTCTGCTCGGCTGCATCAATGGCTCCGACTGGCTATCACCTGTGAAGCAAGGCATTCAAGACGCCGCCTACATCGAGAAAAATGCATTTCGATTAGCAAGCGGACATATTGATGACAAACCTACTCATGAGGTTGTTAAAAGATCCTTGCTCAAGAATTGGGTTGATGAGGTTGTAATTGCTCCTGATTCGAGTGAAGTCAGCCTTCCTGATCGCAGAAAGGCCAAGGTAAATCGGGGGCGTGATTACATCGGACGCAGCGGGAAGTTCAAAGTCGAATTCCGACGTTTGACCACCGACGACGGCCAAATCATCTACCTGAACAAGATTTCAAAGGGCGATTTTGAGCAAATAGCCGATAACCCGAAGCAAACCAGCTTACCTCACCAACAGCCTTCTAAAAGTCGTGGATGCGGTTCAAAGATACCTGTGGCCTCATTCGAAAAAGCCATTTGGTTCTATCGTGACTGCCTCGGCTTAACTGTGAAGAAACAAAGCTCGGATGTGGTTGTTTTCGACCAAGGACTCGTTTTGGTTCCATTGAGCTACACGAAC
>Ga0116143_10004066_pt1 | contig 14183 bp, 16 predicted proteins | sample AD_UKC034_MetaG_FD_89745 | JGI IMG/M metagenome (GOLD analysis project Ga0116143, IMG submission 89745) | Active sludge microbial communities of municipal wastewater-treating anaerobic digesters from USA - AD_UKC034_MetaG | ecosystem: Engineered > Bioreactor > Anaerobic > Digestate | place: USA...
CACGAACGCGCCCTGTCCGATTCGTGCATTCGTGACCCTATTCGTGGTCGGCCTTTTCTATTGCCTGATCGATATCCCCAGCGCGGTCAGGATAGCTACAATGAGCGGCGCGATGGCAATGGCCGGCAGCAGGCTGGCCACGCGGATACGCTTGAGATCCAGCAGCAAGAGGCTGATACCCATCATCACCACGCCGCCGGCAGCGCTCATCTCGGTGACCATCGGCTCGCTCATGCCCACCTTGGCCACCGCCGCCAACAGGCTGATGCTGCCCTGCATCACCAGAACCGATGCTGCGGAGAACAGCACCCCAATCCCAAGTGAGGCGGCCAGGGCCAGAGAGGCGAACCCATCCAGCAGCGACTTGATGGCCAGCAGGCTATAGTCGCCAACCATGCCATCGCGAATGGAGCCCAGAATTGCCATCGGGCCGACGCAAAAGATCAGGCTGGCGGTAACAAACCCCTCGGCCAGCCTGGCCGAACTGCTACTTTTGAACCTGGCCTGCAGGCGGTCGCCCAGCGTTTGTAGCCCTTGCTCGATTCTGAGCCACTCGCCGCTAACCGCACCGAGCAGGATGCTGCCCATCACGATCAGGATATTCGCTGTCCCCAACGCCATACGCAGACCGGTGACCAGGGTCACCAGGCCCAGGCCGTGCATTACCGTAGCGCGCATCTTGTCCGGCAGCCGCTGCCCGAGCAACACGCCCAGGCCACCACCTACCAGCACAGCCAGCGTATTGAGCCAGGTTCCGATCAACGTTCTGCGTCCTTTCCACAAACAAGCGAGGTGGCGACTCTACCCCTCCTCTTGAGAGAGCCAGAAGCCGCCACCCGCTTCGGTAGTGCTGCGCTGACTAGCTGCCCTGCGCTTCCCGCATCCAGAAGCACACCATCTCGTCGGTGCGAAAGTTGACGCTGACCAGTTTCCAGCCCTCTGCCCCGCGCTGATTCAGAATGTGTTGGATGGCTTTGGTGTTGGCATTAGGCAGATTGTCAAAGAAGCAGGCCCCTTTTTCGGTGCAGAACAGCACCGGCTCTTCGCGGGTGCCAGCATAGCCCAGTTTCTCGCGCACTGCCACCACTTGCTCGAGCGAGTAAGAGGTGATGTCGTACTCGTACTTTTTCATCGCTGCTCCATTCTCATTGGACCGGCATGGCTTTCCTGTTGCCCTGCTGCCCTCATCCGCCGTCGAACATGGGGAACTCTTGAGCGTCAAAGTACCAGGCCCCCTGGTTGGTTAGATAGTCCAGTGTCTTTTGCAGGTAGACAAAGTGGTCATTCTCCTGTTTGGCCAGGAAGGCAAACACCTCTTTGCCGGTCGGGTCGTCGGTCTCTTTCTGCGCCTGGCTGTAGGCCTGGTAACCCTTTTCCTCAAAAGCCATGGCCAGCCTGAGTGCATCAGCGTCCGTGGCCTTCGAACCGATAGTCAGCGCAACATCCTTCTTTTGGGGGAAGAGTCGTACAGGGGCCTGCGGCTCGCAGACCTTGGCCTCGTCCAGCGCCAGCCACTCTTGCCCACTCTCTATCTTTTCGTACTGGGCCTGCAACAATCGGATATGCTCAACCTCGTCCCTGGCTAGCGCTTCAAAGACGGCCTTGCCAGCCGGGTCTTGGACGTGTCGGGCGGCTTCTTCGTAAAAGACCTTGCCTTGCCGCTCGACCTCCAGCGCCCTGTCGAGCGCGGCCAGAGCCGCTTTGCAGACAGCTTCTTCCATTAACACCCCCCTTCAGTGGCCGTGTCTGGCTAGTCCGACCAGCCTCCGAGCGTCACCATCGACTCATAGTTGGCCATCAGCAGATTAAAGTGGTCGCGCTCCTGAGACGCCAAGAACTCGTACAATTGTCGCGCTACCGGGTCCTTTGCCTTCTCTGCCTCGGTCCGATACAGGTCATAGCTCTTGTTTTCCATATCCAATCCGGTCAGAATGGCCTCGACGTCATCCGGGTCGGCATTTACCGCCTTGGCCAGTCCCTCGCGGCCGCGGGGAAAGATCTCGGGCGCCAGCTCACAGGCCGGTCCCTGCGTCTCCAGCAGTTCGACCCAGTATCCCTCTTTGATGAGGTTCAAGATCTCGCGCTGGATGAGTTTTTCGTGGGCTACTTCGTCCTTGGCCAGCTGGCGAAAGATCTTTTTGCCCTTGGGGTTCTTGATCCTCTTCGCCGCCTGCGAATAGAAAGCCTGCCCCTGCTGTTCGAGGCACTTGGCGTCTTCCAATACTTGCATTGCGTTCTTGACTTCTTTCTCTGCCATCAGAACTCTCCTCTCCGTTCTAGTGTGAGTTAGGCAAGGCTCAACTCGGCCGCTTGACGGCGACCGGCTCGGACATAGCTTAGCCGCACCTTGCTGCCCGCCCCCAGTTTTGACACAGTGTCCCGCAGGTCCGCTGCAGAACGCACTGGTGCTCCATTGATCTCGACGATCACGTCTCGCGCTACCAGCCCGGCCAGTTCTGCCGCAGAACCGTTCTTCACCCGACCAATAAAGGCTCCCTCGATCCCGGCCTTCGGCATAGCATCAGCTACCGAAAGCCCGAGCTCTACCCTGGCCGCCTGTTTCGCTGCCAGCAGCCGCTCCAGTTTGGCCCGGTCGAACCCAATCACCACATGATCATCTACCGTGATGACCGGCACTCCCTGCTGTCCCGACAGGCGGATCATCCGCATGGCCGCCTTCTGGTCCATCTGCACATTGTACTCTGTGAAAGCAATTCCCCGTTGCGAAAGAAACCCTTTCGCCTGAGTGCAGTATGGTCAGGTGTTGGTCGAATAGACTTCTACTCGCATATCAGTCTCTCCCTTGGCTAGACGTACTCCATCTTCAGCGACTCATAGTCTTCCGCCGATTTAGTGCGCAGCGGCTGCTGCACCAGCGGTCCGGCTGCCAGCGCCGGTACCTGCTCTTCATAGGCCGGCTCGTCCTCTGTCCGATACAGTATGCCCAGTGGTATCCTGTCGCCGAATTCCTGCGCCCTCACCAACGCCGCCGTCTTGTCCCCGGGGTCATAGCCAGGTTCGTCCTGGACCTTGTAGACCCGCGGCCGCAGCCAGTTGTAGGAGTACATCCGGTTGAAGGAAACGCAGGGCTGCAACACATCGACCAGCGCATAGCCGCGATGACCCAGCGCCTCTTTGATCAGCCAGGCAAGATGTTCCGTATCGCCAGACCAACCACGCGAAACAAAAGTCCCCCCTGCCGCTATGGCTACGGCCAGAGGCAGGAACATCGGCTCGATGGACCCCTCCGGCGAGGTGCTGGTTACGAATCCCTGCGGGCTGGTGGGCGAGTACTGTCCCTTGGTCAAACCATACACACGGTTGTTCTGCACGATATCGACGATGCCTACGTTACGCCGCACGGTACTTATAAAGTGATTACCACCCTCGCTGTAACCATCACCATCGCCGTGCGTGCAGATGACCTTCATGCCATGGTTGGCCAGCCTGGCGCCAGTAGCGATAGCCAGAGTGCGCCCGTGCAGCGACATGAAGCCATTCGCTGTGGTATAGTCTGGCAGTTTCGAGCCGCAGCCGATCCCGCTCACCAGCATCACCTGATGTGGTGCCAGGCCTGCTTCGACCAGCGCCTGTTTCAGCGCGTTCCAAATACCATAATTGCCGCAGCCGGTGCACCACGTTGGCCGAACCGGGCTGGCATAATCTTTGAGGTCAACCATAGTCATGCCACCTCCTGCAGCCGCCGCAAGATGTATTCTGGCGTCATTGGCCGGCCATCGTAGCGGTTAATCAGGGCAGCGGGACGCACGTCAGTGTAGGCTCGCAGCAGTGTGGCCAGTTGCCCGCCATAGTTCTGCTCCACCACCACCAGTTTCTTGGCTCCCTGGAGCGCCTGCTCCACTTTATCCACTGGCAGGGGCCAGATGTCCACGATCTGCACGATGTGCGCCGTCTTGCCTTCGGCCTGCAACAGCTCGAGCACCGAGCGCAACGGGCCGACGGTAGAGCCCCAGGTCACAAAGGTGAGCTCTGCCTCGCGTGGGCCGTACTCTACCGGCGCCAGCATTTCGCTCCGGGCCGTCTCCAGTTTGCGCATGCGCTTGCTCATCTGCTCAATGCGGGCCGCCGCGTCCTCGCAGATGTGGCCGTTCGCCTCGTGCTCATCGCTGCTGATCGGGTAGACGGCCTTCGGGTGGCCTGGCAGCGCCCGCGGCGATACGCCCGATTCGGTGACAGCGTGCCGGAGATAGGGCGCCTGCAGCGTATCTAGCTGCTCTTCCGTCAGCAGGTCGCCGCGGTCGATGGGTACGTTGAGATCAAACGCCTCCAAGGGTAGATCGCGCGGCGAGTGAGCCAGAAAGGCATCGGACAGGATTAGTACAGGACACTGGAAGCGCTCGGCCAGGTTCAGCGCCCGGTACCCTGCCTCGAAGCACTGCTCGACCGTCCCCGGCGCCAAAACGATGCGTGGAAACTCGCCCTGGGCGGCGTGGATCAGAAACAGGAGGTCTCCCTGCTCGTGGCGTGTGGCGTGGCCTGTGGCCGGTCCGGGGCGCTGCACATCGATGACCACCATCGGTACCTCGGTCATACCAGCCAGCCCCAGTGCCTCCACCATCAGGCAAAAGCCGCCGCCGGAGGTGGTGGTCAGCGAGCGCGCACCCATCTGTGCCGCGCCGATGATCATATTGACCGCAGCGATTTCATCTTCGGCATGCTTGGTCACGAGGCCGTACTCGGCGCTGTGGGCCGCCAGCCACTCCAGGATGGGGCTGCCCGGGGTCATGGGGTACCCGGCGACGAACTTGACGCCACCCACCAGCGCACCCATCGCCAGCGCGTCGTTGCCGCTGATCATCATGCGTGGGCTGCTCTGGCGGCCAGCCAGCTTGAACGCGAAATCGCGCGCGTACTTGTCGCGGGCAAAGCCGTAAGCTGCAGCCGCCACCTTCAGATTCTTCTCAACGACTGGCCCGCCCTTTTTGCCAAAGCTGTCTCGCACCACGCCAGAGACCACTTCCAGGTCCAAGCCTACTAAGCCCGCTGCAGCCCCGGTAGCGGCGGTATTCGCCATCACCACATCGCCCCCTTCATTGAGCGCGATTTGCTGCAGCGGCACTGGCATCGGTCTGGCGCCAGTTGCCGCGATCTGCTTTTCGTCAATACCCAGGGCGGGGTCCAACACCACCGCCCCTCCAGGGACCACCTCGCGCAGGTGCTCGTTCACCGTCACCTGCGTGAACGGCAGGAGGACGTGCACTTGTTCGTTGTGGCTATGCACTTCGCGGTCGGACACTCGGATCTGGTAATAGTTGTGCCCACCACGAATGCGAGAATGGTAATCCTGATAGCCAAAGACATGCAGGCCTGCCCGTACAACCGACCTGGCAAAAGCGCGGCCGGTCGTCTCCACGCCCTGCCCCGCCTCGCCGCCAAACTTGAAGGTTACGTCCACCGCGCCCATTGGGGGTTCCCTTTCTTTGTCGCGTTCCTATCAGCGGCACCGGCCAAGCACATTGGCCGCCACGAGCGTTGCATCCAGAACCGCGGCATAGGGTGGGGCATAGCTGTAGTCTATGCCGATCAGGCCGTCGACGGTCATCTTGGTGTAGAGTGCCGCCGCTAGCACGTCCACCCGCTTTGCCGCCCCGTTGGCTCCAATCAGTTGTGCACCCAGCAGCCGTCGGCTCGAGCGCTCCATCACCAGCTGGATGTGCAGCTCTGAGGCGCCAGGGTAGTAGCCAGCACGGTCGCCAGCCGTGATGGACGACACTTCCACATCCATGCCCTTCAATCTGGCTTCACGCGCCGTCAGCCCGGTGCGCGCCACCTCGAGATCAAAGACCTTGACCACCGCCGTTCCCGCTACGCCCTCGAACGTGCAGCCCATTCCGGCCGCGTTGGAACCAGCCACGCGCCCCTGTTTGTTGGCGGTGCTGCCCAGCGGGATGTACACCTTCTCACCCGTTACCTGATGGAGCGCATCGGCGCAATCCCCTGCCGCAAACACTCCCTCCAAGTTGGTCCGCATCTGACTGTCCACCGAAATCGCCTTGCCCGCTCCCAGCTTGATCCCAGTGCGTTCGGCCAACAGCACGTTGGGCCTAACCCCGATTGCCACTAGGGCCAGGTCGGCGGAAATCTCGCTGTGCTGCGTCACCACCTTCTCCAGGCGCCCAGCCCCTTCAAAACGCACCAGACCGTCATTCAACCGCACTTGAACACCGTGGCGCTCCACTTCAGCACGGACTCGCTGGCTCATCTCTTCGTCGAGAAAAGTCAGGAGCTGCGGTGCCATCTCGACGATGGTGACATTGAGATTCAGTGCCCGAAAGGCCTCGGCCATTTCCAGCCCAATGCTGCCACCGCCGACGATGACGATGTTCCTGGGTGGCTTTTCGCGCAACACGCGCTGCAGGGCCAGTCCATCGGCCAGGGTGCGCAGGCTGTGCACACCAGGCAGGTCTCGCCCCAGCACAGAGGGGATAATGGGCACCGCCCCGGTGGCTACGACCAGAGAGTCATAGGGCAGAACATAGTCCCTGGCCCCGTCCAGATCTGCCACATGCACCTTCTGGGCGGCTGTGTCGATGGACAGAACTTCGTGGCGCGTGCGGACATCAACTCCCCGTTCGCGGAATTCGGCCGGCCGGCGAGCGATCAACGCCTCGACCCGGGGTATCACCCCCGAGATCAAGTACGGCAAGCCGCAGGCGCCATAGGAGATGTCCGCGTCTTTCTCCAGCAGCACTACTTCCAGTTCGGGGTTGGTACGCTTCGCTTTTGCCGCCGCGGTTGTCCCGGCCGCCACTGCGCCAATGACTACCAGTCGTCGTCCAGGTGCCATCGTTCATCCCCTCCGCATGGATTATTCTACCAGCACGTACACACCGTCGCTCTCCACCCTGACCTGGAACATCGGGAGAGCCGTCTTGGCCGGCGGGGCAAGAACCGCGCCGGTGGTCACATCGAACTCGGCAAAGTGACAGGGACACACGAGCACCTTGCCCTTGAGCTTGCCATTGTGCAGGAAGCACTTGCTGTGAGTGCAGAAATCGCTCATTGCATAGAGTGTACCGTCGATGTTCACCAGGAGCACGTTCTGGCCCCCCGCACGCACCGCCAACATCGTTCCGGGCGCAACCGCGCCGTTATCAGCAACCCATTCCCAGTCTGCCATCTCTCTCCTCGTCTACAGTGTTTTGCGAGCTCTTCTTCAGCAGCAACCACCAGCTTGCTGCACGGCAATCCATATTACAGAGCACCCCCGCCTGTGGCAAGCCCGGCAAGAGTCGACTCCAGCTCCTGCGCACTGGCCGTTGGCGCAAGACAACGGCTACCAACGCACACATACGCCCGCGGCCATGGTGACGTGGGGAACTCCAGGTCTCGCAGTCCGGCTTGCTCTCGGTCTGGATCCAACGTCAGAAGCACCCGGTTGGGCAGATAGCGCTGCCAGACCACCTGGCGCATTGCTGCCAACTCGGGATGCCCCGACTTTCCTACCATCACCACCTGGAGCGGCTCGAGCAGAAGATGCTCAACGGCACGCGCGTATCCTGCGGCACCGATACCCCAGTGCGGCGATTCGCCCTGCAAGGCAACCAGAATAGCCGTTGCCTTCTGCCGATAGTCCCCGCGGCCCGTCAAGCGGCCAGCCCGGATGAGCGCCTCTGCCGCGACGCCATTCTCCACCAGCGGTGTTTCGGGCTCGGCCAGCCGGCCAAGGGCATTCTCTGCTTCTGGCATGTCCCTCAATGCTCCAGACGGAGTGGTCAGATTGTCCAACATCCAATCGAGCATGGACCGGCCGCGTTCCAGCCACTCTGGCTCCCCAGTCGCCTCATAAGCGTCCAGACAGGCCAGGGCGGCCCACGACTGTGCGGGCAGCCACCCGGGCAGGTGTGCCTCGTCGCGCCAGTGCTGGCACACACCCTTATCCTGCGTCCAGCAGCGCTGCCAGAGCAGTTCCAGCGCGCCGAGGGCCACCCGCATCAACTCTGGCCGCTCCAGGATGAACCCGGCTTTCAGATACGACCGCACCATCATCGCGTTCCAGGCCGTATAGGCAACCGTGTCTACGAATGGGGCCTTGACCTGCGCACGTTCCGCCCTGGTGCGAGAGTAGTACCTCTCGTCGGCGTCCTGGCTGCCGTAGAAGTAACCCTCCGCCTCGCTGTACAGGGTCGAGCTAACATAGTCGATGATGCCCTCTGCTGTCTCGCGGAAAAGCGGCTCGCCCCCGACCTGAAAGGCTTGCAGGTATACCGACAGCAGCCGCGCATTGTCCTCCAGCATCTTTTCAAAGTGCGGGACGCTCCAGTCGCGGGTAGTTGAGTAGCGGAAAAAGCCTCCCATCTCGTGATCGTACATTCCGCCTTTGGCCATCGAGCGCAGGGTCTTGCCTACGATTCCCCAGGCTGTCTGGTCCCGCGTTCGACTGTGGCGCTCCAGTGCCAGCTCCAGCGCATCGACTTGAGGGAACTTGGGCTCTGCGCCGAACCCGCCGTAGTGCTCATCGTATGAGGCGGCCACCTGCTGATAAACCGAATCGGCTACCGACAGGCTGATATCCCCGCCGGTCCGTTCAGGCTGGCGCAGCAAGAGCCGCTGTGCTTTCATCTGGGCGGCGCGGTTGGCAATCTCACTCTTGTTGGCCTGATAGTAGTCACTGATCTGCTGGATGGCCGACACAAAGTTGTCTGGCGCCATGTAGGTTCCGCCAGCCAGTACTTCTCCGTCCGGAGTGAGAAACGCTGTCGTCGGCCAGCCGCCCATGTTGTAACGCGCGTTGATGTCCGGGCGCTGGTCGTTGTCCACCCTCACCGGTATCACCAGTTGTCCGACCAGCTTTGCCACCCGCGCATCCAAGTAGGTCGTCTGGTCCATAACATGGCACCAGTGGCACCACACCGCGCCGATGCTCAGCAGGATGGGAACGTTGCGCTTGTGTGCCTGCTCAAACGCATCCGCGCCCCAGGGGAGCCACTGGATGCCGCTCACACTCATTCCACCAGCCTCCAGCTAATTGAGTGAGAGCCAGTCTCTAATTCCGCGAATATAGACAGCCTGTTCCTCCTGTGCTGTCTTCATTCGGGCCAATAGCACTTCCTCACGGCTCATAATGGCCGCCTCTTTCCACAGCAGCAAAGGCAGAGACGCGATGCCGAGCAATCCCTGTTTCTCCTCATTCGAAATCTGCAGTGCGATGGCCATCATATAGGCCAGTGTGCTGGCATCCTCTGGAGCATGATCTACCCGGATAACGGTCCCCAGAACATCGCCAGCCAACCGCAAGTAACGCACAAAGTATCCGCTCGCTGCCCTGACCAGGCCAACCAGTTCCTTGGCTTGTGTATCCTCCAACGGGAAAGGTTCGATGCGTCCCACAGCATAGGGTTCCGTTCTGATCCAATCGAGGACCCGGAACCGCTCGAGCCCAGCTGTAAAGATGTCGAGGTGCCCGTCCTTCAGTCGCTCAACGTGCGTAATCAGCGCCGATGTGCCGATGCTGTAGCCCTCAGGCAGGGCCTCTCTCTCCGGCCGAGCGAGCACAACCCCAAACTGCCGGGTCTTGTTGAGACAGTCGTCGATCATCTGCAGGTAGCGCCCCTCAAAGATATGAAGCGGCAGAGCCATGCCCGGGAACAGGACCGTATTCAGCGGGAACAGAGGAAGATCAAGACTTTCCAATTTGCTCCACCAGGCGAGCACCGAGCTCGCGAGCTTGCTCTAGTGTCTCGGGGTGTTGGGCCACCGCGCCGCGCTGGTCGATATTGTTCACACATACGGACCCGACCCAGACCGCATCAATGGTTGAGAACATGGCACGAACGACTGACAGTGCGCAGTCAAAGTGCATATTGGGTGATCCAGCCGCAGCCAGGAAGATCGCCCGTCGCCTCCTGCCCCCGGAGGGAAGGGGCACAGGCCTCTTGAGAACGTGGCGCAGGGCCCACAGACACTGAAAGCGGTCAATAAAGGCCTTGGCCCAGCCGCTAACGTTAGTGAAGTAGATTGGTGAGGCCAGGATCAGTGCGTCGGCCTCCAGCACCTTGTCGTACAGCCCCTGATAGTCGTCGTTGACAACGCAACGGCCATCGGCAAAGCAGCGCTCGCAGCCAGCGCACGGTCGGATGCTGAGCTGACTCAGAACCACCAGCTCCACTGTTGCGCCGGCGCTCTGCGCCCCGGCAACGGCTTGATCCAGCAGTGTATCCGAGTTGCCGCCCCGGCGAGCGCTGCCAGCCACGGCCAGTACTTTCATTCTGCTGCCTCTCCCCATCCATTTAGCAGCAAGGCGACCCCGCGTTCACAGGGTCGCCCTGCTGAGCAATGCTGCTCCCTAGATCACGTCACGCCAGATGCTGTAGCGATCCCATGTGGGATCCTGTGTCAGGCGATTGTATTCATCCTGCACAATCTTGCGGTGACGTTCTTCCTCTTTAGCCAGACTGGCAAAGACGTTTTTGGCCTCCGGGTCCTTCACCTTGTCCACGGCGGCAGAATAGAAGCGGAAGGCGCTCTCTTCCGCCTGCACTGCCATACGCAGCGCTTCAATCGCACTGGTCGCGGCAGTCACCCGGCTCAGAGAAGTTGCCTCGACCCCACCAAGCGCACCCAGGATCGCATCGCAGAAGGCAGGCAGATCGGCTGGCTGTCTTGAGGTAATGAGGGTACCGTCTTGCACCACTTCCCGGTCTACCCAGGTAGCTCCAGCGTTGGTCATGTCGTCCTTGATCGCCGCCACCGACGTCACGGTCCTCCCTTTCAGCACTCCCGCGGACGCCAGCACCCACCCGGCGTGGCAGATGGCTGCCACCACCTTGCCCTGGGCCAGGGCGTCCCGCACCAGACCCAGCACCGCCGGATACCGGCGCAGATAGTCCGGTGCATACCCGCCAGGGATAATCAGCGCGTCGACCTGGGCGATTTGCACCTTATCCGCACTCGTGCTGACCTCCACCGGCATACCGATCTTGCTGGTATAGGTCGACGCACTACCGGTGCCTGCGATGTCGACCTTCACGCCCGCCCCACGAAGCCGCAGCACCGGATACCACAATTCGAGCTCGTTGTACAGGTTCTCGGCGAATACTATGGCCCTTTTGCCGGTCAGACTCATTGCGAACCTCCTTCATGGCGCACACGGATGCACAATGGCGAGGACCTCAAGGTCCGATATGCATCAACTCCTGACCAAGGTGAAAGTCGTCGGCGTTGTAATAGTCAGGAAAGCGAGAAACCAGCTCGTACTCGGTTTCGAGCATCTGGTAGTGTCCCTGCTCCACCTTGCTAAGGTAACGCAGAGTAACCCTTCCTGCCTCGTCCCGGGAGCGCTCGGCTTCACGCGCATAGAACGCCGCAGCAGACTGCTCGGCTTTCATCGCCAGGCGGAACAGCTCGGGTACGGTCAGATGAGAGACATCCTCTTCGCGCGGAAGGGGGATTATGCCACCGGGAGGCAGGCGCAGAGCTACCTCGGGGAAACGACGCTGGTACTCATCCTCAAGCATCGTGCGATGCTTTTCTTCCTCAGTCTGCAGAAAACGCAACTTGGCCGCCAGTGCGCTATTGCCAACACGCTCCCTCAGCCGGCCATAGAGAGAAGCGGCTTCGACCTCGGACTTGATCGCCACGCCCAGCACTTCCAGAGCGGTGAGTCCTCCACCTTCGACCATAGCTTCCACCTCCGGTAGCGCGTATTCTACCCGAGTTGGCCACCTACGTCAAAGAGGGGCGAAGAAGTCTTGTTACCTCCTGGCGCGGATTCTGCGCTCTCTGGCGTTCAAAGTACTGTGCTGCAGCCGGTAGTGCCTTCTGCCGCCTGTCTATGTCAGGACCTCACCATGGGCCACAGTGTGTGCAGCCCAATGCCGCTTCTCGACGAGGCCGACAGGCCACGCGTTTTCCCCTCCCCGACCAGGAAACGGTCTGACGCACCGCGGCTGCCCACATTTCGTTCAATGGCAGCCGGTTTGACCATCTGCAGAATCTCCACTAGAATGGCCAAGCTTGCCCCCATCGTCTAGCGGCCTAGGACACAGCCCTTTCAAGGCTGCGACGGGGATTCGAATTCCCCTGGGGGCACAGATTCACCCACAAAGAGAACGCAGTCCCGGCGAACGAACTCCGGGGCTACCCTTTTTGACTGGAGGGTCTCGTCGCGGCGCGGTCCCACAGCGCAATCAAACGCGCGTCAGCACATCGCTATGCCTGCAAAGCCAGGTCCAGCGCCTCTCCAATCGAGCGGGCCCGCTCGATGGTGATCCCCTTTAGTGCCTCCGGCTTGCCCAACCGCAGTGTGCGCGGCACGATCCCCCGCCGGAAGCCAAGCTTGGCCGCCTCATTCAGACGTCGCTCGGCCTGACCGACCGAGCGCAGTTCTCCCGACAGGCCGATCTCTCCGACCAGCACGCAGTCTTCCGGAATGGGCACATTTCTGTAGCTGGAGGCAATTGCTGCTGCTACGGCCAGGTCAGCCGCTGGCTCGTTGATGCGCATCCCGCCAACTACATTCACAAAGACGTCCTGAGCGGCCAACTTGAATCCGACCCGTTTGCTGAGCACAGCGACAAGAAGCAGAGTGCGATTGATGTCGATGCCATTGGCGGTTCGGCGTGGGAGGCCAAAGGCGGTCGGAGTGGTCAGGGCCTGGATCTCCACCAGCAGGGGTCTGGTTCCTTCCATGGTCACGGCCACGGCGGAGCCAGTAGCGGAAGCCAATCGCTCCGACAAGAAAGCCTGTGATGGGTTGCTGATCTCTACCAGGCCGCCTTCCTGCATCTCGAAGACGCCCACTTCATCGGTGGACCCAAAGCGGTTCTTGACGCTGCGCAGCAGCCGGTAGGAGTGGAATCGTTCGCCTTCCAGGTACAGCACCGTGTCCACCATGTGCTCCAGCACACGCGGCCCGGCGATGGCCCCCTCTTTGGTCACGTGACCGACGATGAACATGGGGATGTGACGACTTTTGGCCAGCCGCAGCAGCGACGCAGCGCACTCGCGCACCTGGCCGATGCTCCCGGCCGAGGACTCGAGTTCGTCCAGGTAGACTGACTGAACCGAGTCTACCACCACCAGTTGAGGCTCCAGGCTCTCGATCTGCCCCAGAATCTGGCTGAGATTCGTTTCTGAAAGCACCAGCAGCTTTTCCGCCGCAATGCCCAGCCGGTCCGCTCGCATCTTGATCTGTTGGGCAGACTCTTCGCCAGATACATAAAGGGTGGTCTTGCCCTCGGCGGCCAGCAGCGCCGAGACTTGCAGCAGCAGGGTCGACTTGCCAATGCCGGGGTCACCGCCAATCAACACCACCGAGCCGGGCACAATGCCCCCGCCCAGGGCGCGGTTGAACTCTTCCACGGGCACGGGGATGCGTGAGAAACCCTCTACGGCGACGGAGGTGATCGGCTGAGGAGTGGATGGCAGGGTCAGACGTGGAGATCCGGCGGGAGCGCGATCCTCGAATGTCTCAACCAGTGTGTTCCACTGACCACATTCGGGGCAACGGCCCGCCCATCGTGGCGATGCGTATCCGCACTGTTGACAAACGAACCGGGTCCGTGTTTTGGGCACGCCTGCTCCGAGCCCTAGTCGGTCTGCGACACTGGTTCTGCGATCTGGTTTTCCGCGGCTGCGGTTGGTTCTCGGACCCGCAGCACTACCTGGTCTCCCTCCGCATCGACGACCACCGTATCGCCGGCCTTGAACGAGCCAGACAGCAGGCCTTCACAGAGCGGGTCTTCAATGCGCTGTTCGATGGTTCTGCGCAACGGACGCGCACCATACTGTGGGCTGTATCCTTCTTTGGCCAGGACATCGCGGGCGTTCACGGTCAGCTCCAGAGCCAAACCCTGCTCTCTAATCCTGTCTCCGACCTGACGCACAACAATGTCGACGATCATGCGGATGTGCTCCTCGCTCAAAGCGTGAAACACAACCACATTGTCCACCCGATTCAAGAACTCGGGGCGGAAGGTGCGTTTGAGCTCACCAAGCAGCTTGTCTCGCATCCGATCATGCGCCGTTTCTGCACTCTTGGCGTCGTCCACTTTCACCGCAAAACCGATCGCCGTCTCCCGGGCCAGCAGCTCTACGCCCACGTTCGAGGTCATGATGATTACCGCATTGCGGAAATCCACCTGTCGCCCTTTGGCGTCGGACAGGTGACCGTCTTCCATTATCTGCAGCAGAATATTGAATGCCTCGTTGTGTGCCTTCTC
>Ga0116143_10004068_pt1 | contig 14179 bp, 6 predicted proteins | sample AD_UKC034_MetaG_FD_89745 | JGI IMG/M metagenome (GOLD analysis project Ga0116143, IMG submission 89745) | Active sludge microbial communities of municipal wastewater-treating anaerobic digesters from USA - AD_UKC034_MetaG | ecosystem: Engineered > Bioreactor > Anaerobic > Digestate | place: USA...
GAGATATAAAATAACTCCCGCCCAAAACGGAGTAGAAGCATCAAAACTTGCTTTTTGCAACTGCACACTATCTGTGGAAAAATATGTAAGTAATTCTCCCATTAAAAAATTCAATCCAAGTGCCAAAATTGCTCCCAGTACAATAATTGTCGGAAACAATGACCATTTGTCCTTTTTATGTACCAGATATTCCGGAATTGGTTCCTTTGAGCGAAACGCCATAAACAGCACAAGTGCTCCGATTCCCATTGCAATTATACTGATTCCAACAGCCATTAATCTGGAATTATTCTGCAACCATAATAATGTCGCTTCGTCTACCCGTTCATTCAGATTCTGAATCAGACTAACGCCGGCTGCCGCCACAATTTGAAATACAAGATAGTAGATGACAAACGGAACCACCATATAGATTGCCCGAAAAAGAGATCTTTTTGGCATTTTCTCCTTCTCCTTCAATTCCATCTCTTCATATTTCTTTTCCAAAAAACTCTTAGTCTCTTTCTTAAGTAAGAGTCCGGTCAGTTCCTTCACAGTTGAAGCTATCGCATTCGGTTCTGCCTGTACTAATTCTTCCATCGGACCATATCCGTAAGCTACTGCTATCGATTGGATTCCTGCTGTTTTCGCACCAAGCACATCGAATTTTCGGTCTCCAACCATAACCGTTTCCTGTTTCTTTTCATCTCCCTGTTCTTTCAAAAGCAGTTCCGGACTCTCCTGCCAGCCATAGAGTTGCAGCAGGGCTTCCTGTACTACTTCCTCCTTTTGCACTCTTCTGCCGTCCATTTCGCTTCCCACAACAACGTCAAAATATTCTCCCAGCTGAAAATATTTCAGTATTTTTGTAACAAAGTATGTCGGCTTACTAGAAGCCACCGCCAATCGGCAGCCCTTATCCTTTAAGGTGCGAAGCATTTGAAGAATTCCGGGATATACCTCGTTCTCATACAGACCAATCACAGCGAATCTTTCGCGATAATCACGGATTGCTTCCTGTGCTTCTTCTTCATTCATTTGATAGAACTCTTTAAAGCTGTCTAAAAGAGGCGGTCCGATAAAAGGTTCCAGACGGTCTAAATTAGATTCTTCAATTCCGGATTTGTGTAAGGCATATTGAACTGATTTGCAGATTCCCTCTTTGGGATCTGTCAATGTACCGTCCAAATCAAAAAGCACATACTGATACATATTATTTCTCCATTCCTGTATTGACATTTCTAACCCATCAAGCTATAGTGAACACGTAACAATTACATATTTACGCTAGGGGTGCTTTGCTGAGACTTGATTCTATACAGAATCATAAACCCTCATAACTTGAACCGGTTAATACCGGCGTAAGGAAGCAATTACTAATGCCCCCTCTTTGCGTATTATTACCGTAAGGAGGTTTTTTATGTCACAACTATTTTACAACGTAATTGAGGACGAATATGTCCTCACGAATGTTGGAATAATCTGTGTTGTTCTGATTATTCTGATTCTCTTTGCTCTGGCCTTGCTATTCTATCGGCGATTCCACAAGCCGGCCAAGGATCGTCCCAAGCACACACCGGTACGACAGATTGTCTTCTCCGGCGCTGCTATGGCACTGGGTATCATCACCTCTGAGTTTATTCCAACCATCACGATGCCCATGGGTGGTTCCATTACCCTGTTCTCCATGTTCTTTATTGTTCTGATTGGATACTGGTATGGGTTAGGAGCCGGACTATCCACTGCATTGGCCTATGGCTTATTACAGTTTGTGTTAGATCCCAAATTCATCTCCATCCCGCAGATTCTGTTGGATTATGTCTTTGCCTTCGGTGCCCTTGGTTTATCCGGGCTTTTTGCGAATCGCAAACACGGTCTTGTATGGGGCTATCTCACCGGAGTCGCTGGTCGGTTCTTCTTTTCCTGGCTTGCAGGCTTTCTCATCTGGGGAATGTACGCACCACAGGGAACACCGGCAGCCTTATATTCATTAACCTATCAGGCCTCATATCTAGTACCGGAAGCAATTCTTACTTTGATTATCCTTGTGATTCCGCCAGTACAAAATGGCTTAAACGCAGTCAAAAAATTAACCTAGGAAAAATATCTTTACACAAATTGCGCGTCCACTCAGGACGCGCTTTTTTCTGTTACGAATATACCTTCTTCTTCATATAATCTTTGACAATGCGAACCAAATCCTTATCCAGCTTGCCTTCTTTGGCCATGGCTTCCAGAATATCCAGTGCCTTATTTAACGGTAATGTTCCTTTATAAGGTCGATCGGTAGAGGTCAGAGAATCAAAAATATCGATGATGGTCAACAATCTGGTAAGTATGTCCAAATCCTCCGCTTTAAATTGATTAGGATAACCACTTCCATCCAGATACTCATGATGTCGTGACGCCATCATCTGAACACGGTCATACTTTTCATTGAATTTAATCTTATCAAGCATCTTGTCCGTAAATACGACATGCTGCTCAACAATCTTACGTTCTTCAATCGTAAGCGTACCCTTGGTAATATTTAATGCTTTCTTTTCCTCTTCATCCAGATAGGGAATGATAACTCCATCTTTTCCAACATACGTTCTCGCTGCCATATCATTGATTCGGTAAATCTCACTGTCATTTAACCGTTCTCTGATATTAATTCCCGGAAGCTCTGCTCTAAAGTTACTCAATCTTAAATCTGCCATTGCCCACTCAGCAGAATCCATTCTGCCTTCCAGCATATCAATCTTCATAAGCAAGGCGATCTTTTCCAGCTTAGTCATCAACCCATCAAACCGGTCTCCAAGTCTGGTTGCTTTATTCAATACCTCTCTTGGTGTAATCATTTTACCAAGATCATGGAGCATTGCCGCCATGTATAACTGCTCTCTGTCATTTTCACCAATATATTCTTTATACTCACCGCGAGTATGCAGGGCATTGATATAATCCGCAATCTCCATACAATACTCAGCAACATGAACTGTATGATTGGCATTGTAGGGTGTTCTTGCATCAATTGCCGTTGTCATTGATTCAACAAATGAGAATAAAAGTTCCTCCAATTCCTGAATTAATAACATATTGGTAAATGCAATTGCCATTTGAGATGTCAATGAAGTTACCATCTTCTCGTACTCCACAGGAAACGGTATGGATTCTCCTGCATCGGAAGTACAGTTAATCAGCTGCATGACACCAATAACACGTTTTCCCGGTTCAAAAATCGGTACCATGAGCAGCGATTTGGTTCGGTAACAATATGCCGCATCAAATTCCTTAATTCCCAAAACATCGAAATTCTTCTGCTGATAGATGTCTTCAATATTCAACATTTTCTTATGAATATAAGTATAGGCAATCAGATTGTGTTCATCCATCGGTACCGCATCATGTCTTGAATCTGTCGCACTCCGCCCATTGTTCAATCCAACCGATCGATTTACATCAATCAAATGTTTTAAACTTCCGTTATCTTCAATATAAAGTTTTCCTGCATCTGCATTCGTAAACTTCATGCAACCATCCAGGATCATATCAAAGAGTTTGAGGTAATATCGCTCTGTTGCGATGGAATACCCAAAATCTAATATATCATTAATCTCTTCCGTTATCTGTAACATAACTCCTCCCAAAAAACCTATTGAAAATTATAACAGAAATTCATCCTTTTGACTATCCACATTTCCACAAAATCCGCAGATTAACTATAGTGAAATCTCTCTATTGACTCCAAAGGAGAAAATAATCTTTTCCTTAACACGTTTTCCGGTGATTTGCTCAAGAGCCTCGGCATAAACCTCTAACTGTTTATGATAACGTTCTACAAGCTCTTCTTTTGAATTAACACGATCTGTTTTATAATCCAGTACCACCAGACCATCTTCCTCTTCAAAATAGACATCTATCACTCCCTGAACAAGGATTGTTTCTTCCGAAGGGAATTTCGGATTGACCCGATTCGCATTTATTCCAAGAAAAAATGCCTTTTCTTTATACAACTGTCCTCTTTGATCCGCACACATCATACGTCTTGCAACAGGATGTTCAAGGAAAGCTGCTAATTTAGTAACATTTGCCAGTTGTGCATACTCCTCGCTCAAGCGACCGGTCTTTTGCTCTGATGCAATCAGCTGTCTGACAAATGACTGTAATTGGCTTGTCTGATTCTCTAAAGGCTCCAGCTGACTTAATCGTGCAAACGGAAGAAGTTCCATAACCCGGTGATATGCACTGCCCCTGCTAGTTCCTTCACTGGTGCTCTCATTGGTCCTTGCGAACTTTGGAACATAGGCTTCTCTTCCCGTATCCTCAAACATCGGTTTTGCTTCTTCATCTTCATAAGCCTCTTTCTTTAGTTCCGACACTGTCGTCTTGGTATAAAGTCCATGAAGTGAACGATATTTTGCATTCTGCTGCATTCTCTGTGAAAGGAGCTGCATCAGTGAATCGTCCACGCTATAGTCACGTCTTCGTAATTGTTCCCTTGAGCCAATGCTGGTTAGTTGCTCTTCGATTGCAAAAGCCATAAGATCCTTTTCTTCCACAAATGTCAGATACTGATCCAGTCGGCCGGCATTTGCCAGAGACTTCATTACAAAATCCAGATTTGTAACTGCCTGCAGGATGGTCACAGAGTCCAGTTCTCCCGGATTTGGCATTTTATCCAAAAGCTTATCTGCATCGGCAATGACACCTGTCATGATCAGCTTTTCTTTTGCTCTGGTCATGGCAACATAGAGAATCCTCATCTCTTCTGCAAGACCGTCTCTGATAATTTTCTTGGCAAGAATACGTTTTTTAAATCCCGGGCGTTTGTATCTGAGTATCGGATTGATGTCATCCATGGCAATCCCGGCTTCCATCTCCATCAATACCTGCTTGGATGCATCCTTCTTATTCAAACGTTTGGTCATACCGCAGAGAAAACAAACCGGAAACTCCAGGCCTTTGCTTTTATGAATGGTCATCAGTCTCACAACATCCGCATTTTCATCCAGAACACCTGCTTCTCCATAATCCACTTCCTGTTCCTTAAGCTGTGTGATATAGCGGACAAAATGGAACAATCCATGATAACTTGTCGCTTCAAAATCAGAAGCCTTTTCTAGAAGCATCATCAGATTCGCTCTTCTTTGAATTCCACGTGGCAATGCCGATACATACTCCAAATACCCACTTTCCTGAAGCAGTATTCCAATCAATTCCCGAATATTGACATAATGTACACGCGCACGGTTCGTTTTAAGCCACGTCATAAACTTTTCAATTTTTTCTGCAATCTCATCCTGCTTTAGCTGTCTATAGTCCTGCATCGCGTGATAGAGCATCCGTTCTTTACGTCCTGCGCGAATGATTGCAATCTCTTCTTCACTAAACTGGTGAAAATACGAATTCAGTGTTCCGTATAACGGAATATCCTGTAAGGGATTATCAAGCACCTTAAGAACATTCATAACCGTTCGAACTTCCATTGTCTGAAAATAACCCGACTTTACCGTAGAATAGACCGGAATTCCCTGTTCCTGAAGTATCTTCTTGAATTCCTCATCATATCCACCGGTTGCCCTGACAAGGATGACGATATCTTTATAGCAGACAGGACGTTGCGCCCCACTCTCTTTATCAACTACAAGCAATCCTTGCTGCTTCATCTTCCTGATCCTGTCAGCCACCATTCTGGCCTCCATCGTCAGGTTGCTTAAGCTCTCTCCTTCAGAAGCCTCCTCTTCTTTATCCTCATCTGCGCCATCCTCCTTCACAAACAGCATCAGTTCTGTCTGATACTCATTCTGTTGCGCCGGCGGATAAGAAGCCCCCTGATACAATCTGGCACGCTCATCATACTCCATCCCTGCTGTATCCTCATGCATCAGTTGTTCAAATACATTATTAACACTGTCAATCACTTCCTTACGGCTTCTGAAATTCTGATTCAGATCAATTCTAATATTGCTTCCTTCCTCCCCAAACCGGGCATATTTGTCCATAAAAATCTCAGGTCTGGCTAATCTGAAGCGATAGATACTCTGCTTCACATCTCCAACCATAAAATAATTATTATCACGGGCAATACTTTTTAAGATAAATTCCTGTACATAGTTGCTGTCCTGATACTCATCAACCATTACATATTCAAAATAGTTCTGATATTCCAATGCAGCTCTGGATGCGGTCTGTTTACCCGTTGCATCCCAAGTCATCAGAATCTGCAGAGCAAAATGTTCCATATCGGAAAAATCCAGGACACTTCGCTCCCTTTTCACTTCGCGAAAACGTTGCATAAAATCCAGTGTCAGTCGAATGAGTTCAGAAGAATTGATTGCAATCTCCTGATTCGCGATAAGGATATTGTCCGAAGAATCAAAATAGCAGTCTTTTATCAGTCCATCCATCACCTTGACGATTCGATCACGATATCCCTTGACTCGCTGTCGGACTTCTTTATCCTCCTCTTTTCCTACGCTTTTGGAAAGTGCAGGTATGTTGAGTGCATGCAGTATCTCATAGCGTTTTTCGTAATCTTCATTTTCCTGTAATTGTCTGATGGCTTCATACCAGGCCATAAGGCAGGGAAGATACCCTTGTGGTCCGCTCACATCCTGGCACAACCTTACCCCCTCCAGTGCCAGGTGTAAGGCATAGGCAATCAGTCTATTATTTTCTTCTTCCTTCATTCTCCACCATGGTGTATTCTCAATCATGGAAAAATCAGTAAAAGAATCCTCAATGGCCGCATTTTTCAACCATTCCTCCGGGTCCGGATGACTCATGGCAAACTCAAAAAGTGTACGTATCAGTTCTTCTACAGCGGTCGTTGTATTACCACTATAGGATTCCATCAAATGTAAGAAGTCTGTCTTCTCCTCCAGGGCATAATTGTCTTCCATCATTTCAGCCAGTATTTCTTTTTGAAGGAGTTTACGTTCTCCTTCATCCAGAATTCGAAAACCTGGATCTAAATTAATATCACCAAAATTATTACGAATTACAAACAGACAAAAACTGTCAATGGTTGTAATCTGCGCATTATGTAATAACGCCGATTGGCGCTGCAGATGTGCGTTCTCCGGTTCCTCGCTTAACGCCTTTGCTATCGCAGAAGCGATACGTTCACGCATCTCTGCTGCCGCTGCTTTGGTAAATGTAACAATCAGCATTCTGTCAATATCTACCGGATGCTCCTGATTGGTTACCAGCGAAATAATTCTTTGTGTCAATACTGCTGTTTTACCGCTTCCTGCTGCTGCAGATACCAGAAGATTGGCATCTCTGGTATCAATTACTCTTTGTTGCTCCTGTGTATAACGAATCGCTCCCATTATGCCTTCTCCCCTCTCATTTTGTCCAAAACTTCCGCTTTCTTCATTGGTTTCTGCTCCCGTTTTTCATATCCCGGTATATGTGTGTCAAAATTGCAGATTTCACGGAATGCACAATAAGTACAGGCCTTCTCACCGCAGGGAGATGCCACTTTATTCCCACCAAGAATATCTCGTCCCAGTTCTGTTATCTTCTTATTCACATAGTGCGTTAACGTATCCAGCTCTTCTCTTTCGATCACATCGGATATCGCCTTGAAGGATAGATCTTTTTTTCTTTCCATGCAGATGACATCTGAAGACATGGGATTTTCCTGATCCAGTCCTTTTGTAATTGTCTCTTCATCAACAAACAGACCTGATACGCGAAGTCTCTTACGAAGCCACTGCTCCAGCTCCTCCTGCGATACACTTCCATTCTCCTGTTCCATAATGGGATCCATTACAGGATAGTAAAACATCGCTGCAGGCTTAACGAACTTACCTGGATTATCCTTACTGACCTTGCTGATTGCCTGATCAAGATAGACCACTAATTGTAACTGCAATCCGTAATATACTTCCATCAGATCAATTTTCTTATCCCTTGACTTATAGTCAACAACCTTCACATAGATTGTGTCATCCACTTCCATCGTATCAAAACGATCAATTTTGCCACGTAGCAGCATTTTTTCATTTGGCAGTTCAAGCTCCCTACGGAATCCGACTTCAAATGCTTTGGGCACAAATCCCCCTTTGGAGAGCTGATATTGCATTGTCATAACAGCTCGATGCACAATCCTCTGAATTCTCTGAATCTGCCCCGCAGTCCTGGCATCACGGTATATCATACTGTCTCCATAGGATGCGGCAATTGCCTCTATGCCTTCTGCGAGAATCTCATCTGCCTGCTCCTTGGTAAATTCCAGCCAGCTTAGCTTTTTTTCCTCCAGCTTGAGGCCAAAGTTCTCAAGAATATGATGAAAAATATTACCAAGATCAACGCTTCCAAATACGTCATCCTCACGTTCTGACAATTCCATTCCATATTTTAGGAAATGAGAATATGCACACCCTGCATATTGTTCCAGACGGCTGACACTGTTTTCCAATATCAATCCATATAATGCGCGAGCCGTATCATGCTCCAAAGGCTTTGAAACATATCGATAAAATGACGCTTCTGTCATTTTATTCACCTGTTCCGGTGACTGCTGCATCATAAAATCATAAATCGTGTAAAAAAGTTCTAACTCCTCTGACGGCAAGTTTCTTCCGGCATAGCGGCCAAGCATTCCAGCCAAATGCACTTCCAAATCCTTTCTGCCACAGATCTTCTCCTCAATCGGAATTGTAGTACTGTCTATTACCTCAAGAGCAGGGAAAAGTCTTCTCATCTGTTCGATCAGATAGGACGGTCTGATTGCATGTCCCTCCTGATCCATACGTGCATAGGAAAGTGTCAGTCTGTCCGATGCTTTTGTAAGTGCCATATAGAGATACAGTCTCTGAATATACATCTTCTGTCGTGGTGTCGGCGAAAGTTCAAATCCCAAGGATGAAAGGAATTCTCTGTCGATATCAGAGATCATTCCACCTCCGGCTCCTGTTTTGGGTATAATTCCATCATTAACGCCAACAAAAAAGAGAGCCTTAATCGGTTTTAATCGCGTTCTTTCCATGTCTCCAATCACAACACGATCCACGTCCTGCGGAAGGACACCAATCTTTATTTCCAGGATTCCCGCTTCCAGTATCTGCTGATATTCCTCCAGCGTCATTTCTTCCGTCCCAAGCAAGGCTGCGATCTGCTCCAGTAACTGCATCAGGTAACGATAGATCTGTGAATACTCTTTTTCTCTCACCAAATCGTTGTTATCGTGAAACATGGCAGCATACCCTTCCAGCTGTTCATAGACCTGATTATCAATGATAAACTGATATACCGCTTTGGTAATTGTCTCTGCAGAAGAAGTCTTTTCAAGCGCAAGTAACGGACTAAGTATCTGCATGATCCGTTCTCTGGTCTCATTTATACTTCCAAGTGCGTCTGTATCATTTCCCATGTAATCCGGGTATTTAACAAATGCCCTGCGCCACTTCTTCTCACCACGAATTCCCAGCGCCAGAAGATAATTCTCCATTTCATCAATTTTTGCCTCTTCGATTCCTGTCAATCCGCTTCTGAGGAAATGCAGAATACTCTCATAGCTGAAGTTCTTCTGCACTAATGCCAGTCCACTCTTCACAAACTCTGTAAATGGATTTAACATAAGCTTCTGATTGTTATCCAGGAATACCGGTATATCATACATCGTAAAAAGTTCCTCAACATACGGTGCATATCTCTCCAAATCACCTGTTATGACAGCAATGTCGCGAAATGCCATATGCTCATCGTACACCAGCCGCCGAATCTGAATACATACCTCAAGCAATTCCTCTCTGGGTGATGGTGCATGAAACATTGTTATGCCCTGCATAGTTCCCGTATATGGATTCTTCTGGTTACGAAACAGATTTTCTTCCAGATAAGCCAGTGCCGGTTGATTGCAGTAACGCATAACCGGTTTTTCCAAAAGATATACATCCTCCCCACGACCGGCACCACAATCTGCAGCCAGTTGTTCCATCGCATGCATGGTCTTTCTGCTGAGCGAAAACAGCTGATGTTCATCGCCAAATGTATGAAGTAGTTGCTTTTCTTCTGCCGGCATAATGATGGTTACGATTACCTCCTGGCACATGGACAGCAATTGTCTGATAACACGGTTCTGCACAGGTGTAAAACCAGTAAAGCCGTCGAATGCTACAACGCTGTTCTTAAGCTGATTCGATTTTCCCAGTGCTTTTGTCAGAAGATCTAATCTTTCCTCTGTTGTAATGTATTTGTCGCCAAGATAAGTCAGAAAATTCTGATAAATTTTTTTCAGATCCAAAAGTTTGGAGGACAGTACCGGTTTCTTCTCCGAATATTGCAATAACTTATCCACCTCCTCTACGCCCAGACCATATTGCATAAATTCAGATATCACAGATTTTACTTCATGAATATAACCGGTTTTCTTCAGACTTTTGCCTATTGTCGGAAGTTCTTCTGATAAATTGGCAGCAACTCTTCGAAGAATCAGATTTTTACCGGTGTCATCCAGTACCATCTGATTGCTTTGACCAACCTCTTCAAAAACACGATATGCCAAGCGTCCAAAACTCTGCACATCAATATTCATGATTCCGCCTGCCGGATGGCGTTCTACCATCTCCTTCTGGGTCTGCATGGTAAACTGATCCGGTACAATAATTAAAAATTGACGTTCCGGTTCTTTCATGGAACGCATGATAATATCCTCTTCTAAGCGTGTGCTTTTCCCGGAACCAGAGCCGCCAACATAGAAACGTAATGACATAGTACCTCTCCCCTTTATGATTCTTATAACGTTGTGAAAGAAAAACACCGCCTGCCAGCGGTTACCCGACAGCAGGCGGCATGATGTTATTCTTAGTGAATCGCCTTCATTCGTATGCTATTGTATAATGATTCAGTTCTTTGAAACCGATACAGTTTTTGTAAATCAACCAATGCCATCAAAATCTTCTGTGAATTCAACGATCTTGTTCGATAATTATGTTCCTTACAGAATTCTTCTATCTGAAGAATCAGGTTCTTCTCGATATAGGAAGTTCTCCTTTTCACTGCCGATGCTTCCAGCATCAGGATATCAACCAGCTTATCCATCGACAAATTATTATAGTAATATGCCAGCGCTGTCTGTCTGTGTATCTCTGGCAAAGTACATAAAAAATTCTCCAGCATCTTTGTGAATTCCATATCTTCCATGTCATTCCCCGGGATATATACTTCGCTTACCATCGGTACCGCATATGCTCCGCGATTCTCTGCCATCAGCATATCTCTGCGATTCGTTCTAAGCCAGTCTGACGTGAATTGTGTTACAGTCTCATTCATCCACTCTGCAATATTCTCTGGAGCTTCCATCATAAAAAAGTTCTGAATGACATTAATGTAGAGTTTCTCCAGTTCTTGATCGATCTGTTCTTCATCACAGATAATGAACTGCATCTGGAAATACATATCATCCACCGACAGTTCAAAAATTCTCCGAAAATCATCTAAATGGCCTTGTAGAAAACCTCGTGTTGCCTTAACTAGTTCGTATGTCGTATCCAAGTTTTCACCCCCTGATATACCAGATCATATAGTACCACCCAATACAATCCTAACAATCTACATTTTAGCAAATATCAGGCGTGTACTCAAGTACATTAATTGTAATTAGTAAAATATTTTTACAGCAATTCTTTTAGCAGTTTATTCACGGACGCCGGATCGGCTTTTCCCTTCATTGCTTTCATCGTCTGCCCAACAAGGAATCCGATTGCCTTTTCCTTGCCAGCTCTGTAATCCGCAACAGATTGTGGATTCGCTGCTATCACTTCTTCCACTGTTTTCTTCAGCGCACCCTCATCATTTTCCTGCTTCAATCCATTTTCTTCCACATACTGTTTGGGATCAATGTTCTCCTCAAACATGACTTCAAAGATCTCTTTGGCAATCGTCTGGTTAATCACCTTCTGGTCAACCAGCATAATCAGCGTGGCCAGATGAGCCGGTGAGAAACGAATCTGATCCGCATCCATGCTCTTCTCCTTTAACAGACGCATGGTCTCCACCATCAACCAGTTGGATACCTTTTTGGGTTGTTGACAGATTGCTACTGCTTCTTCAAAAATATCTGCCATTCGCTTCGTTCCGGTAATAATCTCAATATCATAGTCAGGAATCTGGTATTCTTCTTTATATCTTGCCATCTTTTGTGTTCTGAATTCAGGCTGGTTACTCTTAATCTGTGCAAGCCATGCATCTGAGATTTCAATCAGAATCAGATCCGGATCCGGGAAATAACGATAATCCTGCGCATCCTCCTTGCTTCTCATTGCATAGGATTCTGCCTTGGTATCGTCCCAGCGTCTGGTCTCCTGCGTCACACGCTTTCCATTTTCCAACAGATCAATCTGACGTTCTCTCTCACCTGCAATCGCATGTGCTATTGAAGTAAAAGAATTCAGGTTCTTCATTTCCGTTCTGGTACCAAATTCTGTTGCTCCCACTTCACGTACAGACAGATTCACATCAGCACGCATGGACCCCTCCTGAAGTTTACAATCGGAAGCGCCAAGATACTGGATAATCATTCTGAGTTTTTCAAGATAAGCGATAACTTCCTCTGCACTTCGCATATCAGGCTCTGATACAATCTCAATAAGCGGGACACCGGAACGATTGTAATCCACCATGGTTACGTCTTCCCAGTCATCATGAATCAGCTTGCCTGCATCCTCCTCCATGTGAATCTCATGAATGCCAACCTTCTTACTTCCCTGCTCCGTCTCAATCTCTACATAACCGTCTTTACAAATTGGCAGATACAGCTGAGAAATCTGGTAGTTCTGTGGGTTATCCGGATAAAAATAATTCTTTCTGTCAAATTTACAATGCTGCGTAATCTTACAGTTCGTCGCAATACCAACAGCAGCTGCATATTCTACAACCTGCTTATTTAACACAGGAAGGGAACCTGGCATACCGGTACATACCGGACAGGTATGGGTATTGGGTGCTCCGCCGAATCTTGTGGAACAACCGCAGAAAATCTTGGTCTTTGTTGCAAGCTCTACATGGACTTCAAGTCCGATTACTGTTTCATATTCTCTGGGCATATCATTGTTCCTCCTTTCCAGGCTGTTGGAAATCTCCGCGCAGTTTTTCATAGGTATAGGCTGCCTGAATCAGTACATTCTCATTAAAGCAATCCGCAATCATCTGTAAACCAACCGGCATACCATCTGCTGCAATTCCACAGGGGATACTGATGCCCGGAAGTCCTGCCAGGTTCACTGCGATTGTGTAAATGTCTCCAAGATACATCTTCATAGGGTCACTCAGGCTCTCACCAAGGAGCGGTGCCGTTGTCGGTGCAACCGGTCCAAGAATAATATCATATTTTTCAAAAGCTTCATTAAATGCCTTTTTAATCAACGCCTTTACACGGAGTGCTTTCAGATAATAAGCGTCATAATATCCGGATGACAGTACAAAAGATCCAAGCATAATACGTCTTTTGACTTCCTCTCCAAAACCTTCCGAACGTGTCTTCTTATACATGTTGTGAAGACCTTCATACTCTTTTGTACGATAACCGTATTTGATTCCGTCAAATCGCTCCAGGTTGGAACTTGCCTCTGCATCAGCAATGGTATAGTAGGCAGGGATTGCATACTGTACCAGACTTAAATCAAACTCCTCTACGATAGCACCTCTTGCCTTCAAATCCTCTGCGGCCTTCAAAACACATCGTCTGACCTCCGGGTCAAGACCCTCGCCAAAATAATCCCTGGGAATACCAATACGGATTCCTGCCACATCATCAATCAGTGCTTCTCTAAATCTGGTATCATCTCTGGCAACCGAAGTGGAATCCTTTGCATCCGGTGATGCAATAATCTCCATAATGGTTGCAATATCAGTAACATTTTTAGCTAATGGTCCAATCTGATCCAACGAGGAACCATAGGCAACCAGTCCATATCTGGATACGGTTCCATAGGTCGGTTTTAATCCCACAACACCATTAAATGACGCCGGTTGACGGATTGAACCGCCAGTGTCAGACCCCAATGCATAGAAGCATTCTCTGGCTGCTACTGCTGCAGCAGAGCCACCGGAAGATCCACCCGGAACACGTTTGGTATTCCACGGATTCTTTGTAACACCAAATGCCGAAGTCTCTGTTGTAGAACCCATGGCAAATTCATCCATATTCGCTTTTCCAATAATGACAGCGCCTGCATCTATCAGATTCTGTACGGCCGTCGCGGTA
>Ga0116143_10004069_pt1 | contig 14176 bp, 7 predicted proteins | sample AD_UKC034_MetaG_FD_89745 | JGI IMG/M metagenome (GOLD analysis project Ga0116143, IMG submission 89745) | Active sludge microbial communities of municipal wastewater-treating anaerobic digesters from USA - AD_UKC034_MetaG | ecosystem: Engineered > Bioreactor > Anaerobic > Digestate | place: USA...
AGGAGAGAGATAAATCAAGACCGGTTCAGTTTGAACAGTCGGGAGAAGAAGCCAACACAGATATAGTGTGCCCGATGTACCCGCCAATTTCTTATATGAAAAGTTATGCGGCAGATAAAACAAAAACAAGGCCCTTCATAATGTGTGAGTATGCCCATGCCATGGGCAACAGCAGCGGAAACTTCCAGGAATATTTTGATATTATCAAATCCAGTCCGCATATGCAGGGTGGGTTTATATGGGATTGGGTAGACCAGGGAATTAAAGCAAAAGATGCAAACGGAAAAACATATTGGGGATATGGCGGAGATTTTGGTGCAGGCCATCTGCAAAATGATTTAAACTTTTGCGCAAACGGATTGGTAGCGGCCGACCGTTCTCCTCATCCGGGTATTTATGAAGTCAAAAAAGTTTACCAGGATATTATTTTTAAGGATAAGGATTGGAAAAAAGGATTGATTACGATTGAAAATAATTTCAACTACACGTCGCTGAGTGCTTTTGATTTTAAATGGGTGCTGCTGAAGAATGGAAAAGAGCATCAATCCGGAAACTTTGCGGTTGAGCTGGCTCCGGAATCAGTAAAAGATATTCAATTAGCTATTCCTGCAGTGGGCGATGATGCTGAATATTTCCTGAATGTTTTGCCCATACTAAGAATGCAGCGCCAATGGTGCCTGCCGGTCATGAAGTGGCAAGAGAGCAGTTTGGCGGTGATGTGAAATACAACTTTGCCTATGAAGGAAATAATACTGGCAACCTTACAGTTAAGAAAAATAATAATTTCATTGAGTTTAGCAGTGGCGATATCACTGGTAAGTTCAATACAACAAACGGAAACTGGGTTAGCTATACTTATAAGAACCACCCTGTATTAAAATCATTTCCGGAACCTTATTTCTGGAGGGCACCTACTGACAATGATTTTGGCAGTCATATGCCAGAACGATTAGGTATCTGGCGGAGTGCACATACAAACAGGAAAATGACGTCGATAAAAGCAGGCGAGCAAAATTCAGAAGGAATGAAAATAGAAGTGAAGTACGAACTTACTGATCTTGCGGCGGCCTATACGGTTATGTACTATGTAATTAATAGCGGTGCAGTAAAAGTTGAGGCTGTTTTTGAAGCCGGAGATAAAAGATTACCCGAAATGCCCCGTTTTGGAATGCGGTTACAATTAGACAAGAGTTTAGAAAATATAAGCTTTTATGGCAGAGGTCCATGGGAAAATTATGCTGACAGAAACACTGCATCCTTTCTTGGAGAATATAACCAGACCTTGAAAGAGCAGTTTACCTGGAATTATGTGCGGCCACAGGAAAATGCATATAAAACGGATGTGCGATGGGTTAAACTGAATTCTCAAAATGGAAGCGGTATTAAAATTTCGGGATTACAACCCATCTGTTTCAGTGCTTTACCTTACACGGCAGAAGATTTTGACCCGGGTATTACCAAGAAGAACCAGCATCCGTCAGACCTTAATGAAAGGAACTTTATTTCACTTCATGTAGATTTAAAGCAAAGAGGTGTTGGGGGTGATAATAGTTGGGGAGCCCTGCCCCACGAAAAATACTTATTGAAAGCGAATAAGTACAGCTACAGCTATATTATTGAACCATTAAAGAATTAATTATGATGCAGGCAAAAAGAAATATTGCAGTTACCGTTCTGTTATTGGTAGTAAGTTTTGTCATTCATGCACAAAAGAATTCAAAGCCCAACATCGTATTGATATATACAGACGATCTCGGTTATGGTGATATTAGCTGTAATGGGTATTCGGCCATTCAAACTCCGAATATTGATAAGCTGGCGAAAAAGGGTGTAAACTTCACGAATGCTCATTCGACATCGGCTACCTGCACCCCTTCCCGTTATTCCTTGCTTACAGGCCAGTATGCCTGGCGAAAAGACGGAACGGGTATTGCACCCGGTGACGCTTCTTTATTAATACCTACTACTATTACTTCACTTCCCGGTCTGCTTAAAAAGGCAGGTTACCAGAATGCTGTAATTGGCAAATGGCACCTGGGGCTTGGGGGTAAAGAAGGGCCGGAATGGAATGGGAAAATTGCTCCGGGTCCACTAGAAATAGGGTTTGATTATTCATTCCTTATTCCGGCAACCGGCGACAGGGTTCCCTGTGTGTTTGTCGAAAACCATCATGTAGTCAACCTGGATCAGAAAGACCCTATTACAGTCAATTATAAAGAACCGGTAGATCCAAATGCGCCTACCGGAAAGAATAATCCGGAGTTGCTGAAAATGCACCCTTCTCATGAACATGATAATTCAATTGTAAATGGTGTCAGTCGCATCGGGTATATGAAAGGGGGAAAGGCAGCACTTTGGAAAGACGAAGATTTTGCAGACGTTTTTGTAAGAAAGGCTGGTCAGTTTATTACTGATAATAAATCCAAACCATTCTTTTTATTTTTTTCTACGCATGATATACATGTGCCGAGGCTTGCACATGAAAGGTTTGTTGGTAAAAGTGGCATGGGGCCAAGGGGTGATGTGCTGCTTCAGTTAGACTGGACAGTAGGCGAGATTTATAAAATTCTGGAAGAAAATAAATTACTAAAAAATACACTTATCATTTTTACCAGTGATAACGGACAGGTAATAGATGATGGCTATAAAGATGAGTCTGTAGAAAAATTAGGGACTCATAAGCCCGGAGGAAACTTCAGGGGAGGTAAATACAGTGCCTTTGAAGCGGGTACCCGGGTGCCATTCATTGTATCCTGGAAGGGAAAAGTAAAGGCAGGCAAAAAAAGTGATGCCCTTTTCAGCCAGGTTGATTTTTATGCCTCTTTCGCCAAACTTGTGGGTGTGCCGGTGGAGCAAAATATGGCAGCAGATAGCCGGGATTACTTATCTACCCTTTTAAACCAAAAAAGCATGTCAAGGGAATACCTGGTTGAGCATTCGCTGACCAATACTTTGTCTGTCATTAAAGGCAATTGGAAATACATTGAACCTTCCGGGGCAATGGCTTTCAACAAAAAAACGAATACCGAGCTGGGCAACCTGAAAGCGCCGCAACTGTATGACCTTAGTACAGATCCGGGAGAAAAAAATAACCTGGCAGAAAAATACCCGGAAAAACTGACGGAAATGAAAAACCTGCTCGAATCTGTTAAGCAAAAGAAGTAAGAGTAGTACTATTTGATTTTATTTGCATAAATCAGAGATTCAAAATGGCGCAGGTGCGTAATTATAGTTTTTTTTTTATTGGATTAATAGCGATCATTTCCTGTAATGATGCAGAAAATGCTGCATCAAATACAAAAAAAGATACAGTACATTCCTGCACCACCGTTCCTCCAAGGTTTACCACAGCTAATGTATCGGATAGTATTTCGTTCAGCGGCGATACTTCTACCGCAGGGATGGTCTATATACCAGGTGGTATTTTTGAAATGGGAGCCGACAATGAACAGGCTTCTGCCGATGAATATCCAAAACATAAAGTGCAGGTATCTCCGTTTTATATAGATGCCACGGAGGTTACCAATGCAGCGTTTAAAAAATTTGTTGATGCCACTGGATATATAACTACTGCAGAAAGAAAACCTGACTGGGAAGAAATTAAAAAAACGGTACTGCCCGGAACACCAAAGCCACATGATAGCTTACTCGTAGCTGCTTCATTAGTGTTTGTTCAGGCAAGCGGTCCAGTCAATTTGAATGAGTATTTTCAATGGTGGAGTTGGGTGCCGGGTGCAGACTGGAGACATCCGAAGGGACCAGCAAGCAGTATTGCTGGAAAAGAAAATTATCCTGTTGTTCATATAAGTTGGGAGGATGCCATAGCTTATTGTAAGTGGGCTGGAAAAAGATTACCTACGGAGGCTGAATGGGAATTTGCTGCCCGCGGCGGGTTGATCAATAACATATATCCCTGGGGAAATGAACATGTCAATGCTGGTAAAACAAAGTGCAATAGCTGGGAGGGTAAATTTCCTTATTTGAATACAAAGCAGGATGGATTTGTTACTGCAGCACCTGTAAGATCATTTGCACCTAACGGATATGGTTTGTACGATATGGCAGGAAATGTTTGGGAATGGTGCAGTGATTGGTATGATGAGAAATATTACGCATCATTGGGTACAGCAATTACTTTAAACCCAAAAGGCCCCGGCAAAAGCTTTGACCCTGCAGAGCCCTATTCTCCTAAGCGGAGTTTAAGAGGAGGCAGTTTTTTATGTAATGATGCTTACTGTAGTGGTTACAGGGTATCCCGGCGAATGAAGAGCAGCCCTGATACAGGGTTAGAACATACCGGGTTCAGGTGTGTGAAGGAGACAAAGTAAGATTTAATGAAATGAACAGTTTCTGCAAAATACCCTTTCAATAGTCCGCCATCAACAATGTTTCATTAGGCGAAAAATTAGACTTCTTTTTTCAAATCCATCAGGTATTGCACAAGGTTTATTTCTGTAGGCAAAGCCATTTTTTTCCGCAACCTATACCTGCTTATTTCAACTCCACGAACAGAAATACTCATCAATGGGGCAATTTCTTTACTGCTCAGGTTCATTCGTAAATAGGCGCAAAGCCTCAATTCATGTGGTTTTAAATCAGGGAATTTACTTTTAAGAATGGTTAAAAAATCGCCATGCACACTGTTGAAGTGCTGTGAAAATTGCTCCCATTCATCATCAAGCTTTTCTTCTTCCGACAAGGCTTTTAAAATCTTTTTAAGCTCAGGGTTATCGTCTCCCACTTTGACAGCCTTCTGTAATTGCTGTAACTCTGCTTTGAGTTTTAAAATAAATTCTTTTTTCTGTACCAGGTTCATGGTGGCACTGGCCAGTTCTGCATTTTTATGCGTTATCTCCGCTTCTAATTTTTCGTTTTGTAAATGGATTAATTCTTTTTCTGACTTCTCGAGTTCCAGGTGATGGCGGTAAGCAGTTTGCCGTTGCTCTTCTTCAAACCGCTGCTGATCAGCTAGTCTTTTAGCTTGCAATTTCTTCAGGTGCTTTCTTGCCTGGTATTTTAAAATGGCAAAAAGTAATGCACCAGCTAACAGCACATAGAAAGCATAGGCCCATATAGTTTCGTACCACGGAGGCTTGATAGTAAAAGTATATTGATATATAGCCGACTCATGTGAAGGGCTGCTTCTTGCTTTTATATGGAAAGTATAAGTGCCGGCAGGAAGGTTGGTATAATCTTTTTCAGCATTACCGCTCCAGTTACTCCATCCATTATCAAAACCTTGTAAATAATAACTAAACTCCAGGCTGGAATGCTGTCCGAAAACCGATGCCGCATAGGCGAAATGCAGCGAGTTCATTTTATAGGGAATAGTTAAAGGCTTTATATTTTCAGTACTGTCAAAAACATAGCCGCCAAATAATACACTATCACTTGAGCCGATTGTTTTTACAAGGGTAAGATAAGATGTAAATGGCCTTATTGTCTCCCGGTATTTTTCATAATTAAGATGATAAAAACCGGTTTCACCACCCACCAATATATTTTTTATGTTGTAGGGAAAAATATTTTCGAAGCCGCTGAGTATTTTGTTTTTTAGTTCGGGTATATAATGTATAGTTGGTTTGCCGGTGCTGTAATCTGCCACCCCGACCATTTTATCCTGCACAAACCAGATATTCCCCTTTTCATCCTGCTTCATATAGCGGATGGGTAAATCACCGAATAACTCTGCATAATCATTTGCTTTCCTGATTTTATTATTGGCAGCATCATATTCATAAATCCCCGCTGAGGTGGCAAATACTATTTTGTTTTTTATTTTAAAAACATGGTTGTCCAAATCAGCGGGCAGCCCGTCTTTTTGGGTATATAATGTAACAGCATTGCTGCTTATAGTTATTTTATAAATGCCACGGTAGGGATGTGATACCCAAATCGTATTATTTTCCGTTTCCACATAACGGCTGGATTCTGTAAATTTTTCTACCCCGCCTTTGCCTATAAAGTTCCCTTTATCTATTTCATACAAATCAATGCCCAGGTAGTTACCGGCCACCATTTTTAAAGGAGTTGTCTGCGGAATGGACTGGCAGGTCCAATAGCCGGTAGCTTGCGCAACAGGGGCAGCCTGGTAGTTATTTATCTTATATAAACCATCATCCCGGCCAGCCAATAACTGATTACCGATTATAGAAAGGTTCCAGGTTAATCCGCCTAGTATGCTTTTTGGCTCATTAGTAACAGAACTTATATCTGCAGTTGATTGGATGGGCAGCCATTGCAATCCCGTAGAGAGGGCAAAATATAAATCCCCGTTCAGCATTTTTACATCATAGCCAGCGCCGTTGTTGAACGCATACGGGTTTATTTGTTTAATAACATTGTTGTAAGCAAAAAATGCGATACCGTTATCCAGTCCCGTCCAGGCATTGCCGCCGTTGTCGGCAAAAAGACAGCGAACAGTATTGTTTGGCAAACCATTTTTTGTGGAAATATTTTCAGATACGATACCCTGACGGGTAATACGATAGATACCATTGAAATAAGTACCAGCAAGAAAACTTGCATCATTCAAAACTGACAGCGAGGTAAAATGCTGGTAGGGATTAATGCCTGTTGATTGAAGGGGGAAAGGAATTAATTTATTTTGGACCAGCAGGTACAAACCGTTGCTAACGGTGCTTAACAAGCTGGTATCTTTTCGATAAGGAATTAAATCGGTGATAAAAAAGTTTGCAGGCAGTGAGCCTTGTTCAATAAATGGCTGCCATTGATTATTTTGATAAACAAACAGACCCCTGTTTTTATCATGTAACAATACCTTTTCCTGGTGTTTGTGTAAAGAAAGCCAGGATGACTGTGCTGGATAAACGGTGAACTTTTCTCCGGAAAGCTTAAAAATCCGGGAATCAGTTCTGAAGAATACATCGTTGCCAGCCACTTCAAGTTGCCACACATCTGTAAAATTTCTTTCATGTGAGGGCAATTGGTTTTTTAAGGAGGTGAATTGAAGCCGACCTACCTTGTCCGGAGCAAAATATCCTATCTCATCCTGTGCCCCCCCATATAATTTTCCGCCTGTTCCAAAGCCAATAGACCGTAATATGGTTTTATTCGGCACCGGAAAAACCTGCCAATTTGTACCATCGAATACCAGCAGACCCTCATTATTGGCTATATACAATCTGTTGTTCTTATCCTGCACCATGGCCCAGTTTTGGGTGCCGGCTCCATAGAGGTCCCGGGTAAAACTTTTCACCTCATTCTGGCCAATCAGGCCCTGAGAAAATCCAGTGTTATTCAAAAAAAGTACTACTGAACAAAGTAGCAATACTTTTTTTGCTAAGTAGCCTTTTGAACCAATATGGGTGTCCAGATGTAGTATAGATGTATTGTTTTAAAGCTAAATATACTATTTATTGATTTGGTAGTAGTACTGATGTAGTGTTTTTTTTGGTATTGCCAGTACCATGAGAGTATTTTTAATCTGCTTCTTTTTACCACATCCGGATAAAAGGAAAGCTATAAAAGATTGCTTTAAAACAATAGCCGGCTTAGTCACAAAAGAAACAACTGGTTATTTATTAACTATCACTTAAAACTTGCTATATGAGAAAGCTGATTGCTGCATTTTCTTTCCTTTTTCTGTGCTATTTATCCTCTACAGCACAGTCTGAAAAGATTTCCGTCAAAAAGTCAGGCGATGATTTTGTTCTCGAGACCAACGGGAAGGGTTTCTTTATTAATGGTATGAACTGGGATTATTTTCCCGTGGGCACCAACTTCAATTACAGTTTATGGAAACAGTCGGATGACGTCATCCGGGCTGCCCTGGATTATGAAATGCCATTGCTGAAGAATATGGGTGTAAATACCATCCGTCAGTACACAGGTGTACCGGCAAAGTGGATTAAATACATCTATGAGAACTATGGCATTTACACTATGCTCAATCATTCCTTTGGCCGCTATGGCCTGACAGTGAAGGGGAAATGGGAAGCGAACACTGATTACTCTAATCCTTTAGTAAAAGAGTTGTTGCTTAAAGAAGTAAAGGATATGGTTAGCCAGTATAAAGGCACCCCTGGAATATTAATGTTCCTTTTAGGCAATGAAAATAACTATGGGCTTTTTTGGAGAGGCGCAGAAACAGAAAATATTCCTGTGCAGGATCGTAAGTCAACCAAAGACGCTTATCATTTATATAAGCTCTTTAATGATGCAGTAAAAGAAATGAAAGCTATTGACAACAGTCACCCAATGGCTATCTGCAATGGCGATTTATTGTTTGCAGATATAATTGCTAAAGAGTGTACAGATATTGACATACTTGGTATCAACACCTATCGCGGCCTCACATTTACTGATTTATATGACCGGGTAAAAAAAGAAATCAGCAAACCGGTAATGCTCACAGAATTTGGTTCGGATGCTTATAATACACAAGCTAACAACGAAGACCAGGAATACCAGGCAAAGGTTCTGGTAAGTAACTGGAAAGAAATTTATGCTAATGCTGCCGGTATGGGCAAGGCCGGTAACAGCCTTGGTGGTTTTACTTTTCAATTTAGTGATGGCTGGTGGAAAACTGGGCAAACAACAAATTTGGATGAACATGATGCAGCCGCATCTTGGTCAAACGGCGGATACCTGAATGATTATAAAGAAGGTGAGAACAATATGAACGAAGAGTGGTTTGGTATTTGTGCAAAAGGCAGAACCAACGAAAGAGGTATTTATGAACTATATCCCCGTGCTGCTTACTATGCGCTGAAAGAGGTACACCAGTTTAACCCATACAGTGCGGATGCAAAGACACAAATAAAATACCTGAATAACATCCAGATAACGGATGCTGCCTTAAGGGCAAGGGGCGATAAAGCGGCCTTGCAAAGTGAAGACAAGGGTAAATTATACCTGAGCGATTTGCAGGCAAATTTTGTTACCTACAACACTGGAGGCAGTTTGATTTCAACGCCCAAAGAAGATGACCCAGCCACCAATGGCTATCCCAACAAACTGGGCTTTGACCATATGCAGTCATTTAATGTTGGGGTAACTGCAAAGCCTGCTCCCAATATGATCGCCAATGTACAGTTTAATGTGTTGGGCAATGTAGCAGAGAATCCCATTGATGAAGTATTTTATGAAAACAGGGGAAGAAGAATTACAGTGAACACTCCTAACGGTCCGCAGCAAATCAATTCTAACAATCGTATTCAATTATACCGGGCCAGTTATAACTGGGATGCTAAATTATTTAAGCTTACCGGTTTTTACAGAACAGGGCATTACCATTGGGGATATGAAGGTGATTTCTTTGGCCTGTATCCCGAAGCTAACTACGGCCCCAACATTGATATATATAATGGTGAAGCGCCATTTGGTTTTGAAATAGAAGGAAAGAAAGCAATCAAAGGATTAAAACTTGCCTTCGGCCCTGAGTTGTGGTGGGGCGCAAACCCGGCAATTTTAGCTAAATACAGCCGCACAATTGCAAAGTTTAATGTAACGGGAATGTTTCATGAAGACTTAACGCAGCGCAGCGGCCTGCAAAGTTCCTTTGCTGTACCAACTCCGAAAACAAGAAAAGCAGCATTAAGCATTTCCCGAAAATTCGAAAAATTCGGAATTGATATAGGCGGTCTTTGGGCGGGACAACCCCTCAATGGAAGAACCTTTCAATTGATGAGAGATGGAAATGTATACCAGGATAAGATAAAAACAGAAGATAATTTCGGCGGCAAAATAAAATTAACCTATGCGAGCGGGATAGTACAATGGTATGGCCTTGCTTCTTACATGGGTCTTGTTGCCAATGGTGGTGTTGATCAAACCAGAACATTTACGGGCTGGCGGCTAAAAGATATAGGCAGCGGTAATATGTACAATGTATTGAGCGGATTTACGGTCAACGTGGGCAAATTTCAGATAGCACCAAACTTCTTATATCAAAAGCCTATTGAAGGCCCGATACCAGCTGATGTGTTAGCACCCGGCAGGCCAAGAAATATTTTAGACGACCCATTCTCTGTTCGCAGCAACAGAGAAACAATTGGTGGAGAATTATTGCTAACCTATGACCCCACACCCGGCACCTGGATGTATGAATGGGACAACGACCGTGCAGAAGATGCAAAATTTGCTGTCAGCGCTGATGTTGTTTATCGTCACTTACCTACTGTTCAGGATGCTGCCATTGGTATTTTAGGAAACGGAAGAACAACATTTGTATTTCCCGGTTCAGCGCCTGCACAGGATTTATGGGAAGTAAATACCCGGGTTGTTTCTAAAGTTAATCCTAACCTTGGCTTAATTGCCAACCTGTATGTGGGAAATGGACAGGCAAATGGTAATGATAAGAGAACCATTGATCGGTATGGATTCGATCTTCGTACAATCTACAGGAAAACTAAGTTGATTGCTATTGGGAAGTTTAATGATTGGGGACCTTTTGATTACCACCGTGATTTTAACCTTACGTTCCCCATGCAGTTGATTGCTGATATTTCCACAGAGATTGGAAAGCCGGATTGGTTTATGTTGCCCGGCACCAAAATAGGCATCAGGGGAACTTACAGAACGCTGGATAAATACTCACCCCGTTATTCACCCATCAAAACAATTGATGCAGCTGGCAACTGGGTGCCAGACCCCAATGCTATTGGCTTTCCCGATGGTAATGAGTGGGAGATACGGACTTACATTCAAATCAACATTGGTAAATAAATATGCTTGCTTATAATTATAAAGAAATTATTATGAAAAAGAATCAATCAATTTTTAGAGGTTTCTTCGGCTTGCTTGCTTTAGCAATACTGTTTGTTGCAGGTTGTAAAAAAAGAGATGTTGCTGATTTGCAGAACCCGGAATTTCCCAATACTGCCGAGGTTTTTATTGATGACTTTACCAGTGATTTGGCGTATGCTGCATTTGGCGGTTCAGATGTAAAAGCTTTTCAGGTTGATAACCAGGTAGCCTATGGAGGTACCAGGCAATCCATGCGGTTTGATGTTCCCGATGCGAACAGTCCGAACGGTTCCTATGCGGGCGGTGTATTCTTCAGCAAAACAGGTAGAAATTTATCCGGCTATAATGCGTTGACATTTTACATAAAAGCGTCGCAAGCTGCTACCATTGGTGTAATTGGTTTTGGTAATGATCTGGGTGAAAATAAATACCAGGTTACGCTGAGTGGTTTACCTGTAAACAGTAACTGGAAAAAAATAATCATCCCGATACCTGATGCAGCAAAACTTACAGCTGAAAAAGGACTGCTTTATTATTCTACCGGCCCCGAAAACGGAAGAGGCTATACATTCTGGATTGATGAAGTACGATTTGAAAATTTAGGTGATATCGCTAACCTGCAAGGTTTGATTTATACAGGACAAGACAGGGTGATTGGTAATGCTGAAACAGGGGATAAAATTACAATTGATGGTCTTCAGGCTTCTGTAAACCTGCCCGGCGGCGTAAACCAAACTGTAGATATATCACCTTACTATTTCACATTTAATTCGTCTACTCCAGCTATTGCCAATGTTGATGCAAAAGGATTAGTATCTGTTGTAGATGCGGGCTCTGCCACCATCACTGCAAAACTGGGCGACAAGAATGCCACCGGTTCATTAAGTATTACTTCTACCGGTTTGCCGGTTGGTCCTACTACAATTGCACCAGTTCCTACCCGGGATGCAGCAGATGTAATTTCATTATACAGCAATGCTTATACTAATGTACCGGTTGATACCTGGAATACCCGCTGGCAATTTTCAACAGCAGACAATTATTTTATACAGGTAGCCGGCAACGATGTTATACGTTACAGAAACTTAAATTTTGTTGGAATAGAATTCTCATCCAGTACAATCAATGCAACTGCCATGAGTGGTTTTCACATTGATATCTGGACACCGGATATTACTGCCTTACCCAATAATTTTAAAGTGTTGCTGGTTGATTTTGGTGCCAATGGAGTTGTAGGTGGCGGGGATGATGCATCGCATGAAGTTACCATTACCAGTCCTACACTTGTTTCGAATAACTGGGTAAGTATTGATATTCCAATGTCGAGCTTTACCGGGCTTACAACAAGGGCACACCTGGGACAGTTAGTACTCTCTGGTACTCTTCCCAATCTGTATGTCGATAATGTATATTTCTATAAAATTCCTACCCGGCCAACAGTTGCAGCCCCTACGCCTACAAGGCTGGCTGCTAATGTTATTTCCATTTTTAGTGATGCTTATACCAATGTTGCTGGTTCTGATTTTAATCCTAACTGGGGCCAGGCAACTGTTACTACACAAACACTAATTGCTGGTAATAATACATTGTCTTATGCCGGATTAAATTACCAGGGGTTACAGTTTGGCAGTAACCTGAATGTATCGACTATGGGTTTTCTGCATTTGGACTATTACACCGTAAACTCAACTAATTTACGGGTGTTCCTCATTAGTCCCGGCCCTGTAGAAACTCCTTACACATTACCAACGCCTACAACCGGGTGGAATAGTGTGGATATACCGCTCTCTGCTTTTTCGCCAGTGGCGTTGAATAATTTGATCCAGATGAAATATGATGGTAATGGTGATATTTATGTAGACAATATTTATTTCTACAAAAATCCCACCACACCAACTGTTGCGGCTCCTGTTCCTACCCGGCCGGCGGCAAATGTACTTTCTGTTTTCAGCGATACGTATACAAATGTTGCAGGCACAGATTTTAACCCTAACTGGGGACAATCAACCGTTGTAACACAAACACCAATTGCAGGAAATAACACATTGCATTACGCCAGTTTCAATTACCAGGGTGTTCAGTTAGGAAGCAATCAGGATGTTACTTCTTATGGATTTCTGCATCTCGATTTTTATTCCACTAATGCGACTCAGTTAAAAGTGTATTTAATCAGCCCTGGCCCTGTAGAAACACCTTATACTCTTACTGTACCTACGACGGGGTGGAGCAGTGTTGATATTCCACTTTCTGCTTTTTCACCGGTAGCGTTAAACAATGTTATACAAATGAAATTTGACGGTGGCACCGGCGCAAGTGATATTTATCTTGACAATATCTATTTCTATAGGACAGGCGGTGGAGGAGGTGGTACATTCACCCTGGATGATATAATAAATTTTGAACCTGGGGGATTTGGAGCAGGCTGGACATGGAATGTTTTTGAGAACGCAACAAATCCGCCATTGGAATTTGTTGCAAACCCATTCCCATCAGGAATAAATACATCGGCAACCGTAGCAAAGTTTACTGCTCAGCAAGCAGGTAATCCCTGGGCTGGTTGTGAAACAGCACATGGCCCCACAGGTATGCCTGTATTTAATCTGGATGCTGCCCATAAAATTGTAAAAATAATGGTCTATAAAACGACACTCAGTGATGTGGGAATAAAATTTGCAAAACCGGATGGCTGGTCTTTAGGAGAAATTAAAGTGCCTAATACAGTAATAAACGCCTGGCAGGAAATTACTTTCGATTTTACGGCACAACTGCAAAATGGATATGACCAGATCATCATTTTCCCGGATTTCATTGCACGGGGTTCAACCAATGTGATCTATTTTGATAACATAAGATTCGGGAATTAAAATAATGAAGCGGGTTACGACAGAAAAAATGTAATCCGGAAAAGTAGTTTGAATATTTTTTATACTCAACGATTAAAAGTATTGTTATGAGAAATAAAAGTAAAAATGTAGTCTTCGCAACTATAAGTTCATTGCTAATGCTAATGCTTATAGGATGTGAAAGAGAAGCTGTACAAACATTGCCGCAAAGAGAGTGGGAGTTAACCTGGAGCGATGAGTTTAACGGAGCAGCCGGTAGTGCACCTGACAATTCTAAATGGTCTTTTGATATTGGCACCGGCACCAATGGCTGGGGCAATAGTGAATTGCAGCATTATACCAACCGCCCTTCTAATGTTCAATTGGATGGCAATGGGAAATTGATTATTACTGCCAGGAGCGAATCATATGCCGGCTCTGGATTCACTTCTGCAAGACTAAAAACCAAAGGTTTATTTGCCCAGGCCTATGGCCGCTTTGAAGCAAGGATAAAAACACCAACTGGTCCTGGTATATGGCCGGCTTTCTGGATGCTGGGTGCAAATATTGATACAAAGCCATGGCCCCAATGCGGTGAAATAGATATCATGGAACAAAGAGGCCAACAACCATCTATAACGCAT
>Ga0116143_10004073_pt1 | contig 14169 bp, 10 predicted proteins | sample AD_UKC034_MetaG_FD_89745 | JGI IMG/M metagenome (GOLD analysis project Ga0116143, IMG submission 89745) | Active sludge microbial communities of municipal wastewater-treating anaerobic digesters from USA - AD_UKC034_MetaG | ecosystem: Engineered > Bioreactor > Anaerobic > Digestate | place: USA...
ACTCCACGACTTTTCCCAGACTTCGCTGGGAACATGGGCTTCGCCTGCGGCGAGCAGCACCGCCGGATCGCGCGGGCAACATCGACAACATGTTGGTAGATATTTTCTGACAAGGGGCTAGCCGCGGGCGCTGACTGCGGCGGGGGTGCTCCAAATCCGCGCGTAAGCGTCCCTTGCGGCTCAACTTCCTGGGCTTGACCAGACGCCTTGAGCCGCCCAGTCCGGGGTTTTCGCGGATTTGAAAGCCCGCCTCCAGGGCGGGCCCATTCCCTCCAAACCCTATAGCGCCCGCCCGCTTGCGGGCGGGCCAACCCGGAGCCGACACCCCACGCGCCTGCAAGGCGAAAACCCACCAGCAGCCGATGGCGACCGTTCGCGCCGCACACGTTAGGCGAGGATCCGGGGGTGCAAGAACACCTTGGCTTGGCGGAGGGAAACTGGTAGATTCACCCGTGTCGACCGCGGGCGGATGGAACGTGGGCGAGGGGTGACTGGAGGGCTTATGAGCATGCGCGCCGGGAAAGAGATTGACCGTTGCGTGGCGTTCATTCGATGCCATGCGCAGCCGTCTTCGATGCCGGGATCGGGTGCGGGGGAGGTCAAGCTGGCGGTGACGATCTCGCGTCAGACGGGCTCGGGGGCGTGGCGGGTGGCGGAGCGGCTTGCGGAGTTCCTGCAGGAGCGGGTGCCGCCGGCGTCGTGTCGCTGGACCGTGTTCGACCGCGAGTTGGTCGAGAGGGTTTTGGAGGACCACAACCTGCCTCGGGAGCTGGCCCGGTTCATGCCTGAGGACCGGGTGTCGGCGGTCGAGGATGCGATGCAGGAGTTTCTGGGGCTGCATCCGCCCTTCTCGACGCTGGTGAGTCAGACGACGGAGACGATTCTGAAGCTGGCGGAGCTGGGCGGTGTGATCGTGATTGGGCGGGGGGCGAATGTGATCACCTCGGGGCTGCCGCACGTATTCCACGTGCGGCTGGTGGGCTCGCTGCCGAGCCGGCTGGAGCGGGTGCGGGAGCGTCTGGGCATGGATGCGCGGTCGGCCTTGGAATTCCTGCTGAAGGCGGACCGGGGCCGGCGGCGGTATTTGCGGGACTACTTCAGAGCGGAAATCGAGGACCCGCTCGTCTACGATCTGGTGGTGAACACGGATCGGGCGAACTTGGACGACGTGGCGGAGATGATTGGCCAGGCGGTGTTGCAGCGGGCGGCCCGGGGGTTGTCGACGGCGCCTCAGGTGTCAGCTCCGGGGTGAGATCTGCTGGTGTTCCTGGCTGTTCGCTGCTATATGGGGGTCGTCAGACACGTGGTGCGCATCGAGGACGCCGCGTCGATCGAGGCGGAACGAACCGTGGAGCAGAATTCAGCATGAAGACGCTTGTGAACGCGGTGGCTGTTGGGGCGGCGGTGTTGCTCTGCCTGGCGGACGGCAGGGCCTTTGACGCCCAGGTGATCTTGGGCTGCGTCTCGGTGCGGCTGCATCCGGCGACCTATGAGGCGTTGGGCCGGGCCTACACGCTCGAGGCGACCACGGCGATGGATGGCACGATCAACGGTGAGATTGGCATCTCGGATAATCCCGACACGACCCGGTTTTACAGCACGACGCTGGTGTTCACGGATCTGACCTGGTTCATGACGATGTACATCACCTGCGACCTGGACGTTCCGGACCCGGGGGATTCGAACATCAACGGGATTTCCGATTTCTTCGAGGCGGATCGTGCGGTGCAGAACGTGCGATCCGACGGCGAGTTTCTGATGGACGACGGGATGGACGTGTTGGCGGGGACGGTGGATCTGGTGTGGAACCGAAGCGCGGGCACGGCGACGGGCACGTGCGATCTCCGGTTGCGGATCCCGGACTACGGGGTCGACATGACCTTCAAGCATTCCTTCGAGATTTACGATTACCGGGGGACCTACGCGTACACGGTTCACGAGGCGGAGGTGACGGGGCAGATGACGCTGACGCGGTTGGGCGGGGAGGGCAGCTACGTGGGGGCGTGGCCCCTGACGCGCGTCGATCAGTGGGAGCTGCAATTCCCCCAGTTCTCGTGGACCAACGAGACCGGCAACGCGATCCAGTTCCTGAGCTCGGCGTACATGGAGATCCCGCTGTACCAGGGCATGATGCACGGGACGAATTACTACACGATCCTTGGGACGGGGGATGGCTGGCCGGACACCGGGACGTACGACGAGTACATGGTCTGGCTATTGAACCTTTTTGACGCGAACGACACGGATGGCGATGGGATACCGAATTTAAGCGACACGCCGGGGCCGGCGGAGCCGCCGCGGCTGGCGATCCGGATCGAGGGCCAGCAGGCGATTCTGGAGCTGACGGCGGAGACGGAACGGGAGGCGGCCATCGAGCAGACGGCGAAGCTGTTGCCGGCGGACTGGGCGAGCGTAGCCACGTTCACGGTGACGAATCGGCCGCACCGAATCGAGATGCCGATGCCGGGGGCGCCGGTGTTCTGGCGGGCTCGGGTCGAGTGAGCCGGGGAGAGGAAGGGATCATGACATCACGAGAGCGGGTGCTGGCGGCGCTGGACCACCGGGAAGCGGACCGGGTGCCGGTGGATTTGTCGGGCCACCGATCCTCAGGGATTGCGGCGATTGCCTACGCGCGGCTGCGTCGGTTTCTGGGCTTGGCGCCGAGGCCGATTCGGGTCTACGACCCGGTGCAGCAACTGGCGATTGTGGACGACGACCTGCTGCAGTTGCTGGGGATTGACACGATCGAGTTGGGGCGCGCGTTTGCGCTCGAGGACCGGTACTGGCAGGAATGGGTGCTGCCGGATGGGACGCCTTGCCTGATGCCGTCGTGGGTGAATCTCGAGCGCCAGACCGAGCGCTGGGTGATCCGGTCCCCGGCGGGACGCGAGATTGCCCAGATGCCGGACGGCGTTTTGTACTTTGAGCAGACCTATTGGCCGTTTGTCGAGAACGACGATTTGGACGGCCTGCGGAAGTGCCTGTCGGAGAGCATGTGGACGGGCATCGCCTCGCCGCCGGGGCCGCTGGTGGCGGGTCCGGAGGGGACCCAGTTGTTGGCCTCGGGGGCGAAGTGGCTTCGGGAGCGGACGGACCGCGCGATCATCGGTCTGTTTGGCGGGAACCTGCTCGAGATGGGGCAGTTCCTGTATCGGAACGACAATTTCTTCCTGTTGCTGGGGGGCAATCCGGAGCGCGCTCATGAGTTTCTGGACCGGGTGGTGGAGATGCACCTCGAGAACCTCGAGCGGTTTCTTGGGGCTGTGGGACCCTACATTGACATCATTCTGTTCGGGGACGACCTGGGGATGCAATCGGGACCGCAGATTTCGCCGCGGATGTACCGTGAGTTCTTCTTTCCGCGGGAGCAGCGGATGTGGCGGAGGGTCAAGGAGCTGGCGCCGGTGAAGATCCAGTTGCACTGCTGCGGCGGGGTACGGGAGCTGTTGCCGGATCTGATCGAGGCGGGTTTGGACGCGATCAACCCGGTGCAGATCACGTGCCGGGGGATGGACGCTGCGGGACTGAAACGGGATTTTGGATCGCGACTGACCTTCTGGGGTGGCGGGTGCGACACGCGGGAGGTTCTCTCGCGGGGAACGCCCGGCGAGGTCAGGGATCATGTGCGGCGGCAGGTCGAGATCCTGAAGCCGGGCGGGGGCTTTGTTTTCCAGCAGGTCCACAACATCATGGCCGACGTGCCGCCGGAGAACATCCTGGCCATGTACGAGGCCGTCGGCGAGGCGGGCCGGTATTCGGCGTAGCTTGTGCCGGTCGACATGAGCGTGCCCAGGACCATGAGCGGTCCGAAGGCGCCTTCCCGAGGGGGTGCGGCCTTTCCGTGGCTGAGGGGTTCTCCACCGTTGGCGGTTCGCCGGGTGAGAGCCGAGGCGACCCGGGTATTGCGGGACGCCGGGATTGTGAAGCCGGGCGAACCGCTGGTCGTGGCGGTGTCTGGCGGTGCGGACTCGATGGTGCTGCTGCACCTGCTGGTGGCGGGGGGATGGGTTGACGTCCGGCGGTGTGTCGTGGCGCATGTGCATCACGGACTGAGGGGGCGGGAAGCGGATGCAGACGCCCGATTCGTGGAGCGGACTGCGGAGGGCTGGGGCTTGCGTTGTCGGTGCGACAAGGTGGACGTGCGGGCTCGGGCGCGGGCGACGGGGCAATCCATCGAAGTGGCGGGGCGGGATCTGCGTCATGCGGCTTTGGCGCGCGTGGCGCGTGCGGTTGGGGCGCGCCGGGTGGTGTTGGCCCATCATGCCGACGACCAGGTGGAGACGTTTCTCTGGCGGCTGCTGCGGGGCGCCGGCGGCGAGGGGCTGGCGGGGATGAAGCCGGTGGGGCCGTCCCCTGCGGATGCGTCGATCACGCTGGTGCGGCCGCTCCTGGGCGTGTCGCGGGCTGAGCTTCGGGGTTACGCGCGCGCGGTGGGTTTGCGGTGGCGCGAGGACGCGAGCAACCGCGAGTCGGACGCGCTGCGGAACCGCATCCGGCAGGAGCTGATTCCCCGACTCGAGCGCCGGTTTCAGCCGGGCCTGCGCCGGGTCTTGTTGCGGACGATCGACCGGGTTGGAGCGGAAGCGGACTGTGTGCGCCGGTTGGCGGTGGCGTGGCTGAGACGGAGGCGGAGGGGGCGCTTTGAGCGCCTGCCGGTAGCGGTGCAGCGGGCGGTGATCGAGGCGCAATTGGCGGCGAGGGGACTGGGTGTGAAGATGAGCTGGGTGGAAGCGCTGCGAGGGGCGGCGGGGAAGGCGGTGACGGCGGCTCCGGGCCGGGCAGTGTGCCGGGGCGCGGACGGCGTCATCGAAGCCTGCGGAATCGAGTCGCCGCGATTCGGCGGCGAGGAGACGATCGTCGAATTGCGAGGACGCCGGGGGCGGGCTCGGTGCGGACCGGGGGTGCTCGAATGGGAGATCCGGTGTCGGGCGGGGGGATGGCCGGGCAAAAGGCGCGAGCACGGGGTCGAGTGGTTTGATGCGGATCGCGCAGGAGACCGGGTGGTGCTGCGTCACTGGCGGCCGGGGGACCGCTACCAGCCCATTGGATTGTCGCGGGGGAAGAAGCTGCAGGACCTGTTTGTGAACGAGAAGGTGCCGCAGGCGGAGCGGCACGCGCGGGTTCTGGCGGTCGGCGCGCAGGGCGAAGTGTTTTGGGTTGAGGGATTGCGGATTGGTGAGGCGTGCAAAGTGACGGAGCGAACGCGGCGGTGGCTGCGCTGGGCGTGGCGGCGGTAGCCCCTTGTCAGAGAGTATCTGCCAACATGTTGTTTCCCTCGCCCCCTCGACCTTTGAGATTCGTGGTCGTCACGTCGAGTTCCGGCTCCCCAATCCGCGCATAAGCGTCCCTTGCGACTCAACCTCCTGGGCTGGACCTAGCGAGGCGCGCCTCAGACCCAGCCAAGTCTGCGATCCCATGGAGCTTTCCTCCCTTTTCGGACCCTCTCTTCCGCGCCTCGCTAACATAGAGTCCTCGGAGGCGGGGGGAGGCGGGTTGGGAACGGCAGGGACCAAACTTGACCTGTTTGCCTCATATTCCACAAGTCGAGGACTCTAGCGCCTTGAGCCGCCCAGTCCGGGGGTTTCGCGGATTGGGAAGCCCGCCTCCGTGGCGGTCTCATTCCCTCCGTACCCTATAGAGCCCGCCCGCCAGCGGGCGGGCCACCCCGGAGCCGACACCCCACGCGCCTTCAAGGCGAAAACCCACCAGGAGCCGATGGCGAACGTTCGCGCCGCACGCGTTAGGCGAGGATCCGGGCGGCTGGTCCTGGCTCACGCGTCGAGGGCGAGCCGGTGGATCTCGGCCGAGACTCGTCCGAAGCACACGAGGAGGACCTTCTCCGGGCGCGGTTCCCTCTTGAGGAACTTTCGGATCTCGGCCACCGCGATTTGCGCTGCGCGTTCCATGGGGAAGCCGTAGGCACCCGTGCTGATCGACGGGAACGCAATCGTGCGGACCGCGTGTTGTGCCGCCAGTGCCAGTGAGTTGCGGTAGCAGCTGGCGAGGAGAAGGTCCTCGTCATGGTCGCCGCCGCGCCACACGGGGCCGACGGTATGGATGACGAAACTGGCGGGCAGGCGATAGCCCTTGGTGATCCTGGCCTGGCCGGGTGCGCAGCCGCCCAGGGTGCGGCACTCGGCCAGGAGCTCTGGACCGGCGGCGCGGTGGATGGCTCCATCCACACCACCCCCGCCCAGCAACGTGGTGTTGGCCGCGTTCACGATGGCGTCGACCGCTTGCTTTGTGATGTCGCCTTCGACGACCTCGATCCGGTTCATTGAGAGTGACGGCGTATTCATTGGCACGGAGTTTGGTCGGGGAAAGGGGTGTTCATCAGGGTGAAAGGGTCGGAACGACGCACCCGGCAGTCGTCCTCAGCGGTCGTACCGGTGTTCGGCTCCGCGGTCGTCGTACCAGCGCAATTCCCAGCCTGCGGGTCCCTCGACGAGGCGATAGTTGCCGGGCGAATCCTCCTCGCGGATGCGTCCGCCGAGGAGCAGGTTGGTGCGGTTCAGGGTCGGAAGATTGGTGGAAAGGAGCAGATCCTGCAGCCGCTTCCTGGCGGTCTGGATCTCCTGGTCTTGTCGGATATTGAAAGCATCGAGGGCGTAGAACAACTCGAAGCCCGCGTGGCGCGTGTTGATGAAGGGGTGCCTGACGCGTCGGACGTCGACCTTGGGGAGGCTGGACCATTGGAGAACCGCGAGGAGGAGGGCCAGTGCCGACGCGACGGCGACTACCGGCACGGTATGGGCCCGGAGGCGGGTCGGGCCCCACCGGCGCCAGGCCGTGCCCGTGAGTACCAAGGCGATGAGGACCGGCAGGAGCCTGTTGAGGCTGGTGTCGAGGGCTCCTCGATGGCTGTAGGCAACGGTCTCGGCTTTCTTAAAGGGCATCCACTCGAGCTCGACATCGCGCGTCAGGTCGTCGGGCTTGAGGCGGGCGGAGAGCTTTGTCGCGACCGTTGCCGGCGAGACCCATGTCCGAAGAAGCGGATGCAACACGTCCAAGCCCGCGCCGGAGTACTTCCAGTAGCCTTTGAACTCGGGGTACCCGAGCGTAGTGCAGTGCTTGACCTCGAACCCGGCCGCCTCTGCACGTCGGTCGCCGAACACGTAGAGATCGACATCGATGTCGCCGGAGTCAACTCCTGTCAGGCGGAGCGGGTAGACGGCCTTGGGCGTGGGAAACGTGAACGACAGCGGGTGCACGGAGTTGGTCGCGAGGGCGGTGTCGCGCCGTATTTTGGCAGCGACGAAGACCCAGCCTTGGCGCGCGTAATCGCCGATCACGGGCGTGGCATTGGTGGGGACGGAAAAGCCATTCCGGGCGAGCCAGTCGCACAAGGCCTTCGGGTCCGGCGAAGCCACCGTTGTGGTCTCGAAGGCGCCCACCCATTGGCGATCGAGGACACTGACGCCGGGCTGCTGTCCTCGACCGCCCGCCTTGGCCTTCGCGGTTCCGAGGGCGGGCAGCAGCATGCTGGCGAACACGATGGAGGCACCCAGGAGGCCGATGGCTGCCGCGGCCTCACCGCGTCGAAGGCAGTGGGTGGTGATGAGCAGCACCGCGAACACGGCCAGGGCGGGGATCGCGGCTCCGGATCCGCTCGCGGCCACCGAAAGTCCCATCACCGCGCAGGCGAGGGCGTCACTGGTCGTCAGCCGACCCGTGCGCCGCACGGTGAGCGCCAGGAAGGCCGCAGCCCCGAAGAACAGCACGGCAAGGTAGGAGCGCGTGGGGCGATCGACGATTCGGGGTCTGAAAAGCCAGTCGAGCGTCGGGAACAGGCCGGTGGTAGCCTCCTCGATGACGGGTCGGGCGGGGAGGGGCACGACCCAGGCGAGATTCGAGGCCGCGCTGCTGAACCGCGTCTCGATGACCAGGCGCTCGATGCCGTTGCTGTAGGCGATCAGTGCCCGCTGGTCGGGGATCGAGACCGCGGCGGGCAGGGCAACCGGCGGGAAGAACTTGCCGTCGGCTCGGCCGGCGGTGCCGAATCCGAGAAGGAAAAGGCCGAGTAAGAACGCCCAACGCATGTGGAAAAGCTCCCACCCCCGACCCGGTTGTCAAGGCGGTGGTCCGAACCTGGATCCTCACCCTTCGAATTCTCGGGTCACGTCCTTCAGCCTTTCCGGGATGGGGATGTGCTGGGGACAGAGCTCGAGGCAGTGGCCGCACTCGGTGCAATGGGAGGCTCGCTGTTCGGGGCCAAGGATGTGGAAGTAGTAGAACGCGGCGGCGTCGCGGTCGCGGTAGACGGCCAGGTTGTTGTACTGCTCGAAGTTGTCGGGGATACTGACGCCGGAGGGGCAGGGCATGCAGTAGTTACAGCTGGTGCAGTGGATCTGGGTGCGGGCGAGGAACGAATTCCTGGCTTCCTGGACGAGGCGGAGTTCAGCGGCGCTGAGCGAGTTGGGCAGTCCTTCCTCGGCCGTCCTGAGGTTCTCCTCGAGCTGCCAGGGTTCGGACATGCCGCTGAGGACGACGCTGACGCCGGGGTGATTCCATACGAACCGGAGCGCCCACGCGGCGGGCCGTCGTTTGACGGGCGCACTGTCCCAGCAAGTTTGGACCTCTTCGGGGACCCGGGTGGCGAGTCCGCCGCCGCGGAGGGGTTCCATGACGATGACCCCGAGGCCTTTGCCGGCGGCGTAATCGAGCCCGGCGCGGCCGGCCTGGTAGTCTTCGTCCATGAAGTTGTATTGGATCTGGCAGAAAGCCCAATCGTAGGCATCGACAATGGGCTTGAACTGCGGGCCGTCGTCGTGGAAGGAGAAGCCCGCGTGCCGTATTCTGCCATCGGCGAGCGCGGCATCGAGGAATCCCCTGACGTCCAGCTGGCTGAGCTTGGTCCAGAGCCCGCCGGTCAGGCTATGAACGAGGTAGAAGTCGATATGATCGGTTTGGAGCCGGTCGAGCTGCAGGTTCAGGTAGCGGTCCATGTCGGTCCGGCTTTGAACGAGCCAGGTGGGGAGCTTGGTGGCCACGAAGACCTTGGCCCGCTGGTGTTTCAGAGCGCGGCCCAGGAACAACTCGCTGGTGCCGGCCTGGAAGGGGATCTCCGAGTGGTAAACGTAGGCGGTATCGAAGTAATTAATCCCGTTGCGGATGGCACAGTCCACCATGGCCTGGGCCCTCGCTTCATCGATGAGGTGTGCTTTGCCCTGGCGGATGGGGAGGCGCATGCAGCCAAAGCCGAGGATCGACGCCTGTTTTCCGGTTTGTCCGACAGATCGATAGAGCATGTGAACGAGGCGAGGATAGCGGACAGCGGCGCGATCGCAACCGCAAGCTGCCGGCCCGGATCCTCGCCTAACGCGTGCGGCGCGAACGTGCGCCATCGGCTCCTGGTGGGTTTTCGCCTTGAAGGCGCTTGGGGAGTCGGCTCCGGGGTGGTCCGCCCTGGGGGGCGGGCTTCCAGATCCGCGAAAACCCCGGACTGGGCGGCTCAAGGCGTCGGGTCCAGCCCAGGAGGTTGAGCCGCAAGGGACGCTTAGGCGCGGATTGGGGATTGGTCCCTGCCGTTCCAACCCTGCGCCGCTGCCTTCGAGGACGCTACATTGGCGAGGCGCGGAAGAGAGGGGTGGGGAGGGACAGCAGGGTCTTCATGAGCCCGAGGACTTGACTGGGTCTGAGGCGAAGCCTCGTTAAGAACCAGCTTTTGAATCCAGCTTGTCAGATGATGCCTGCTCATGATAAGGAGCCTGCGTCATTACCCAAAGACGCCCCGAGGGCTGTTCTGCCAAGCCCCTGAAGCCACGGACCACCCATGAACGAGATCAGGATTGCCTGTCCCCGGTGCGGTCAGCATGTCGCCCTGCAGGCGGATTGGGCAGGCAAGACCGTCGAGTGCCCTGCCTGCCAGCAGGTCTTTCTGGTGCCGGGTCCGGGCGCTCCGGAAGGGGGGGGCACGGCGGGGGTTGCGTCCTCGTCGGCGCAGCCTGGGCCGATGCCGGAACGGCTCGTGTCCGCCGAACCCAGTGAGGGACCGTCCCGTCGTTCCGGCCTTGAGGGCATTATCCGGAGGCTGCGGGGTTTGACGGGGACGCGGGATGCGGTGGTGGATACCTCGCAGTTTGGCGACCCGCTGGCCAGCGCGATTGACTGGACGCCGCTTGCGGCTGGCGGTGCGAGCTTCTGCACTCACAAGCTCGTGGCCGTCGGAGGCGACCGCGTTGAGTTCCGGGCCTCGTTGGGGGCCCGGCTGTTCAGCCTTTTGTTTCTCGGGTTTGGATTGGGCATGATCGTCTTGTGGGTGTTGATCACGGCGGGCGTGGTGGCGGAGAAGGGCGAGGGGCCTCTCATCGTCCTGCTGTTGGGGGGCGTGGTGTTTCTCGGCGCGGGCGTGTTTCTGTTGCGCTCGATGCTGCGGCCGGTGGTGTTCGACAAGGCCAGCGGCTATTTCTGGAAGACCTGGAGGAATCCGTCGTCGGCAGCCCCGATGGCTGCGGCAGGCGATTACACGCAGCTCGAGCGGATCCGTGCGATTCAATTGGTTTCCGAGCGGTGCCGAAGCGGTGGCAAACACCCTCACACGTACTACAGTTATGAATTGAACCTGGTGCTTGACGACGGCACGCGCAGGAGCGTCGTCGACCACGGCAACAAGGCTCGCATTCTTGAGGACGCACAGACCCTGGCGGCGTTCCTGGGTGTTCGTGTCTGGGACGCGACGTGACCGGGCTGCGGGTCCGTTTTGCTTCGGTCCCCTCTCCCTTGATCCCTCTCCCCGCTCCTTCGTCGCGGGGCGAGGGAAAGACCGGGGCGTCGACTCTCCTAGCGAGGCGCCGCCTCAGACCCGGTCGAGGGCTCAGGCTCATGAAGACCCTGCTGTGGTTGCCCATCCCATTGTCCGCGCCTCGCTAATGTAGAGTCCTCGACGGAAGGAGGGATGGCCTGGAACGGCAGGGGCCAAACTTGATCTGTCGACCACACATTCCACAAGTCGAGGACTCTAGCGAGGCGCGTTGCGGCGCACCGGCGCACCGGCTGTCGGCCGGTTCACAGAGACGCCGCACGACCAACGACCCGGGCGGCGCGGACAGTCCGGCGGGGCGAGACTCTCCAATGGTCTCTTCAGAATGTAATTGTCCGGCGGCCGCGATGCGCGTAATAGGAGGCCAGTTCGAACCCAAGCCATGCCATGACAACGATCCTGATCCTCGTGATTCTCGTAGTGCCATTGCTGATCATCGCGGGCTTCTTGATCGGCACGTACAACCGGCTGATCTCGCTGCGGAACCGGTTCAAGAACGCGTTTGCGCAGATCGACGTGCAGCTCAAGCGCCGCTACGACCTGATCCCGAATCTGGTCGAGACGGCCAAGGGCTATCTCAAGCACGAGCGGGAGACGCTCGAGCGGGTGGTGGCGGCCCGGAATGCGGCCTATGCGGCGAGCCAGCGGGCGGCGGCGAACCCCGCGGACGGCGGCGCGATGCGGGAGTTGAGCGCGGCCGAATCGTCCCTTGGCGGCGTCCTCGGCCGGTTGCTGGCCGTGGCAGAGGCTTACCCCGATCTGAAGGCCAACCAGAACATGCTGAGTCTGCAGGAGGAGCTGACATCGACCGAGAACAAGGTGGCGTTTGCCCGGCAGGCCTTCAACGACGCCGTCATGGTCTACAACACCGCCCGCGAGACCTTCCCGTCGAACATGGTGGCCGGCATGTTCGGGTTCCAGGGCGCGGAGCTGTTCACGGTCGAGCGCCCGGAGGAGCGGGAGGCTCCCAAGGTCTCGTTCAGCTGAGTCGGGCCTAGCGTTCCGTTGCGTGTCCCCAACGCCCGCGGCCATGGACTTCTTCGAGCGTCAGGAGCGCGCGCGCCGGCGCACGACGCTGCTGGTCTTCCTGTTTGGGCTGGCGGTGGTCTGCACGGTGCTGGTGCTGAACCTGGTCTTCGCCCTGATCTTCCGATTTGACGCGGAGCCGCAGGGGGAGTGGGTGCGGCTGTGGAATCTGCGTTTGTTTGCGGGGGTCACGGGGGGAACGCTGGCGGTGATCCTGGTGGGGAGCCTGGTGAAGGTGTTCGAGCTGCGCCAGGGCGGTTCGGCCGTCGCCACCATGCTCGGGGGACGGCCGATTGCGGGCCGGACGACGGATCTGGACGAGCGCAGGCTGCTGAACGTGGTCGAGGAGATGGCTCTGGCCAGCGGTGTGCCGATCCCGGAGGTGTACGTCCTGGACCGGGAACCCGGGATCAATGCATTTGCGGCCGGGTTGGGCACGCAGGACGCCGCCGTCGGTGTGACGCGGGGCTGTTTGCGGCTGCTCACCCGCGACGAACTGCAGGGGGTCATCGCGCACGAGTTCAGTCATATCCTGAACGGGGACATGCGTTTGAATCTGCGTTTGATCGGGCTGATCAACGGCCTGCTCGTCCTGACCATCCTGGGCCGTGAACTGCTCCGGGTCCGCGGCAGTGGGAGCTCGAGGGGGGGCAAGGGCGCCGGCCAGGTGGCGCTCATCGGGTTGGCGCTGATTGTGGTGGGGGGGATCAGCCTGTTGTTCGCGCGGCTGATCAAGAGCGCCGTCTCGCGCCAGCGCGAGTACTTGGCGGATGCGGCAGCGGTGCAGTTCACGCGCAACCCGGCAGGGCTCGGGGGCGCGCTCAAAAAGATCGGCGGCCTGGCAGCCGGCTCCCGTCTGATGACACCGAAGGCGGAGGAGGCGAGTCATTTGTTTTTCGGGAACGGGCTGACCGAATCGTGGCTGGGGATGTTCTCGACACACCCGCCGCTGGCGGATCGGATCCGGCGGTTGGACCCGCAATTCGACGGCGTGTTCCCGCGGGTGAAGGAAGAGCGTGCGGCCCAGGAGGCGGCGGCGGCGTCGCGGTCGGTGCGGTCGGGCCGGCCCGGGCGGGGCGCGGGGATCCCGGTGGGCATTCCGGTGCCAGTGGGCATCCCGGTCCCGGTCACGGCGCCCGGTCAGGCGCCGACATGGTCGGCACTGGGGCTGGTGGCGCAAGCGGGGTCGCCGACGGCGGACCATTTGCGGCACGCGGAGCGGCTGCTGGATCGGCTGTCCGAGGACCTGGTCGGTGCCACACGCGAGCCGTTGTCGGCGGCGGGATTGGTGCTTGCGCTGGTATTGGATGCCGATCCCGCGCGGCGGTCGATGGCCCTCGAGGCGCTCGATCCGCAGACGCGCGTCGAGTATTTCGGGGAGGGATCGCGGCTCTTGTCGTGGGTGCAAGCCCTGGCTCCGGCGGATCGGCTGCCGGTGGTGATGCTGGCCGTGCCGGCGCTGCGTCGATTGACCCCGGCGCAGTACGAACATTTCAGTGAGTTGTTGCGGCGCTGGGTCGAGAGCGACGAGCAGATCAGCCTTTTCGAGTACGCGCTCCAGCGGTTGGTGCGGCGTCATGTGGCGCCGACGTTTGCCGCGGAGCCTGAGCGTCGGGTGGTGCAGTATTACGCCCTTGCCGGGGTGCTGCCCGACTGCGCCGTGCTGTTGTCCGCACTGGCGCATCAAGGTCATGATGAGGAGGCGTCGGTGGGCCGCGCGTTTGCCGAGGGAGCGGGTTCACTGGGCGAGGAGAGCGAGCGGTTGGCGCTGTTGGCACCGGCGGCGTGCGGGCTGGCGCAGATCGACGCCGCGCTGGATCGGCTGGCGCAGGCATCGCCGATCATCCAGCGGCGGGTGCTCGAAGCCTGTGCGCGGACGGTGAGCTCCGACGGCCAGGTGAACCGGCGCGAGGCGGAGATCCTCCGGGCGATTGCGGACTCGCTCGGCTGTCCGATCCCGCCGGTCCTGGAGGAGGGGGATTAACGTTTGGGGCTTCCTCTGCGCTTCCCGTGTCTCTGCGGTGGGACGGGGCGGCCGAATCAACCGCGGAGGCACGAAGTGCGCAGAGAGGGGATCGGGTTGGGGTTTCTGGGGGAGTCCTCTGCGTGTTTCGTGTCTCTGCGGTGGGACGGGGCGGCCGAATCAACCGCGGAGGCACGAAGAGCGCAGAGAGGGGATCGGGTTGGGGTTTCTGGGGGAGTCCTCTGCGTGTTTCGTGTCTCTGCGGTGGGACGGGGCGGCCGAATCAACCGCGGAAGCACGAAGTGCGCAGAGAGGGGATCGGGTTGGGGTTTCTGGGGGAGTCCTCTGCGTGTTTCGTGTCTCTGCGGTGGGACGGGGCGGCCGAATCAACCGCGGAGGCACGAAGTGCGCAGAGAGGGGA
>Ga0116143_10004077_pt1 | contig 14154 bp, 11 predicted proteins | sample AD_UKC034_MetaG_FD_89745 | JGI IMG/M metagenome (GOLD analysis project Ga0116143, IMG submission 89745) | Active sludge microbial communities of municipal wastewater-treating anaerobic digesters from USA - AD_UKC034_MetaG | ecosystem: Engineered > Bioreactor > Anaerobic > Digestate | place: USA...
ATAAAATGGGTCTCGAACAGCAGTCACCAAAGTATTTCTGACAACTTGCGTGAGACTGGTAGCGGCTGAAACAGTAATGGGTTTCCCGATTTGCTGGAGACCAAAAACTCCCACTAATCCAAGAGTCAATACCCCAAGTGCTAATTTGTTTAGTTTCATTACTCTCCCCTCTTTTTAAGACTATTTACAGATGTTACTAAACTCACTGTACTACACACTGAGTACACAGTACAGCATCAAATTACACTACTATTTTTTTGCGCTACGATACAACTCACCCACCTTACCCCAGTTCACCACATGCCAAAATGCTTCAATATAATCAGCGCGACGGTTTTGGTATTTAAGATAGTACGCATGTTCCCAAACATCTAAGCCCAACAGTGGTGTAAGACCATCGCTCAGTGGAGAATCTTGATTAGCTGTGGAAATAATCGACAATTCTTTTTTATCGTTAGCTACTAACCACGTCCAGCCAGAGCCAAATCTACCTAGGGCAACTTGGGCAAATTGATCTTTGAAAGTATCAAAGCCACCAAATGGTTGAAACATTTCAGTCAGACTAGCTAATGCGGTGAGTTGATCATCAGGTGAAAGCCATTCCCAAAATAATGTGTGGTTAGCGTGTCCCCCACCATGATTGCGCACTGCAGTGCGAATTGGTACGGGTACGGATTTCAAATCTGCGAGCAACTCCTCAACTGTTTTGTGTTGCCATTCTGGATATGTCTTGAGTGCATCATTTAATTTATCTATATATGCCTGATGATGCTTCGTGTGATGGATCTCCATCGTCCTCGCATCAAAAAATGGCTCCAAGGCATCGTATTTGTAATTGAGATTAGGAAGAGTAAACATAACGAACTCCTACAGCGTCGCTACTTTCTACAATATGGTTATACCATAATAATGTAACCATTCGCCTGTCTTTTACCAGCCCTGCGCGCTGATTCTCCTCCAAATTCTATATAATGGTCTCCGGCAGCCGATTCTGCAATGTCTACATTTGCTTCCACCTGAAAACCTGATAAGTTATTCTCAATCAAAAGAGTTTCAAACGAATCTTCTGAGGTACCCGAAGATTTCAGAGTGCTTGCTGGAACAAAAATGGAGATTTTTGCCAACGGAAACTTGCTCTTGATCGCAGTCACTTTATTACTTAACGATCTTAAATGACCATTAAGCACTGCTGTAGTATGTGTTCCATAAATTTGATCCAATACAAAAGCATACTCCGAGTGTTGTCCACCACCATTTCCCCCTTCATAAGTAATTGGAGCAAAAAAAACAACTTCATCTGCGATACTACCAGTTTTTTTCATCTCTGCCTGACTAAAAACGTAGAATTTCGTAGGATCTCCAAAAGTTAGATTTGTATCGTTATTGCTCCCATTTTTTGTTGCAGACAAACATGCTCTCATATTTTCAATGACTAAATTTAAGTTATTTGTAACAGTGCTGATAATAGGCTGGGCTTCAGTTTTTGTTTCAAGAGTAGTAAATATTTCTTGCATTTTTTCAACCAGCTGCTGATTCTCAAGACTACTTTCACTAAGGATGACTCCACTCAGGCGCTTCTTCATAGTTTGATGAATTTGATCAAGTTTTTGCAATTGCTCTCTAACAGCATCAATATAATCAAGAACTACAGATTTTTCATCATTTGCTATCTGATCTTCATTTTTTACGATTAAATTTTCTAAATACTGCAAGTCAGGATAATAAGCACTAGCACCAGATTGTAGCGTAAAGCTTTCTCCCAATCTTTGAAATACAGCAACCACAACTGATGGGGGTTTCATTAATGACTGCATTTTTTCAAGTTCCCTCTCGACCTCAAAATCGCTAACGATTTCAATTATCGACAAAACTGAGCTGAGAGGCTTCATCCCATCTTGAAAAACTTCTTTCACGGTTGCTTGACTTACATCCCTTCCAGAATCAATAAGAAGTTTTTTTATTTCTCCGATTATTTCAGCATCTTCATCAGAAAATGATATTGATTTAGATATTGGTGGCAAAGACTGGTACAACCGAGCTACTACAGAACCAATTCTTTTCTTTCCCCAGCTCAAAAGCAACCTCATCCTTTCCTTATCTAATGTATCCGTATAAAAATCTAGGTCTTCTAACTCTTTAATATTTAAAACAATATTTGAGAGCTTCGCATCTACCGTCTCTATATTACCAATTGTAATAGTAGAAGCTTCAGCTTGGAGAGTTATAACGAAATCGTCTAGTTCACCGGCTTCAATTCCCAATTGTTCGATATCAAATAATTGTTTTGGTTCACTCAATGCATCCTTATACTCCTGTAGTTGAGAGACCATTTCTGATGTTAATAAATCTTCTGGAGGAAATGGTTTTCCGGAACGAAATTCTTGCCAATGATTATTCAACATAAGTGCCAAATAGTAAGCAAGTATAGCCTCTCGCTTTGGCGTCCGGTCATTAAGATTGGTTAGGTATGTTGCAACATTACTCAGTGATCGAGCCCCTTCAATGCTAAAATCTTCTGGCACTGATAAGATTCCAAATCTTTGTTTAAATAATGCTCGAATATAATGTAAAATTTCAGTTCTTTTTTCACTTGCGTTAAAAGTGCCCTGTTTTACCTGATTGGCACAATTTCTTATTTCCTTGATTATTTGCTCGATTATCAGACCATCGTATGTTGGTCTAGAAGAGGGCTCAATCCTCTGTTCAATCATCACAAGCCAAGTCCTAAAAAGAGGAAATACATTTTGAACAAAAAACTTAAGTTCTGCAGAACTTAAATGGTTGATTACTTCAAAAAATTCAGAATACAGAATTGGATCAATTGCTTGGATTTCTTGAGATATGGAGTAGAAATCAGTTCGAGCATCGTTTGACCATCTTTCAGATTGAAATCGACCTTCGATAGCAAACAGACCTTTGCTTGTTGCTACCTTAGAATCTTCAGGTATATCAGAATTCATCGAGCGAATATGGGTAACTATGGCTTTAGATAAAGCTTGAATCTGAGTCAACGGCCCAGCACCGTCACAGGCTTCAATAAATTCACAAAAGAATATAAGGGAAAAAGGCGGACTAGCATGATCGCCATTCAAATAGTTGTTCCAGATTTTAATTAATTCAAGATATACATCGTCTGCAATACGGCTTTCTTCTACCATTGTTTTTATCTTGATGACCGCACCTTCAGATAAAGATCTGAGCATCATGTTCTCTGAGTTCAATCTTATATATGCAATCAGTAGTTGAATATTTGAAAGAGAACCAATTTGCTCCGCATCTTCGGATGATAAAACCTCATCTATTCTCTTTAACTCATAATTTGATATGTCTTTCACATACTCAGACACTGAAACTTCTCGATTTCTAGCAGCAATCCCAACTTCCCGTCCAACTCTCTGATCTGTTGCCAAATCAATTTCAAAAAGGCAAATTTCTCGAATTTTTGTAAAATGACTAAGAATATCGGGGCTACTGAGAATCAGTTTGGAATGCGTGCTTACGATAGAATCGGACAAATACGAAAGCGCATCATAGTCCTGAGCATTTTCAATGATTTTTTCTGCATAATTCAAATAGCTTAATTTTAAGGCTAATAGTTCTTCATCAATTTCATCTGGCGAACTTTTCAACAAACTAACAAGTAGATGATCCAACATTCTCTTAAAAAACACAGACTGCACATGTTTGGTCTCGGGAAGTCGCTGTCTTGCCTCAAAAAGTTCTCTTTCCACGTCAACCAATATGCTTCTAGCCTTCCGCAGCTTATCTGATTCTTCAATTGATAAAACATTTCTTTGAATCAATACTTCAATTGCTTCTGAGTTTGGAATGGCATCGTATGATAATTGTAGTAGTTTTTCGTCCGGATTTACTGATTCTATAACTGAGCGTGTATACGAACCACAAATCAACCGAGCTACTTCATATCTTGTATCGCCACCTAGATTCCAATCTTTTAATAGATGTACCTCTTGACTAAATTCTGGATACACCAAAATCAGCTCATCGACCTGAGTTGACCAATCTGGTTGTTTTGCTAGATTCTGCAAAGCCCTATTTGCATGTGCGGTTCGGTAGGAACTACCACCAGCCGCAGCTAAAAGTAATAAGTTTCTAATTGACTCTGCGGTGGGGTAATACACCAACAAATCAACGATGTGCCCGTTAGAATCAGAAATCGCATTCTCAAGCACATAGGAATATTGCTCCTCATCTTGCCTAACCATTTCAGCTCCAAAAATTGATTTTGCTGAATCCATCTCCTTGAGTCTTGACCAAAGCTGCACATCGGTAACACTCATTGGTTTATATTCATAGCTCAAGCGCATTTTCTCTGCAAAATGATCTTTTAGTAGTCTAGAAGCGGAAAACGTAGAATCTGCCAAACCACGGTTGATGGCCCTTTCAATTTCACCAGCAATGTCTGGAGGAGTAGCAATTCCCTGGTACATATCTTTTCGAGCAGCCTTTACTAATGGAGAAAGACTTCTTGTTGCCGTGCGTGAAATGACCTCGCAGAGCACATGCTCGAAAGTACTTTTTCTTCTGATCAATTCAACTATACCTCGAAACTGAGCTGGAAGTTCAGCAGAGAGTTCCCGTAATTCTCGTTCAACTAGAAGCAAATATGTCTGCGGGTCACCATTGGGAAGATACAGATTGCGTAGATAAAAACGAATTGATTCAAGAATAGTCGTTCTTTTTTCAACCGATAGTTGCATTGTATCTGATAGAGAATCAAGCCATGGTACGATTTTTTCCTGAATCAAATCTTCTTGAAGTGATTCAGCAAGCTCTGTTGAAGAAAGTAATGAATTAAGGAATTCAGAATATCCAGATACTGTTTGGCTGACAGCATCATTCACTTCTTGTGAAAAATACTCTGCCCTTTTTACTTTCAATCGAGATACTTGATTCTGGAGTTCCCTGATTTGAGTTTTTTTACTATCAATGCTTGACTGCAAAGTTTCAACCCTTGCATCAACTGAGTCGAATTGTTTTTGGACTTTTTTTGTTTTTATAATGGATAAAATACGTCGTAAACCACTTTCTGCATTAAGTTTATCAAGCCTTCCTCTCGCATCCCACCATTCGATATGGTATGCCGCTCTAAATTGTTCTTCTAGTTCATCTAAATCTCCTTCCAACCGGTCTAATAATTCGCTAGATTTTTCAATTAAAATTGTTGCTTTTTGCACGTACAGCAATCTAGACTGTTGATCCACAGCATCCGCTAGTTGATAAACACCTTCTTCTTCAAAACTTTGAGAAAAATTTCTATTAACTAAATCCCAAAGCGGTTGAAGACGTTGGTCAGTTTTTTGACTCAGCAATTCCAAAGGTGAATACGCCGCTTCTAACTCAGCATTATTAGTCAAACTTTGGTCTTCAGCGAGCATACATCCGATCCTCTATGGCTAGTAGTTTGCTTTCTACTTTTGTATAAAATTCTGGAGGGTGAATCAAGCCTTCTTCCGTGTGTTCTTGTACGTGTTGTAGTTCATGTGCAATTGTCTTAATTCCTCTCGCTTGGGTTCTTGGATCTGAAGATGTGAGCTCTTCCAATACTTCTGTTGAATAATGTAAAGTACCATATCGTGGCCGATAAAATGCGCGTGAGCCAGGTTTGTTTGTGAGGTAGATTGGAATTGATCCTTCAGCCCCATCAAAAGAGAAGAAGCGGTCTGGGGCAAAAACACCATGAAAATATAATAACGGCCGTCGCACTATATGTGGAATATCTTCCCAATAATTTACTTTCTTTACTTCGTCAGCACTCGTTGTCGAAGAGGACTCTCGTTGCTTTTCTTGAGTTAACAACCAAGCTAATAAACTCGGGTATGACCTTCCATCATCACCCTTCCAGGGAAGTGTGTATACAACATCTATCATTTTTTGCATATTTTCATCACCACCCGCAAGTGTACGTAGTTCCCGTTCTTTATCCACAAACTCCTTGGGAGAATCGTACAACCGGGGACTAAAATTAGTCGTCAAGTAATTTTGGCAACTCAATGCACCCTCTGCTGCCAGGCCTGCAATGATCACATCAGCTTCGTTGTGAATTAATTGAGCGATTCTGGGGGTGACCAAATGGTCATTAGCAAAACCGCTACCATCTCTAATGGTGGTTGTTTTAACACCATCAAATGTTAATGAAAAATCACTCGTTGCAAGAAGTTCAATTTGCACGGGGGGCAATGATCGCAGTCTGGATCTAATCAGAGAGCTGAGATTAAAATCCCTCACTTCCACTCGCTGTACCGTCACTTGCGGACTGGAACGAGCTTCTACCGCACCTTCTTTTCTAATAGTCAATTCAACTTGGCCCAACTCACTATGATTAAAACGAGCCACTGTTTTTAATGCAGTATTGAGTGGTTCACCTTGGTCGTTTAGGTACATCTGACCAGCGCTTTCCGGAATTTGGCGAGCAAAATCATGTAAACTCCCCCTAAAAATCGCAGCATCAACACTTGGAGATGTTGACTTTTTGGTCAACTTCACCTTCGTACCTCTTCGTGTTGTCTCAAGTTCCCTATACCGCACCGTAAAGTCAACTACGGTATCCTGACCATCGTCAGAACGAATGGGTGTATACACAATTTCCCCAGTATTGACACCATTGGAAGTAGTTACTCGGATTTCATCAAATTCGGCGAGCAACTTCAGAAACCCAAGACCATGAATACCCTCGCCCACTTGTGGCAGTGTTAATTTAACTAGTGCTTCCTGAGGATCTATTCCCACCCAATCTTGAACCTCTACACAGTACTTCCATCCCTTCGTCTGCTGGTCCAATACCTGATAGTCAGTCACTCGCACTTGTCGTTTTGCAGTTGAATCTCTAGATAGCGCATCTAGTGCATTTTTTACTACCTCTGCAAAACTGGTACCGGGATCAGATTGGAGTCGATTAATTGGATGCAACAAAGCTCGCAACGCTTCCCTATCTGGCTCAAAATCCGTCTGTTCTGCAATGCTCCTACTCATATCCAGCTGTTGTGTTTGATGCAAAATCCAGAGCGATGCGGGGTTGATTGGCTCTCCCTGGTCAGCAACATCTTCTGTGGGCTGACGGACTTCTACCTCTGTGTCATCGTTCATCCAGGCAATAATTTTGTCAAACGCTTTAACTTCTTCTTGAGTTAGTTTAGCTGTTTGATGTTGACGTTGACCATTCAAGTAGTAACCAAACAACACTAGTTTTTCGTGATTTACCTGAACACCCTGCACTTGCATTAATATAGGAAGGTTATATAACACTTTTTTTGCTTGTTTTTCGGAGTCCAAACCAAGTTCGCAGATCGAATAAAAGATATTACGAGAATACACTTGCCATTGACTAAGTAAGGTTTTGTCATTGAGAAATACTTCAAGAGCATATGAATAATGACCATAACTATTAGTCATATCTGCAAGTGTTACTATTTGAGGAAATTCTGATCTCCATTCAGAACCCAAATTGCTTGACATGTAATTCTCAAAGCTTTGGTGCCTGCCCTCTAAGACAGATTGTACCCACGACATATTGGGTGGATGATTTAACCAACTCAACTTAAACAAAAATGGCACTTGCTGCGCCACTTGCATTAATATGGCACAGTTGGTTGAATCAAGATAGAAAGGATGAAGGTTCGTAATTACAATCCCAAAAAAATAGCTAGAACCCTCTCTGGCAAGCAATGAAACGATCAATCGGAGTGTGTAATCTGGAGCATCATATGCATTAATTCTGCCTGCTTTAAGAGGTTCACCCATCATATTCTTTCCAGGCAAAAAATAACACTTTCCGTTGTCATTATAGATTTCAAATGCTCTCTGAATGAGATCCAACAACTCAACCCGAGAGCACAAAGAAATATCTCTTTGCCGTAGTTCTTCTTTCAGAGCCAAGTTTGCATAATAGTGTCGATCATTTAGTTCCTCATCACTGGGCGTTGTGGTCGCAGTTTGCCTGTCGACTTTTTTTTCTTCGACAGTTTTTAGTAGATAACTGATCGTTAGCTTTCTTTCCGGATTTGCATCGATGTGATTCTCCAAAACCGCTACCAACTTAATAGCGCAACCCCGTCTTTCCGCTTTATCCCGGCTGAGCAAGCCATGAAAAGATTCGCGTGATACAAATAATCGATCAGCAACCAGTCTAAACTGCTCTCCCGCTGGTAAATCAACCACTACTACTGGTTTACCATTGACTCGCATCTCTTCAACCAGGCTTGTATTGGGCCAGTTTTCGAGCTTATACGAATATTCGCTTGGGACCCTTTCGTCTGTAACTATAATTACACCTTCTGCATCACCATATACATCAGCTAACTCACTTGGAACAATGAGGTTTTCCGATGCCTGAGCTAAAACAGTTAGATATGATTGCTTGATTGTTTGACTTACGTTGAGAGTAGGATCAGTGCGTAACGCCACCGGTAATGATCGCAAGTCTGCAAAACGACTAAACAGTGGGCAGAGTGCATCAAATAGCTGTACCTTAGTTTTTGTGTCTGTTTGAAATTGTTGAGAAAATCGTCTGACCGCGTTGATCACAGACTCGACTACCAAACGAGTGAGACCAAATTTACCCCTGCTTTCAGTAATCGTAGCTATTTTTTGATTCATGTTTAGGCGAATAATTTTGGGAAATCCTGGCCTACTAATTTCTAGCGGCTCTCCATATGAAACACCCAATACATCTAAATAGACTTGACAAATTGGTGCTTCAATCGTGGTTTTCTCTTTGGAAAACGCCAGCTGAATTGTCTGATCATTATTGAGATTTAATCGCCTAAATTGACTTTCTATGGGAGTAACAGTTTCGACCGTTTTCTGCGCCAATTTAGTCGTTTGGTCAATTGAGGACAGAGCGATGTCCTTGTCAAATGACCCACCAAACTTAGCTTTTAGGTAGTTTGAGAGCGCTGGAATAGTCAGCCCAATTTCTCCCGCAGTCTCCGCAGAGAGTTGAATCACGAATGAAGTACCAAGTTGTTTGGTATGTTCATTTTCTACTCCCCCATATCTCAGATCAATATTTTCCCCATCGCTTGCCAGTTGTTCTTTGGAAACCAATATTCCTTGACTAGTCGAGCTCGAAACAAATATCTTGTCCGCTGAATTACGGAGCAAGTTTAGTCGCTGCTGAGCCCCAACGCCCATCATACCCACTGTTTCACTATTACCTTCGTTGCCGGTAGCAAACGGCTTCATAATTTTTGAAAAATATTCCACCGCCATGCCCTCACCATGCTGCCCTGTAACTTTGCCCTTATCAGAAATCAGTATGGTGTATCCCCCATCTTTTCGAGCAGTCACACGCACTTCCACTCTTGGAAGTTGATATCCATACTCTTTTTGTTTTACTCTAACAACTGAATCACAAGCATTGGCAATAAGTTCCACAAATGGTCGTAAGGGCTCTCTAGATTGACCAGCCCAAAGTTCTTTCGTTCTGCCCAAAGGTCTGTGCCGTTCTCCAAAGTCTGGACTTGGCTGCATTGTCATTGCTTCTTGCGTACGTTGATGGTCGTAAAAATCCGGACCAAGCTGAACATTATTTCCAGTGCCCACCAAAGCATCTTGTACGGTAGTCAATTGTTGAAAATCTGGAGAAATATTCGTTGGATCAAATCTTGATTCGGTCACGATACCATCGTAGCATAAATCAAGAGGTACTAGAGCTTGGATGGCTAGCTCCCAATCATAAACTCCACCACGTCGCCTTCTTGCATACGGTAATCACGACCTTCTTGGCGGATTTTGCCGATGTCTTTGGCGGCTTTCCAGCCGCCAAGTTTAACAAAGTCTTGGTATGAAACTATGCGAGCCGAAATAAACTTTTTAGCAAAATCCGTATGAATCACGCCCGCCGCCTGCTGAGCAGTTGTGCCCTTGGTAATCGTCCAGGCTCGCACCTCCATTACGCCAGCGGTTAAGAAACTTTGGTAGCCTAATGTATCGTAGGCCACTTTGGCGAGTCGCTCCAGCCCAGCCAAGGATAATCCCAGTTCCAACAAGTAAGCGTGCTGATCAGTTTCCTCAAGAGCAGCTAGGTCGCTCTCCATCTTGGCGCTCATCACTACAATTTGTTCCAGCTCAACTCCCAAATCTTTCGCAATTTTAGGTAGCTGCTCCATCGAGCTGACCACTTGATCTTCGTCTTCGTTGTACACAAACAGCTCAGGCTTCACTGTCAACAAGCAGAGTTCTTTAGCCGTCTCATGCTGAACTTCGGTCAATTTAAGTGTGTTAAGCATAATTCCCTGTCCTAATTTTTCGCGGAAAAACTCAATTGCTTGCCAACGCTCCTGAGCTCCAGCGACTTTGACACCCTTGGGTTGTGATTGTCTTTCCATCGTACTCAAATCGGCAAGTTGCAATTCTGTGCGAATCGTCTGCAAGTCATCAACCGGTGTCGTGGAATCCTCCCGCAGGATTTGCTCATCTCGGAAAGCGCGCACCACGTGGCAAATCAAGTCGGTTTCTCTGATGTGACTCAAGAATTGGTTCCCCAAGCCCTCACCCTTGTACGCGCCCTTCACTAAGCCGGCGATATCCACAAATTCAATGGTGGCCGGCTTGAGCACCGTCGTTCCCACCACTTTAGCCAACACTGCTAACCGCTCATCCGGCACCGCCACTACTCCAACATTTGGTTCAATCGTGGCAAACGGATAGTTAGCTGCTAACGCAACCTGGCGTTTCAACAGCGCATTAAACAGCGTGGACTTCCCCACATTTGGTAAACCAACAATTCCGACTGATAAAGACATACTCTGTAGTATACCTGAGAAAAATTGATTCAGCGCAAGACAACACAATTTGCTATTATCAGCACGATGATCATCACAAAAAATAAACCATTCACTATTGAAGAAATTGAGTTGCTTAAAGAAGAATTTGAAATCTATGTAAAAACAGTGATCGACATAGAAAATAAAGTTTGTTCAGCTGGAATGAACAGACATTTTGAAGGTGAACAACTCTTACTCCAACAAGATTCAAAGCAAAAAAACATCTGGGGAGGTGGCATTGATCTAGAAACTTCAGAGATTGACTTCAATTCCTTCATAAACATAAGACCTAGAGACAATAATCCTAAAAATGAAATCCAGAGCGAAGTGATTAAAGCTGAATACAAAAAACTAACCGAGTATTTCTTTCAAAACGTACTATGACGGATACCCTGTTACTAATCGGCTCACTTTCCAACGATCTTTTTCGAGTAGCCTCTCTCACTCAACGCGGATCAACCAAAGCTGCGTCTCGTTTTTTACTAGAGGCAAAACGCTGGTCAAATTCAATCCAAGACCACACACTCCCTCCGTATATTCAGTCAATCGTAAAAAATGTCTCTGATTACAAAGAAACACTTGTCGATATGGAAACCGCAGAAAAATATTTAATGTATGCAGTATTACTTCAAAATTATTCATTGCACCAAATGGAAAATCAAACGTAATTCTAAAATCCAGCAAGTGAATAGTACTTGAAAGTAAAAATTGTCTTTCTAATTGTTTCGGGTATAATTCGTTTGATATGAAACAAAAAGAATTTAGTGAAGACGAATTGAAAGCAATTCTAGACTTGAAATTACTATCCGAGTTAGATCCCCTTGATTTTCTTCGTTTAGCAGTTTTAAAAATTTTGCAGGAAGTTGATGGCTTGAAAAAAAGTTTGGTTTCTGGTGGTGGCTTTGACAACCCCACCAAACAAGCCCTAATTGAAATAGGAATGAAAAACGCCGATAGAGTGCAATCCCTGGCTGAATCATTGGATCCCAAAAATCCCAAGCAAATAGAAGAACTGCTTAAAGCACGCGCAAGCTGGAACAGAAAATACGAATAAAGGTGGGAAGCGAGACAAAAGAAAAGGTGAAACAATCATTGTTAGAGCGTTTTGCTCCCTTCCTCAGTTGCCCGAGAAATTCGTGGCGAAGTTGAGTGAACTAACAAAATCCCCGCTCGATTACACTGTGCCAAATAGCTGGGAAATGTTGCTTCCACGTCGCCGATTAATCTGCAATGGGCCAGTCCGCTTAAATCGCTATGCAATCTCTCATAGTTTTGCTGTAGTTCAGCGAAGTTTTGAAATTCTGGAAACGAAACTGGCACTACCCAATCAACCCCAGGTTGTTGGGCAACAAATTCCATTCTTTGCTGGTGCTTAACATATGGCCTCTCAGGGCCTTTTCTGGCGGCGACTTCTTTGTCGCCGCCAACCAACACAAAGACTTCTCCATGATTATGAGTAGCCCACACAAACTCACGAATCACTCGCATGTGACCTTTAGTCCCAACATCGAAATTTCCCAAAGTAACTGCCACGCGTTTCCCACGCGCACGGATTGCACGCATCCTGCCCAATGCATCAGTCATCGAAATTATTTTTCCTTTCCTAGCAGGTTTATCAAAAATCTCTACATCCAAAGCAGCTTCATCCAACAATCCCACACTCTCAGTACCATAATGCGTGCCAGCCCCACCAAACCGCCTCACTGCCTCAGAGATATCAGCCTGTACAACAATACCTTTGGATCGCAAATCTGCTAAAAATGGTTTTGCTTGAATTGGATCACCAACAGTATTAAACCAAACCCCCCAATATTTATTTCTAACAGACAAATTGCCCAAGATAGCAACTTGACGCAATTCCATAAATTGCTCTATAGATAATCCCTGAGAAAAAAAGGCCGTTGGATTCTTACTCCAAGCTTCATACTTGCTTTCAAACTGACTTGCATAAAAATCGACTGAATCTCTGTATCGATCCATCCTCATCTCAAGAAACACTTGGTCTCGATCGTAATCAGGATCAGCAATAAACTCTTGCCACTCACGCTCTTGTTGTGCTTCAGCTTGAGATATAGAGGGTGATTCTATTCTATTCAGCAAATCTCTTTCGAGTCCTACTGGTTATCTGATTCTTCTTCAGTTCTATACAACGACCTGGCAAATAATGATCTGGCACTGATTGAGTATTGCTGTTTGTACTAACTTTTCTCTGTTTCGGATGCCAAGGATGACTCTCGGTAATGCATAACTGCACATACCAACTCCCGCCCCACTTTATTTTACTTTTGTCAGCTTCACCGATTATTTCCATTGGTTCACTAATACTAGTAAGTTCCCCCATTCCCTCAACCCCATCATGTGGCACTCTCCATGTTACCCGATCCCCTACCTGATATTCTTGAGAATCAAAAATTATTGCTGCCTCGAGCTGAAGACGTCTTTCCTCTGCCGCAGCTTCCAATGCAGTTGGGTAGTAGGTTGAGATACCTTCTTTCATACTTTGATATATTTGATGGTAGTATTATACAATCAAAATATGAGGGTGACATCTGAAGTTATTCTTTTTCTATAATCTTTAACAGTTTCTGGTCAAACGTTTTGAATTCGGTTACTCCTCTAACTCTTGCATAAACTAAGTTATAACAATCCTCGAATTCTATCTTTGAGCGCTTATATATTAATAGGGCATCCTGCAGATATCTCCTCTCGGCCAGATCAATAAATTGAAGATCTAGTATGGCCAGCATGATTTTAGTCACTTCACCTTTTGATTTTTTATAGAAACTTGAGAGGACCCAAAATAATTCGAGTATCACAACTACGCTTGTGCAGACATTTATTTTCTCTTCAGCGGCTTGTTTAAAGATCATTTTCGCCAACCGATGTTGATTAGAATCATCAGTAAGTAAAAAACGCAAAAAGTAATTGGTGTCTATAAAAACCATACAATAAAATTTGATTTACTTGCCAAATCTAGCTCTTTTTGCCTGAGCAATCGCTTGATCAACATTTCTTAAATTCTTATTTACTTTGACTGATCCAGCCAGCTCGGATACCATTTTGGTGGCTTTTCTTAGTCGTAATTCTCCCCCATTACTATCAACGATCATTTTATCTCCTGTCGACAAACCCAATTGCTCAAATAACTTGACTGGAATTGTGAGCTGTCTTTTGCTGGTTATAGTAGCTAAGCCTGACATTTTCTGTAGCATCTTAACAAGTAAGGAAATATTTGTAAAGTAAGTGTTATAGGCACATACTTTCCGGAAAATGAGTTTGTATAAATTGAAGTGGCGACTGGTAGTTGAGTGCCATGTGAGGACGTTTGCCATTGTACCACTGCAAGTAGCCTGTTAGTTTGTCAGCA
>Ga0116143_10004082_pt1 | contig 14142 bp, 13 predicted proteins | sample AD_UKC034_MetaG_FD_89745 | JGI IMG/M metagenome (GOLD analysis project Ga0116143, IMG submission 89745) | Active sludge microbial communities of municipal wastewater-treating anaerobic digesters from USA - AD_UKC034_MetaG | ecosystem: Engineered > Bioreactor > Anaerobic > Digestate | place: USA...
TATGGAGATCAGCTATCTTTTGCTGACTGCGGACAATGCAAATGATTTTAAAGAAGCAGTCAAAAGCAACCGGTTATTGGAAATGAAGGGGTTTGTAACAGGAACAACGATAGATCTAAGCGGTGGCGGTGTCAGATTCACTTCAGATAAACTGTTACCGGAAAACGGTATGATCATAACCCATATGACAGCCAATATGGATGGTACTGTTAAACACTATATTTTTCTTGGCAAAATAATCAAATCAGATAAGCATCGCGAAGTAAGGGGAGTGTTTGAACATCGCATGCAATTCGTTGATCTAAAGCAGGATGCAAGAGAGGAATTAGTACAGTTTATCTTCCAATGCGAGCGAGAAAGACTGAAAAATCGCAAAGTGTGATAGAAAACTAGAGAGAAATTGCCTAAAATGTGCATATATTCTTTGTACAATTACATGAAAGAAGCAAGAAAGCTTGCAAAATGCCCCTTTTCGTGATAATGTTTTATATGGATATAAATAGTAATCCAATATATATACGTTGAGAGGAGATAATCATGAACAAATCAGAGTTGGTTGAAGCTATGGTTAAGAAAACCGGAATGTCTAAGAAAGACACCGAGGCAGGATTAAACGCATTCTGTGAAGTAGTGAAGAAAGAGCTTTCGAACAAGAAGGGGGACAAGAAAGTACAGTTAGTAGGTTTTGGTACATTTGAAGTTTCCGAGAGAAAGGCTAGAAATGGACGTAATCCTTTGACAGGCGAGACAATTAAGATCAAAGCTTCCAAGAGCCCTAAATTCAAACCGGGCAAGGCATTTAAAGATGCAGTTAACGGAGCAAAAAAGAAGTAATCTGATTGATTTTTGCAGCGGCTGTGAAAACAGCCGCTGTTTTTTTGACTTTTCAGAATAATTATTAAAGAATTATTAAATTAGTTGGTTTAAACCTTGAAAATGTCGGAAAAATAAAGATATAATAATACTATAAAAAATAGATACATCAGCGACGTATCGTCAATTTAGAAGGAAAGGTGGCAAGTATGGAAAAATATCAGATCGGTGATTATGTACTGTATGGTGTATCAGGGGCGTGTCAGATTACGGAAATTGGAACATTATCATTTGGAGGACCGGATAAGATTTATTATTCCTTGAAACCGGTGTATGATACAAGAAGCACAATCTATGTGCCTATTGCAAAAGAAGAGGAAATAGCAAGAAAAGTTATTACAAAAGAAGAAGCAGAGAGCATACTTGAAATGGTAAAAAATGCAGAACCGGCAGATTTTGTCGCAGAGTGGGAAGTATGTGATGCTATTCTTAAATCAGGAGACAATGTACAGGTTTCAAAGATGATTCGGTTATTAAGAAACTTACGCAAGGAAAACCGTAAAAATCACAAGGGACTCAATATTGCAGAAGAAAAACTATTACGCGATGCTGAACGGGTATTTTTCAGCGAGATGGCGACTGCATTTGAAAAACCGATGGATGAGATTGTCGAAACACTGAGTATTACCTTAGGAGAATAGACATATCTTGTGGTTTGAATAATAATTTGCCTATATCTTGATTTTTGTAACACAGCCATGTATAATTTAACTGTTCAAGTAACACATTTGTGGAAAGGCTGTGTGAACAGAAGAATGTTTTTGGGAAGATTAAAGTACAACCGTGTTGGAAACAACAGACAGTTGTTGAAAGAAATGGAAGAGGCTGATCGTGCGGTGTGGGAACAGAGACAATATCTGGATACCCATGCAGCAGTTCTCTCTGACGATGAAAAACGCAGAATTGAAAGCGAAATAGAAAAAGCTGAAGAGCGATATTTACTATTGGAATTAAGACGTGCATAATGGCTTATGATAATAGTCGGAAGATAGACGAGAGAGAAAGGAACGCCCAAAATGCGCTCCTTTTTTAGTTTTAGAACAATGTCTGTATAATAAGATGGCTTGCGAAGCGATGAAATACAATTTATAATGAACTAAGAATTCTATGAGAGGTGGAAACAAAGATGGCAGAGTGGAGCGGGAATCTTTCCTTAGAGAACAGACGGCATATGGAGCAATTGATTGAACAGTTAAATAAAGCGTCAGAAGCCTATTATGCGAAAGACAGCGAAATTATGTCCAATTATGAGTACGATGCTCTTTACGACGAATTAGAGGCATTAGAAGAGTCCACAGGGGTAACTTTGTCCAATAGTCCAACGCAGCATGTCGGATATGAAGCGGTGAACGAGCTGCCGAAAGAAAAACATGAAAAACCGATGCTGTCCCTTGGAAAGACGAAAAACAGAGAAGAACTGAAGGCATGGTTAAGAGGTCAGGAGGCGCTCCTATCTTGGAAATTAGATGGACTTACTGTTGTGCTGACCTATCAGAACGGCGAATTGATCAAAGGTGTCACGCGTGGTAATGGAGAAGTGGGCGAAGTGATTACGAACAATGCGCGTGTCTTTAAAAATATACCGGTTAAAATTGCATATCAGGGAGAACTGATTATTCGGGGGGAGGCAATCATCACCTATTCGGATTTTGAAAAAATCAATCAGGAGATTTCAGATGCAGATGCAAAATATAAAAATCCACGAAATCTTTGCAGCGGGTCTGTCAGACAGCTGAATAATGAGATTACAGCGAACCGTAATGTGAAAGTATTTGCGTTTAGTCTTGTAAAAGCAGATGGGGTTGACTTTCATAACTCTGTCGAAGAACAGTTTCGGTTCTTGAAATCACAGGGATTTGACGTGGTTGGCTACAAGCGTGTCAATGAGTTGAATATTCTAGATACAATTGCCTGGTTTGAAAGTCAGATTGTGATGAATGATATTCCTTCCGACGGCCTGGTATTGACTTATGATGATATTGCTTATGGGCAGTCACTTGGAAGAACTGCCAAATCCCCGCGTAATGCAATTGCATTTAAATGGGCAGATGAAATTAGCGAGACAACACTATCTTACATTGAGTGGAGTACGTCAAGGACCGGTCTGATTAATCCGGTGGCTGTATTTGAACCGGTAGAACTGGAAGGTACAACGGTGAGCAGAGCAAGTGTGCATAACCTGAGTATTATGAAAGCCCTGCAACTTGGCATTGGAGATCGTATTACAGTCTATAAAGCCAATATGATCATTCCACAGATTGCAGAGAATCTAACGAAATCGGATGGTCTAAAGATTCCAGAGCATTGCCCTGTATGTAATGGACCGACTGTAATAAAAAGAGTTGCAGATGTTCAGTCTTTGTATTGCGATAATCCCGATTGTGAAGCAAAACGTTTAAAATCCTTCGCACACTTTGTGGAACGCGATGCGATGAACATAGATGGCTTATCAGAAGCGACGCTGGAAAAATTAATTGGTGCCGGACTGATTCATGAATTTGCAGATATCTATAGATTAAGAAATCATAAAGACAGTATTGTTGAAATGGACGGATTTGGTGAGAAATCATTTGACAATCTGATGGAGAGTGTTGAAAAATCAAGAACAGTGCAGCTTCCACAGTTCATATACTCTCTTGGAATCTTAAATGTTGGTCTGTCTAATGCCAAGGTAATCTGTAAACATTTTGATTATGAACTGGACAAACTTCTTAGCGCAGACGAAATGGAGATATGCGAAATCGATACGATTGGTGCAGTGATTGCCCACAGCTTCTATATGTTTATGCATGATGAGGAGAATCTGAAGAGACTGAGTCATTTGCAAAAGGAGTTAAAGCTTGAGAAGCCAGCACAGAATCAGACGGCGCAGACATTAAGTAATCTTGTTTTTGTAATCACCGGAGATTTGAATCATTTTGTTAATCGAAATGAATTAAAAACGAAAATCGAAGAAAAGGGTGGGAAAGTAACCGGAAGCGTTACCGGTAAGACCACCTGCCTGATCAATAATGATGCAATGTCTTCCTCTTCAAAGAACAAGAAAGCAAAGGAACTGGGTGTAAAAATAATGACGGAGGATGAGTTTCTTGCAGAATATTTACTTTAGATATAGGCGGTTTGCCATGAAATTGCAATTGTGATAAGATAGGCATAGTTTTGAGTCAATATTTTTGGAAAGAAGGAAGTAAAAATGCCAATTAAGATACAGAGCGATCTGCCGGTGAAAGAAAAACTGGAAGAAGAAAATATATTTGTCATGGACGAAACCAGGGCAATGCATCAGGATATCCGTCCGCTGCAGGTATGCATTCTGAATCTGATGCCATTAAAGGAAGATACTGAATTGCAGCTTTTGCGTGCGCTGTCCAATACGCCGTTGCAGGTTGATGTAACATTTCTCATGGTGAAAAGTCATGTGTCTGTGAATACATCAAGAAGTCATTTGAATCGTTTTTATACATTTTTTGATGATATAAAGGAACAACATTTTGATGGTATGATTATTACCGGAGCACCTGTCGAACAAATGCCTTTTGAACAGGTTGATTACTGGGATGAAATCAGTCATATCATGGAGTGGACCAAGACACATGTTACTTCAACTTTGCATATTTGCTGGGGTGCTCAGGCTGGTTTATACTATCACTTTGGCTTACAGAAAACAGATCTTTCTGAAAAATTGTTTGGAATATATCCACACAAAGTGGCAAGACGTACAGTTCCGCTGGTTAGGGGATTTGATGATATTTTTTATGCTCCTCACAGCAGACATACCACCGTACAGAGCGAAGCAATACACGCATGTAAAGAACTGGTGGTACTTGCAGAGTCAGAGCTTGCCGGTGTGCTTTTGTGTATGACAGAGGATGGAAAGCAAATCTTTATCATGGGTCATCTTGAATATGATAGATATACACTGGAGAAGGAATACAGACGTGATGTTGAGAAAAATCTTCCGATTCATGTTCCGCTGAATTACTACCCGGAGGATGATCCGACGAAAAAACCTTTACTGCAGTGGCGTTCCCACAGCAATAATCTGTATAGCAACTGGCTGAATTACTATGTATATCAGCAAACTCCATTTGAATGGAAAGATTGAGGAATGCTTTAGGGGGACAAGATAGGATGCATATTGAATCACATCATTTCTATGATGTGATTTTTGCATAAAAGACGGCTCTTGCTTAGAAAAAACTATCGGAGGGATAAATGATTCAGAATAGAATGGAAGCCTGCAGAATTCTGGAAATTCCTTTACAGGCCAGTCAGGAAGAGTGGAAAAGTGCATTTCGGGCTATTTGTAAACAGTATCATCCGGATAGTGTTGGCACGTATGCGTCTGGCCGTACCTGTGACTATTATTATCAAGCGGTAGAAGCGTATGAGTTCTTAGAGGCAGAACTGGCAAAACAGCCAAAGAAGTCAAGCCGCGTACTTGGAGGACCGGTAACTTATCGCAAGCATAAAGAGAATCAAGCCAGGATCCAGAAACAGATGGAACGAACAAAACAGCAGAGGCTTGAAGAAACAATGAAGGCTGCAAGAGAGTTACATCAAAAAGAAGAAGAACGCAGAATACTGGATGAAATACGTTGGATTCGAGTGGCCAATATAATCAAAAAGGCAATGGAAGAAGACCGAAAAGAAAAGGAACATATTAAAAAAATGGAGGAAGCACTACGCAAGAGAAAAAAGGATTAATGGTGGGAAAAAATCATGAAATATGTTATGATAAATCGGAATTGTGTTTCGTGGATTGGCAGAAAGCAGGTAAGGATAAATGATTCAACAAGATATGTTATATTTACCATCGGTGAATTATATCAAAAAAGAAAGATTTACCGGTAGCTATGATGGAATGCGTTATATGCTTGAGAAGAAAACCAGGGATGAAGAAACTCTGATTCTTGCCTGTGTATGGAAAGAACCCTTCTGCTTTGAGAAGACCAGGGAAGAAGATAAGGAATATATGGAATTTACACTGGATAAGGAAGGATTGGCCAAGGCTTGGGACTGGCTGAATGAGAAACAGGATGAATATGCCAAAAAAAATAAGTGATCACAGATTATCAGGAAGAAAAGCATGGATTGTATGGGGGATAACTACGGTAGTACTCTATATTCTGACCGCTGCTTTTTTTCATGCCAAACAATTGGGACTGCACTATATGTTACATATGCTGACCACCGGAAATGACAATTTCGTCGCTGTATGGAAAGAGTATTTTAGTACCCTGGGTAATTGTTATCAGGGAATCTATGGAGAACGAAGAAAACTCGTTTTTGGGCTTTTGGAATTTCTGGCACTTCATTTCTTTGTGCCAATCAAATCGTTATATCAGTTTATATTTAAATTCCGGTATCTGGTAGGACTGGCATTACTGTGTTTTATGGTAATCAATCGTTATCATGGAGATTCCATGGGAGCCTTTGATCAATATGTTGAACCCGGGATGGGCAGTGAATTTACAGCACCGGTACTGGGGCAGACCAGAGCCATCCGTTCAGATGAATGGGCGATTACAACACCGGGGAAATTATCATCTTCTTATGGAGAACAGCCATATGGCAGATATAATGAATTGTTACGAGGTGGAGATACCCTGAATATGATCTGCGGAATTTATGTAGGTTACTCCACGATCGGTAAGAATATTTTTCAACTGTTTTATGGGATTCTTGGGGTGGAGTATGCATTTTCACTCGCTTGGTATGGTCCAATCTTTTTGACATTTCTTGTTTCGTTAGAATTTTTCCTTATATTAACTAAGAAAAAGCAACTGCCGGCTGTTGCCGGAAGCTGTCTTGTGACATTTTCCTCTTTCTACCAGTGGTGGGGATTCCCGGCAATGATCTGGACGATGGAAGCCTGTCTGGTATGCTTTTATTATCTGCTCAATACGTCGAAACTTTGGAAGAAGTGTTTGCTTGGCATTGGATTTGCAATATCATTTTCCAGTTTTTGTACTATCCTGTATCCGGCATGGCAGGTGCCCTTTGGCTATGCGGCAATTGCACTTGCAATCTGGATGATGATTGAAAATTGGGAAAAGATTAAGGCCTTACGGTGGAAGGATTATCTTGTAATTGTTGGCATGCTTGCCTTTGCAGGAAGTCTCTTGTTTAGTTATCTGCATGAGACCAGCGAATACATAACGGCAATCGGTCAGACGGTATATCCGGGAGTCAGGGAAGAGACAGGTTCATTTTATCTGCAGAAATTTTTGTATTATTTTATTGCACCCTTCTATCCGTATCATGATATAGGAAATGCCTCTGAATATAGTGTGTTTTTATCTTTGTTCCCATTACCGCTGATTATGGGTTGCATTCAATGGTTTAAGGACCGGAAGAATAACAAAGTCAATCTGATACTTCTGATCGTTGCGCTGTTTTTCCTGTGTTATGTTACCGTGGGACTTCCGTATGGCATAGCCAAGGCTACCATGCTGACTTATTGCACCCCGGCTAGAATGGTGGATGCGATTGGATATCTTCAGGTAATTTTGATGGTACGGCTGCTTGCCGCACCACAATGGAATCAAAAAGAGAAGAATAAGAAGGTAATGTTCTGGTGTGCTTTGACGGCCTCTGTAATTACGGTAGCAATTGCAGCAGTTTATTGTAAGAGATTATATCCACATTACATTAGCTGGTTCTTATTCCTTGGGGCATTTGGCGTTTTTGTCATCATCGCGGTTGGAATCTGCCTGTACCGGTCACGTTGGATTAAGGTGGCAGCCATGTATATGATCATTGCTGTTTCGCTATTCACAGGTCTGACAGTACGTCCGGTAATGAAAGGCTTTGATGCCATCTGGTCCAAACCGGTTGCCGTTGCTATTCAGAACATTGTTGCCAATGACCCGGATGGATTATGGATAGGATGTGGAGATTTCTTCATTTATCCAAGCTTTCTGGTGGCATGTGGAGCTAAAACAGAGAACAGTAACAACACATATCCGGATATGGAATTATTCACACAGCTGGACCCAATGGGAGAATATGAAGAGATATATAATCGATATTCTCATGTGCAGATTGAACTGACAGAAGATGTAACAAGTTTTGAACTGGTTGCACCTGATAGTATTCTGATTCATTTAAATGAAGCTAAGCTACTGGAGCTTGGCGTTGATTATATGATGACGAATTATGAATTAACTGATACACAAAACTGCAGATTTACCAATCTCTACTCTGCGAACGGAGTCTTTCTCTATCACGTTATGGAAAGGAGTCAGGCACAATGAAGGTTCTGGTGATTATTCCGGCATACAATGAGGAAGAGAGCATCAAAATGACCATTGATAAGCTGAGTAAAGATGCGCCCTATGTGGATTATCTGGTTGTGAATGACTGTTCGAGGGATCATACAAAAGAGATTCTTGAACAGATGCATGCTTCCTTTATCAGTCTTCCTGTAAATCTGGGAATTGGCGGGGCAGTACAATCCGGTTATCGTTATGCATTGGCCAATCATTATGACATTGCAGTGCAAATCGACGGTGATGGACAACATGATACCGCTTATCTTGCAACGGTATTGGAACCGTTACAAAAACAGGAGGCCGATGTTGTTATTGGATCGCGTTTTATTGCAAAGGAAGGATTTCAATCCTCCGGAATGCGACGCGCAGGAATAAAAATTCTTGATTCTTTGATTTTCTTATGTACAGGAATTGAAATAAAAGATTCGACGAGTGGATTTCGGGCGATCAATCGTACCATGATAGAGCTGTATGCAAAAGAATATCCAATTGATTATCCGGAACCGGAGGCTATTGTACGGGCGGCTGTTGAAGCCGCGCGTATCTTAGAAGTGCCGGTTGTGATGAAGGAGCGAAATGCAGGACAGAGTTCTATACGTCCTTTACATTCTGCATATTATATGCTAAAGGTTTCAATCGCGATTATTCTATGTCGGATCAGCAATCACAAAAGGAGGAAATGATAATGTCAAATACATTACAAATCTTTATGATAATTGCAGAGGTGATTTATTTCATATTGATTTTCTGCTTTCTGAAAAGAAAAACATTATCTTTGAAATATACGCTTTTATGGCTGATTGCAGGACTTGTGATGCTTTTCTTTACCATTTTCCCATTAACCATGATAAGAGCTGTAAAATTCATTGGTGTGGAATCTGCAATGAATGGTTTATTTGCCTTATGTATCTTTTTTATTATTATTATCCTCATGTCTTTAACTTCAATTGCATCAAAACAATCGGAACGAATTCGTACGTTGACGCAGCAGATTGCGATATTGGAAAAACGTGTTCGTGAAATAGAAGAGCTCAATGAAAAAGCGGATGAAAACTCCAATATGCAGGAGGGTGCATAAATGTTTACGAATAAGGACCATACTTTTGTTATATGTGCGTATAAAGAAAGCCCATATTTGGAACAATGCATTCAATCCTTGAAATCACAGACGGTTGAGAGCCGGATTTTGATGATTACATCTACCCCTAATGAACATATTAAGTCAATGGCTGAGAAATATCAGATAAAACTGCTGGTAAATGAAGGAAAAGCGGGAATCTCGGGCGACTGGAATTATGCATACTATAATGCAGAGAATGCTATTGTGACGATTGCCCATCAGGACGACATATACTGCGAGGAGTATGTTTATCATGTGCTGCAGTATGCGAATTTATCCAAAAAGCCCATTATTTTATTTACGGATTATGGGGAGCTTAGAGAAGGTGCTAAAGTAACCAAAAACAAATTACTGCAGGTGAAACGACTGATGCTGTTACCACTACGTCCTAGAATATTTCACTATAGCAGATTCATACGAAGACGTATTTTGTCTATGGGGTCACCAATCTGTTGCCCCTCAGTCAGTTATGTCAAATCCAACCTGCCTAAGCAGCTCTTCACAAGCGGTTATCAAAGTGACGTTGACTGGCAGGCCTGGGAAAGATTTTCTAGACTTCGAGGCTCCTTTGTCTATATACCTAAAATTCTCCTGTATCATCGAATTCATGAGGATTCGGAGACAACGAGAATCATCGGAGAGAATAACCGTACAGTGGAAGATTATGAAATGTATTGTAAATTCTGGCCAAAGCCCATCGCAAGAGTACTGGAACATTTTTATAACAAGGGAGAAGATTCAAACTGTTTATCATGACGAAACAGAACAATCAGAAGAAAAATGTAATTTGGAATATGATATTCAGTGTCCTGAATGCAGCGCAGTCAGCGATACTTCTTTATTTTGTTAACCTAATCTGCCGAGAGGAACGTGCAGGGATTTTTTCTTTTGCATTCTCAATTGCAGTTCTGTTTATGTATATTGGCAATTATGGAATTCGTAATTTTCAGGTCAGTGATACAAAGGAACGATATCGACCTTCACAATACTATGCATTTCGAATGGTGACATTACTGGCGATGGTGATTTGTGTAGCTATTTATATCTTAAGTCGCTTTGCAATGCCGCCAATCTCCAATGCAGGCAACAATTCAAGTGAAAAAATGCTGGTGATTATTGCGTTATGTCTGACAAGACTCGCAGAATGTCTTGAAGATGTCTTTCATGGAAGATATCAACAGCAGAATGCATTATATCTGGCGGGAATGCAGGGAACAGTAAGAATTCTTTTTGCAAATCTTGCATTTGTATTAATTCTTATGATAAATCATAACCTGGTTTGGGCCAGTATGGTGATGGCAATTGCCTCATGGGTCTGTGTTGTGTTCTTTGCAATTGTCACGATTCGACAATTTGGCGGATTTGCTTTGGATTTTTCAGGAAAGGGAATGAAATCCATGATGTTGGAGTGCTTTCCTTTATTTACAGGGTATTTTCTGATTACCTATCTTGGGAATGTAACCAAATATGCGTTGGAAAGGTATGAATCAAATTCTTTGCAGACATATTTTAATATGATTTTTATGCCGGTATTTGTAATCAATCTTCTGAGTACGATGATTTTTAGACCGATCATTGGAACTATGGCAGAGAATTATAATCATGGGAAAATAAAGGAATACCAGAAGCTGATACAAAAGCAGAATGGAATGATTGCCATAATAGCTGTTCTTATTATCACAATATGTTACTTTATTGGAATTCCGACACTGTCCTGGTTCTATAAGACGGATTTGTCCGAGTATCAGATACCGTTCCTGATTCTTTTACTTGGAGGGACTCTGTCAGCTTATTCAAGCTTCTTAAATGTCTGCATTATTACGATTCGCGGACAGAAAAAAATGCTGATTGCGACCTTACTGACTGCTGTTGTGTCTTACGGGATTACATATAAGAGCCTTGCGTATTTTGTTCAACGCCCAGACCTTTTGAAGCAATGGAATCATATTTTTCCATCCTTAGAAAGCTTACATCTTGGAGTTGCTTCAACCGCATTTTTCATCAGTATGCTGTTGCAGCTGATCTTGTATATTCTGATTCATACGGCAATGTTAAAAAAAGTCTTGCGATATAAAGGAGAAAGAGGATGAAACAGCGTAAAAAAATTGGAATTCTGACAGTCTATTCATTTAACTATGGATCATTTTTTCAGGCGACCTCATTATATCGTAAGATTGAAGAAATGGGATATGATGTGGAATTTATTAACGAGGAGTTTAAAGCGAAGCAGTGGATGAATCTGCGCTTGCTTTATACATTTCATCAATTGATACCGTCGTTTTTAAATCCTGTAATCTGTAAGATTCTTCCTCAATATAAAACATTTCTTCGATTGAAGGAAGACATTGCGGCATATCATGAATCTGCCCCTCATAATTATGACATGAATGTCATAACGAAGGACTATGATGCTGTTGTATTGGGAGCAGATGAAATGTGGTCGGCGAATCCACAGTCGATTCGTTATACACCGGAACATTTTGGATATAAATTGAACTGCCCTCATATTACTTATGCAACCAGTGGCTGTCTATTTGAACATAAGGATAGAGCCTTGTGTGCAAAGGCAGCAAAAGGAATGAGGACCTTTGAAACAATTGCGGTAAGAGATTCCTATACAGCAGCGGTGGTAAAAAAACTGACCAAAAGAACCGTTCCCATTGTTCTTGACCCGACCTTATTAAATCCATATTTTGTCAAGACAACCAAGGTACAATCTAAAGAACCCTATCTTCTGCTGTACGGATCACAATACAGTGAGAAACAAAGAGCTTATATTCTGGCAGAAGCACAGAAAAAACATGCGAAGATCTGTGCCCTGGGATGGCCGCAGGATTTTGCGGATTCCTTCCTTGATCCTGCAAGTGCGCAGGAGTTTCAGCTTTGCTTTGAACAGGCATTATGCTGTTATCCATCAACTTTTCACGGAACGATATTTTCTATTCTGCATCATAAACAGTTTGTAACAATGAGCAGTAGCCTGCGTGGGCGCAAAGTAAAGATGCTTCTGCGGCAATTAAATCTGACCGGACAGATGTTTTTGGATGGCAGAACAGAGTATCCTAAGATTGATTATCAGAAGGTTGATGAAACACTTCAAAGCTTACGCAAGGAATCAGAACAGTATCTACAATCAGCGATAGAGCAAGCTGTTGGCAGTAATTGTGCGGTTGTAGGAAGAAAAAAGCATTGCTATGGCTGTGGAGCCTGTGCCAGCAAATGTCCCGTTGGTGCAATTACCATGAAGTCAGATGAAGAGGGATTTCTTTACCCTCAAATAGAGGAGAGTAAATGTACCAATTGCGGACTTTGCAATAAAGTGTGTCAGAGCCTTAAACCCGTAGAAATGAAGGAAGGCAGCATAATTGCCGCAATTCATATGGACCCAAAAGCACGAATGAGAGCATCTTCGGGAGGCGCATTTGAAGGGATTGCAAAGACCGTGCTTGCGCATAAGGGAATTGTATATGGCGCAGTTTTTGATCAGAATTATCGCGTTCTTCATACAAAGGCAGAAAATTGCAGGGAACTCGAGGCAATGCATGGATCCAAATATGTTCAGAGTGATCTTAATCATACGATGAAGGATGTGCAAAATGAACTATTGCAGGGACGAGAAGTGCTGTTTACCGGAACACCCTGTCAAATAGCAGGGCTACTGGCTTTTCTTGGAAAAAGATATGAGAATCTGATCACCTGTGACATTATGTGTCATGGTGTACCATCGCCTATGGTATGGAAGGATTACCTTGCTAACCTTGAAGAACAGAATAAGGACAAAATCGTACATGTTAATTTTCGTAATAAAGAGAATGGATGGCATAAGCAGGCGTTGGAAATCGTCTATTCCAGTGGAAAAAGAACTCTTGCCGGTAATGAGCAGGACCCTTTCTATATCCTCTATTTTGCGCATGTGATGCATCGTCCTTCTTGCCATGAATGCCGATATACCAGCAGAATGCGTGTCTCGGATCTGACGATTGGCGATTACTGGGGAATTGAGAAGAGCAAAAAATGCTTTCAAAATGTGGAGCAGGGGGTTTCTTTAATTCTCGCCAATACGTGGAAAGGAAAACAGTTGCTGAATGAATCAAAGCAGTTGATTCTTCGTGCTGGTGATTATTCGAGCAGCTATCAGCCTATTTTTGATTCTCCAACAAGAGCTTCTGCAAGGAGAAATGATTTCTTTGACTGTTATCGGAGAGAAGGAAGCAAAGAGGCGATCAGAAAATTTGGAAAACTTGGAACCAAAGAGATCATCATCAAAAAGGTGATTGCGCCAATGACAAAACAACTTGGTATCTATCAACTGGCTCAGAAAATATTCTTTGTGATTCGAAAGTAATCAGACAGTATATGAGTACATTGAAGAAACAAATAGTAAATAATTGATTTACAACTGAAATGTAATTGTTTATAATGTAAATGTGAATAAATTAATTAGTAAATTACAGAAATATTTGGAAGATTTGACAATGAAAATCTTTCGTGCAAAAGAGGTAGGAGAATGAAAACAATTTCTTTAAGAACGAAAACGGTACTTTTGGTTACAATATCGCTGGCATTATGTGTTATATTTTCCATTGTTGTCAGCTATTTATTTTATTCTGATGCGATTGGAATGAATGCGAACTCCAATGAATCTACCAAAACACAATTTTTTCTCATCTTTAGCTGTGCAGAGATTCTTGTAGCGCTGATTATTATCCTGTTGGCGGTATTTTTTGTGGAGAATTACATCATAAAGCCAATCCGAAGTATCTCAGGGGTAGTTGCTTCGATGGTCTATGATAATGAGACCGGTAAAGAGAATTACAATTCAGAAGAGAGTAAAAAGCAGCTAAAGAATCTTGATATTCATACAGGTGATGA
>Ga0116143_10004083_pt1 | contig 14142 bp, 15 predicted proteins | sample AD_UKC034_MetaG_FD_89745 | JGI IMG/M metagenome (GOLD analysis project Ga0116143, IMG submission 89745) | Active sludge microbial communities of municipal wastewater-treating anaerobic digesters from USA - AD_UKC034_MetaG | ecosystem: Engineered > Bioreactor > Anaerobic > Digestate | place: USA...
CGGGCTCAGTGCAGGCTTAAAGCTGATAGTCGTTCATGGTGAGCTTGTCGAACCACGCCTCGTCGCCTCCTTCTAGCCGCCGCGATATCATCATTGATTTAGAAATGGAATTACGTCTCTTCCTGATATCCTTCCAGCAATTCCCGGATGGCCGGCTTCAGGTAAATCTCGGTCAAATCAAATTGCTGCAATGCCTTAATCATCACCTGATTCTTTTCTTTCAGCGTCGCCCGGGAGTTCAAAATCAGGATGTATTTCCTTTCGAGGCGGCACAGCCCTCCGGAACTGAACAACTCCTCCATTTCCATATTTTCCTCACGAACCGATATGCCGAGTTTCTCCGCCAGTTCTATGAGTTGATTTAATAGAACTTCTTCATTCATAAAGAGATTCAATCAACTTGCCGGTTTTTTGAATTCTTCAACAAGTTATCTTCCCTGTCGTTTATATTTACCCATCAGCCGGGCTTCCGCCAGCACGTGTCCTTTCATCGCTTTAAGGAGCTGCTCCTTCGTCGCCCCCGGCTTAATATCCAGCATTGTATCGAGGGCGTACAATTTAAAATAATATCGGTGTGTGCCGCTTGGCGGGCAGGGGCCTCCGTATCCGATTTTGGGCCAGTCGTTGCTTCCCTGCTTCATGCCACTGGCAAATTCTCTGTCGCGTTTAATGTTTTCCTCCAGCTTCGCAGCAGTCGGGGGAATGTTGAAAGCGACCCAGTGCACCCATGTTCCCCCCGGCGCATCAGGATCGTCGCTGATCAGAGCAAAACTTTTTGTCTCTCCGGGGACATCCTTCCATTCCAGAGGTGGAGAGATATCCTGCCCGTCGCAGGTGTATTTGGACGGAATGCCGCCGCCTTCACTAAATGCGGAACTGGTGATTTTCATGGTTTTTTCTCCTTTCGTTGCTGTGTAAGCCCGTTGATTTAAACCGAAAACACAAATGAGCGCCGATGCGACTATCAACAAGTAATTCCATTTCCAAATCAATGATGATACCGCGGCGGCTAGGAGGAGACGACGAGGCGTATTATACATACGTCGAGGAAGCCGACGACGACGCCAACAAAGGTAGCGCTTGATTTGGAAATGGAATAAATGCTTTTTTTCATTGTCAGTCTACTCCTCCCTGCAAAACATGTCCATCAAGATCGACGGACGGAGGCTTGCGGATAATTATCCTACTTTTGCACTTCAATGTCCGCGGCGGCCAAAACGCGGAATGAACATGGGTACTCTCTTTCTGTATTCCACGTAGTCGCGGCCAAAACGCTTTTCCAACTCCGGCTCTTCGATCAGTTTAAATTCCAGAGATGCAATCAGGATGAAAAGCGGCGTATACAAAACAATCAGCGAAACCAACTGAAATAAGAACCCGATGCCGAACAACATCAGAAAAACACCGGAGAGCATGGGATTTCGTAAGCAGGCGTAAGGACCGGTGCTTATTAACTTTGGCGGCGGACTGACGGGGACCGGCGTGCCTCTGGATTTAAAGAATATCAATACAGACCATAGCCAGAGCCAGATTCCGGCAATCAGCAGCGGTGCGGCGCAGATAAGATTTACGGGTTTTGGCGGCCATGCATTTATATTCAGCATTTTGTCGGTGAGGATGGCCAAAATGATGGTTGAAAGCACCGCGCTAAAAAAGAATAATCCCCACAAAAAAGTCAAACGGCCGTGGTGTTTTTCCCGCCTCGTCGCCTTGTGGTAAATAAAATCGATTATCCGGTCAAACGGTCGGGCCATAAATCTATATTTCCTTCTGCTGTTTATTTAATACAAACGGATCGGCCGGAACCGCTGTCATTTCACCGGCAGGATAAGGCTTCAATAAGGCCAGCAGGCCCGCCTGGTCATGGTTGTCCGGATTCATCCAGAAATTATAGAACTTGCTCTCTATAATAACCGGCATTCTGTCATGTATGGATTTTACCAGTTCATTAGCTTCCGTTGTGATGATCGTGCATGTCTGAATCGGCTTTTGGTCCGGCGACAGCCACCGCTCATAAAGTCCCGCCAGACCGAAAGGTTTTCCCGACCTTAAGGAGATGCTGAAGGGTTCTTTTACCTTGTCCGTTTTCTGCCATTCATAAAAGCCATCCACGGGAATGAGGCAGCGTCTTTTTTGAAAGGCGTTCTTAAAGCTTGGTTTTGCCGCAATCGTTTCGGCGCGCGCATTAATCATTTTATTGCCAAAGGAAGCGTCTTTAGCCCAGGAAGGAATCAATCCCCAGCGCAGGGAAGTCAGCACTTTTTGTCCATTTTGATTAATCAGAACAGGAATGTATTGCCCCGGAGCAACATTGCGGTCGGGTTTAAAATCGGTCAGAATCTTCCCGGCGCCAAATTCTTCTGCGATCTTTGCCAGGTCAGTGATCAGGAAAAATCTACCGCACATGTCAGCGCTCTCCAGGTTGCCAAAAATGATCTAACAGACACATTACACTTACAATCTGCTTAAGTTAAATTAAAAACCAGACTTAGCAGATCATTCTTACTTACATCATTTCTGCACAGATGACTGTGCGCGGATTAAATCGTGAAGAGTGATTATCCCTTTTATAGTGTTTGTATCCCTTTCAAGAACAATTAAAGCGGGAACTGCCGAATCAACAAATTTATTGCCGACTTCCTTAATCGTTTGATCGGAATAACAAGTTGCCGCCGAATGCATCTCCGGATGTCTTCCGTAGAGAAGGGCATTTTGTATCTCCTGACGGGTAACAATTCCCTTTATTTCATTACCAGAAACAACCGGAAAAGTATTGTAAGGATATTTATTTATTATCTCACGCATTTCTTTTTCGTTGAGACTGGTTATCCCTACAAGATTCGGGTTGGCAATTGCACAGACAGGCAAATTCTGCCAACCGTAGAGATCAACCGGCGGCCGGATTTTATAAAGTTCATGGCCATCCTGAATAAGGAGTGCATCATAAAAATTCACCTTCCCAACACGAAAAGCTATAGTCTGGCTGATAATAGTGCTTATCAATAAAGCAGGCACCAGGGTAAATTGATGCGTCATCTCGAAAACAATAAGCATCGAAGTGAAAGGAGCACGAACAATGGCTCCCAGACATGAACTCATTCCTACTGCAGCTAAAACGATGCGATCGGCTCCTGTCAGCGGAATCAATATATCAGCCAGTCCGCCAATGAAATAACCGCTCATGCCGCCGATAAACAGCGACGGTGCAAAAATGCCGCCGCAGCCTCCAAAACTGTAACTCGCAACGGTGGCGCATAATTTTGCACAAACCAAGACCCCTGCTATTTTCCATTCAAAATTATTATTTAAAGCACTGGAAAGATCCTGGTATCCGAGGCCGAACACTCCTACTTTTCCAGTCATCCAAAATATGCTGCAGCCGATCAACCATGTAATGAGTCCTCCGCATACCGGAAGAAGCCATCCCGGAATTTTCGTTTGGTTTTTTAGCCGTCCCCTCCAGAAGATGGTTGACCTTTGAAAAACAATGCCTGCAAAAGCGGCTACAATAGCCACCACTGGAACCACAACGTAATGCAACCAACTGATATTCTCGGTCGATGGAAGCGAAAATGCCGGATGCCTGCCTAATATAGCATAAACTACAAACGCGCCGATAACAGAAGAAAGAACGACGCTGCCCAGATAACGATTATTTAAATCACCCACAATCTCTTCAATGACAAATGTAATTGCCGCGATGGGAGTATTGAACGCGGCAGCCAGACCAGCGGATGCTCCTATCAGGGTTGCACTTCGTCGCTGCCGTGACGAGGCTCCCAAAATACCATGAAGGTTGGAAGCCACCCCACTGCCCAAATTCACTGAGGGCCCTTCCCGGCCCAAGCTGTTTCCTCCGCCGATGCTTAACACGCCGGCGATGAACTTGACCAAAACAGGAGTTAATTTCATGTAGCCAAGTTCTTTCCAGTAAGCCGTCTTGACTTGTGGAATTCCACTGCCGGCAGCCTCGGGGCTAAAGACATTCAGCAGGAAGCCGACAAGCAACGAAGTAGCGGTAATGACGAGAAAACTGGCTACAATAAAAAAAGGCACCGATTTTGTTGCAAACAGAAGATAAGTTTTGGAAAATAATAAATTTGTTAAGTACAAAAAACATACCGTAGATAAAGCTGCGGTTAAGCCGAGAATACAGGTTATAATTATTGATCTTATATTTTCCGGAAATCTCTGGAGAAGCTGCAGAAAAATTTTCAATTTTGTATCCAGCGACAATTTCAAATTCCTTCCACTCTCAATTTCAGATTTTTTCCATAATGAAACGGCATACAGGCAAACTACTTTATTTCATCTCGATTCTACAGTTTTTTGATCAGCTTTCCTGCGTTTCGTGGTTTCTGGGTATCTCCTTCATTTTCGGGAAAATAATTGCCCCAGATGGGATCATTGCCGAATCGCCGCCACCACCACCTGTTGGCTTCCTCCCAGAAATCGAGCACGCCGAACTCTTTTTCCATCAACAACGCATAGGCTTTGTTAATATCCTGCATCTTTTCATGTGCTTCTTCGGTTGAGTTGACGTCGGGATGCCATATTTTGGCCAGTTCCCGGTACCTCTTTCTGGCGTCGTCGGCTGTCGCATTTTTAGCAATGCCCAGTAATTTCCGGGCTTCATCTATTTTGAAATTAATATTTTTCATTGAACCCCTTACTAATGATGGACTCGCAAAAAGTCGTGAATCAACAATTTTCAGGCGACCTCGTAAAAAGATCGCAGGCAAGGCGCGCGAATACCGAGGAATGAAGCGTACTTAGGGTACGTTGCATAGCCTGCCCCGTGCTTGACACGGGGAGGGATGAAGCGCAACGCAGCATCCGGCCTTTTTACGAGGTCGTCACTAATGAGCGGCGATTTTTTTGCCAACAATCGTATACAGGGCAGCCTCAAGAGGATCTTCACTGGCAAAGATCTGTTCGCCTTTCACCCCCAGCATGTATTCCATCCGCACGGCAAAGTACCCGGCAACAGCGCATTCGATTTCCTCCAGATCCCTGTGCCGGATCATGCTCATATAAGAATCAGGATTCGTGGATCGTTCTTTAAAGAACTCCGAGCGGGGGTTCAGCAGCATCGCTATGATCTTTCCCTCCGGGCGCAGGGCGGCGGCCGACCTTTCCAGAGCCTGCCGGTAATCCTCAATGAATTGCAGCGACGCCACATAGATAACCGCATCAAAGGACGACGGCGGAAAAGACATGTCTTCCGCCCGGCCGGCATAGGTTCGAATGCTGTCCGGGGCATATCTTAAAGCTTCCTGTGAAATGTCCAGCCCCGTGACATTGAATCCATGCCTGCTCAATTCGCCTTCAATGATGGCCGGACCGCATCCTACGCTCAACACATCTCTGCTGCCTTGAAGGTGGGCAACCAGGTAATCCAGCTCAAACCGGAAAATATTTTGCCAGAACAGTTCACGGCACGACTTTAAATATTTTTCGACGCTCATTTTCCAATTCCCTGCAAATCATAAAAATAGACCGGCGACACGCAACCGACAAATTTTACCCCTCATGCGGCCGATATTTTTGAAATTAATCCAATATAATTTTACACTTTGGAGGACAAACAGGAATCCATGAGTATTATTATACTCTTTAGTTGCTGAAATTGAAGAAATATTCTACATGATAAAAGCTATTCATTGAAAACATTTATGATATTTGGAGAATAACAGGCAATATGACCATCTTAAATGAGAAAAATCTGATCAAACCGGAATTTATTTCCCGGCAGATACTTGACCGGTTGTCAGCAGAGGCAAAGCACTCACCGCGATTACGCAAAAATTACAATTTTCATTCTTCCGATCAGGATATCTGTCACCGTCTGCTTAATGCAATGGAGCCGGATTCGTATATACAGCCGCACAGGCATTTAAACACAAGCAAGGATGAGGCGCTGGTTGTCATAAGAGGCAGGATAGGCATAATCATCTTCGATGTCGAAGGAAACATAAAAGAGAATGTTCTTCTTGAACCGGCGGGCGGCATTATGATGGTCAATATTCCCCATGAAATTTTTCATACTTGCGTATCTTTGGAAGAAGGAACTGTATTTTTTGAAGCCAAAGCCGGCCCATTCATTCCCCTGGCCCCGGAGGAAAAAGCACCCTGGGCTCCTCCGGAAAATGATGAGTTTGTAACTGAATACCTTGAGTCTTTAAAAACACTGTTTAAATCCAAAATTTTAGAAAGGTAAATGATATTTTATTGTATTCTCCGTGAACTTGTTTCAGCATCATTTCCATGTCGGAATTATTTACAAGAGGAAATATGGGTAAAATATTATAATATCAATATATTGGCATAAAATATTCTCTAAATGCTTATTAGAACCGTCGGATTGTTTTACAATGTAATACATTTATGGCAAACCGCCTCATCTTCTTTCAATACTAAGCTTCAGAAGATAAACATATTATCCTAAACAAATCAATATCTTACGCTATCAATAAGACTGGAAAATAATTGTAATACAAAATGGTACACTAACTGCTTGTCTACTATATAAGAGAAATATTCTCTTGCATCAGTCTTACGGATTGAATTTGTGTTGGTAAATGTAAACTGTGAATTTTATCCGTTTTCAGTAAACAAAGTTAAGTGGACAGATAAAGGGGAAAGCAATGGCAACTAAAATAGGTTTATGGTTGGACAAGCGGCAGGCGGTGATAGTATCCGTAACAAACATGGGCGCAGAAATAACAAAGGTTAAATCAGCCATCAAAGATGAAATTTATGCCGTCAATACTGTTTCCGGTGATTCAGGAGCAAAGCAAGATCAAACTGTAGCCAATAGAAAGATTAAAGAAGCACTCGATCCTTACTATGATGGGATTATTGATAATATCTGGACTGCAGGGGAAATTTTTATTTTCGGCGCAGGCGAAGCCAAATACGAACTGAAAAACCATCTCAGAAAAAATAATCTGGCCCAGCGCATAGCCGGCTTTGAGGATGCAGATGAAATGGCAGATGATCAAATTATAGACAAGGTGCGCCAATATTCCTCCAGAGGGCCAAGGATGACTGATAGCTTATAGTTTCATATGAGACTAGACCCACTTAGCGGATTCAGCCTTTCAATCATTAAATTTTCAAAAACCGATCAAATATTATCGGGTATTTATGAAGTCGATGAACGTCCAAAACGCGCTGTCGTGAAGACCTACCCTTTTTTCATAATGGTGAGGATAGTGGTAATCTACATTTTCTACGTTTCTTCGCTGCACGAAACGCAGAAAAGACAGCAAAGAACATCGTTATTGGAGCGTGATGGAAAACCGCCGTGTATCCAGTGGCAAGGTTGTTCAGCGTCAGGTCCTCTACTTGGGGGAGATCAAAGATTCACAATGAGAGTCGTGGCGTAAGACAGTAGAACTGTTCGAGGATGGACGCCCGTCGGCAAAGACTATGGCGCTGTTTCCCGAGCATCATTCAGTTGCGATCAACAACGAGGATGTGGTGCAGATACGTCTCAAGGATGTGGAACTGCACCGTCCTCGACAATGGGGTGCATGCTGGTTGTCCTGCCGGCTCTACAAGCAACTGGGGCTGGACAAGTTTTGGTTGGAAAGATTACCGCCAAGTCGTAGAGGATGACAAGCGCAAAGTTCGGTTATAGCCGTGAAAAGCGTTTCGGCTGTGTTCAAGTGGTTATAGGACTGATCGTCACCCCGGAAGGTTTCCCTCTGGCGTATGAGGTGATGTCCGGCAACACCGCTGACAAAACAACCCTGCGGGATTTTTTGCAAAAAATTGAGTCCCAATACGGCAAGGCCGAACGCATATGGGTAATGGACCGGGGCATTCCTACGGAAGAGGTTTTGCAGGAAATGCGTGCCAACGATCCACCTGTTTATTACCTGTTGGGAACACACAGGGGACGACTGAACCGCTACTAGAAAGCCATGCAGAACGGTCATGGCAAAAGGTTCGTACCGGCGTGGATGTCAAATTACTGTCTCAAGATGACGAGTAATGAAGACTTTTTCAATCTCGGTATTGATTTTAAACGCCTTTTTACTCTTTTTTGTCTTCAATCCGCTAAGTCGGGTTAGTTGCTGAAATTGTAGAAATATTCTACATGATGAAAGCTATTCATCGAAAATATTCAAGGATGAAACGCTGGTTGTCATAAGAGGCAGGATAGGCATAATCATCTTCGATGTCGATGGAAACATAAAGGAGAATGTTCTTCTTGAGCCGACCGGCGGCATTATGATGGTCAATATTCCCCATGAAATTTTTCATACGGATGTATCTTTAGAAGAAGGGACTGTATTTTTTGAAGCCAAAGCCGGTCCATTTATTCCCCTGGCCCCGGAGGAAAGAGCAAATTGGGCTCCTAAAGAAAATGACGAATTCGTGACTGAATACCTTTTGTCTTTGAAAAAACTGTTTGAATGCAAACGGTAATAAATAAATGTGGATCAAATGTTGATTTTCTAATTTTACCGAGTTGGACACTATTGCAACCGATAATTCTTATTCAAAATGAAAGAAAAGGCAGGGCCATAGAAGCCCTGCCTTTAATCTATATTCACAAAAATTGATGCTGAATGAAAATTAATTTCCCATCCCAAAACATGACTTTTCTATATTAAATCGTCAAACTGCCAATACTCGTGGCCAAGGGGGCAGTAGGCTCTTTGCGATTAAGGCTTACTCCCTTCGTTGGGTAACGTAATTGGTTTACTTCGATATGGGTAATTCTTCAAGCGTGTATCAGTGCGCTCATGTGTCTTGGCAATTGCCTTCACAGGGTCAATCCACTCGTCCCATTTAAAGTTTTCTATAACTTTTGCCTGATAACTTTCGTTAAGAGGATGCTCCAAAATATCATTGACATGAAACCATTGCTGATAACGCATGAGATCGACCTGGTAGGGAGTCGGTTTTCCACCGGCTTTCTTTACTACCGCTTTGAGCGCTTCTACATCCTTCATTGTGATTTTGGGCTTCCAGGTAATCTTTCCCGGCAACATAACAGGCTCTCCGGGAATATTATTGATACCTTCCTTCCATGTCGCAAGTACAGCGACTTTTGTGTCACTCCGATAGAGGATAATGGCATGGCTGTATCTCTTGTCCTTGAAAAAGCCAAGGTTTCCGTATTGCATACGGGCACCGGTAAGGAACGCTACCGCATCCGACCAGCAGGGCGATTCCCCGCTAATTCCCCAGAGCACACTCCGGTCGATGATACCGTCGGGAAATAGTATTTTGAACGCCACCCATGCCGCATTCGCAGCATGGGTGGTTCCTTCACAATCGTGGCCATGGAACCGCACAAGGTCTTTGAGTGTCACGGGATAAGTGTAGGGATAATATCGACCTTGTGTTCCCTGGGTGGCCAACATCTCGAATATCGGTGCATACGGTTTAGCGACCATAGATGCATACCAGGTCGTATTGCGGTCCGGCGTTTCCACGCCTGTCTCAATGAAAATCGTTTCGCCCTGTTTGTAGGTGGGTTCCGCTGCCACAGCCCCGGTATTGAAAAAAAAGAAAATGATAAAAATCCATAGCGACGATTGTAAAACCCTGTACACTAAATAGCTCATGCAATTCTCCTTTCGTTATCGGATGGATCAACAGAACATCTCCAACTTCAACCGTCGCGGTGCGTAATAATGGTTCCAATTACTTATACACCAAGACCAAACGTTTTACGACACCGCCATTTCTTCTTGATACACTCAAGTGCCCCACTCAGGGATTGAGATAAGATCTCCAGCCGGGCTCTTCCATCATCGGTTGGAAAAACATGATGTAGGGGCCGCGAATCAGATGGGACATAACACCCTCATCGTGAATTTTCCGGATATTATGATTTACCAGTACTTTTGCAAATCCGAGTTGCGCCATCTCCGGCGCTTCCCATTCGCTGTGGATAAGATATTCCGGTGGGCTGGGACAGGCATCCATAGTCTTAAAGAGCGGCTTGGGATTTTTCGGAGGGTTTGCTCCAAGCGTCATGAGCGATTCACCCATGGATTTAGGATCAAGCATGAAGCTTCCGATGGCGCAGACTCCGATCTGCTTGAGGATCATATAACCCAGAAAACCAGTTGAATTCGCAAGGGCTTCCATCGTATCGATTGCCCCTTTTTCGAATTGCTCCTCGGTACCCGGTTTGACTGTATGTTCCGCAACTGCAACACACCGCATCGGAGTTTCGAACCTGATAAAATCTTTCTTATTCATTATGTCTGCCGCCAAGTCCGTAACCATTCCCATGGAACGAAGGGGAGACATTTTCGAATGTACGACACTGTAAACGGGTTCCCACGGCCCCTCGACAACCATGGACAGGCAGTGTCCGCAAAGCTCAAATACCCGTTCAAACTGCTGTTCGTGAAATTCGTCATGGTCCTGCCAGTTTTTCCACATAGTGTATTGATAATTGCGAAGGGGGTTGAGCGTTTGCGACATATCGACTGCACTACCTCCATAACGGCCGGCCAAAGGAAGAACGCCAGTCTGGTAATTGGCCTGAAATCCGACAAATCCGGGGTGGCTCGCCGTGGTGATACACACCCGCGGCCCGACCTGGTGCATCTGTGCAAAGCTTTCAGGACTATTGACAACCTTTGACATGTTGATGGCGACATAGATGGAACTTTTCAATTCTTTACCTTTAGCCATGATGAGACTCCTTTCTTGAATGGATTTATCTTATAATAAAAAATTTCCTAAAAAATTTAAGCATTATGGACAAAAAATGCAACTCATGCAGGAGCCCACATTATCAGGTTTGAGAATCAAGAATGCATTCGATGAATTTCCAAGAGTAAATATGAAGACAACGACAAAATAAAATTTTAGACGCTTATCGAGATTCTTTAGGCCTTTCAATAAATAAAGCGGCGCCTGTGTTTTATTGATCCTTGACAATCTCATGTTCTTCATCTAAATATCCAAACACTACAATCAAGGTAAACAGAAATATTTGATTGCATGAAAGTATTATATAAGAACATTTTATCCTTTTTTATCCTTTGTTTTATCTGCGCACTTTTTCTTGCGTCAATTCACCATCATGACAAGTATTATCGTAATAATACCTGTAGCTTATGTAAAATAAGCAGCTCATTATCTATTGGTGTAAAAAAAGCAAATTTAGACGGAGGCTTTGTTTTGTCGGCAGCTCATGCCCTTCCGTTATTCACATGTTTGCCTAATTATGAAAAAATCGCCATAATTTTATTTGTAACTTATTTTTCCATTGCACTTCACCCCCAATCCAACAAAGCGCCTCCTTTGCAATCATAATATTTTCCCATCGCATTATTATGTAAAGGTTTTTCCGATGATTCGGATAAACCGTCGTCTATGAATATTTAAGAGCAATTAAAAGATTAAAAGGAGAAATAAAATGAATTGTCCCGTTTGTAATATAGCACTGCTTTTATCCGAAAGACAGGGTGTGGAAATAGATTATTGTCCGAAATGCCGGGGAATCTGGCTTGATCGTGGCGAACTAGATAAAATCATTGAAAGATCCGAGCAGCAAACCAGTGTCCAACCCGCTGCTGCTCCCACGGAGAATCGTTATGATTATGAAAGAAATTATAAACCTCATGACGACCATCACTACGATAAACATGACCATCATGGGCATCATAAACGAAGAAGTTTTCTGCATGATTTGTTTGATTAAAAAGGCGAAATCGTGTTGACGAATCTTCAAAAGAAAAAAGAACGGGTGGCGCTGTTGTCGGTGATTTCCAACAGCGCCCTTGTTTCCATGAAACTTATTGTCGGTTTGCTTATTTGTTCCGTGTCCATCATTTCCGAAGCGATTCACTCGGGAGTTGATTTGCTGGCATCGATTATTGCCCTTTTTTCCGTGAAGACTTCGAGCAAGCCGGCCGATAAAAACCATTCCTTCGGTCACGGCAAAATTGAAAATGTTTCCGGAACAATTGAAGCATTGTTGATTTTTGCTGCTGCCGGATGGATTATCTATGAGGCCTTCGAGAAAATAAACAAACAGGAACCGCTGGACAATTTGGGATGGGGCGTCGGCATAATGCTTGTTGCCAGTGTGACTAATATCTTTGTTTCACAGAGGCTCTTTAAAATCGGACGCGAAACCGATTCGATCGCCCTGCAGGCCGACGCCTGGCATTTGCGGACGGATGTATACACTTCAGCCGGCGTAATGATCGGCCTAATTCTAATGTGGGGCGGTCAATTGTTCCTCCCCGGCGTTAATCTTTACTGGCTTGATTCGGTGGCGGCAATTGCCGTGGCCCTGCTGATTATCAAAGCGGCTTACGATTTAATCATTCAATCCGCCAGCGGCTTACTGGATGCCAATCTGCCGGCCGAAGAAGAAGAATGGATCCATGGTGAAATTTTGAAATATGGACACCGTCTTCACGGATATCACCGCCTCCGTACACGCAAAGCCGGACATTTCCGTTTTATTGATTTTCACATCAAGGTGGAACCGCAGATGAACGTGATTGATTCTCATTCGATAACGGAAGAAATTTCCAAAAATATTGAAATCAGGTATCCGAATACCAGCGTAACCATTCATGTAGAACCATGCGACGGAAGATGTGACGAAGATTGTTTTGGCGGTTGTCTGCTTTCAGAGAAGGAGAGGCATAAAATTCAGAACCATATAAATGTTACATCTTCCAGACAAATATAAGATTAAGGTAACCTGCTGACTTATCTCAGATCAGGGTGCTTTCTTCCACCTGAATGAAGTGCTGCCTTGCAGCGGATTCCCCAAAATGGAGCCGGATTCATGTATGCAGCAGTACAGGCATTTAAACACCAACAAGGTGTAAAAATATGGGCCTTGATGTCTTATCGCAACATACTTTCCAGTCGTGAATATTGATGGAAACTTATCGAGCAGTTGTTTTTCCGGCTTTCACTGGTCATCTCGTCAACGATTTTCTGCTGTGTCCAAATGTAACGCTCCGCAACATGGGGATCAGTTTTGCCGTATTTCTGTTGAATAAAGGAAATGGATTCCAGCGCACTCTTTAAATGGATGGCTATGATGCCGCATTTATCCAGCCCCCAGCGGGCCTCTATTGTGGCTTCAGGATCTGATGACAGCCATTTGAAATTCTGAAACACGTGCAGCAAAGTAACGAACCGATCGGGAGAGATTTGCAGGCGAATCTTTGCCATCTTGGCGTGAACAGCATCACTTTCCAAATGATTCTTCCTGACAATTTCTTCCAGGTGGTTGAACATGACACCGATAAATTCATCCCGGCAGAGCGTACAGTAAACTTCCCGGAAGTCAGAACCTTCCGCACATTGACTTTCCTGGCATTTTTTATTGCCTTCAAGGACTACGGATATTCTTTCATTTAACCGGCAAGTTATAGTATTAATTATTTTTTCTGTCTTTTCACCGGGGTCATGGACTTTAGGGTCGATCCGTTTTGCTATTGCTTCGAAATAATCTGCGTATCCTTTGTTAAAAGCTGATGAGTACTGTTCCATGGAATAGAAAGGATATTCCTTTAGAGGTAGATAATGCCACTGGTTGCCTGTCTTTACCGGCCACCGGAATCTCAAAAAACCGGAAACGCGATCACCACAAGGATCAGGGAAGGCGAAATTCCTGAGCTGTAGTCTCTGGATTCTTGTAGGCATGTTGGCTTCAACTGTCTGGACGGGATGAGCCGTACTTCCATCCATAACGACACGGCTGACCATGCCCGCATGGCCAGTGAGAAGGATAGTGGTTCCGGCTGTCACGGAATCTACGGCAATCTGTATGGGGTAGGTATCAAAGGGCAGAGTCCGCGTCGATGTTGACGACAGCATGGCCATCAACGCCGCCCGAAAACGTCTGTCGTTTTCCCACGTTGTACTGGTCGGGAAACGGCTCCAGTCTTTTGACCAGTGTCCGATCAATCGATTGTTAACAGTCCTGACAGCCGCCGGCAAATGGTGGATGCGCGCATAAATCCAACGGGATGCATAAGGTACATCGGCGCAGTCCACGCGAATGTTATGGCGAATAAAAAAATCTTCAGTAATATTCGCTTCTACCCACTGACTATATTTATACTCTTCTTGAAGGGTCCATCGTCGCTGACCGACTTTCCACACCTGAGAGTCAGGCTCTTGGAA